>Ga0070659_100004134_pt1 | contig 10348 bp, 8 predicted proteins | sample KBSC23metaG_FD_64666 | JGI IMG/M metagenome (GOLD analysis project Ga0070659, IMG submission 64666) | Corn rhizosphere microbial communities from Kellogg Biological Station, Michigan, USA - KBS C2-3 metaG | ecosystem: Host-associated > Plants > Roots > Rhizosphere > Soil ...
CGCGGCTCGGAGGTCGTCGACGTCGAGCCGGTGGAGGATCTCATCTCGCGGGTGGCCCAGCTCCAGCACGACCTGCCGCAGATCTCGTCGCTCGAGCTCTCGCTGGTGCTGGCCGGCGCCGAGCACTGCACGGTGCTCACCGCGCGCGCCCGCGTCGACCCCGTGGCCGACCCGCGGTCCGACTGGTTCGTCCGCCGGCTGCCGGCCGCCGTGGAGGACACCATCCCGAACTGAGCGGGTCGTGACAGACTCGACCCATGCAGGGTCTGAAGGAGGCCATCGACCGCACCGGGTACTACCCCGAGGTCGTGGCCGACGGTGTCATGCGGGCGGTGGCCGGCGAGGACGTCGTGTCGTTCTTCGTCCATCACGAGCCGACCTTCGACCGGGACGAGGTACGCCGTCACCTCACGGTCGTGGTGCTGACGCCGAGCCGGTTGATCCTGGCCCACACCGACGAGCACGAGGGCGACGACATGCTGCCGGCGCCCTACACGTCGACCTCGACCGAGGCGATCGCACTGGCGTCGGTGAGGTCCGTGGTGGTGACCCGGATGGTCACCAACCCGACCGACGGTCCGACGCCACCGGCCGAGGCGGTGCTCACGATCGGCTGGGGTGGCGTCGCCCGGCTCGATCTCGAGCCGGCCACCTGCGGCGACCCTGACTGCGACGCCGACCACGGCTACACCGGGACGCTCGCGGCCGACGACTTCTCGATCCGGGTCTCGGCCGCGGCAGACGGCCCCGACGCGGTGCCGTCCCTGCTCTCGTTCGCGGAGTCGCTCTCGGCCCGGACCCACCTCTGAGCCCCCTGGTGGACACCGGTTTCCTCGAGCCGGCGTACGGCGCGAGGTCGCTGACCGACGTCCTGCCGTCGGTGGGACACGCGATCGGCGCTCGGGTTCTGGCGTGGAGCGCGGCGCCGGCGCTGACCCTGCCCGAGGCTCCGTCGTACGTCGTGTTCCTGGTCGACGGCCTCGGCGCCGACCTGCTCGCGGCCCACGCGCACGCCGCGCCGTACCTCTCCTCGCTGCTGACGCCGGAGGCGATCGGGACGGCCGGGGTGCCGTCGACCACCGCCACCAGCCTGACCTCCCTCGGCACCGGCCTGGTGCCGGGCGCGCACGGCGTCGTCGGCTTCACCTCGCGGGTGCCGGGGTCCGACCGGTTGCTGAACGCGCTCTTCTGGGACAAGGCCATCGACCCGCTCCAGTGGCAGCCGCACCCGACCGGCTTCCAGCTGCTCGCGGCGGCCGGCGTGCACGTGACGACCGTCAACAAGCGGGAGTTCCGGGGCTCGGGTCTCACCCTGGCGGCCCAGCGTGGCGGCGAGTGGGTGAACGCCGACCGCGTCGGCGAGCGCGTCGCGGGAGCCGTGACGGCCGCGGCCGCGGAGCCGTCGCTCACCTACCTGTACGACGGCGACCTGGACTGGACGGGTCATCGGTACGGCGTCGCGTCCTCGCAGTGGCTCCAGCAGCTGGCGATCATCGACGCCGAGGCCGAGCAGCTCCGTGACGCGCTCCCGTCGCGCGCCCGGCTCATGGTCGTGGCCGACCACGGGATGGTCGACGCCGCGCCCGAGCGCCGGATCGACCTCGACGAGGACCCGGCCTACCGCGACGGCGTGGTGCTGCTCGGCGGCGAGGCGAGGTTCCGGCACGTCTACTGCGCCGCGGGCGCGGTGCACGACGTCCGCGCGCGGTGGCGCGAGCTGCTCGGTGATGCCGCCCTGGTGCTCTCCCGCGAGGAGGCGATCGGGTGCGGCTGGTTCGGCGAGGTGACCGCACCGGTGCTGCCCCGGCTCGGCGACGTGGTGGTGGCGGCGCGCGACGACTGGGGACTGTTCTCCTCCGTCGACTTCCCCTACGAGACCCGACTCGTCGGGCTCCACGGATCGCTGACCCCGGCCGAGATGCGCATCCCGCTCCTCGTCGACTGACCCGGGGGCCACGCGCACCACGCCATCGGGCATGACAACGCCCGCCGGCTCTCCAAGGACCAGCGGGCGCCATGTCCGGCTCTCACACCAGACGTCACCGCCTGCAGGAGCATGGGGTCACCTGCAGACGGAGCGGCCTCATTGGGGAATGAGGCTGACCGAAACATACGTGGCGGCGAGACGTCGTTCCATCGTCCGTTTGGTCAGATCTCGCCCCGATCCCCGGGTTGGGTGTCTCGGGACGGACGCGAACCGCCGGTGGCGATCGGGCGGGTCGGGTCGGCGATCCAGCCGCTCCAGCTGCCCGGGTAGAGCGCCGCGTCGTGGAAGCCGGCGAGCCGGAGAGCGAGCAGGGTCTGGGTCGCGGTGACGCCCGAGCCGCAGTACGCCGCGGTGGCCACGTCGTCCCCGACGCCGAGTGACTCGAAGCGACGACGCAGCTCGTCGCCGGGCAGGAACCGACCGAGCTGGTCGGTGTTGCCGGAGAGGGGCGCGTTGACCGCGCCCGGGACGTGGCCGGCCACCGGGTCGATCGGCTCGTGCTCGCCACGGAACCGCTCGGCCGCGCGGACGTCCAGCAGGACACCGTCACGTGCCAGGTCGGCGACCTCTCGGGCGTCGACGACCGGGAGCCGACCGGGCGCGCCGTCCCAGTCGCCCGGCTCGGGCACGACGGGCTCCGTCGAGACGGGCCGGCCGGCGGCGCTCCATGCGGCGAGCCCGCCGTCCAGGACCAGGACGTCGTCGTGCCCGTAGTCGCGGAGCAGCCACCACAGTCGCGCCGCGGCGGTCCCCGGGCCGTCGTCGTACACCACGACGCGCGCACCGCGCGAGAGGCCCGCACGTCGCACCGCGGCCACGAAGTCCGTCGGGTCGGGGAGTGGGTGTCGTCCACCCGGGCCCGGGGGAGCGGCCAGGTCGTCGTCGACGTCGAGGTACGTCGCGCCGGGCACGTGGCCGGCGTCGTACCGGTCGCGTCCGGTCGGCCCGGTCAGCGCCAGCCGGGTGTCCACCACGACGGCCTCGAGATCGTCCAGGTCGTCGACTGCGAGCAGCAGGCCCGGCCGGATCACGTCACGCGTCCGGTCAGGATCCGAACGGGAGCGGCTCGGGCGACAGCGCCACGGCGCGCGCCCGGGCCGCGGTGAGCCGCCTTCGATGGTGCTGACGACAGAGCACCTCGTAGGCGACCTCGGCGGGCGGGCCGTCGGTCGAGTCGACGTCGCCGACCACGATCACCTCGCCCTCGATCACCATCACGCCGTCCTCGGTGCGCGCGTTGTGGGTGGCGCGCTTGCCGCACCAGCACAGGGCCTCGACCTGGAGGACGTTCATCCGGTCGGCGAGCTCGACCAGGCGCGCGCTGCCGGGGAAGAGCCGGGTACGGAAGTCGCTGAGGATGCCGAAGGCGAAGACGTCGATCTGCAGCTCGTCGACGACCTTGGCCAGCTGGTCGATCTGGACGGTCGTGTAGAACTGCGCCTCGTCGCAGATCAGGTAGTCGATCCGCGCTCCCGCCGTCAGCGAGTCGACGACGTACCGCCAGAAGTCGAAGGCGTCCGAGACCTCGATCGCGTCATGGGTCAGCCCGAGCCGGCTGGAGAGGATCGACTCACCGGCCCGGTCATGGGTGGTGAAGATCCGTCCGACGCGGCCACGCTGCGCGTGGTTGTGGTTGGTCTGCAGCGCCAGCGTGCTCTTGCCCGAGTCCATGGTGCCGGTGAAGAAGTGGAGTTCAGCCATCGCGCGGCGATTGTGTCACGACGATCGCCGGTACCGGCCAGGACGTGACGAAGCCCGGCAGCTCCCTGGCTGCCGGGCCTCGTCCACCGTCTCGAGGGAGGGCCGAGTCGGTTTGAGTCCGAGGAGCTCGGCCTCCCCGTGTCGGTCGAGCCCCTCGGCGTTCGCGCGTGTCTCTGGGCACCCCTCGGCCCAGAGCCAGGTCTCGACGGTAGGGCGATCGGAACCCGCGGCAGGGCGGTTCGTGGCAGAAGGGGCCGTTCGGTCGGAGCCGCCTAGTCGATGTGGGTCAGGTAAAGAGCATCGCCGGGTTCACCAGTGGACGCCCCTGAAGACCTTGGCGAGCATGATCTGCTCCGACTCGCGGGCCCCCGGTGAGCCGTCACCCTTGGCGGCCGCCGAGTCCGGGAACACGTGGTAGGCCAGGTTCAGCACCCGGAACGCGAGCTTGGGGGCGACCGTGTGGGCGACCGCACCGGCGTTCCCGAGCAGGGTGTTGATCTCGTGCGGCCGCTCCACCATCGCCCTGACCACGAGATCGGCCGCCTGCGCAGGCGAGATCGTCGGGAACGAGTCGTACAGCCGGGTCGGGGCGATCATCGGCGTCCGCACCAGTGGCATGTGGATGCTGGTGAACGTGATCCCGTCACCGACCAGCTCCGAGGCGACGACGTTGCTCCAGGCATCGAGCGCGGCCTTGGAGGCGACGTACGCCGAGAAACGGGGCGGGTTGGTCTGCACGCCGATCGACGAGACGTTCACGACGTGGCCGCGATGGCCCTCGCGCAGCTTCGGGATCAGCCCCATCACCAGCCGGATGGCACCGAAGTAGTTGAGCTGCATGGTCCGCTCGAAGTCGTGGAAGCGGTCCTGGCTGAGCCTCAGGGACCGACGGATGGAGCGTCCGGCGTTGTTCACGACGAAGTCGATGCTCGGCAGGTCGGCGCCCAGCTGCGCGCAGAGCGCGTCGATCGCCTCGAGGTCGGAGAGGTCGCACGGATAGACGTGAGCGGTGCCCCCGCGGTTCTCGATCGTGGCTCGGGTGGCCTCGAGCCTGTCCTTGCCCCGGGCGACCAGGACCGGGATGCCACCGGCCTGGGCGACCTTGAGCGCCGTGACCTGGCCGATGCCCGAGGAGGCGCCGGTGATCACGACGTACTTGCCGGCGAGGGCCTCGCGCGCGCCGGAGTCGTTCGCGGTGGAGCGGTCGAGGTGGTCCTCCCAGTAGCCCCAGAGGGTGCGTGCGTACGACTCGAGGTCGGGCACCGCGATGCCGGACCCGGCCAGAGCCTTCTCGGTGCGCCGCGAGTCGAAGACGGGCCGGAACGACGAGTGAGCCAGCACCTCGGGTGGGATGCCGGCTCGGCCGACCGTCTGGTCGAGTACCGCCTGCACCGGTGTGGTGCGGATCAGAGCGCCGGCGAGGCGGAGCGGGCGCAGCGGACCGGGGAGGGCGCCGAGCAGGCCACCCGCCGTGCTCCGGTCGACCGGCGTGGCGAACCGCGGCGCGCCGGCGGCCGCGCAGAAGGCGTTGACGACGTCGATGACCGGCTGGGGCTCGGGGTTGACCAGGTGGAACGCCTCACCGTCGCGTCCGTCGAGGTGTGCGAGGTGGTCCATCGCCTTCGCGACGTAGTCGACCGGAACGACGTTGGTGTCGCCGAGGTCGGCGCCGACCAACGGCAACCACGCCGGCAGCCGGTCGCGCAGCACCTTGATCACCGGGAAGAAGTAGTAGGGGCCGTCGATCTTGTCCATCGCGCCGTTCTCGCTGTGACCGACCACGATCGCCGGCCGGTAGACCCGCCACGGACGCGAGTAGTCCTCGCGGACGATCCGCTCCGACTCGTACTTGGTGCGGTGGTACGGCGAGGCCAGGGCCTGGCCCTCATGGAACATCGCCTCGTCGAACGGACCGTCGTACTCGCCCGCGACGGCGACGGAGCTGACCTGGTGGAAGCAGCCGACCTCCAGCGTCTCGGCGAGCTCGATCGCGTGCCGGGTGCCCTCCACGTTCATGGTCTGGTTCGCGTCGTCGTCGGCGGACATGTCGTAGATCGCGGCCAGATGGAAGAGGTGGTCGATGTCGCCGCGATGCTCCTCGACCCAGGCCTCGTCGACGCCGAGCCGCTCGGCACCGAGGTCGCCCACGACCGGCACCACCCGGTCCGTGCCCCAGACCTCGATCATCTTCTCGAGCCGGGCGCGCGATCCCTCGCGGACCAGCGCGAACACCGTGCCCACGCGATGGTCGATCAGCTCCTCGACCAGATGTCGCCCGATGAACCCGGTCGCGCCGGTGACGAAGTACGACATGTCGGGAGACTACTCGCAGGTAACCGCTGGTCCGGGCCGCGAGGAGAGGGTCGTCCGCCTCGCGGGGTGGTAGAGCACCCGCTCAGGCGGACGACTCGGAGGATGCGTGGCCCTAGGTGCGGTCTGCTTCGTTCGGACCGCCGAACATGATCTCGTCCCAGCTGGGGACCGAGGCGCGGCCACGGGTCTTCTTGACCGGCTTGCGTGAGGGGGGCTCGTGGCGACGGGAGTCCTCGCCACCCGCCTCGTCGTCCTCGCCCTCGTCCTCGCCCTCGTCCTCGCCCTCGTCATCGGCCCCGTCATGGGCCATGTCACGGGTGCCGTCGTGGGTGCCGTCATCGGTGCCGTGGTCGTCCGCGCTGTCGTCCGCCGGGTCCACCTCCGACCGGCTCTCGGCCGGGGACCCGGGTGGGTCGAGGTAGGCCTCCACCGGAGCCTCGGCCCCGAGGGCCGCGGTCTCGTGGGGCCGGTCGTGGGCGACCTCGGGCTCCTCGGTGACCAGCTCGATCGCGTCCTCGCCCAGCGGCAGCTCGTCGGCCGGTACGGCGGACAGCCGGCGCCGGCGGGCGTCGGACAGGTCGTCGCGGGTCGTGGTCGACGCCTGTTCGGCAGGCGGGTCGGGCACCTCGCCGATCAGCCAGTGCGCGTCGTCGTCGTCCGCGACGACGTAGTTCCCCGGCGCGTCGAAGGAGAAGTGCGCGGCACCGACGTGGCCGGTGGTCGTGTACGAGCCGGTCAGGGTCCAGCGGCCGTCCTCCCGGCGCCAGGCGTCCCATGCCACGGTCTCGGGATCGACGTTGCGCGACCGCAGGTGGCTGCCGACGGCCTCGCCGAGGGTCCGCGCGGACGACGCCGCACCGCCCTCGACGGGTCGGCGCCGGATCGAGGCCCGCTGGGCGCGTTGGGCGACGTGGGCACGCTCGGCGAGGACCGGCGCTGCGTACGGCATCACCTTGTCGACGGACGTGCCGGCGACCTGGGCGACGGACTCGGGCGTCTCCCCGGCCCGGATCCGCGCCTGGATGTCGCGTGGGCGGAGGGTGGATTCCATCTGTCTCTCCAACTGGCCGGTCCGTGCCTGTTCGCCGCCCGGTCCCGAGCCGTCCTCCGACGCCTGCTCCGACGTCTGACCCGACACTGCGGCCCGTAGCCGGTCGTCGACGTCGACGGTGAACTCCACCCTCGCGTCGCTCACGAGCAGCAGCTTCTGGCCGTCCTCGCTCACCCCGGTGAATCTGAGGTGCACCATGGCCGTTGTCGCTCCCGCCTCGCTCCCGCTCGTACCTGCTCCGGTGCGGCCGAGCCTACGCCAGCGCGCGCCCCGCGCCCGGTTGGTCGTACGGCGCGCCACACGCCTCTCACGACCGGCGTGACCTGCCGCTTCGATCACCGTTCAGTCGCCGAGCACCCGCCGCAGGTAGTCGTTGGCGAACAGCCGGTCGGGGTCGAGCCGGTCGCGCAGCCCCAGGAAGTCGCCGAACCGTGGGTACGCCGGCGCCAGGTCGCGGGCCGTCCGGGTGTGGAGCTTGCCCCAGTGCGGTCGTCCGTCGTGGTCGCGCATGATCGCCTCCATCGCCGCGACGTACGCCGTATGGGTGCGCCAGTCGGAGCGGTGGTGGGTGTGGAAGGCCAGGTAGCAGGAGTCGCGGCCGTACGCCGTCGACATCGGCACGTCGTCCGCCGGCGCGACCCGGATCTCCACCGGGAAGCTGATCCGCCACCGCGACCTCTCGATGAGTAGTCGCGCCTCGCGCAGCGCGTCCAGCCCGGCCGCCCGCGGCACGGCGTACTCCATCTCGCGGAAGACGACCCGGCGCGGCGAGGTGAAGACCCGGTGGGCGACATCGCTGTAGGTGCGGGCCGACAACGCCCGCGCCGAGACCTGGTTCAGCCGCGGGATCGCGCCGGGAACCCGGTTCGCGGCGGCGGTCAGCGCGCCGAACACCGAGTTGGACAGCAGCTCGTCGTCGAACCATCCCCGCCACCGCGCGACCGGCTCCGCGTCCGACACGTCGGCGTCGAGCCGGGTGTTGCGCTTGGTCAGCATCCGGTCGGTGTGGGGGAACCAGTACATGTCGCAGTGGTGGCTCTCCTCGACCATCGCGTCGAACGTGGCGAGCGCCTCGTCCCACGACATCGGCTGCTCGCGCGCCTCGAGCAGGAAGAGTGGCTCGACGGCGAAGGTCAGCGTGGTCAGGATGCCGAGCGCACCCAGCCCGACCCGGCCGAGCTCGAACACGTCGGGGTTGGTCGACGGGGTGGCGTCGAGCAGCTCGCCGGTCCCGGTCGCCAGCTGGAAGCCCGCGAGCTGCGCGGCGAGCCCGGCCGCGACGCCGCCGGTGCCATGGGTCCCGGTCGACACCGCGCCGGCCAGGGTCTGCTCGGCGATGTCGCCCATGTTGTGCAGCGACAGCCCGAGCCGTTCGAGCTCGGCGTTCAGCACCTTCAACGGCGTCCCGGCGTACGCGGTGACCGTCATGGCGTCCCGGTCGACGCCGACGATCCCGGTCAGCCGGTCGGGTCGCAGCATCACGTCGCCGGGTGCGGCGATGCCGGTGAAGGAGTGGCCGGTGCCGACCATCTTCACCGTCGACCGGGCCGCGCGGGCCGCGACCACGGCGTCCACGACGGCCTCGGGCGAGCCCGGCGCACCCACGCTTCGTGGCTCGGCGGACTCCAGGCCGGACCAGTTCTGCCAGTGCACGGCGCCGAGCCTAGGGGTTGCCCACGGGGTCGGGCGCGCACGCGGGCTCGTCGCGCGAGGAGAACGCCGCCACGGCCGCCACGAGACCGGCGCCGAGCGAGACGAGGTACGCCGCGGAGGCGCCGTGGCTGTCGATGATCCGGCCCGCCACCGCGGCCCCGGGCGCCACCCCGGCGACCAGGGCGGTCTCCACGATCGCCATGCCCTCGGTCAGTCGCGACCGGGGCACGGCCTTCTCCACCAGCGAGAGACTCGCCACCAGGGTCGGCGCGATCGCGAAGCCGGCCACGAACAGCCAGGCACCCATCACCCACATCGACCCGATCAGGCTGAGCGGGATCATCGCGACGAACATCGCCACCGAGCCCTGCCTCAGCCGGGTGGCCGGACCGATCCGCCAGGTGACCATCCCGGTGATCACCCCGGCGATCAGGCTGCCCGCGGCCCACAGCGCCAGCAGCAGCCCGGCGTACCCGGCGAGCCCACGCGCCGACGCGAAGGCGACCGTGCTGACCTCGGCGGCCCCGAACAGGGTGCCCAGGGCCAGCCCGACCAGGCAGACGGGCCCCATCACCGCGAGCCGGAGCCGCTGGGGCCGGACCCCGCGGACCCGTGGCTGCGGTACCGGGGCGGTGGAGCGCTGGGCGGCGAAGTACGCGGTGCCCGCGGTGCCGGCCAGGATCGCCGTTCCCAGCGCCGCGACCGGGTGCCAGGCCGTCGCGAGCACCGTCACCAGGATCGGGCCGGTCATGAAGACGGCCTCGTCGACCGCCGACTCCAGGGCGTACGCCGTGTCGATGTCGGCTCGCTCCGTGAGCACATGCGACCAGCGGCTGCGCACGCACGAGCCGACCTGTGGAAAGGCGCCGCCCGCCACCATCACGCAGGCGAAGGCAACCCCGATCGGTCCCCCGGACTGGACGACCACCACGAACGCCGTCATCGCCACCGCGAACACCGCCGCCGCGACGAGCAGCACCGGGCGCTGACCCAGCCGGTCGACCAGGCGTGCCTGCGGGATGGCCAGCGCGGCCGCGGCGAGCAGGTACGCCGCCGACATCGCGCCCGCCAGCCCGTACGACCGGCCCACGCCGGTCACGAGCAGCACGATCCCGATCGTGTCCATGGAGATCGGGAGCCGCGCGACGAGTGCGGAGCCGCTGAACCGCAGGGCTCCCGGCACGCTCAGGATGCGGCGGTACGTGGTGAACATCGTGGGCGCCCTAGAAGACCGACAGCTCGCCGGCCCCACCCGGCCCGTCGGACGGCTGGCGGTCGAGGGGGTCGAAGGAGCGGGGCAGGGCCAGCGCGGCCAGTGCGGCGAGCACGCCGCTCCCGAGCGCCACGAGGTACGACGGGGAGGCGCCGTGCGCGTCGATGACCAGGCCGGCCAGCGCCGCGCCGGGGGCCAGTCCGGCGGCGAGTCCGGTGTGGGTGATCGCGATCCCCTCGGTCAGCCGGGCCGCCGGCACCCCGTGCTCGATCGCCGCGAACAGGGCGATCAGGGTCGGCGCGATCGCGAAGCCGGCGACGAACAGGGCCACGCCCATCGCGAGCATGGAGCCCACGAAGGACATCGGCACCATCACCAGCGCGAGCAGCGCGGTGCCCACCCGGACCCGAGGGATCGGCGGACGGCGCCA
>Ga0070659_100004136_pt1 | contig 10347 bp, 10 predicted proteins | sample KBSC23metaG_FD_64666 | JGI IMG/M metagenome (GOLD analysis project Ga0070659, IMG submission 64666) | Corn rhizosphere microbial communities from Kellogg Biological Station, Michigan, USA - KBS C2-3 metaG | ecosystem: Host-associated > Plants > Roots > Rhizosphere > Soil ...
AAATCGGTAAATTATAATAATTCTCTGGATTTTGTTTATAAGACAGCATGACAACATAATTGCGACAAAGTTGGTTATTGAAATTGCCGTTTTTTTGATTATTTTTATTTGTTCCCTTTTTATCTCCTCAACTCTTATTCTATATCCCTACCCGTAAAACAAAATTTCAGAACTTAAAATCATTAGTTACATGGCACATACAATTGTAGGGATCAAAAAAGCAATGGATTACTGGTGGCTGCTTCTTCTAACTGGTATCGCATTAGTCAGCATGGGTCTTTGGGTGTTTCTTTCGCCCGATGACGCTTATATTTCTTTGAGCATTCTCTTCGGGGTATGTATATTATTTGTCGGAGTTTTTGAGCTTTTATTTGCGTTGTCAGCAAAGAGATCTCTTAATACATGGGGTTGGACAGTGGCGAGTGGCATATTCGATATTTTAGTCGGGTGTTTCATATTGATCTACCCCGATATGACTATCAAGATATTACCGCTTGTTCTTGGCTTATGGTTATTGTTGAGAGGGTTTTCTGCAATTGGCTTTGCCTTCGATATGAGAAGGATTGGAACCATAGGCTGGGGTTGGCTACTGGTAATAGCTATTTTGATCGTTGTATCCGGAATCCTGGTACTTGCCGTCCCCGCATTAGGCTTGCTTCACATCGTTATCTGGACAGCGGTCTCTTTCATTTTCGCGGGAATGTTCCGGATCTTTCTTGCACTTCACCTCAAAAGAATGAAAGATTTTGAATAGAGGGTTTCTTTTGTAATAATTACCGTCAAATCAAAGAATGTATCTTTATTCGATGTCAAACAAATATTTTGTTGTTATTTCTCTTTTCCTATCTCTGTCAATGAAAGCCCAGGTGCCTGTACGTGATGAACCAAGGCACCATAATGTTTTTGAAAACAACTACATCCGCCTCCTCGATGTATTTGTAAGTCCACATGACACCACCCAATTTCACGTGCACAACACTCCCTCGGTTTTCACAACTTTTACCGAAACTGCAACCGGCTCACAGTTGCTGAGCGGACAGCCTTCGGGGGACCTTTCAACTGCCGGAAGGTCATGGTATGACAGCCTTAACACACCACGCATTCATCGCGTATGGAACGAGGATACTAGTTGGTTTCACGTGATGGATATCGAACTCATTGCAGGCAGACCGCATAGTGATCCACTTGTTTTGCAGGATCGCTTGCTCAAACTATATTTTAATGAACCTCTTGCCAACGGGTACCGCATCGAGTTGCAGCCGGGCAACCGTGTAGAACTGCCGCCATCGGCTATCGGTTATTTATTGCTAAGCATTGGTCCTGCAGTCATCAGCTACAGGACAAATGATCATACAGAGCAACGCACTATGAAAAGTGGTCACTATGTTTGGATAGAGTCTGGCAAATCGTTTTCTTTTACGTCACAAACAAATACTCCTTCATCGTTTGTGCTTCTACAACTTAAGTAGTGACTCGGACTTTTGAATGTGCAACCACACAAAATCCTATCTTCAACATGAATCATTCCTCCATTAATCATTTTATATGACAATGAAAAGAAGAGATTTTATCAGTCTGTCTGCAATAGCAGCAACTACTACCGTTGCCGCCGGTATCAGCTCCTGCTCCACGGGCAAGCAAAAGAAAAAAGATCACCTGGCGATGAACTGCAATCCATGACAAATGACGTTGCCCCTATTACTTTACAAGAAAGAGAAGCGAGAGTGAACAAAGCGCAACGCTTACTTAGCGAAAACAAACTAGAAGCATTGATACTCGACTGCGGCAGTTCGCTTCAATACTTTACAGGCATCAGCTGGTGGCCCAGTGAACGACCCATGGTTGCCATTATCCCGGCAAGAGGAGATATTAAGTATGTATGCCCGGGTTTTGAAGAAGGTCGCCTTCGTGAACTGATCAAAATTGGAAAAGATGTTTATGCGTGGCAGGAAGATGAAAGTCCCTACAAACAAATGGCTACGGCTTTACAAGATGCCGGCATACAAACAGGTAACATTGGCATGGAAGAACGACTTCGCTTTTTTATTTTGGATGGAGTTCGCAAAGAAACTTCGCATTTAGCATATGTAAGCGGCGATCCTGTTACCATGCCATGCCGTATCATAAAATCAACCGCTGAATTGGCGCTCATGCAAAAAGCATCCGACATTACATCCGCCGCCATAAAATTTGGGATTACTCAATTGCGGGAGGGCATGACGCAGAATGAGCTTTCTTCTATTATTGATGATGCACAAAGAAGGTTAGGAGGCGAACCTGATTTCTCTTTAACACTTTTTGGCGAGTCATCGGCGTTTCCACATGGTAGTACTAAACCCAGAACACTAAGGAAGGGTGATATTGTTTTAATGGATTGTGGATGCACTGTACAGAATTACTCGTCAGATATCACAAGAACGATCGTCTTCGGGGCGGAGCCAACTAAACGACAGCTGGAAATATGGAATGTTGAAAAGCAAGCGCAAGAGCGCCGGGTTCAATGCTGCAAAGATTGGTGCAGCTTGCGAAGAAGTGGATGCTGCCGCAAGAAAGATAATTACCGATGCAGGATTTGGACCAGGATATAAAACACCGGGATTACCGCACCGTACAGGTCATGGTATTGGCATGGATGGACATGAATGGGGCAACATGGTGAAGGGCAATAAACAACTGCTGCAACCAGGTATGTGTTTTAGTATTGAACCCACGATCTCCATTCCCGGAGAATTTGGCGCGCGTTTAGAAGATTGCGTTTACATGACGGACCAGGGACCCAAATGGTTTTCAAAAACCAGCAAATCGATTGCTGAGCCGTTTGGTTGATATTTTGAGGAAAACGAAAAAACTGGCGGTTTGTTTTGTTAAAGAAGTAAAGCAAAGTGAAGATTGATTGCAGAGACAAATAAAATATCCCGGCGCCTGGCCGGGACATTTTGGAAAACCTATGAACCAACTGCGACTTAAGTTATTTAAACTTATCCGGAAACTGTTTTACAATGCCGCCAGTGAGCATATCCGACATCTCAAGAATTTCGTTATGCACCTTATCATAAGCCGCAACATCTCCATCATAATCTTTCTTAATTCTTGCAACCGCTTCATCAGTCGTTAATTTAAGATGCTCGTGCATCATCTTTTTCATATCATCCTCCTTCCAGTTTGGATTGGCTTTAGCAAGAAAAGCCGATATTTCATCTGCATTGGCAAACCATTTTTTATTTGCCGCATCCAGCGCCACATTGTCTCCGGCCTTGGCAGCCTTAACAACATCTGCGGCTATAATAATGTGATCATGAAGTAAGGAGCTTAACTTATTTCCTGCAGCTTCACCATACAGGGGCTTCACTGCATTTCCGATATCATCCTGGTTCCTTAACAGTCTTTTGACTGCCTGGTCGGCGCCCTGCAATCCGTCTGTAAGACAGACTATGACATTGCGCGTCCATGTGACATGATCCTCCCACAATTTGCGCATGTTTGTACGAAGTTCATTGGCGGCAGGCGACGAAGAATTCATTTTCATATCCATTTGGCCAAATGAATCAAATGAAATAAAAACGGTCGCTGCTATAGCAACAATAATACAAAAGCCTTTAAGCCTTTTCATAGCTGAAGATTTAATAAGTGAACAGATCTTTTCAATGACCCAACCCTATTAGAGTGGCAAGGTGGGTCCATGGTTACAAATTTTAGGCAGGTAAATTTCGGACATCATCTTCGTTTATGCAAGGGAGGTATTTGCGAGCTTGATGCTGTCCGGTCGGATATGAAAGTATTTTTCCAGAGCCAGTAAGAATTCCTGTTCCCCCGTTATCGGCGACTCAGTGATCGAATTTGCCTCCGTGACCTTTATCTTGCTCGTCGACACAGTGATCCGCCCATTTTCCGTCGGCAGGGAGCAAAATGTATTCTGAGTAAAATGTGATTGGGGTGAACTTTGGTTATAATGACACATTTCACTAAACTCATTCAGATCTCGTTCCTTTAGCGTAAACATGTATTCAGGTGTCCAGTTCTCATCGGCCTGTTTACTAACCTGATAGTACACCTCGTTATATTTATCGATTCTGAATTTTCCTCTCTCATCATTTTGGGTCGTATTTAATTCAATCTTCAAAGGTAGAAAGGTGAATTCGCCAAAACCTACGTCAACCAAATGATCCACAGAATCTAGGTTCGCAATAATTGCAAGATGGTCAAACTCCGGTGAGAAAACTTTTTGCTGCTGATTGAACACTCTTGCAGAAATCATTTTAACATCAAACCCAATTGCCCTGAGCAATTCATAGAATAGGCTGTTTAATTCATAACAAAACCCACCCCTCCGTTTGATAACTACTTTCTCGAAAATATTTCCAGGATTTAGTCCAATAGGAATCTTGTAATAGATGTCAAGGTTTTCAAACGGAACACTCAGCAAATGCTTTTTCTGAAGAGCGTTTAAGACCTCTATTGTGGCCTCCGCCCCGCCCTGGTAATTTATCCTTTCAAGATACTTTCCTACTTCCATTGCAGACTATCAAAAGCAATTTCAAAATGAAGTTACTAATTACAATATACTGTGAATGCTGTCGATTTAGGTTCGCCAATTCATCAACCTCTTTCTTCAATTCATTGCTTTGTAACTGGCAAAAGCTTGAGTGTGATTGTAATATTGTTTTATAAACCTTATGTATGAAAGATCCAGATGGTTACTCACAAGACCCCTCTGCAATAAAATATGAATTATGCAGTGAAAAGAAATGCGCTACCTGTTATGAAAACAGGGGATGTATGTATGAGCAATATTTCTCAGCTCCCACATTTAATTTGGTAACGCTTCTTCTACAGAACCAGGCAAAAACGCAAACTCAGGCACTCAATAAGTGAGCAGGAACATTCTTGTGGCAAACAGCAAGCTGTCCCAAAGTCGTCACTGCGATCCGACCCAAGCGTCGGGACAACCAATCTAAAAATTCATCGTTGACTGTTAATAAGATTGTCTGCCTGCCCGGCAGGCAGGCCTCGATCGTTTCTCCCTTTATGCGACGCCCTTTATCTCAAAAAATGGCGGGTATTCCTGGCCATAAAAGTTCCTATTTCGCCAGGGTGAGCAACCAAGATGAAATCAAAGCCGTCAATTGTGCAGCTGTATTCCGGAGCGGGAAACATTTTCTGGTTTTTATTTCGGATATTAGGGACAATTAGGTATGGTTCTTGAAAATTAAATCATGATGCTAAAAACAAATGCCATAATATTCATAGCTCTGTTTGCACTTTCGCTGTCAAGAAATGGCAATGAAACGATGAAGACGACTAAACATTTACCCGATGCTCCCGTATTTGACGGCCCTTACGTATTGTATCGTAACGACTCTGTTTTTGTGAATTACATTGAAGGTGATTCGCTGTCGGCGTCATTAAAAACCGATAGCATGAAATTGTCGGGAAGGGATAATATTACTCTTCGGATCAACACCGACGTGCCCGGAAAAACATTTACTGTTAAACTGAAGCAGAAACTTGATAACGAAAAGGCAGAATATAAAAAGGTTAGTAAGATGCTCATACTCTCAGACATCGAAGGGAATTTTGAAGCGCTGAGGAAATTATTACAAGCCAATCATGTCATTGATGACGATTTCAACTGGACGTTTGAAAAAAACCATCTTGTTTTGATCGGTGATTTTGTGGACAGGGGCACAATGGTAACGGAAGTGTTATGGCTCATCTATTCGCTCGAAGAAAAAGCAAAAGCAGCAGGCGGCTATGTACATTATATTTTAGGCAACCATGAGATCATGAACATGAGTAACGACCTGCGTTATGTACAACAGCGTTACCTGCGGAATGCAGCATTGATGAATACGAGCTACATGCAATTATTTGGAGCCAATGCTGAGATCGGCCGCTGGCTGGCAACTAAAAACGTGACCGAGCGCATTGGTGATGTCCTTTTTATGCACGGTGGCATTTCGCAGTACCTAAATATGATGAACATACCATTAAACGAACTCAATGACCTGGTAAGGCCTTTTTATACAGACACAACTTATAAATACAAAGACAAAAGGCAGGACATACTGTATAGCGATTTCGGTCCTTTTTGGTACAGGGGTTATTACACAGCCCCAAAAGCTACAATGGCACAAATTGACAGCACGCTGAGTATTTATGATGTTCGTCACATCACGACCGGGCACACTATTGTAGCAAATGAGATAAGATCATTTTATGATGGTAAACTCTTCGACACCGATGTACATCACGCCGGCGGTCACTCCGAAGCTCTCCTATATGAGGATGGAAAATTCTGGAGAGTAAATCCAAAAGGTGAGAAGCTTGAGATTAGTCCGATGTAGAATTCCTGTTAAGATAATTATTATGTAGCCAGCCACATGAATGCTATCAGGCTTTCGTTGCGTCCGAAGCATCGTACGCACTCTTGTACCGTCAATGATGTCTATTTGGCAGATTTTAACTCAGATATGATTATTCGGAACTCAGACTTCAGACATCTTACATTTTTTCATTCCTTCAATCTTCCTTCCAGATCCAATCCATTTTCTTTCGCTACTTCTTTCGCCAATTTGTAGCCCGCATCTGCATGTCTTATCACTCCTATTCCCGGATCGTTACGTAACACTCTCTTTAATCGTTCATCGGCATCGGGAGTGCCATCACAAACGATCACCATGCCTGCATGGATACTGTAACCCATACCAACACCACCACCGTGATGCAATGAAACCCAACTGGCGCCGCCCGCAGCATTAACCAATGCATTTAATAGAGGCCAGTCGGCAACGGCATCACTGCCATCCATCATCGCTTCCGTTTCCCTGTTTGGCGATGCGACAGAACCTGTATCCAGGTGATCACGACCGATCACGATGGGAGCTTTCACCTTTCCTGTTCTCACCAACTCATTAAATGCAAGTCCGGCTTTTTCACGTTCGCCTTGTCCTAACCAACAGATACGCGCAGGCAATCCCTGGAATGCAATTTTTTCTTGGGCTAATTTCAACCAACGTTGCAAAGATTGGTTTTGCGGAAATAATTTTGATATCACTTCATCCGTAACAGTAATATCATTCGGATCACCACTTAATGCCGCCCAACGAAACGGACCCTTGCCTTCACAAAAAAGAGGACGGATATAAGCGGGAACGAATCCGGGAAAGTCGAATGGTGAATGGTGAGTGGTGAGTGGTGAGTTCAGAGTCCTCAATTCAGAGTCAACCCCTGACTCCCGACTCCTGACTTCGAACTCATGTGCTCGCGCTCTTATATTGTTTCCGTAGTCAAACGTGACGGCTCCTTTGTCCATTAATTGCAACATCAATTGCACATGCGTGTACATGCTGCGATATGCATAGTCAATATATTGCTCCGGGTTTTTTTCTCTCAAAACCTTTGCCTGCTCATAAGAGATCTCGTGCGGCCAGTAACTGATCGGATCATGTGCAGATGTTTGATCAGTGAGTGTATCCGGAATAATATTTCGTTCAATCAATCTTTGTAATAAATCAACTGCATTACAACAAACTCCAATACTCTTGCTCACAGCTTGCTGCTTATAGCTTACAGCCTTATCAATCGCTTCATCAATATTGGTATATTTTTCATCCAAATATTTTGTTGCAATTCGTTTATCAATTCTCCATTCTTCCACTTCAGCGATCAAAGCAACACCTTCATTCATCGTTATTGCAAGTGGTTGCGCTCCACCCATGCCACCGAGGCCGGCAGTTACGTTCAGAGTGCCTTTAAGGGAGCCCTGAGTCGGGAGTCTGGAGTCTGGAGTAAAATCAGGCGGCTGAGCGTTGACTGCCGACTGCCGATTGCCAACTGCTGACTGGCTACTGCCGACTGACGACTCCGAACTGAAATGCTTGTCCGCTACCGCCGCATACGTCTCATATGTTCCTTGCACAATTCCCTGGCTGCCGATATAGATCCAGCTGCCAGCAGTCATTTGTCCGTACATCATCAATCCTTTCTTCTCTAGTTCATCAAAATGTTCCCAGGTTGCCCATTTAGGGACCAGTTGTGAATTACTGATGAGAATACGCGGAGCGTCTTTATGTGTTTTTAAAATGCCGACAGGTTTACCTGATTGAACCAGTAGTGATTCATCATTCTCTAAAATTTTCAATGCCTTGATGATATTATCAAGAGCCTCAAAATTTCTCGCTGCTTTTCCTCTTCCACCGTATACAATTAATTCCTCCGGTTTTTCAGCCACGTCAGGGTTGAGATTATTCAATAACATTCTTAACGCTGCTTCTTGTATCCACCCTTTGCAACTTATTTTGTTACCGGTTGGCGTCTTGTATTTGACCGGGTCGTATGTCTTTCTTGCTTCTGCAGCCATTTTGTCCGTTTTATCTTTTCAATACCAAGAATGTCATGCTGAGCTTGTCGAAGCATCGTCTGGATTTGACTTAACGCTCGAAGATTTTGACAAACGCTTAAGTTCAGCCCAATCTTCTCTAAACAAAGCTTGTTTCTTTTTTCTGGACCAACCTTTTAATTGTTTTTCTCTGGCGATGGCCTGATTAACATCCGTAAAATGCTCGAAATATTTTATCACGACAGGTCTTCTAATAAAAGTATAACATGCAGGATCATAGCCATTGTCATGCTCCCATAGCCGCCTTTCCATATCATTAGTTATCCCGACATAATAACTTCCATCTTTGCATTCAACAATATAAACGTAATAATTGTGACCAAGCTTCATAATAAGTCATTTTCGATATAATAACTCAGGACTACCCTTCGACAAGCTCAGGGTGACAACTATACAAGCTCAGGGTGACAACTATAATGTGAAACTCTCATGATACCCGTCATTCAACTCAACACCCTTCGACATCGCAAACTCATTCACTTTTTCAACAAAACTGAAATCAGCAATGATGCTTTTTATCTTCTCGATATCGTCGGCAAAGATCCGGTCTTCTTCTGCAAAGGACACAAACTGCCGGACATGCTCGTGAGCAAACTCTAACAGTTCGCTACTCTTTAGCGGCCTGCGAAATTCAATAGCCTGGCAGGCCGTCAGCAATTCTATCGCCAAAATGTATTCGAGATTATCCAGTACTTTATTTAGTTTTCTTGCACTGATGCTGCCCATGCTTACATGATCTTCCTGCCCTAATGAAGTTGGAATACTGTCCGCGCTTGCCGGGAAACAAAGAGTCTTGTTTTCAGTTACCAATGCGGCGGTCGTGTATTGAGGGAGCATAAAGCCGCTGTTCAATCCCACATTTTTCATCAGCAACATCGGTAATCCCCATTTTCCTTCCAGTAACAAATAGCAACGACGGTCGGCGATATTTCCTATCTCCGCAGCGGCAAAACAGGCATAGTCAAGTGGCAGCGCGAGTGATTGACCATGAAAATTTCCACCGCTTATGGTATCATCTGAAGAGAAAATAATGGGATTGTCTGTGACAGAATTTAATTCCGTCTCTGTTAATTCTTTTAAATGAAGCCACGCATTGCGGCTGGCGCCATGTACCTGAGGCATGCAACGAAGTGAATAGGGATCTTGTACTCTTCCACAATCAACATGACTTTGCATGATAGCCGAATCCTTCAGCAACAGGCGAAGCCGTTGTGCCACTAATTTATTTCCCGCAAATGGACGAAGCTTATGCAAACGTTCATCGAAAGGAGCCTTTGTCCCCGTCAACGCCTCTAAACTCATTGCACCAATAATGTCAGCAGCTTCCAGGCAATTATGCATTCGCTGCACAGCCTTTACTGCAAAAGCCAGGATAAATTGTGTTCCGTTGATAAGAGCAAGTCCTTCCTTCGGTCCAAGCTGTATGGGTTGGAATGAAAATTTCCTGAGAAGATCTTGTGCCTTGTACCTTGTTCCTTTATAGTCTACTTGCCCCAAACCGATCAAAGGCAAAAACAAATGCGCAAGAGGGGCGAGATCACCAGATGCTCCTACGCTTCCTTTTTCAGGAACAACCGGCAGTACATCGTTTCCAATGTGCCAGCAGATTCTTTCAATGGTTTCTAATCTTACCCCGCTATAGCCCTGAGTAAGTGCGTGAACTTTGGTGATAAGCATCAATCTTGTGATCTCTCCCGGGATAGCATCGCCCACACCAACACTATGACTTTGTAAAATTTTATGTTGCAGGGTCGCCGTATCTTCTTCCGAGATCTTTGTAGTAGCTAAAATGCCAAAGCCAGTATTGACGCCGTAAACAGTTTTATTGTTCTCAACAATATGTTGAACATGTTGCTGCGACGTGTCTATCTTTTTGATAGCCGCGTCGTTCAGAATTCCTTTTATTTTTCCAGAGCTTATTGCAAGGGCATCGCCGACCGTAAGTTGAT
>Ga0070659_100004148_pt1 | contig 10332 bp, 7 predicted proteins | sample KBSC23metaG_FD_64666 | JGI IMG/M metagenome (GOLD analysis project Ga0070659, IMG submission 64666) | Corn rhizosphere microbial communities from Kellogg Biological Station, Michigan, USA - KBS C2-3 metaG | ecosystem: Host-associated > Plants > Roots > Rhizosphere > Soil ...
TGGTGACGGCGAGATTGCTTTGGGCGGGCTGGGCGGCGACCGGTGCCGCCAGGACGCTGGTAAGCAACAGGAAACAGGCGCGCATTCTCGCTTCTCCCCCGATGGATCGGGCGCAGCCTGTTACAAGGTTACCTGCCCTGTCAACGCCGCCGGAAGGCGTGCCGAGGCTCGCCGCGCGATTGTTGCACCCGCGCATCAATCCTCCTCGGTGTCCGGGCTCTCGCGCTTGGGGAGGAGCGCCGGCACCGGGCGCAGCGTGAAGCGCAGCTTCGCGCGTCCATTCGCCGGCACCCGCGCCAGCCAGAGCTGGCGGCCGTTCTTGACGCCGAGATGGCGGCTCGGCTTCACAGCTTCCCAGGGCTGGTCGACGGCGATCGTCACCTCGACGATCGCCTCGCGGGCCGTGGCGTTGCTGAGCTCGACCTCGTGCAGCTCCGGCCGTGGGTTGTAGTAGCTGTCATAATGGGGATGGCGCCGCCGCTTGCTCTTGTCGCGGGCCTCGTCGTCATCGTCATCGTCGGCGGCCTCGTCTTCGGCCTCGTGGCCGTCGCGCACGATGCGGTGGGCGATGCGCACGTCGGGGCTCTCGCCGACGAAAATCTCCAGCTCCTGCCCGACGGCGCTGTCGTCGATCGCGGTTTCGCCGACGAGGAGCGACTGCCCGTCAACCGGCTGGAACAGGGCGATCCGGCCTTGCGGCAGCGGCAGGCCGAGCCCCTTGTCCTTGCGATTCTGCATGCGCAGCAGGAGGCCGACCGGCACCGGCGTCGAATCCTGGTCCCGGTTCCGGGTGCCGAGCCAATAGCCGTAGCGCCGCTCGAACGGGACGGCCTTGCGCGCCAGCAGGGCGACCTGCTTCTGCGCGTGGGCGGCGACGGTGACGGGAATCGGGATGCGGTAGAGCTTGAGGTCGCCGAGCTCCTCCTGCGTCGCCATCACCGTCACGATCGGCGTTGCGCTGGTGAGGTTCGGCCGGGCGATGCGCGTCCCGGTGACGACGATGGCGCCCTCTTCCGCGAAGCTTTGCGGCAGCTCGTTGAGCATGTCCCGCACCTCCCGGCCGCGTTCCGGGATCTCGTGCGTGCGGCCCTGGGGCCAGCATTCGAGGCTTATCCCGGCGGCGTCCGGCCTCTCCTCCTCCTTGTCCTCCGCATTGGCCTTGCCGGCGACGGCCATGGTGCGGGCGTCGGCGAAGCTCCCGTCATTGCCGTTGGCGAGCGTCAGCCAGGCGAAGAGGTCGAGCGTGCGCCCGTCGGCGGCGGCCTCGGCGACATAATTGGCGTGCCAGTCGAAGCCGGTGGCGAGATAGCTCAGCCGCACCGTCGCCACGGTCGCCTCGGGGCTGGCGGTCGTGACGGCGAGGGTCGGCTTGTCGCTCAGGCCCTGCGGCAGCGAATCGTAGATCAGGGTCTCGGGCAGGCCGGTGCAGCGCAGCGCCTCGAATCCTTGCCGGGTCTTGAGGACGATGCCGCCGGGCCCTGAGAGGATCGTCGCCTCCTCCTCGCTGACGCGGCCGGTCTTGCGGTCGGTGCGCCGGACATGGACGCGCCGGCCGAGCGCCGCTTCCACCAGGCTTCCCGCCGAGATCAGCCGCGCGTCCCGGTTCTTTTCTCCGGGCGAGCCGGGGAGTCCCTGGGCGATCGCGCTCGCCGGAACGATCCCGTCCGAAACCCCCTCGAAGCGGACGACGCTGGTCCCCGCCGGTAGCCGAACGGTGCGCGTCTCGGTGATCAGCGCATAGCCGCGCAGGTCGTCGAGATCGAGCGACTCCGCCTGGCGCCCGGGGTTCCGGTAGACGGTGACCGCCACCGCCTCCGGCCCCGGCGACACCACCACCGGAGGGGCCGCGCCGGCCGGCGCCGCGAGGAGCAGGAGCAAGGCGCCGGCGAGGCGGCGCGGCCAGGCCACGTCAGTAACGGGTCTCGAAGGTGGCGGTGACGCTCGCCTCGCCGTTGGCGGGCACCGTCACGTGCCAGAGGGCCGCATCGGCGGAGCGGCGCTCGCTCTTCAGGCTCTCCTCGGCGATGCGCGTGTCCTCCCACACCCATTCGAGGCCCTTCTGGACGAGGTCGACCACGACCGGCTGCGGCCGTGCGTTGGTGAGGGTGTAGCGCATCGTCGTGCGCCACTTCCTGTCGCCCAGCTTCTCGCGCTTCTCCATCACCGGCTTGACCAGCACGTCGAAGGCGGCGCCGGTGCGGATCTCGACCTCAGAGCCCATCGGGATATGGCCGATCGTGTTGGCGCCGACGAATTGCGGATCGCCGCGACGGTCCTTCATATAGACCCTGACGGTTCCCGCCGGGAGCTGGTCGGCAAGGCCTTCCGTCCCCGAATTGCGGAAGCGGATCAGCGTCGCCGCGCTCTCTCCGTAGGTGGCGGTGCGCAGCCACGGCACGTCGTACACATAGGCCTTGCGCCCGGCGACGCCGCGCGCGTCGAGGAAGCTCACCTGCTTGGTCTGGGCGTTGGCGATCGTCGTGCGCTGCTTGAGCGGGTAGAGATAATAATCGGCGAGGCGCTCGCGGGTCCCGCTCTCGGTCCCCGCCCGCCGCAGGCCCTCGCGCCGGTCGTTCTCCACCCCCTCCTGGCTCGGGGTGCCGGCGACCATCACCACGGCGGCGTCGGTGAAGGTCGTGCCGGTGGTGTTGCTGAGTGTGATCCACCCCTGCGCGTCGAGCCTTCCCGCCAGCTCGTCGAACAGCACGACATAGTCCGCCTTCCAGCCGAGGCCGGGGGTCAGGTAGGTGAGCTGCGCTGGCCTGACCCCGGCCCGGCTGCTGTCGACGGTGACGGAGAGGGTCGGGCGGGCGCGCAGGTTCTGCGGCACCTGGTCGAAGATGACGCGCACCGGCATGCCGTCGTCGCGCAGCACCTCGATGCGGCTGCCGATCTGGAGGACGACGCCCCCGTTGGCGGCGAGGATCTTCGCCTGCTCGCGCGTTTCGGCGCCGTTCGACGGGTTCACACGCACGATCGTCACCGTCTTGCCGACCGCCTTTTCCATCAGCTTGGCGGGGGTGAGCAGGTCGTAATCGAAATTTTGCTCGACGATGCCGGCATCCGCCGCGGCGAAGGACACCGTCTCCGCACGGATCTGGGCGGAGACGTCGGGAAATTCCTGCCGCGACACGCCGGCCGGGATGGAGAGCTGCCGGATGTCCTGCACCAAGGCGAGATTGTCGGTGTAGATGGTGACGGCGAGGCGGCCTTGGGCGGAGGGGCCCTGCGGCGCCGCGGCTTGCGACGACGGGGCCTGCGCCGCGGCGGGCGCGGCCACGGCGGCGAGCGCCGCCAGAAGAATGCCGTGCCCGATCATGCGTCCCTCCCGCTGCGAAAGGCGAGACTGTGCTTCCCCGCCCCGCGCGTCAAGCCGCTGGCCGGACAAGAAAAAGGCGGCGCTCCCGGTGGGAGGCCGCCTCTTTCGTTCGCAGTGCGCGGAGGCTCAGGCCGCGGGAGCAATCTCCTCGCCGCCTTCGTCGGCGCGCGGACGGCGCGTGCGGCGGCGCGGCGCCTTGGCCGGCGCGTCGCCCTCGACCACGCTCATGGGCGGCGAGATGGCCGGGGGCAGCACGTCGAGCGAGATGCGCTCGCCATTCTCGACCGGTGCGTCGCGGCGCGGCTCGCGGGGCCGCCGCTCGCCGCGGACGTCGCCGTTGCGGGCTTCGCGCGGCTCGCGCGCCGGACGGGCTTCCTGGCCGCCGTCGCGATCGTTGCGGTCGCTCCGCGGCTCGCGGCCCTCGCGTTCGGGACGCGCCTCGCGCGGCTCGAACTCGCGGTCGCGGCGATAGTCGCGGCGCGGGCGATCGCCCTCGGCGCGGTAGCCGCGGTCGCCCCGGTCCTGGCGATCCTGACGATCGTTCCGGCCGCCGCGATCCTCGTCGCCCTCGTCGCCGTCGTCATTGTCGGCCGACTGCAGCTGCTCCTCGTCGCCCTCGTCCTCGTCCTGATAATCGTCGCGGCGCGGGCGCTGCTCCTCGAAGCGCGGCCGGTTCTCGTTCAGGATGCGGAAGTAATGGTCGGCGAACTGCAGCCAATATTCGGTCTGCACGCGGTCGCCCTGCATCTGCGCGTCGCGGGCGAGCGACTTGTATTTCTCGTGGAGCTGGGCGGCGTTGCCGCGCGAGCGGTTTTCCTGCCGGTTGCCCGGGTTGGGCCCCTGGTTCGGCGAGCGGGGCCCGCCGCCGCGACCGCGACGGCGGCCGTTCTGACGATTGTTGATCAAAAGTTGGTCCTCGTCCTCGTGGTCCTGTTCGCCACTTGACAGCCGGGCCCTCCCGGCCGCCTTGAACTTCGTGCACGACCCCAAGGCAGGCGGACGCACGCGCGGCCTCAAGCCACCTCACGCTGCGGCCGTCCGGAAACGGCTAAGCAATCGGGGGTCGGCGACGGCTGGCCTCACGCATGTCTGACGCTGTGATGGCCCCGTCCCTGGCCCCCTATGTAGCCAGCGCTCCGGGCTTTTCCAAGCGGAAAAGATGATGACGTGGGTTAACGTGTTGCAATGAGGCACCGATCCCGCCCGGAAAGGTCCTTCCGGGCCGCGATCGTGAAGCCCGCGTCGCGGAAGAGAGACGCCACCGCGTCGAATTGGCGCGCGCCGATCTCGATGCAGGCGACGCCCGCGGGGGCGAGCAGCGGCCCCAGAGCGGGAGCGAGGCGGCGATAGTCGTCGAGCCCGTCAGCGCCGGCGAACAGCGCTTGCGCCGGCTCCCAGTCGGCGACGTCGCGCGGCAACGGCGCGCCTTCCTCCACATAGGGCGGATTGCACAGGATGAGGTCGAACCGGCCGGCGAGACCCTGGACCCAGTCGCCGACGCGGAAGTCGGCACGGCCGCCGAGACCGAGGCGCTCTGCGTTGCGGCGTGCGTAGGCAAGCGCGGCTTGCGAGGCGTCGATGCCGACGCCGGTCGCGTCGTGCCACTGTGCCAGCGCCGCGAGGAGCAAGGTGCCCGGCCCCGTGCCGAGATCGAGCACCGTCGCGGGCCCGGCCTCGCCGAAATGGGCGAGCGCGGCCTCGATCAGCGTCTCGCTGTCGGGACGCGGGACGAGCGCACCCGGGCCGACCTCCACCTCGATCGTCCAGAAGGCGCGGCAGCCGGTGATGTAGGCGACCGGCTCGGCGGCGAGGCGCCGGGCCAGGAGGGTACCGAAGGCCTCCGGCACGGGATCGTGGAGGCGCCTCAGCAGCATCTCCTCGCGGGTGACGCCAAGGGCGTGGGCCATAAGCAGCTCCGCGTCGAGGCGGGGGGTGTCGCTGGACTCGGCGAGTTGCGCAGCGGCCCCGACGAGGGATTCGGATACCCTCACAAGAATCCGTTCGTCCCGAGCGAAGTCGAGGGGCGTGTGCACAGACTCAACACGGGCGTCCCTCGACTTCGCTCGGGACGAACGAGGCTTGGGCGCGGCCCGTGCCCTTTCCGTCACACCGCCTGGTCCAGATGCGCGAGCCGTTCCGCCTCGTCCTCGGCGATGAGGGCGTCGAGCAGCTCGTCCATGTTGCCCTCGAGGATTTCGGGCAGGCGGTGGAGGGTGAGGTTGATGCGGTGGTCGGTCACCCGGCCCTGCGGGAAATTGTAGGTGCGGATGCGCTCGGAGCGGTCGCCCGAGCCGACCATCGACTTGCGCGCGCCGGCGCGCTCAGACGCCAGCCGCTCCCGCTCGGCTTCGTAGAGCCGGGTGCGCAGCACCTTCAGCGCCTTGGCCTTGTTCTTGTGCTGCGACTTCTCGTCCTGCTGGATGACGACGAGGCCGGTGGGGAGGTGGGTGATCCTGACGGCGCTGTCGGTGGTGTTGACCGACTGTCCGCCCGGTCCCGACGAGCGGTAGACGTCGATGCGCAGGTCCTTCGCTTCGTCGATCTGGACGTCGACATCCTCCGCCTCGGGAAGCACCGCCACCGTCGCCGCGGACGTGTGGATGCGCCCGCCGCTCTCCGTCACCGGCACGCGCTGCACGCGGTGGACGCCGCTCTCGAACTTCAGGCGCCGGAACACGCCCGGGCCGGTGACCGAGGCGACCACCTCCTTGTAGCCGCCCATCTCCGACGCGCTTGCCGAGATCAGCTCGACCCGCCAGCCTTTGGCGTCGGCATAGCGCTGGTACATGCGCAGCAGGTCGCCGGCGAACAAAGCCGCCTCGTCGCCGCCGGTGCCGGCGCGGATCTCGAGCATCGCCGGCCGGTCGTCGGCGGCGTCGCGCGGCAGGAGCTTCAGCGCCAGCGCCCGCTCCGCCTCCGGCAGCTTGCGCTCGAGCTCGGCGACCTCCTCGCCGGCCATTTCGCGGATCTCGGGATTGGGATCGGCGAGCATCTCGCGGATCGTCGCCAGCTCGGCGCGCAGCCGCCTGACCTCCCGCGCCGCCGCCGCGACCGGCTCGATCTCCGCATAATCCTTCGACAGCCGGACGAACTGGTCCGGCGCCATGTCCGGCGACGACATCGCCGCCTGCAACTCGTCCCGCCGCGCCTCGATCTGCGCGATCCGCTCGTCGGAGATGGTGGTCATCGGCGGCCGGCGATCGACTGCACGAGCCGATCGACGTCGGCGAACTCCTCCACCTCGGTCGATGCTCGCGAATTGGCGACGATCTCACCGTCACGGACGGCGAGGCTCACCAGGACCTTGGCCGGGACCTTCGCCGCCTTGTCGTACCGCTTCCGCGGAGAACCTGTGGCGATCATGTCGGTGGAATACCCCGCTCGCCGAAGCTCGGCGAGGACCCGCTGAGCCACCGCGAGCGCCGCATCGTCTTCCACGGCCATGATGACAGTCGGTGCCTGCACTACGGGCGCCTCGATCAGCATCGCCAGCCGCTCGATCCCGGCCGCCCAGCCGACCGCCGGAGTGGGTGGGCCGCCGAGCGCTTCGATGAGGCCGTCGTAGCGGCCGCCCGCAATGACGGCGCCTTGGGCGCCCAGGCGGTCGGTGACGAACTCGAAGGCGGTGTGGCGGTAATAATCGAGGCCGCGCACGAGGCCGGCGTTGCGGGTCCACGGGACGCACGCGGCGTCGAGACCGGCGGTGACCTTTTCGAAGAAGCTGCGCGCTTCGTCGGTCAAGAAGTCGTCGATCGGCGGCGCACTGTCGGCGGCGGGGCGGTCGCGCGGGTCCTTGCTGTCGAGGATGCGCATCGGGTTCTTGGCGAGGCGGACGAGGCTGTCCTCCGACAGCCCGGCGCGGTGCCCCTCGAAATGGGCGACGAGCGCGGCGCGCCAGGCTTCGCGAGTCTCCGCGTCGCCGAGCGTGTTGAGCTGCAGCGTCACGCCTTCGGTGATGCCGAGCTCCTGGAGGAGCTGGTGGGCGAGGACGAGCAGTTCGACGTCGGCGAGCGGCTCGCCCGAGCCGATGATCTCGGCGTCGAGCTGGTGGAACTGGCGGTAGCGGCCCTTTTGCGGCCGCTCGTAACGGAACACCGGGCCGTGGGTGGCGAGCTTGACCGGCGCGTGCTGCTGCCAGCCTTCGGAGATGTAGGCGCGGCAGAGGCCGGCGGTGAATTCCGGCCGCAGCGTCAGGCTGTCGCCGCCGCGGTCGGGGAAGGTGTACATCTCCTTCGAGACGATGTCGCTCGTCTCGCCGATAGAGCGGGCGAAGACCTCGGTCGCCTCGAACACCGGAGTCTCGACGCGCCGGAAGCCGTAGAGGCGGCGCACCTTGTCGAAGGCGGCGACCACCGCCTGGAAGCGGTCCGCCTCCTCGCCGAAGATGTCCTGCGTCCCGCGGACGCGCTGGGGGCCCTTGCTCATCGGCGCGCCCTTAGCATGTTTGGGGGAGCACGAAAGCCGCGTGACACCGCTGGACAGGGGGGCGGCGGATTTGCCATGCGGCCTGCGCACTTAGTCCGGAGTCTCTCCCATGCGCGCTGTCATCGCCGCCCTCCTCCTCACCGCCGCCGCTCCGCTCGCCGCGCAGACGCCGGCCAACTTCACCCGCGCCACTCCTTCTCCGAAGATCGACACGATCCCGCCGGCGCGCGACGTGCGCTTTCCCGGCACGATCAAGCTCCACGTCGACGCGACCGACCTCCAGCGTCGCATCTTCCGCGTGAAGGAGACGATCCCGGTGCAGCAGTCGGGCGACTTCGTGCTGCTCTACCCGAAGTGGCTGCCCGGCAACCACAGCCCCAGCGGCCAGATCAGCAAGGTCGCGGGCCTCGTCGTCACCGCCAATGGCAAGCGCCTCGAATGGGTGCGTGACACGCTCGACGTTTTCGCCTTCCACATCCCGGTGCCGCAGGGCGTCCATTCGATCGATGTCGAGTTCATGTTCCTCGCGCCGACGGAGCAGAACCAGGGCCGCACCCTCATGACGCCGGACATGGCGAGCATCGAGTGGATCGCCACCTCGCTCTACCCCGCGGGCTATTACGTGCGGAACATCATGGTCGAGCCGACGGTGACGGTGCCGAAGGGCTGGCACGTCGCGACCGCGCTCAGGCCGGCGGCGGGTGCCGGCACCTCCACCATCACCTACCCGGTCACGCAATACGACATCCTCGCCGACTCGCCGATGATCGCCGGCGCGCACTACCGGCGCATTCCGCTCTCGGACGACGTCGCGATCGACGTCATCGCCGACAATGAGGCGGAGCTCGCCGCAACGCCGGAGCAGATCCAGCTCCACAAGAATCTGGTGACGCAGGCGGTCCGGAATTTCGGCGCGCAGCATTACGACCATTACGACTTCCTGTTCACCATCTCGAAGAACCTCGGCGGCATCGGGCTCGAGCATCATCGCAGCTCCGAGGACGGCGTGACGCCGGGCTATTTCACCGACTGGAAGAACGCCCAGCGCGACCGCAACCTCCTGCCGCACGAATATACCCACAGCTGGGACGGCAAGTACCGGCGCGGCAAGGACCTGTGGACGCCCGACTACCGCACGCCGATGCAGGACAGCTTGCTGTGGGTCTATGAGGGCCAGACGCAATTCTGGGGCTATGTGCTCGACGCACGCTCCGGCATGATGTCGAAGCAGGAGACGCTGGACGCGCTCGCCTCGATCGCCGCGACCTACGACGCGACGCCCGGGCGGCAATGGCGGCCGCTGATCGACACGACCAACGATCCGATCATCGCCCAGCGCTCGCCCCAGGGATGGCGCAGCTTCCAGCGCTCGGAGGATTATTATAACGAGGGCCTGCTGATCTGGCTCGACGTCGACCGGATCATCCGCCAGCAGTCCGGCGGCAGCCGCTCGATCAACGACTTCGCCAAGGCCTTCTTCGGGGTCAACGACCGCGATTATGGCGAGCTCACCTACACGTTCGACGACGTCGTCGCGACGCTGAACCGGGTCCAGCCCTACGACTGGGCCGGCTACCTGCGCCATCGCACCGCCGACTATACCCAGCACGCGCCGCTCGAAGGGATCAACGAGGGCGGCTACAAGCTGGTCTATACGGACACGCCGACCGACTGGTTCAGGCAGGGCGAGCGCAAGTCGAAGGCGGTCGACCTCACCTATTCCGGCGGCTTCAGCGTCGCCTCGGCGGGCGGGCGCGTGTCCTCGGTGCTGTGGGACAGCCCTGCCTTCAACGCCGGACTCACCGTCGGCAGCACGATCCTGGCGGTCAACGGGCGCAGCTTCGACGGCGACGCGCTGAAGGAGGCGATCCGGGCGGCGAAGGACAATCGCGAGCCGGTCCACCTGCTCGTCCAGAGCGGCGACACCTACCGCACGCTCGACCTCGATTGGCATGGCGGCCTGCGCTACCCGCGCCTGCAGCAGACCGCCGGCGGCACGCTCGACGCCCTGCTCGCGCCGCTTTGATCCTCGGAGACCCGGCCATGACCCTGCGCACCTTGCTCCTCGCCCTGCTCGCCGGCGGCTCCGCCTCGGCGGCGCCGCCGCCCGCCCCGTCCGCCCAGAGCCAGACGGCGGCGGCGCTGCAGCGCATCCGCGCGCTCAACCCGCGGGTGAACGCCGTCATCGCCGTCGATCCGACCGCGATGGAGCAGGCGCGGGCGATCGACCGTCAGAAGGGACGCGGGCCGCTCGCCGGCATGCCGATCCTGATCAAGGACAATATCGAGAGCCTGGGGCCGCTGCCGACGACCGCGGGGAGCCTCGCACTCGCGCAGAACGTCACCAACCGCGACGCGCCCCTCGTTGCGCGGCTGCGGGCGGCGGGCGGGGTGATCGTCGGCAAGACCAATCTTTCCGAATGGGCGAACATCCGCTCCAACAGCTCGATCTCGGGCTGGAGCGCGGTCGGGGGGCAGACCCGCAATCCGTTCGCGCTCAACCGCAATCCGTGCGGCTCGTCGAGCGGCAGCGGCGCGGCGGTGGCGGCGGGGATGGTGCCGGCGGCGATCGGCACCGAGACCGACGG
>Ga0070659_100004151_pt1 | contig 10329 bp, 11 predicted proteins | sample KBSC23metaG_FD_64666 | JGI IMG/M metagenome (GOLD analysis project Ga0070659, IMG submission 64666) | Corn rhizosphere microbial communities from Kellogg Biological Station, Michigan, USA - KBS C2-3 metaG | ecosystem: Host-associated > Plants > Roots > Rhizosphere > Soil ...
AGCGCAGCCCGTGATGGCGCACCACGGCGCGCACGATACGTCGCCCCGTCATATGCGGTAACAAACCCAGGCGGGTGACTTCCACCTCCGGCAACTCAGGCATCGAACCTCCGCCGCATGTGACGCTCCAATCTTTTTGACCGATGCGGGCGATTGTAGCGGTCAGCTACAATGCCCCGAACCCCTATCCGGAGCTTCGAGACCATGCCCCAAGCTTTCTCCCGTTCGCCAGCGAAGCAACCTCCGCTGCGATTTCCGCGCAGCCGAGCGATTGCGCTCGCCGCGCTGGTTGCGGGAGGACTGGCGAGCCTGCCGACGTGGGCGTCGCAGTCGGCCAATCTCACGACGGCGGCCCCGCTGATTGCCCAGGCGGCGCCAGAAGGCGACACCAAGGGCGGCCGCCCAGCCATCCAGATCGAACGCTCGCGCCCACGCAGCGGCCTGCTGAATCTGGAGCGCACCGACCTGCCGTCGACGCCGCTGTCCGCAGACATCATGTACCGCGTGCTGGCGTCGGAAGTGTCGTTGCAGCGCGGGCTGGTCGAGCCGGCGTACCGCACCTACCTCAGCCTCGCACAGGACACGCGCGACCCGCGCTTCGCACAGCGCGCCACCGAAATCGCCTTCCTCACTCGCTCGCCCGCGCAAGCCCTGACGGCCACACGCATGTGGGTGGAGTTGTCGCCGACGTCTATGCCGGCGCGCCAGGTGCAGCAGCTTCTGCTGGTGGCCACCGGCCAGTGGTCGGAAGTCGAACCGATGCTGCAGGCGCAGCTGAACAAGGTGTCGCCCGGCCAGCGTGCCGACGCCCTGCTGCAATTGCAGCAGCAAATGTCCAAGAGCAACGATCCGGAAGGCGCCGTAGGCGCGCTGCAACGCATCGCCGCGCACGACATGCAGCGCCCCGAGACGCATCTGGCGCTGGCGCGCGCCAAAGTTGTGGCCAAGGACCTGCGGGGCGCGTTATCAGAACTGGACACCGCGCTCAAGCTGCGCCCCGGTTATGAAGACGCCGCCATCCTCGCCGCCGAACTGCGCGCCGATGGCGACCCCGATGCCGCCATCGCCGGCCTGCGCTCCTTTCTGAAGGCCGCGCCGGCCTCCATCGACGGCCATCTGGCGCTCGCCCGCATGTACCTCGTGCGCAATCAGCAAGACAAGGCGCGCGCCGAATTCGAAACGCTCAAGAAGGTCGCACCCAACGATGCGCGCATCACGCTGGCGCTGGGCCTGCTGAACCTGCAGCAGCGCCAGTACGACGACGCCGAGCGCTATCTGAAGGAATACGTTGCAGCCACTGCCAAGTCGCCCACGCTAAGCCCCGAGCCCGGCTACCAGGGCCTCGCGCAGTTGGCCGAAGAGAAGCACGACTACGCCGGCGCGCTGGGTTGGGTCGACAAGATCACCGGCTCTGCCAACGGCGAGGCCGACGGCCAGACCGCATTGGCAGCCGCCATCAAGCGCGGCCAGTTGCTCGGCAAGCTGCGTCGCATCGACGAGGCGCAGCAGACCTTCGATGAACTCGTCGCCGATTCGGAAGACATTCCCGACGGCCCGCGCCGCCAGGCCCTGATGGACGGCATCCGCCAGGCCGAGATCGGCATGCTGATGGACGCCAAGGCTTACGGCCGCGCTCGTGCCCGCGTCAACGATCTACTGAGAAGCGACCCGGACAACGTCGAATACACCTACCAGCTCGCCATGCTCGAAGAGCACGACAGCCACTTCGACAACATGGAAACGCTGCTGCGCAAGGTGATCGACCTGCGCCCCGGCCAAGCCATCGGCTACAACGCGCTCGGCTACTCGCTGGCCGATCGCAACGTGCGCCTGCAGGAAGCGCAGGAGTTGCTGGAAAAAGCCGTGTCCCTGGCGCCGGATGATCCCTACATTGCCGACAGCCTTGGCTGGGTCAAATACCGCCGCGGCGATCTGCCCGGCGCCACCGACATCCTGCGCAAGGCGTGGACCGCTGCCCCGCAGGCCGAAATCGGCGCACACCTGGGCGAAGTGCTGTGGCAATCAGGCAAGCAGGACGATGCGCGCCAAGTCTGGACCGAAGCCGCCAAGCTCGACGTGAACGACACCACGTTGCGCGACACGCTGCAGCGCTTCGGCCAGCCGATTCCGGCTCCCGTGAGCGCAAACTGATGGCGGTGCAGCACTTTGGTACGTGCGCGCGTGCGCTTGGCGCGCTGATGCTGGTCGCTGGATGCGCGCTGTTTTCCGGCTGCACAAGCTTGCGGCCGGCCAACGATCTCTTCGCCGGCACACAAGACGCCGACAGCACCATCACGCGCTATCAGGGTCGCTTCTCAGCCCGCTACACGCAGGGCGACGCCGAGCAGAGTGCCGTCGGCAGCTTCCTCTGGCGCGAGCGCGGTCCCGACGTGCAGCTTGAGCTGATGTCACCGCTGGGCCAGACGCTGGCCATCGTCAGCCAGAACAGCCAGGGCGCCACGCTCGAATTGCCGAACCAGCCCGCGCGACGCGCGCGCGAAGTCGACACGCTGATGCAGGACGCGCTCGGCTTCTCGCTGCCGGTGTCCGGCCTGCGCGATTGGCTGCGTGCGCGCCCCGCCCCCGGCACGCCGGCCCGCGTGGCACGCGATGCACAATCGCGCCCCGAAACCATCGAGCAGAACGGCTGGACCGTCCGCTACGTCGCCTGGAGCGACGATGGCAACAACGGCAGCAACGGTGATTCGGTCAACGCGCGCATCCGCCGCCTCGACCTCGACCGCCCGCACGGCACCAACGGACCGCTTTCTGTGCGGCTCGTGCTCGACCAGTAACGCTTCGCTTCGTCATGTCTTCCGCGCCCGTCGAGCTGCGTGATTGCCCCGCGCCCGCCAAGCTCAACCTCTTCCTGCATGTGGTCGGCCGCCGCCCCGACGGCTACCACCTGCTGCAAACCGTCTTCCAGTTGATCGACTGGAGCGACACGCTGCACTTCGCGCGCCGCACCGACGGCCGCCTCGTGCGCACCACCGACATCCCCGGCGTGCCGGCCGATGACGATCTCGTGATCCGGGCCGCGCGCCTGCTGCAGGCCGAGACCGGCTGCACCTACGGCGTCGATATCGCCATCGAGAAACGTCTGCCGATGGGCGGCGGCATTGGCGGCGGTTCATCCGACGCGGCCACCACACTGCTCGCACTCAACCGCCTGTGGGGCCTCGATCTGCCGCGCGCGCAACTGATGGCGCTCGGCCTGAAGCTCGGTGCCGACGTGCCCTTTTTCGTGTTCGGCCAGAACGCCTTCGCCGAGGGCATCGGCGAGAAACTCACGCCCGTTACGCTGCCACCGGCAGCGTTCGTGGTGATCCACCCACGCGTGCATGTCCCCACCCCCGTAATTTTTTCCGATGAAGGGTTGACACGCGATACGCCGCTCACCATAATTACGGACTTTCCTGACCAACAAATTGTTTTCGCTTACGGTCGCAACGATCTGCAAGCAGTGGCGGAAAGGAAATACGGCGAAATCGCCCGAGCACTTGCTTGGCTGCGTCAATTCAGCTCTGTAGCAAGAATGACCGGATCCGGTGCCTGCGTGTTTGCTCCGTTCGAGAACGTTGAGCATGCGCAAGCGGTAGTGGATCAGGTGCCTTCCGAGTGGGAAGGTCGGTGTGCGGCAGGTCTGGCGCAACACCCGCTCGCGAGGTTTGCTGTGTAAGGTTTGCAGTTATTGCTTCTGCAATGGAAGCGATAACCAATAGGTTGTGTAGGGGCGTCGCCAAGCTGGTTAAGGCACCGGATTTTGATTCCGGCATGCGTAGGTTCGAATCCTTCCGCCCCTGCCATTTTCTTCCTCATGTTCCCAGCAATAGCCCGGTTGGCGCTTCAACCAGCCGGCGCGTCTGAAGTCGAAAAACAGGTGCCCCGATGAGCAGCGAAGGCTTGATGGTTTTTACCGGCAACGCCAACCCGAAACTCGCCGAAGCTGTCGTCAAGCACCTAGGCATCCCGCTCGGCAAGGCCCTCGTCGGCCGATTCTCCGATGGTGAAGTTCAGGTCGAGATCCAGGAAAACGTGCGCGGCAAGCACGTGTTCATCCTCCAATCTACCTGCGCCCCGACCAACGACAACCTGATGGAACTGATGGTGATGGTCGATGCGCTCAAGCGCGCGTCCGCCCGCCGGATCACGGCGGCCATCCCCTACTTCGGCTATGCCCGCCAGGACCGCCGGCCGCGCTCGGCGCGCGTGGCGATCACGGCTAAGGTCGTGGCCAATATGCTGGAAGTCGCCGGCGTCGAGCGCGTGCTGACGATGGACCTCCACGCAGATCAGATCCAAGGCTTCTTCGACATCCCGGTCGACAACATCTACGCGTCGCCCATCCTGCTCGAAGACCTGCGCAAGAAGAACTACGAAGACCTGCTGGTGGTGTCGCCCGACGTGGGCGGCGTGGTGCGTGCACGCGCACTCGCCAAGCAGCTCGGCGTCGACCTGGCGATCATCGACAAGCGCCGCCCGAAGGCCAACGTGGCCGAGGTGATGAACATCATCGGTGAAGTGGACGGCCGCAACTGCGTGATCATGGACGACATGATCGACACCGGCGGCACGCTGTGCAAAGCCGCGCAGGTGCTCAAGGAGCGCGGCGCCAAGCAAGTGTTTTCGTACTGCACGCACCCGGTGCTGTCGGGTGGCGCGGCCGCCCGCATCGCAGACTCGGCGCTCGACGAAGTGGTCGTGACCGACACCATTCCGCTGCGCGAAGACGCCATCAAGTGCGGCAAGATTCGCCAGCTCTCGACGGCACCGCTGCTGGCCGAGACCTTCACCCGCATCGTGCGCGGTGATTCGATCATGTCGCTGTTTGCTGAATAATTCAGCAACATAGCCGGGCACCTGCAGGGTTCCTGTTATAATTCAAAGCTTTACTGCAGAAAGCGTCGATTAGACGCCATTTCTGCGGTGTCTGCGGGGCGCAATCTGGCGCCCCGTTCACCAGACGGCTTGGTCGCGAGTCGTCTTTTCGTTTGGAGCAATCATGAAAGTTGTCGCTTTCGAGCGTAGCGTTCAGGGCACTGGTGCGAGCCGCCGCCTGCGCAACGCCGGCAAGACCCCGGGCATCATCTACGGCGGCGAAGCCGATCCGAAGATGATCGAACTCGATCACAACGCGCTGTACCACGCGCTGAAGAAGGAAGCCTTCCACTCGTCGATCCTCGACATCGAAGTGGCTGGCAAGGTGGAAAAGGCGCTGCTGCGTGACTTCCAACTGCATCCGTTCAAGCAACTGGTTCTGCACGTTGATTTCCAACGCGTGTCGGCCAAGGAAAAGATCCACGTCAAGGTGCCGCTGCACTTCCTGAACCAGGAAACTGCACCGGGCGTGAAGCTGGGCCACGGCATCGTGAACCACATCCTGAACGACGTCGAAGTGTCGTGCCTGCCGGCCGACCTGCCGGAGTTCATCGAAGTGGATCTGGGCACCCTGGAAATCGGCCAGACTCTGCACATCGCTGACCTGAAGCTGCCGAAGGGCGTGGCCATCCTCACCCACGGTGGCGATGAGAACCCGGCTGTTGCCAACATCACCGTGCCGGCTGGCGAAGTGTCCGCCGCCGCTGCTGAAGGCGAAGCTGCTGCCGAAGGCGAAGACAAGCCGGCTGCCTAAGTTGCCAAACTAAGCTGCCGCACCTCGCGCTCCGGCGCGAGTCGAAAAAAGCCCGTCGAGCCTGTCTCGCCGGGCTTTTTTTCTGCCTCGGGGGCGTGAACCACCTCGCCTCCATACTGCGGAAAGCAGCTATGCTTCTACGATCAAGGGGCGCTTTCTGCACCTCAACCTGACACGAATCGCATGATCAAACTCATCGTCGGCCTCGGCAATCCGGGCGCCGAATATGCGGCGACACGGCACAATGCCGGCTTCTGGCTGGTCGACCAACTCGCGCGCATCAGCAATGTGACGCTGCGCAACGAGACGCGTTTTCACGGCTATGCGGCGCGCGCCAACCTGTGGGGCCACGAGGTGTGGCTGCTGCAGCCGCAGACCTTCATGAATCGCTCAGGCCTGGCCACCGTGGCGCTCGCGCGCTTCTATAAGGTGATGCCGGATGAGATCCTCGTCGTGCATGACGAGCTGGACCTCCCACCCGGCGCGGTCAAGCTCAAGCTCGGCGGTGGTTCGGGCGGCCACAACGGCTTGAAAGACATTGCCGCGCATCTGACCACGCAGCAGTTCTGGCGCCTGCGGCTAGGCATCGGCCATCCGCGCAACCTGTTGCCGCCGGGCACGGCATCGTCGGGGCAGCATGACGTGGCCAACTTCGTGCTGAAGGCGCCGCGCAAGGAAGAACAGGAACTGATCGACCGCGCGATCGACCGCAGCCTCGACGCGCTGCCCGAGCTGATCGCCGGCAATGCTGAGAAGTCGATGATGCGCCTGCATACCGCGGGCTGATCCACTCAACGCCAAGGACATCGCCATGACGCCGTTCGCCCCTCTCACCTCACGCGCCGCTGCGCTGGCGGGTCTGGCGCTCGGCATGCTGATCGCCCTGCCCGTACAGGCGCAGGTCTATCGCTGCAGCGAAAACGGTCAGACGACGTATTCCGATCACCCGTGCGGCACGCGCGCCAAGCCGGTTCCGCTGATCGACAACACACCCAGCGCCGCCGATCTGCAAGCCGCACGAGAGCGTGCCACCGCCGAAGCCGCCCAGGTACGCGAGATGGAAAGCTCGCGGCGCAAGACCCAAGCTGCGGAAGATGCCCGGCAAGCCCAGATCGCCGCGCAGGCCGCAGAACAGGCCCGCCGCGATCAACAGCGGAAGGTCGTGGTTGCGCAGGAAGGCGTGCGTTATTGCCACCGTGTGTACGTCGGACCGGTGCCGTATCCGCAGCCTTACCCGACACCGATGCCGGTGATCAGCCCGCCCACCACAATCGCACCGGCACCGGCTGCCGGTGCACTGCGCCAGCCCGGCAACGGGCCCAAGCCGTTCGCGCAAGCGCCTGTGGCGCCGACGCCGATCGTGCCGCGCCCGCCTCGACCCCATTTCCCGCACTACCGCATCGTCTGCGAGCCGGGCTATGCGTATGAGGGGCCGGATGATCTGCTGCCGATCCAGTAAGGGCGCCGGTAGAACGGCACGCACCAATGAAAAAGAGACGGTCTAGGCCGTCTCTTCTTTTTTGCTCACGCTGCACGTGGCGCGGAGGTGAGCTTGGTGTACTTCTGCATCAACTGCTCGCGCGTTTCCTCGTGGGCCGGGTCCTTGGGGATGCAATCCACCGGACACACCTGCTGGCACTGAGGCTCGTCAAAGTGGCCGACGCATTCCGTACATTTGCCTGGGTCGATCACGTAGATCTCCGGGCCCATCGAAATCGCGCCGTTGGGGCACTCAGGCTCGCATACGTCGCAATTGATGCACTCATCGGTGATTATGAGCGCCATGATGCCTTCCTTGAAATGACCGGCGAACGCATGTGGATACATGCTCGCCAAAGCGTCATTTTATTCCGATTTGTCAGACCCGTCCGTCTTACCGGTCTTTTCCTTGAGCCACTTTTCGACTGACGGGAACACGAATTTGCTGACGTCACCGCCAAGCACCGCGATCTCGCGCACGAAAGTGCCCGAAATGAACTGGTATTGATCCGACGGCGTGAGGAACATGGTTTCCACGTCGGGCAGCAGATAGCGGTTCATGCCGGCCATCTGGAACTCATATTCGAAGTCCGACACGGCACGCAGGCCCCGCACAATGACGCGCGCGCCGTTCTTGCGCACGAAATCCTTCAGCAGGCCAGAAAACCCTTCGACCCGCACGTTCGGATAATGGCCGAGCACTTCACGGGCGATCTCGATACGCTCTTCCAACGCGAAGAACGGCCGCTTGTTTGGGCTCTGCGCCACCCCGACGATCAGTTCGTCGAAGATGTTGGACGCACGCCGCACGAGGTCTTCGTGGCCGCGCGTGAATGGATCAAAAGTGCCGGGATAAACCGCGATCACCATGGTTCCTCCACCAAGGGGAAAAGAGCATCCGGAATGCGCGGCGTGGGACATGGCCGCGCCTGTGCTGCGTTCGGACACCGTTGCGTTATCGAGCGCGGCAGGTCCCGAACCTGCCGCCTGCGCCACCGATACCGGCTGAGGAGACGCCTGAGTTACAGGTGCCTCCCGATGCCCATGCATCGGTTGCGAGCGGCGTAGTTTAACCGTTTTTGCGGAGCAGCAAATGTGCGTGCACCGCGCCGGCGCGCAGATGTTTGTGCAGCACCAAATCGGTGGGCAGGGGCGTGCCGGTGGCGGCCTCGTCGTCATGTGAATCAGCACTCACATCCACCAGTAGCTGCGCCGCTTCGAGGTAGATCAACCCGCCTGGCTTGACCACACGGGTGGCGGCTTCCAATGCGCGCAGCGTCCAATCCTGCGAGAACGGCGGGTCGATGAACACCGCATCGAGCGCAGCATCGGGTTGGCGGGCCAGCCACGCAAAGGCGTCGCCGGAGATGATGTCGACCATGCTGGCGCCAAGCTTCTCGCGCACGGCGTGCAACGCACGGATGGCCGGCGCGTGATTCTCGATGAGCGTCACATGCGTGGCGCCGCGCGAGGCGGCTTCAAAGCCGAGCGCGCCGGTGCCGGCAAAGAGATCAGCGCAGCGCCACCCGGTCAGGTCCTGGCCGAGCCAGTTGAAGACGGTTTCGCGGACGCGGTCGCTGGTCGGGCGCAGGCCGTCGGCGTCAACCACCGGCAGCGGCGTGCGCTTGTATTGCCCGCCGATGATGCGTACCTGCTGCGGTGCGCGCGCATGCGACGTGGCGGTCTTGGCCTTGGGGCCCTTGGAGCTTTGAGTACGGGATGCCATGGGCGCGATTGTAGGGGCTCTTGCCCCGCAAACGAAAACCGGCGGGGATGCCGCCGGTTTTTCGGTTGAAGCCGAGAGCGCGTCAGTTCGCGGCGGCTTTCTCCGGGCCGCCCACCACGATGGTTGCCATGGTCTGCGGCTGCAGCACGCGCTGGAACGCCGTGCGCACCTGATCGCGCGAAACGGCCGCAATGCGCCGCGTCCACGTATCCAGGTAGTCCAGCGGCAGGTTGTACCAGCCGATGTTGGCGACGTTGTCCAGCAGCTTGCGGTTGCTGTCCAGGCGCAGTGGGAAGCCATTGACGAGGTTGTCCTTGGCGGCCTTGAGCTCCGCGTCGGTCGGGCCATCGGCGACGAACTTGGCAACGGTGTCGCGCACCACGGTCAGCGCTGCCTCGGTCTGGTCCTTGCGCGTCTGCAGCGCCAGCTCGAACGGGCCGGGCTGCGCGGCGGGCGCGAAGTAGCTGCCGATGCTGTAAGTCAGGCCACGCTTCTCGCGCACCTCGTTGGTCAGCCGCGCGCTGAAGCCGCCGCCGCCGAGCACGTAGTTGCCGACCAGCAGCGGGAAGTAATCCTTGTTGCCACGCGCAATGCCGGGCTGGCCGATGATGATGCTGGCCTGTTGCGCCGGATGCGGAATGCGGATCGTCTGGGCCTTCTCCAGCGGCTCTTTCACGGCGGGCAGCGCGGGCGGCGTTGCGCCATCGGCGGGCAGGCCACGCGTGATCTGCTCGGCGATGGCCTCGGCTTCCTGGCGGCTGATGGCGCCGATGAGCGTCACCACCGCGCGCTTGGCAGTGTAGTTGGCCTGGTAGTAACGCACGAGGTCGTCGCGCGTAATGCTCTCCACCGTTTCCGGCGAGGCCGTCTGCCCGTACGGATGTGTACCGTAGATGGCCGTGCCGAACGCGCGCTCGGCCAGCACCGATGGCTTGGTCAGCGATTCACGGATCGCCGCCACCAGGCGCTGCTTGTCGCGTGCGAGCACGGCATCGGGGAAGGTCGGCGCCGAGACGATCTGCGTCATCAGTGCGATAGCCGGGCCGCGCTCAACGGGGTCGGACAGCGTGCGCAGACGCAGGCTCGTGCGGTCGCCGCCGACGCCGCCGCCAAAGCTCGCGCCCACATCGGCAAAGGCATCGGCGATCGCCGCTTCGTCACGTGCGGGGGCGTTGCCCTGTGCGGCGACGCCCTTGTCGAGCATGCCGGCCGTCAGCGACGCGAGGCCGACCTTGGCCGCCGGCTCATAGCGCGAGCCGGCATCCACGTCGAGGTTGATGTCGAGCATCGGGATCGACGGGCTCGGCACGAAAAACACGCGCGCGCCGGTGGCGGCCGTCCAGTGTTCGATAGGCAATGCGGCAAACGCACCCTGCGCGGCCGCAGCAATGAGGGCGACCAGCGCCGTCTTCAGGGTCAGTGACATGGCGCGCATCAACGCAGCCCTCCTTCTTCGCGCATGCCGGGAACGGGCTTGCGCGCCGGTTTGTTG
>Ga0070659_100004153_pt1 | contig 10328 bp, 9 predicted proteins | sample KBSC23metaG_FD_64666 | JGI IMG/M metagenome (GOLD analysis project Ga0070659, IMG submission 64666) | Corn rhizosphere microbial communities from Kellogg Biological Station, Michigan, USA - KBS C2-3 metaG | ecosystem: Host-associated > Plants > Roots > Rhizosphere > Soil ...
GGATGAAAATCACAGTCACACGGGCACACTTCGCCCATGACGCAAACTGGCGTCCCACCCGACGCTTTGGTTCGTGGCCCCCGCCCGAAACCTGAGCGAGTATCGTCACTTAGCCGTTAAAGAATGTCTAGCGAAAACTGCTTCAAGTGAACTTTTCTCGCCGGAAACGCCGCTGTTTGCGACGAACGGCTGGCTACTGGAGTCGGCGAACCCGATAGCCGTCCTCCTGAAGCATGCTGACGACAGAGTCCGAGCCTGCAAGATGCCCCGCGCCGACAGCCAGAAGTACGGTGCCGGGGGTGGCGAGGCGCCGTTCGATCCAGCCTTTCCAGTTGGCGTTCCGCTGCTTGAGGAGCGCGTTCATCAATTCGGGAGTGTCGGCGAGATCCTGGTTGAAGGTGGTGGCGATGCCTTGGACATCGCCCTTGGCCCAGGCGCCGAGCATCTGGTTGAATTCCTTCCCCATCGCCTGCGGCGTCTCGATCGCGCCTTCGAGAAGCGATCGCTGCGCCGAAGCGGGAAGCGCGTTGAAAAAGCCAAGCTGCTCGGCGTTGGTCTCGAGCTGCCCCACCGGTTTGCCTGCAGCGGCGAATTCATGCCGAAGTGTCAGCTCCGGCCCGTTTTGGCCCGCCAATCCGAGGCCGTTGTACTGCACGCCAAGCAGGATGAACGCAGCGGTCCAGGTCTTCATCCGATCCCACGTCGGCCGGGGAATCCCGGTCTTGGCGATCGCCGCTTCCAGGAGTGGCCGCTTGGCCGGCGCGATCCGGTCCGCCAGCGGCGGCAGTCCGGTGGCGTAGCCCATGCTGTTCAGCGCCGCGATAATGCCCTGCGGGTGTTCGGGATCGACAATCGTTTCAACGTAAAGCTGATCCGACTTCTGAACCGCTTGCTCGATCTTGGGCGACTCCCATTGATATCCGTTGGGCAGCAGGTGGATGGTGCCGAACAGATAGATGGTCGTATCGGGGTCGGAGACTTCCCACAGCGCGGGATGAGCGACCGGCTGCGGGGCCGGCGCTGGAGCCGCGCCGATGGAGAATGTGGCGAGGCCGAGGGCGGCAAACGCCCGCTTGAAGAAGGTCAGCAACGGCAATGTCCTCTCGATGTGGGGAGGGATGTAGGAACGAACTGCTTAACGTCCACTTGCCCGTAATGAACGCATAGGCCAAAGCCGCCGCGCGATGCCGCTGAGCTTTCAAGACCTGATCCTGACCCTCCACCGCTACTGGAGCGAACGCGGTTGCGTCATCCTGCAGCCCTACGATCTGGAAATGGGGGCGGGGACCTTCCATCCGGCGACGGTGCTGCGCGCGCTCGGGCCCGATCCGTGGCGCTGCGCGTACGTCCAGCCGAGCCGCCGGCCGACCGACGGCCGCTATGGCGAGAACCCGAACCGCCTCGGCCATTATTACCAATATCAGGTGATTCTGAAGCCAAGCCCGGACGACCTCCAGCAGCTCTACTTGGGAAGCCTCACGGAGATCGGGATCGACCCGCTCAAGCATGACATCCGCTTCGTCGAGGACGATTGGGAAAGCCCGACGCTGGGCGCCTGGGGCCTCGGCTGGGAAGTCTGGTGCGATGGGATGGAGGTGACCCAGTTCACCTACTTCCAGCAGGTCGGCGGCTTCGACTGCAAGCCGGTTTCCGGCGAGCTCACCTACGGGCTCGAGCGGCTGGCGATGTACATCCAGGGCAAGGACAACGTCTACGGTCTCGACTTCAACGGTGCGGGCGTGACGTACGGCGACGTCTTCCTCGAAAACGAGCGCGAAATGTCGCGCTGGAATTTCGAGACGGCGAACACCGAGATCCTGTTCGATCAGTTCAAGAAAGCCGCGTCCGAGTGCGAGAATGCGCTCGAGGCGAAGCTGCCGATCCCCGCATACGAGCAGGCGATCAAGGCGAGCCACATCTTCAACACGCTGCAGGCGCGGGGCGTGATCTCCGTCGCCGAGCGGCAGGCCTATATCGGCCGGGTGCGCGAGCTTGCGAAAGGCGCCTGCGCCGCCTGGATGAGCGCCAATGGGTGGGCGGAATGACGGCTGACTTCCTGCTCGAGCTCCGCTCGGAGGAAATCCCGGCGCGGATGCAGGCCGGCGCGCGCAACGATCTCGCCCGGCTGTTCAGCGAGGAGTTGGAGAAGGCTGGCCTCACGACGGACGGCATCGAGACCTTCTCCACCCCGCGGCGGCTGGCACTGATCGCGCGTGGGATTCCACTCGAAACGCAAGCTCGCCGCGAGGAAATCAAGGGGCCGCGCGCTTCCGCTCCGCCGCAGGCGATTGACGGATTCCTGCGCAAGACCGGCCTCACGCGAGAGCAGCTTGAGGAGCGCGACGGAGTCCTGTTTGCCCAACTCGACACGCCCGGCCAGCCAACGCGCGAGCTGCTGGGGCCGATGATCGAGCGCATCGTCCGCGGCTTTCCCTGGCCCAAGTCGATGCGCTGGGGCGCGGCATCGACCAGCACCGGATCGCTTCGCTGGGTACGGCCGCTGCACGGGATCGTCGCCATTCTCGGTGAGGAGATCGTGCCGGTCGAGATCGACGGAATCCGCTCCGGCGCGACCACCCTTGGGCATCGCTTTCATCATTCGGGCGCGATCACGATCGGCGGCCCGGCCGACTACGCGGAGAAGCTTCGCGCCTGCCATGTGATCGTCGACCAGGCCGAGCGCGAGCGGATCATCCGCGATGGCGCAACGAAGGCCGCCGCGGATGCCGGGCTGACGCTGGTCGAGGACGAAGGGTTGGTGGTCGAGAATGCCGGCCTCACCGAATGGCCGGTGCCCCTGCTCGGCCGCTTCGATCCCGAATTCCTCGATGTGCCGCCGGAGGTGATCCAGCTCACGGCTCGCGTGAACCAGAAATATTTCGTCTGCACTATTCCTCCCCGGAACGGGGAGGGGGACCACCCGAAGGGTGGTGGAGGGGGCGTGCCGCGCGGCGGACCCCCTCCGTCAGACCTGCGGTCTGCCACCTCCCGCTCCGGGGGAGGATTAGCCCCAGCGTTCGTCTGCGTCGCCAATATCGATTCAACAGACGGCGGCGCGGCGATCGTCGAGGGCAACCGCCGGGTGCTCGCCGCCCGCCTGTCCGACGCCCGTTTCTTCTGGGAACAGGACCTGAAGGTTCCGCTGGACGAGCAACGGGAGAAGCTCTCCGGCATCGTCTTCCACGAGAAGCTCGGCACCGTCGCCGACAAGGTCGAGCGCGTGGCCAAGCTGGCGCGGTGGCTGGTGGAAGAGGGGATTGTCAAAGGCGCCGACCCTGCGCAGGCCGAACGCGCGGCGCGGCTGGCGAAGGCCGACCTCGTCACCGGAATGGTCGGCGAATTTCCCGAGCTCCAAGGGCTGATCGGCGGCTACCTCGCCCGGGCGCAGGGCGAGCCCGACGCAGTCGCCGACGCCATCCGCGATCATTACGGCACACCTGCCGAGCCGCTGTCAGCCGCAGTCGCTCTGGCGGACAAGCTCGACACGATCTGTGCGTTTTTCAGCGTGGGTATGAAGCCGACTGGATCGAAGGACCCGTTTGCGCTTCGCCGAGCGGCAATCGGATCCATCGAGATCATCATCGCCAACGGATTGAGGCTGCCGCTGACGCAAGCCGCTCGTGGCGCTCTCGCAAACCGTGCAGGACAAACTTCAGGCGCGGAAGCGGCGCATCGGCTCGACAGCACGGCGCCGGAGATCATCGACTTTTTTGCGGACCGCCTAAAGGTGCAGCAGCGCGAAGCGGGGGTTCGGCACGATCTGATCGATGCGGTGTTCGCATTAGGGAACGAAGACGACCTCGTGCGGCTTTTGGCTCGTGTGAACGCACTTCAATCGTTCGTTGAAACCGAAGAGGGGGCGGACCTCATCACGGCCTACAAGCGCGCGGCCAACATCCTCAAGAAGGAGAAATGGGAGACGCCTGCGGTGATGAGCTCACCCGCCGAGCAGGGCATCCCGCAGACCGGCGAGGAGGACCCGCTGGTGCTGGTCGAGGAGCCGGGGCTGAAGGAAGCGGTCGCCGACCTTACGCATCACGCCGCAGGCGAAGACGCGAGCGACCTCGAGCCTCAGGAGCAGGCGCTGATCGCTGCGCTCGACGCCGCTGAGCCGAAGGCGAGCGCTGCGGTCGAGGCAGAGGATTTCACCGGCGCGATGGAGGCGCTCGCCAGCCTTCGCGGCCCGATCGACTCCTTCTTCGATCATGTGACGGTGAACGACCCCGATCAGTCGAAGCGCACCCGCCGGCTCAACCTGCTCGCGCGCTTCCGCGACGCCGTTCGCCGGGTCGCGGATTTTTCGCGCATAGAGGGATAATATGACTGTGCTCCTGCGCAGGCAGGAGCCCAGACTCCATTTCTTTGGACTGGTCCCTGCCTTCGCAGGGACACAACTCAGGGTGCAGGCCGATCCTCGGGCGGAACGCGATCCTTGATCGCCGCTGCGCGAAGGCTGTCGCGCTCGCGCCATTCCTTCTCTTCTTCCTCGTGCCGTTTCTCAAGCTCCTCGCGCCGGCGCACCTCTTCACCATAGCGGGTCTTCCACTTGCGCCCGCCGCCGGCGAACAGGAAAGCGCCGATCAGGAAGCCAAGCACGAAGATGAGGGCGAGGATCACCCACTGGTCGGACGTAAAGCTCATCATTGCGCTTGCCTCGCGGCTGTTTGACTGCGGCTACAGCGCAGCAGCCGCGCAAACGTTCCGGAAGCGCAATTGCTCTTAAGTAGCCTTGCCGAGGAAGTTGTCGTGGATCGAGCAGGCGGCGGGACCCATGATGACGACGAACAGGGTCGGCAGGATGAAGAGGATCAGCGGCACCGTCATGATCGCCGGCAAACGCGCCGCCTTTTCCTCGGCGCGCATCATCCGCTCGTGGCGGAATTCGGCCGAAAGCACGCGCAGTGCCGAGGCCAGCGGAGTACCGTATTTCTCGGTCTGGATCATGGTCGTGACGACGCCGCGAACCGCATCCAGGGCGACGCGAGTCGCGAGATTCTCGAAGGCTTGACGGCGTTCGTTGAGGAATCCGAGCTCGATTGCCGTGAGGCCGAATTCGTCGCCGAGTTCCGGGTAGGCTTTGCCGAGTTCTCTCGATACGCGTCCGAAAGCCGCGTCCACGGTCAAGCCGGCTTCCGCGCAAATGACCAGCAGGTCGAGCGCGTCCGGAAGGCCCTTCTGGATTGCCTTGCTGCGCTTCGTGACCTTGTTCTTCAGCCAGATGTCGGGCGCCTTGTAGCTTCCGATCAGCACGCCGGCCAAGGTCATGTAGCGGCGCAAGGCGCCCCATGCAGGCCAGTGATTCATCAGGTAGATCAGGGCGACCGCAATGACGCCGAGCACCACAGGCAAAACGAAGCGGGCGAAAATGATGAAGAAGGCCAGGTCCTTGGTACGGATACCGGCCTGCATCAGCCGTTCCTGGGTCTTCTTCAGCTGGTCGTCCTGCAGCATCTTGAACTGGGTCAGGATGCCGCGGACGCGATCCGCCGCCTGGTTGCGATTCGACAGTTTCTTGCGCTTGTTCGTCGACGCGACGATGCCCGCCTTCAGCTGCTCGCGGCGCTCGTTCAGCGCCTTGACGCGACGAGCCATCGGATCCTTGACCGTAGTGGCCGCATAGATGGCGAGCATGACCGCGAAGCTGGCAACAGCGCTGAGCGCCGTCGCCACCCACATGACGTCGATACCGAAGAAGGATGGGCCTGAAGGCTGCATTACTCGTCTCTAGACCTCGAAGTTGACCATCTTGGCCATGATGAAACCGCCGATCCCCATCCAGATGATGCCGCACACGCCGGCAATCATCAGCCTGGGATCGGTGAAGAAGCCGCCGATGTATTTCGGGTTCACCATCCAAACCATCGCGAACACGGAGAACGGCAGCGCCCCGACGATATAGGCGGATGCCTTCGATTCGGAGCTCATCGCCTTGATCTTGAGCTTCATCTGCGCGCGCTTGCGAAGCACGTCGGCGAGGTTGGAAAGCGTCTCGGCGAGATTGCCGCCGGTTTCCCGCTGGATCGCCAGAGTGATCACGAAGAACTGGAACTCGGCCGTGCCGAGCCGGTCGGCGGTATCCTGCAGCGCCGCCTCCATCGTGCGGCCGATCTTCATCTTGTCGACCACCATCCGGAACTCGACACCCACCGGATCGGGAATTTCAGTGGCGACGACGCCCATGGTTTCGCTGATCGGGAGACCCGAACGAAGCCCGCGAACCATCAGCTCGATGGCGTCAGGAAACCTCGCGTTAAACTTGTTGATCCGCCGGATGATCATCTTGCCGACAATGAAATGCGGAAGGCCGACGCCGACGAACAGCCCGATGAAGAAGGACAGCAGGAATGGCGCGCCGCGCACCATCAACAGCGCCATCAGCACCACGCTCGTGCCGATGGTGATCCCCGCATATTTCGCCAAAGTGATGTTCTTGCCCGTCATTTCCAGGCGCTTGCGGAGCAGCGCCGGCTTGGGAATGATCGACGAGGCGAAGCCTTCGATCCGGCTCGCGCGCGCCGCCATGAGCTTTCGGATCTGCGCCTGCGCGGAAGCTGCGATACCTTCTGCGTGACGCTCCTTCAGAAGCTCCAGGCGCCGCTTGGCAGCCTTCGCCGGCGATGGGCCGCGAAGCGCCATGAACAGCACTGCCAGGGTGCCGACACCGCCCAAGAGGAGGACCAGGAGCAACATTCGGTTCGTTCTTCCTTTCGTGGCGCCGGGAAACGGTCCCGGCGTCGCGGTTACGCTGCCTGGGCTTTCGGCTTCGAAAGCATCGACTTGAGGTTGTTGACCAGAGACTTCGAGGCCGCCGCGGGCTTGGCCGCGGCTTCAACTGTCTCCTCGCTCGCGTTGCTGAGGACCATCTTCAGAAGCGAATTGAACGGCGCCGCCATCTTGCCGGTCGCGATCTCCGCGAGCGGCTTGCCGAGCTTCGCGGATTGGGCCGCCACTTTCCCGTCTGACGGGAAGATGATGTCCACCGGCCGCTCGATCGATTGCTCGAAGTCCTTGCGGCTGATTTCCAGTGCGCCGCCGCCAGGAACGTTGTTGGCGATCACGACCACCTTCGTCTGCGGCGCGTTCGACTTCAGCCAGGCGAGCACACGAATGGCATCGCGGGTTGCGGCGAGGGTGAGCTCGGCAACGACCACCGCGACATGCGCGTCATGGACCAGGTGCGGATGCTGGATCAGCATGTGCCGCGGAAGATCGAGAACCGTCGATTCGAAGGCGTTGCGCATCTCTTCCTGAAGCTGGAAGAAGGCGCTGCCGTCGGTCATCAGCGGCTGGTGGATCGGTGCCTCCGCGGAAAGCACGGAGAGCCGCTCGTTGGCGCGGACCATTGCGCGCTCGATGAACAGTCCGTCGATTCGGCTCGGATTTTCGATGGCGTCCGTCAGGCCCCGGCCCGGCTCCAGGTCGAGCGCCAGCGCACCGGTTCCAAAATGGACGTCGAGGTCGAGGAGCGCCGTCGCCCGCTGCGCGCGCTCACCCAGCATCCAGGCGAGGGAGGTCGCGATCGTCGATGCCCCGACACCGCCGCGAACGCCGATCACTGCCGCCATCACGTGCGGCTTGTCGGTCTGCGCTTCCCCGCGCGGCCCCGAAAGGATCATCTGGGCATGGGCGAAGGTGTCGCGCAGCTGGTCGACCGAAAAGGGCTTCAGCAAGTAATCATGGATGCCGCTCGCGATGAGGTCGCGATAGAGGCGGACGTCGTTCACCTGGCCCGATGCGATCACGATCGTTCCCGGTTCGCACACCTCGGCCAGCGCGTTGATGTCGTTCAGCGGGTCCGCCGATTCCGACAGGTCGACGAACAGGATGTTCGGGCTTGCCGACACGGAAAGGGACTGCACTGCGTTGCGCAGGCCGCCTTTGTTGACCTTCTCCGGACTCCAGCCATGCTCCACCGCGATGGGACGGAGCATGTCTGCCGTCGCATCGTCGCAAACGAAGGCTGTGAACGGATCGCGCAGCCCTGCGCGTGCCTGGAATGGAGCGTTCATCACTAGTTACCCTGCTGCTTGGTGCTGACGTCCTGCAGTCCCTTGCTGCCGGACGGTGGTGTAGTCCGATACATATCGATCGCCTTGGTGGCGGTGATCGTGTCGGCGGTGGCGCCAACTTCCTGCCCGTGGAACAGGTCTTCCGGATTGGCGACCATGGCGGCGAGATTGCTGTTCACCGCGCATCCGAAGTTGGACGACGACCGGTTGTGGAAATTCGGCTCGGCAGCGCGGCTCCAGTTCGGGCAGCCCGGCACCTCTGCCCGAGTGCGGGTCACAACGACCCGGACGGACCCGGGCGCAATCGCACCCACGGTAACCGGCGCCGCCGCAAGCACCATCATCCCATAATGCCCGGCGAGCTGGCCGACTTGGGCGCGAACCCCATCGGCGTAGGCTCCGTCGACATAGATCGAATCGCCGTAACCGAGATCGAGGCTCCTGAACCATCCATCCAGCCGTCCCATCTCTTCGGGAGCAAGGACTCCGGCTGGAGCCGCCGCGTCGAACACGAAGGTTTCGTGAGCGAGGACCGGCTGATTGACCGATTCAACTCCGCGATCCGGGAGATCGGTCTTCGGGTAGGCGCAAGCCCCAGTCATTGAAGCGAGGAGCAGCAGGGCGACTTTGGTACGCATCTTCAGATCCTTTCCCACCGACCCGCTCACAGCTTGAACCCAGGAGCAGCCGAAGCGGCGGGCGCGCCACTGCTCACTGCCGAACCGATGGCGGGAGCCGGGCCGGCTGGCGCCGGCGCTGGTCCGCTGACTCCCTTGAAAGTTTGGCCTTCGAGGATCTGCTCGGCATCTGTCGGTGCGCGATAGCCGTCGCTCGGAAGCGCCAGGCGGTTGCTCGAAGGTTTCACCAGGTAAGGCGTGACGATGATCACCAGCTCGGTTTCGTCCCGCTGGAACTTGGTCGAACGGAACAGATTGCCGAGCACCGGAAGGTCGCCAAGGAACGGCGCCTTTTCGATCGAATTGTTGTTGGTGTTCTGCAGCAGTCCGGCGAGCATGAAGCTCTGTCCGGAGCCGAGTTCGACCGTCGTCTCCGCGCGGCGGGTCGTCAAAGCCGGAACCTTGAACCCGTTCAGCGTGACGCTGCCGGCATCGGACAGCTGGCTGACCTCAGGCCGCACCCGCATCGAGATGCGACCGTCCTCGAGAACGATCGGAGTGAACGCCAGCGACACACCATATTGTTTGTATTCGATGGTGACCGCATTGCTGGTTCCCTGCGAAACCGGGATCGGGAATTCGCCGCCGGCCAGGAAGCTCGCAGTCTCGCCCGACAATGCGGTGAGGTTCGGCTCCGCCAAAGTGGTGACGAGTCCATCGGTCTGTGCAAGGTCAAGAGCGGTCGTCACATCGAGCCCGAACAGCTTGCCCACACCGGAAATCGTGGACCCGATCGGGTTTCGAAGGATCTTCGGAACCGCGCTGTTCACATCGGTGATGGTTGAAGTCGGAGGAGGCAGGTAGATTCCCTGGCCCTGCATCGCTCCAATCTGAAAGCTGCCCGTGCTGTTGGCGAGCAGATTGACGCCAATCTGCTTCATCAAAGAGCGATCGACTTCGGCGATCCGAACACGCAAGTTTACCTGAAGCGGCGTCGCAACCTTCAAGCGGTTGATCACGCAAATCTTGCAGACTGCTCCCGCTTTGGACGTATCGATTCCCGGGTTGAGCTCCGATGTTGCGATCTGCGCTGCAAACGCCGCGTCGTCGGGGGATGCAACGGTTCCCGTCAGCACCGCCATTTGGCCCACGTTGATGACGCGGATATCCGCGTCAGGCATCGCAGCCTTCAGGACTGCGTTGATCGAGGGCAGGTTCTGGCTGACCCGGACCTGGGCACCGTAGACGACGGATCCGTCGGCGGCGGTCGCGATGACCGTTGCCTCACCATCTTTCTTGCCGAACAGGTTGAGCTGGTGCGGATTGTTCACGAAAACGTCCGCGACCTCCGGATTTGAGGTCCAGACGCTGGCGACTGCCCGTGGCAAATTCACCATCTGGCCTTCGCCGAGCGACAGCTGCACTTGAGTTGTCGGCCGGTAGGTGCCGGAGGTATAAGCCCTCGGCTGTGCCTGGGCCGCTGCCGGCAGGGCAACGGCCATCACCGTTGCCGCAAGCGCGGTGCCGAGGCGCGCTCGGCGAAGAAAATCAGTTGTCATTTAGCGAACTCCCACGGGAACAACCGAGACATCGTTGCCGCGCGCAATTCGGACGACCGGTCCGGAGTAGGCCGGAGCCGACCCGGCGGCGGGCGCCGCCTTCTGCACGGTGCGCGGCTGGAAGCGCGAAACATCGCCTCCCG
>Ga0070659_100004156_pt1 | contig 10324 bp, 10 predicted proteins | sample KBSC23metaG_FD_64666 | JGI IMG/M metagenome (GOLD analysis project Ga0070659, IMG submission 64666) | Corn rhizosphere microbial communities from Kellogg Biological Station, Michigan, USA - KBS C2-3 metaG | ecosystem: Host-associated > Plants > Roots > Rhizosphere > Soil ...
CGAAAGAAGGACAGGGCTTCGACAAGCTCAGCCCGAACGGTTGTAGCGTGTCAGGGGCCACTGCTTTTGCTTTCGTGCTATGGCCGCAGCGAGGAGGCACGCATGGCCGATCTGTCGATCCGTTCGCGGCAGGAAGAGCAGATGGACGCGCCGGGGCTCGATGCCGCGGTCTATGAGAAGGTCCTCCACGACCTCGCGCGGGTCAACCGCTTCACCTTCACCGCCTGGCCGACCATCGCCTTTCTCCGCCGCGCCGTCGGCGATGCGAAGCGGTTCCGGCTGATGGACGTCGGCTTCGGCGACGGCGACGTGCTGCGCGCGGTCGCCAAATGGGCGAAGCGGCGGGGGATCGAGGCGGAGCTGGTCGGCGTCGACCTGAACGAAAAGAGCGTCAAGGCGGCGCGCGACGCCACCCCCGCCGGCATGGCCATCGATTATCGCGCCGGCGATTATCTCGACCAGGCGGGGCCGTGGGACTTCATCGTCTCGAGCCAGACCACCCACCATATGACCGACGAGCAGCTCCTCGCCTTCCTGCGCACCATGGAGCGGGAGGCCCGCATGGGCTGGCTGATCTGCGACCTCCACCGGCTCGCCTTTGCCTATTGGGGCTTCCCGCTGCTGGCGCGGCTGCTGATGGTCCACCGCATCGTCCGCGAGGACGGCCGGCTCTCGATCGCGCGCTCGTTCCGCAAGGCGGAGTGGGAGGGGTATCTGCGCGAGGCGGGAGTGCCGGTGAGGAAGGTGCGGATCGTGCGGCGGTTCGCGTCACGGCTATGCCTGGAGCGGGTGAAATAACCCCCGTCCCCTTTGGGGGAGGGGTGGGGGTGGGGCATGTCGGTGGAGCGCCAAAGGCCGTGTCGAAAGCGGCCGTGGAGACCTGCGAGCTCGTTGAGCTTCGCCGCGGCGCCCTTGCTGAGCGCGGCCCTGGTCGGATTGCCTTCGGGCGTGACATGGAGCTTCTTGACCAAAGCCAGCGCCTTGACGTTCACCGCATAGTGGTCGCGCACCATCTCCAGCGCGAAGGCGCGCACCCTCTTGTCGTGCGAGCGCGCGAGCGCCTGCTTGCCGGCGGCGACGTCGATCTGGCCGGCCGTATAGGCGATGTGGGCGATCTGCGGGTCGGTCGGGGCCGCAACCGCCGCCGTCAACATAAGCAAAGCGGCCGCGCCGCCGAGTAGGAACATTCTCATCCTTTTCCCTCCTGGCACGCCCGGCCCCTGCCTGAGCGTCATGCTTTCCATGCCGCGGCGATGGGCAGGTTCCCGGGAACCCCCGGCGCGAAGCGGCATCCAACCGGCGACACGAAAGGGAGGTGCGCGTGGAGTTGTATGAAGGCCAGGCCGGGTTCGAAGAGGCTGTCGAGACGCTGGAGACCTTTCCCTCCGCGCCAAGGCGGCCGGGGCAGGCGGAGATCGAGCGGGCGGTGCGGACTCTGATCGCGGCGGCGGGCGACGATCCCGACCGACTCGGCGTGGTCGACACCCCGTCGCGCGTCGCCCGGGCGTATCGCGAGTGGTTCTCCGGCTATGCGGTCGATCCCTCTCGCCTGCTCGAGCGGACGTTCGGCGAGGCGGAGGGTTATGACGAGACCGTGCTGCTGCGCGACATCCCGCTCGTCTCGACCTGCGAGCACCATCTCGCGCCGATCGTCGGCAAGGCGCACGTCGCATATCGCCCCGCCGACCGCGTCGTCGGCATCTCGAAGCTGTCCAGGCTCGTCGAGGCTTATGCCCGCCGGCTGCAGCTCCAGGAGCGGCTGACGCGGCAGATCGCCACCACCTTGTTCGAGACGCTCGGCGCGCGCGGCGTCGCGGTGGTGATCGAGGCCAGCCACGGCTGCATGTCGACCCGCGGCGTCAACCAGCACGGCGTCTCGATGGTCACCAAATGCTGGCTCGGCGACTTCCGCGACGATCCGGCGCTCCGCCGCGAGCTGCTGGAATCGCTCGGCGGCTGCCGCTAGCTCAGGGGAAAGCCATGGCCGCCACCGCCCTCCTCGATCTCGAAGCGCTCCCCGACGCCGAGCTCGCCCGCCGCATCGCCGCCGGCGACCGCGCCGCCGTCCGTCTCGTCACCGAGCGCAACAACCAGCGCCTGTTCCGCGCCGCCTGGTCGATCCTCAAGAATCGCGACGAAGCCGAGGATGCGGTGCAGGCCGCTTACCTCCGCGCCTTCGCCGCCATCGCCACATTCGAGGGCCGCTCCGCGCTCTCCACCTGGCTGACGCGGATCGTCATCAACGAGGCGCTGGGACGGGCCCGCGCCGAAAAGCGCCGCCGCGCCCGGCTCGACGCCGGATCGGTCGTCCACCTCGACGAATATCGGGAGAAGCTGATGCGCGGCTCGACTTCGGCCGCGGCGCCGGACGCCGCCCTCGCCCGCGAGCAGATCCGCGCCCTTTTGGAACAGGCGGTCGCCGCGCTTCCCGACGGCTTTCGCCATGTCTTCGTGCTGCGCGAGGTCGAGGGGCTCAGCGTCGAGGAGACCGCCGAGGCGCTCGCCCTCCTCCCAGCCACCGTCAAGACGCGGCACCTGCGCGCCCGCCGCAAGCTCCAGGAGGCGCTGGCGCCGGATCTGAAGGCGGCGCTGACCGGCACCTTCCCCTTCGCCGGCGCCGATTGCGCGGCCATGACGGAGGCGGTGCTGGCGGCCTGGCAGCCCCGCCCCTGTTGAGGCGGGGCCCAACGCACTACATGCACGTCACGAGGAGACGCGCATGACCGGTGCCACCACATCCCGTTCGGGCTACGACATCAATCCGCTGAGCGCGGCGCGCCGCGACGTCTACGCGGAGGCGCTGACGCCGGAGGAGCGGCAGGTGATCCTCGATCACGGCACCGAGCGGGCCTTTTGCGGCACCTTGCTCAACAACAAGACGGACGGCGTCTACGCCTGCCGGCTGTGCGGCCTGCCGCTGTTCCGTTCGGAAGGAAAGTTCGAGAGCGGCACCGGCTGGCCGAGCTTCACCCGGCCGTTCGACCCGGATCATATCCGCGAGATTTCCGACCGCAGCTGGGGCATGGTGCGCACCGAAATACGCTGCGCGCGCTGCGACGGGCATCTCGGACACGTCTTTCCCGACGGCCCGCCGCCGACAGGACTACGCTACTGCCTCAATTCGGCGTCGATGGAATTCTTCGCCGAGGGCGCGGATATCCCGCAGCGGACGGAGGGGTAACGGAGGACGGACCGGGCGCGGACGACGCGCTGACCCGTCATGCTGAACTTGTTTCAGCATCCAGTCGGCCGCCTCTCGGGCGGCGACCAGTTGGACCCTGAAACAAGTTCAGGGTGACGGCAGTGCGGGCGGAGAGCTCTCCGCCCGCAGCTACGCGCTCGGCTCAGGCCTCACAGCCCGTTGATGATGCCCTTGACCTTGCCCTTCAAGTCCTGGCCGGTGCCCTTCAATTTCTGGGCGTCGCCCTCGTCGCGGACGGCGGGGTCGGAGCTGTTCTGCTTCGCTTCTCCCACGGCCTTGTTGACGTTGCCCTTCAGCCGGTCGGTGATCTCGCCCATCGTGGAATACCTCTTACTCGGCCCGGGCCGCACCAGCGGGCCCGGTTAACCTCGGTCAAGAACCCGGGAGCGCGTGCGGCGGTTCCGTCACCGCTTCGGCCGCGCCACCGCGTACATATCGGCGGCGATGCGGTCGTAGAGGCCGTTCGGGTCCCCATTCGCCTGATAGACGTCGAAGTGGCTGCGGCCCGGCAGGAACTCGAAGCTGGAACGGGCGCCGAGCCCGTCGAGCACCGCTTTCAGCCGGTGTGCGGGAGCGTCGAGGTGGAAGGTGTCCGCCGTGCCGACCAGGATGTGGATCTTGCCGTCGAGATCGGGCTTCAGCGCCGGCCAGTCGCGCTTGATGCGGTAGGCGATGTCGTAATGGTCGCGCCAATAGGCGGCGACGGCGGGATCGACGACACCGGTCGTCCGGTCGAACAGCGGCACCGGCCGGCCGTCCGGGCCCTTGGGCGAGAACACCCAGTCGAACGAGGCGAACTGGCCGCCATAGGCGCCGAGCACCGCCTCCAGCTTGCCGAATTCGCGCAGGCTGGCGATCTCGCGCCCCTGGTCGCGGACGAGCGGGATCGGCTTCCCGGCGGCGTCGACATAGGCGTTGGCGCCCGGCGCATAGATGTCGATGCCGGTGAAATCGTGGAAGTCGCTCGGGTCGGGCGAGGTCGACCAGGTCCCGCCGAACACCTTGGGATAGCGCGTCTGCAGCCACAAGGTCGCCCAGCCGCCGGAGGAATGGCCGTTGAGGAAGCGGCCGCTGGTGCGGGCATCCATCCGGTAGCTCTTCTCGAGCGACGGGATGAGCTCGGTTGTGAGCGCCTCGCCCCAGGGGCCGTTGTTCACGGAATCCGCGAATTCGTGGGTGCCGGTGGGCGAGCCTTCGTCGAGCACCACCCAGATCATCTTCGGCATCTTGCCGGCCGCCATCCGCCGGATCATCCGGCCCGCGACGAAACGCGCGCTGGCGGCGGTGCTGCCGAAGCCGCCGGTCAAATAGGCGGTGGGATAGGTGGCGCGGCCGCGCGGATCGTAGCCGGGCGGGAGGGCGACCCAGCCGCGCATGTGCACCGGGCGGCCCCAGAAGGCGCTGAGCTTCGGGCTGACGAAATCGACGGGCCGGGCGGCTTGCCAGGCGGCGAGCGCCGGCGCCCGGTCCGCCTCCGGGAGCCTCGCGAAATTGGCGGCAGGGTCGCTCTCGGGCACCACGTCGCGCAGGACCAAGGTCGGCAGCGGCCCCGGAAGCCGCGCCTCGATAACCGGCGAGACGATGTCGCCGGCGCCGCGGCCGCCGTAATTGTAATCGTGGTTGCGATCGAGCACCGCCTGGAGGCGATAGAGGCCCGGCGGGAGCTTCGAAAAGGCGCTGGGATAGGTGTCGGTGTCGCCGTCGACGGTCGCCACCTCGCCAGCGCCCAGCGCTCCCACTTCGCGCGCCGCTACGGCGGTTTCGGTGGGAGAGAAGGGCGAGCTGTCGACCGCCTCCACCGGTTTCGAGTCCGGCGCCGCCTTCTGCGCGAAGACGATCAGGCGACCGGATACGGGGGCGGCGATCGCAGGTGCGACGGTGACGGGGATGGTTACCGGCTCGGCGCGGGCGGGCGCGGTGGCGAGCGTTGCCGCCGCCGCCAACATGAAGCCTGTCCGCATCCCGTCCTCCCGATCGTTACGGCGCCGACCATTGCCGCTCGATGCGCGCGGGGCAAGGGCTGCTAGAGGCCGAAGGGGTAGGTCTCCTCATCGCCCGGCCGCTGCTCGCCGGGGAGCGGAGTGACCGCCGCCGTCTCGTCGAACCAGACGTAGGCGTCGAATTGCCGGTGCAAAGTCGCCTCGGAATAATGGCTCCAGCGCTCGGTTGCGGGGCGGTAGATGACGCCGATGAAGCGCTCCAGCCGCGGCGTCGTCAGGGCCTCCTGGAGGTCCGGGCCGAGCACCCCCTCGCGCAGATCGAGGAGGAAGCGCGGCACGCCGCTGTCGTGGCACATGCGCTCATGGCTGTCCGGCAGAGAGGGGCGGACGTTCATCACTTCCATCGGCTCGTCCCAATCGTCGGCGGCCGCGACGGTGCCTGTATGAGTGCCGAAACCGATCAGCCGCGCCTTGTCGCCGAACCGGTCCTTGGCGAGCTGGCCGATGTTCAGCTCCTCGCGCACCTCGCCCATTTCGGTGAAGCGGGCATTGCCGATATGGCTGTTATGCGCCCAGACGACGGCCTTGGCGTCCGGCCCTTTCGCGTCGAGGATGTGGCACAAAGTCTCGAACATGTGGGTGTCGCGCAGATTCCAGCTCTCCGCGGAGCCGTGGTACATGACGCGATAATAACGCTCGGCATCGGCGATGAGACGCGCGTTGCCGGCGGCGTCGAGCCACTCGTCGCACTCCTCGCTCAGGCAATCCATGCGGCGCTCCATCAGCTCCTTCAACATCTGGACGGCGCCCGCCTCGCAGCGGCCATAGCCCTCGCTGAGCGCGATGCGGCCATAGGCGGCGGGATCGTCGCTCCACGGCTCGAGGCAGCCGTAGCGCCGCCGCGCCACCCGCGCCGCCTCCGGATCCGCCTGCTCAAGGAAGTCGACGACGGCGCGGATCGAGCCCCCGAGATTGTAGAGGTCGAGCCCGTAGAAGCCGGCCATCGCTTCATAGGGCTGCGCCTTGTTGTGCCGGCGCATCCAGCGGATGAAGGCGTCGACTTCCTCGTTGCGCCACATCCAGGTCGGGAAGCGCTCGAAGGCCGCCTCTTCGCCCTCCCGCCTGGCGCGGTGGCGGACGTAGCGGTCGATGGCCGCGGCGTCCGGCCAGTCGGCCTCCACCGCGACGATATTGAAGCCATGCTGCTCGATCAGCCGCCGGGTGATCGCCGCGCGGGCGCGGTAGAATTCGGACGTGCCGTGGCTCGCCTCGCCAAGCAGCACCACGCGCGCGTCGCCGAACCGGTCGAACATGGCACCGAAAGCGGGATCGGCGAGGTCCGGCAGCGGCTCGGCGGCGGCGGCGATGAGCTCGGGCAGCGGGCGGGCCGCCTCATCCTTCTCGCTCCAGCCCTCCTTGCCGATCAGCGGCACGAAGCGGACGGGGCCGAGATCTTCTTCCGTGGTTTCGGTGTCGGACATGCGGGTCACCTTGACGAGTTTCTGGACGGTGTCGGGCGCGCCGACGGGCATGACGAGGATGCCGCCGACTGCCAGCTGGTCGAGGAGCGGCTTCGGCACGTGGCGGCCGCTGGCGGCGACGAGGATCGCCTCGAACGGCGCTTCCCCGGCGAGGCCGGCGCTGCCGTCCCGCTCGACCACCCGGACGTTCGAGCAACCGAGCGCCGCCAGCCGCGCCCGCGCCAAAGCGGCGAGCTCCGGGTGCCGCTCCACCGAGGCCACCTCCTCGGCGATGTGGGCGAGGACAGCCGCCGCGTAGCCCGAGCCGGTGCCGATCTCGAGCACCCGCTCGCCCGGACCGACCTCGGCGGCCGCGATCATCAGCGCGACGATATAGGGCTGCGACACGGTCTGCCCCGCCTCGATCGGCAGCGGCGAATCCTCATAGGCGAAGTCGCGCGCCGCTTCGGGCACGAACAGCTCGCGCGGGACGGCGCGGAAGGCGTCGAGCAGGCGCCGGTCGCTTATGCCCCGCGCCTTCAGCTGGCGCAGGACCATCTCCTCGCGCAGGGCGGCGAAACCGGCCATGCGCCCTAAACCTGCCGGCGGGGCCGCCGTTCCGCTTGCGGGCGGGACGCGATCCGGCCATCCCACCGCCATGCTCCAGGTCCAGCCCTGCGCGGTCGTCGCCCGCTACCCCCACGACCCGAGGGCCTTCACCCAGGGGCTGTTCTGGCGCGCCGGCTTGCTGTTCGAAAGCACCGGTCTCGTCGGCCGCTCCACCGTCCGCCACGTCCGTCTCAAGGACGGGAAGGTACTGCGCAGCGCGAGGTTCCCGCGCGAGATGTTCGGCGAAGGCATCGCCCCATGGAAGGACGAGGTCGTCGGCATCACCTATCAGGGCGGCCAGGGCTTGCGGTGGGATGCGGAAACCCTCGCGGAAACGGGCCGCTTCACCTTCGACGGCGAAGGCTGGGGCCTCGCCTCGAACGGCGACGGCCTGATCCTCAGCGACGGCACGCCCGTGTTGCGCTTCCTCGATCCCGCGACCATGTCGGTGCAGCGGCGGCTTCCCGTCACCGCGGGCGGGCGCCCCCTCCCCTGGCTCAACGCGCTGGCCTGGCGCCGGGGCGAGATTCTCGCCAACGTCCTCACCCTCCCCGCCGTCGCGCGGATCGATCCCGCCACCGGGATCGTGCGCGGCTGGATCGATCTCGCGCCGCTGGTCTCCGAATGCGGCGCCGGCGACCCGGAGAAGGTCGCGAACGGCCTTGCCTGGGACGAGGAAGGCGGGCGCCTGTTCGTCACCGGCAAGAATTGGCCGTGGCTTTACGAGATCGCCATCGACTGACGCAGCCGCGCCACCTGTTTCGCGAGCAGAGCGGCGCGGCCCGGCTCCAGCTCCGGCGCCGATAGCAGCGGTGCGGCGATGCGAAGCGCCGCTTCCCGGTTGCCCGGCGCGATGGCGAGGGCGGCGTCGGCGAGGAAGCGGTAGCCGAGGCCGGACGGATGGTGGAGCGCCCCGACATTGGCGCCGACGCCGCCCAGCAGCGCGCCCATCCGAGGCCCCCGGGACAGGCTGAAGTCCGGATGGGCGAGCAGCCGCCGCGCCTCGTCCAGCGCCATGGCGCGCCGCGACAGGGCCTGCGCCGAAAACCATGTATCGACCGCCGCGGGATGCGCGCGCCACGCCGCGTGAAAGGCGGCGAGCGCATCCACCCGTTCGGGAAGGCGGCTATGCGCGAGCGCCCGCAGCGCGCCCTCCCGCTCGGTCATGGTCGGCCCGCTTTCCAGCTGCGCCAGGGCCAGCGCCCCGGCACCCGCCGCTCCTGCCGAAACGAGATAGTCGAGCGCGAGATTGCGCAGCGCCCTTGCGCCAGAATCCGGCGCGGGGGCCGCTTGGACCCGGCGCCACGTCTCCTCCATCTCCTCGCCGAGCGTGCGGCGTAAACGGGCGAGCCCCGCCTGCACCGCGCCCGGATCGAACGGCCGCGTCTGCGCCGCGAGCTCGCTCCAGTGCGGCAGGTCGATCAGCCGTGCGGCGAGCGCCCGGTCCTCGTCCAGGGCGGCTTCCCGGACCGCCCCCACCACCAGCGACCGGTCCGCCTGCCCCAGCACGGCCATCGCCATTAGTGCCTGCATCGCATGCCAGCGCGCGACGGCGTCGCCCTCCCCGCCGGCGATGCGCACGAGCGCGTCGGGATCCTCCGGAAAGGCGGGGACGACCGGCGGCATCTCCGCCGCCTCCAGCCAGTCCTCGATCTCCGCGACATCGCCATGCTCCGCCATCGCGCCGAGGAAATCGTCCCATGTCACCGCGTGTCCATCGAAGCGGTCGAAGAAGCCGCTCGCGGCCCGGCGGAAGGCGTCCGTCCCGAGCCTCGCCTCGACCAAGCGCACCACCTCGGCAGCCTTGGTATAGGTGGCGCGGCTGAACAGCGCGCCGATGTCCGTGTAGGACAACGGCCGGACGGGCGCCCCGCCCTCCTCAGTCCCGGCGCCGAGCACGCGCACGTCGTCGATCCGCCGCGCCGCCGCCGAGCCGCGCGAAGCCTGGAACGCCTGGTCGCGAAAGACGGTGAAGCCCTCCTTCCAGCCGAGCTCGAACCAGTCGCGGACGGTCACCCGGTTGCCCGACCAATTGTGGAGATATTCGTGGCCGACCAGCATGGCGACCATCTCGCGCGCGGCGTCGCTCGCCGCGTCCGGATCGACGAGGATCGCCTGATCGAAGAAGAGCAGCCCCTTATTCTCCATCGCGCCCGAACGGAAACCGGGGATGATGGCGAGGTTCAGGACATCGAGATCATAGTCGCGGCCATAGGCCTGCTCGTCCCACGCCATCGCCTCGAGGAGCACGGCGAGCGCCTCGCCTGTGCCCGCGTGGTCGGCCTCGCTCGACCAGCAGGCGATCTCGACGGAACGTCCGGAGCGGGTGGTGAAGGCGGCGCGGCGTGCCGCGAGGTCGCCGGCGAGGAGCGCGAACAGATAGCAGGGCTTGGGCCAGGGATCCTCCCACGCCGTCCAATGGCGCCCGTCGTCAAGCTCCCCCGCGCCGGCCGGGTTCCCATTGGAGAGAAGCACCGGGAAGCGGGCCCGGTCGGCGGTCAGCTTCACGGTGTAGCGGCTGAGGATGTCCGGCCGGTCCGGGAAGAAGGTGATGCGGCGAAAGCCCTGCGGCTCGCAATGGGAGGCGAGCAGCCCCGCCGAGGCGAAGAGGCCGCTCTGCACCCCGTCGGCCGCCGGGACCAACTCGACCAGAGTCTCGACGACGGCCTCGTCCCCGGCGAGGCGGAGGGTGAGGCCGGTCCGGTCCAACCTGTGCGCCGCGGCTTTGCCGTCGACGCTGACCGAGAGCAGCTTCAGCCCCTCCCCGTCGAGCCGCAGCGGCGCCGCATGGGCGCCGCTCCGCCGCACCCGGAGCCGGGCGCGCACCCGGGTACGCAGCGGGTCGAGGTCGATCTCCAGCGCGCACTCCGGCACCAGCCACGCCGGCGGCGACCAATCGGCGCGCCGGACGGGCGCAGGCGCGGCGGACCGGACGGCCACCGGTCAGCCGTCCCCGGAAGCGCCGTCGAGTGCCGCCTTCGCCGCCTCCCAATTGCGGCCGTCGAAGCGGGTGACGGTGGCGGTGAGCCCAGACACATCGTCGAGAGCGTTGAAATTGACGCTCCACGCCTCCGGGTGCGAGCGCGGCTGGTAGAAGCTCTTGATGCCGCAGG
>Ga0070659_100004163_pt1 | contig 10310 bp, 7 predicted proteins | sample KBSC23metaG_FD_64666 | JGI IMG/M metagenome (GOLD analysis project Ga0070659, IMG submission 64666) | Corn rhizosphere microbial communities from Kellogg Biological Station, Michigan, USA - KBS C2-3 metaG | ecosystem: Host-associated > Plants > Roots > Rhizosphere > Soil ...
TGCCGGTCGACCGGGTGCCGCTGCTCGCCGACGCCGAGCCTCGCCGGCTCTTCGCGGAACTGGCCGCAAAGTTCTACGCGCCGTTTCCGGAGACCGCAGTCGCCGTAACCGGCACCAACGGCAAGACCTCAACGGTCGAAATGACGCGGCAGATGTGGCGCATGTCCGGCCACCGCTCGGCCTCGATCGGCACGCTCGGCGTAACCACGTCGGACGACCAGGTGTCGACCGGGCTGACGACGCCCGACATCGTCACCTTCCTCAACAATATGGCGGGCCTCAAACGCATGGGCATCAGCCATGTCGCTTACGAGGCCTCCAGCCACGGGCTCGACCAGCACCGCGCCGAGGGTGTTGCGCTGGCCGCGGCCGCGTTCACCAACTTCAGCCGCGACCACCTCGATTACCACGTGACGATGGAGTCCTATTTCGCGGCCAAGATGCGCCTCTTCGACGAACTGCTCCCGCCGGGCAGGCCGGCAGTGATCTGGACCGACGATCCCAAGTCCGATGAGGTCGTCGACCGGGCTCGCAAGCGCGGGCATGAGGTCCTCACGGTCGGCCGGAGAGGCGAGACGATCCGCCTCGTCGAACAGAGTCCCACTGCGCTTGGCCAGAAGCTGCTGCTCGCGCATGGCGGCAAGCAACACCGTCTCGCGCTCCCGCTGATCGGCGCCTACCAGGCGGCGAACGTGCTGACCGCTGCGGGGCTGGTGCTGGCGACTGGCGGCAAGTGGGACGCGACCTTCGCCGCCATGGAGCGCGTGGCGCCGGTCCGCGGACGTCTCGAACGCGCGGTAATCAGCCGCGGCGGCGTTCCCGTCTACATCGATTATGCGCACACCCCCGACGCGATCGAAGCGGCGATCGCGGCGCTGCGGCCGCACGTTCAGGGCCGCTTGATCACGGTCTTCGGCGCCGGCGGCGACCGCGACCAGGGCAAGCGCCCAGAGATGGGCCGCGTCGCGACCGCGCTGTCCGACGTCGTCATCGTCACCGACGACAATCCGCGCAGCGAGGACCCTGCCCGCATCCGCGCCGACGTCATGGCCGGTGCGTCGGGTGCGACCGAGGTCGCGGGTCGACGCGAGGCGATCGCCGAGGCAATCCGCATCGCTCGTGATGGCGACATCGTCCTCGTCGCCGGGAAAGGCCACGAGACCGGCCAGATCATCGGCGACAAGGTCCTTCCGTTCGACGATGCGCTAGTCGCGCGGGAATGCGCCGCGTGACGCCGCTCTGGCTCTCGGAAGAGATTGCTGCCGCGACCGGCGGCGTTGCGAGCGCTCCGTTCAAAGTCACCGGCGTGACCTTCGACAGCCGCGAGGTGCAGACCGGCGACCTGTTCGTGGCCATGCCGGGCACCGTCCACGACGGTCACAAGTTCGTCGACGGCGCATTTGCCGCCGGTGCCGCCGGCGCGATCGTCTCGCAGCCGGTGAGCGGCCCGCACGTGCTGGTCGCGGACACCTCCGCCGCGCTCCAGGCGCTCGGGCGTGCATCGCGCAAGCGATGCAAGGCGACCATCTTCGGGATCACCGGCTCGGTCGGGAAGACCAGCACCAAGGAAGCGCTTTACGCCGCACTGGACCGGAACCGGCCGGGCAAGGTCCATCGCTCGGTCAAGAGCTACAACAACCATACCGGCGTGCCGCTTAGCCTCGCCCGCATGCCGCGCGACGTCGAATTTGCTGTACTCGAAATGGGCATGAACAATGCCGGCGAGATCCGCGCCTTGACGGCACAGGTGCGTCCGCACGTTGCGCTGATTACAACCATCGCGCCGGCGCATATCGAGAATCTCGGCTCCGAGGAGGCGATCGCCGACGCCAAGGCGGAGATATTCGAAGGGCTCGAGCCGCATGGCATCGCAATCCTGCCCAACGACACGCCGCACCGGGATCGGCTGCTCAAGGCGGCTCGGCGGCGCGCCGAGCGCATCATCACCTTCGGCCGCGGTGACGCCGACGTGCACGCGGTCCATGCGGTGTCCGTGGACTGTGGCGGAAGCCTGATCAGCGCGGCGCTGCTCGAACGCGAATTGACCTTCACCATCTCCCAGCCGGGCGAACATTGGGTGGCGAACGCCCTCGGCGTTCTTGCCGCGGTCGAAGCCGTCGGTGCGGATGTGGCGCTCGCGGGTCTCGCGCTCGCCGACATGACCAGCCTCAAAGGACGCGGCCAGCGCCACCGAATCCCAATCAATGGCGGCGAAATCCTGCTGATCGACGAAAGCTACAACGCCAATCCCGCGTCGATGGCGGCTACCCTCGCCAGCCTCGGCAAGGAAAAGGGCGTCGTCCGCAGGATCGCGGTGCTCGGTCCGATGCGCGAGCTCGGCACCCACAGCGACGAGCTTCACGCCGGCCTCGCGCCGGCGGTCCTTTCCGCACATGTCGATCGGCTGATCCTCATCGGTGAGGAGATGCACCCACTCGACGAGGCGCTGGACGGACGCGTGGCGGTCGAGCGGGTCACAACCGTTGACGAAGCGACGGATGCATTGCTTCATGCCGTTCATCCCGGAGACGCGGTGCTCGTCAAAGCCTCCAACTCGGTCGGTCTTGTGAAGCTCGTGGAGCGCGTATCAGGAGGTCTCGAATGCTCTACCTGATCGCCGAGCAGCTCGGCTTCCCGGGTGTCTTCAACCTCATCCGCTACATCAGCTTTCGCGCCGGCGCTGCGAGTGCGACCGCGCTCCTCATCGGCCTGTTGATCGGGCCCAAGTTCATCAGCTGGCTGCGCGCCAAGCAGGGCAAGGGGCAGCCGATCCGCACCGATGGGCCGCAGAGCCACCTCGCCAAGCGCGGCACGCCGACCATGGGCGGCCTATTGATCCTGACTTCCGTCGCCGTCTCGGTGCTGCTGTGGATGGACCTTCGCAACCAGTACGTCTGGGCGTGCCTGCTGGTGACCGGCGGCTTCGGGCTGATCGGCTGGCTCGACGATTACGACAAGGTGCGAAAGGCGCACCATGCCGGCCTCTCGGGCAAGACCCGCCTCGCGCTCGAGTTCCTGATCGCCGGCGTTGCGACCTGGCTGATGGTGCGGACCGGCGGTACTGGGTTGCACCTGCCGTTCGTGAAGGAAACGGTGGCCGACCTCGGCTGGTTCTACATCCTGTTCGGGGCGTTCGTGATCGTCGCCTTCGGCAATGCCGTGAACCTGACGGACGGCCTCGATGGGCTGGCGACCATGCCGGTGATCATCGCCAGTCTCGCCTTCGTCCTGTTCGCCTACCTGGTCGGCAATGCCAAGTTCGCGGCCTATCTCGGCATCCCTCACGTACCCGGAGCAGGCGATCTGACGGTCCTGCTGCTGGCGATCATCGGCGCCGGCCTTGCCTTCCTCTGGTTCAACGCTCCGCCCGCCGCGGTCTTCATGGGGGACACGGGTAGTCTCGCGCTCGGCGGAGCCTTGGGCGCGGTCGCCGTCGCCACGCACCACGAATTCGCTTTGGTCATCGTCGGCGGCATCTTCGTCGTCGAGGCCCTGAGCGTCGTCATCCAGGTGCTAGTCTACAAGCGCACGGGAAAACGCGTGTTCCTTATGGCACCGATCCACCACCATTTCGAGCATCTCGGCTGGTCCGAGCCGACCGTCGTGATCCGATTCTGGATCATCAGCTTCGTGCTGGCGCTCGCGGGCCTTGCGACCCTCAAGCTCAGGTGATCACGGCAAAGGCCTTCGCCGGCAAGCGCTATGCGGTCTACGGCCTCGCGCGCTCGGGGCTGGCGACGGTCGATGCCTTGCTCGCAAGCGGCGCGCGCGTGACTGCCTGGGACTCGAAGGAGGAGGCGAGGGCGAAAGCCCCGGCGGGCACTGAGATCGCCGACCTCGACACCGCCGACCTCACGCAGTTCGACAGCCTCGTCGTGACGCCCGGCCTGCCGCTCAACCGCCATCCGATCGCGAAGCGTGCGCACGACGCGGGCGTCGAGATCATCGGCGACATCGAGCTTTTCGCCCGCGCCCGCCCAGAGCTTCCGTCGCACAAGGTGGTCGGGATCACCGGCACCAACGGCAAGTCGACGACCACCGCGCTTGTCCACCACATCCTGAAGACCGCGGGCGTGCCGGTGACGATGGGCGGCAACATCGGCCTGCCGATCTTGTCGCAGGACCCGCTCCGCGAAGGCGGCGTTTATGTGCTGGAATTGTCGAGCTACCAGATCGACCTGACGCAGAGCCTGGATTGCGATGTTGCGGTGCTGCTCAACATCACGCCCGACCACCTCGACCGCTACGAGAGCTTCGAGGCTTATGCGGCGTCGAAGGCGCGGCTGTTCGACATGCAGGGCGACGATCATCCGGCAATCGTCATCGATGAGGATGAGCCAACACGAGCAATCTCTAGGTCGCTGAGTGGACCTGACAGGCGCCATTACGCGGTCCGGTCCTGCGACATTACCGATCAGGGCTTGGAGGGATCGCTGTCTCCCGCACTCGCTGGCTCACACAATCTACAAAATGCAGCTGCTGCACATGCGGCGTGTTTGGCCCTCCAGTTGAGTGACGAGGCAATCGAACAAGGCCTGCGCACCTATCCCGGCCTTCCGCACCGCATGGAGCGCGTTCGCGAGAAACACGGCGTCCTGTTCGTCAACGACAGCAAGGCGACCAACCCGACCGCCACCGCACCCGCGCTTGCCGCGTTCGACCGCATCCGCTGGATCTGCGGCGGCCAGGCCAAGACGGACAATCTCGATGAATGCGTGCCGCATTTCGACCATGTCGCCTCGGCCTACGCGATCGGCGAGGCCGCCGACCTATTCGAGAAGCTGTTAAGTCCTCACATGCCTGTGAAAAACTGTGGAAAACTGGACGTTGCGGTGCGCGAGGCGGCTGCGGACGCGCATCCCGGTGATACGGTGCTGCTGTCGCCGGCCTGCGCGAGCTTCGACCAGTTTCGCGACTTCGAGCACAGGGGCGACCAGTTCAAGGCTTTGGTGGGGGAATTATGATCAAGACCATCTCCGGCCAGCTCAAGGCCAAGGCCGCGCTGATCGATCCGGACCGCTACGGGCGTTCGGACACCAGCGCGATGGGCCGCTGGTTCTGGGAGATCGACAAGGTCCTCCTGCTGCTGGTCACCGTGCTGATCGCTATCGGCCTGATCGCGGTCGCGGCCGCGTCTCCCGCCGCCGCGCACCGCTACTCGGGCGGCAACGTCCGCTTCGGCGAGCTTTATTATTTCTGGCGCCAGCTCGCGTGGATCGCGCTTGGCGTGCCGGTGATGATCGGCATCTCGATGATGCCGCGCGACCGGGTGCGCCGCCTGAGCCTGTTCGGCGCGGCATTCTTCTTCGTCCTGTTGATCTTCGTTCCCCTGATCGGCCCGGAGCATAATGGCGCGCGCCGCTGGATCGAGTTCGGGGTCGGCCAGGTGCAGCCGTCGGAGTTCCTCAAGCCGTTCTTCGTGATCTCGATGGCCTGGCTTCTGAGCCTCAAGGAGAGCGACAAGAGCCTCCCGGTGTTTCCGCTGTCGGCCGCGCTTACCGGCGCGATTGCCTTCCTGCTAATGAAGCAACCGGACTTCGGCAGCACCATCATCTTCTGCGCGGTGTGGGTGGCAATGCTGGCGCTGGCCGGCGTGAGCCTCCGCATCCTCGGCATCCTCGCGGGCTGCGCGGTCGTCGGGATCGTCCTGGCCTACCTGTTCTACCCGGTGGCGACGACGCGCATCGACGGCTTCCTGTTCGGCGAGGGCGACAATTTCCAGGTCGAGAATGCGCTTCGCACCATCACCGCCGGTGGGCTGTTCGGCATGGGTCCGGGCGGCGGCACCCGCAAGTTCGGCCTGCCCGAGCCGCACACCGATTACATCTTCTCGGTGATTGGCGAGGAGTTCGGTCTCATCGCCTGCATCGCGATCGCCTTGCTCTATCTCGGCATTGTCGCTCGGGTGCTGGTCAAGCTGCTTGACGAGGACAATAGCTTCTCGATCCTCGCCGCGGCCGGCCTCGCCATCGAGTTCGGGCTCCAGGCGCTGATCAACATGATGGTCAACGTCCAGCTCGCCCCGTCCAAAGGCATGACCCTGCCGTTCATCAGCTACGGCGGCAGCTCGATGCTGGCGCTGTCGGTCGGCATGGGCTTGCTGCTCGCGTTCACGCGCCGGAACCCCTATCTGACGCGCTCGCCCTATGTCGTGAAATGGAGCGGGGAGAGCCTGACGGCATGAATTTCGTTTTGGCCGCGGGGGGCACTGGCGGGCACATGATTCCCGCCCACGCGCTCGCTGCGGAACTCAAGCGCCGCAGCCACGGCGTCCTGCTGATCACCGATGACCGCGGCGCGCGCTTTCCCGGCCTGTTCGAGGACGTCCCCGTGCACGTCCTTCCGGCGGGCCGTCTCGGCGGCGGGCCGATCGGCTGGCTCAAGGCGGCCGGAGCGGTGGTGAAAGGCCGCGCCCAGGCCAAGCGCCTCTATCGCGAGCATACGCCCGACGCCGTGGTCGGCTTCGGCGGTTATCCCGCCTTCCCGGGGCTGCTCGCCGCGAGCGCACTCAGCATTCCGACTGTGCTTCACGAGCAGAATGCAGTGATGGGCCGCGTTAACCGGCTGTTGGCGGGCGAGGCCTCGGCCATCGGCACCGCCTATGACGAGGTCGACCGGCTTAAGCCCAGATATCGTGGGAAGGCCGTCCTGATCGGCAATCCGGTCCGCGAGGAGATTGCCCGCCTTGGCGAGCTGCCGTTCCCGGCCTTCGATGAATATGCGCCGCTCAAGATCCTCGTCACCGGCGGCAGCCAGGGAGCGAGCGTCCTCAGCGCCGTCGTTCCGGAGGGGCTTGGGATGCTCGAGCCGTCGCTGCGCCGGCGTCTCCAGGTCGTGCAGCAATGCCGCCCCGACGACATCGAGCGCGTCCGCCAGCAATATTTCGACCTCGGCATCCCCGCAGAGCTGACGACGTATATCGAAGACATGGCGGCGAAGCTCGCGGACTGTCACTTGATGATCGGCCGCGCTGGCGCGTCGACTGTCGCCGAGCTGAGCGCCGCCGGCCGGCCCGCGATCCTGATCCCCTTCGCCGCGGCGACCGACGATCACCAGACCGCCAATGCACGCGAGCTGGTCAAGGCGGGTGGCGCCCGCGCGATCGCCCAAGGCAATTTCACGCCGGACGTGCTGGCGCGCCAGATCGAGGCGCTGGCAATGGACCCCGTGGCGCTCAACAATGCCGCCACGCGCGCTCTATCGGTCGGCAGACCCCATGCCGCGCGCGACCTCGCCGACCTCGTCGAGCGCATCGGCAACGGCGTCGCCCCGGTGGCCGTCGGTCCCGCGCTGACGCCGCGCGTCACCGCTGAAGCCCCTGGTGGAGCGATGCCGGCATGATGAAGGCGTTGGGCACCGACATCGGCACGATCCACTTCGTCGGGATCGGCGGCATCGGCATGTCGGGCATCGCGGAGGTCATGCATCAGCTCGGCTACAAGGTGCAGGGCTCGGACCAGTCGGACAGCTACGTCGTCGAGAAGCTTCGCAAGGAGGGAATTCCGGTCGCGATCGGCCATTCCGCCGACAATCTCGGCGACGCCGCGGTCGTCGTCTGCTCGACCGCGATCAGGGAGAGCAATCCGGAGATCCAGGCCGCCGCCGAGCGCCGCCTGCCGCGGGTCCGGCGCGCCGAGATGCTCGCCGAGCTGATGCGCATGCAAAAGACGGTCGCGGTCGCCGGCACGCACGGCAAGACCACCACGACGTCGATGATCGCAGCGCTGCTCGACAGCGGCGGGGTCGATCCGACCGTGATCAACGGCGGGATCATCAACCGCTATGGCTCCAACGCTCGCCTCGGGAAAAGCGACTGGTGGGTGATCGAAGCCGACGAAAGCGACGGCAGCTTCCTCCGGCTCGACGGGACCATCGCGGTCGTCACCAACATCGATCCCGAACATCTCGAACATTACGGCAGTTTCGACCGCGTCAAGGACGCGTTCGTCGAGTTCATCGAGAACGTCCCCTTCTACGGGCTCGCGGTTCTTTGCGTCGATCATCCCGAGGTCCAGAACATCCTTGGCCGGATCCGCGACCGCCGGATCGTCACCTACGGCTTTTCGGCGCTGGCCGACGTCCGCGCCGACAATGTGACTCCGGTGCCCGGGGGGACGCGCTTTGACGCCCTGGTTCTCGACAAGGACGGTGAGCGCCGCACTTTAAGCGTGCTCGTGCCGATTCCCGGCCGACATAATGTCCAGAACGCGCTTGCGGCCATCGCGGTCGCGCTTGAGCTTGGTATTTCGGACGAGGCAATCATTGCGGGCTTTGAACGGTTCGAAGGCGTCAAGCGCCGCTTCACAAAGGTCGGCGAGGTCGGCGGGGCGATCGTCATCGACGATTATGCTCATCACCCTACCGAAATCCGGGCGGTCCTTGCCGCGGCTCGCGAAGGCGCGAAGGAGCGGGTGATCGCCGTGATGCAGCCGCATCGTTTCACGCGCCTGCAGTCGCTGATGGACGAGTTCCAGAACGCGTTCAACGACGCCGACGTAGTGTTCGTGACGCCGGTCTATCCCGCCGGCGAGGAGCCGATCGAGGGCGTCGATTCCGCCGCATTGGCCGACGGCCTTCGGGCGCACGGACACCGGCTGGTGCGCACCGTTGAGAGCCTCGACGAGCTGTGCCGCGAGCTGAGAGACCTCGCCGCCGCGGGGGACATGATCATCTGCATGGGTGCCGGCGACATCACCAAGTGGGCAGGCGCGCTTGCTGACTGCCTCTCCGATGCGAGATCGAAGAAATGACCAGTGTGGCCGCCATGCCCCAGGTCCGCGGCAGGCTCACCGCCGATGCGCCGCTGGCGCCGCTCGTGTGGTTCAAGAGCGGTGGCAGGGCCGAATGGCTATTCGAGCCGAAAGACGAGGACGACCTCGTGACCTTTCTTCGTGAGCTTGATCCGGACGTTCCGGTGATGGCGTTGGGGCTTGGTTCCAACCTGATTGTCCGCGACGGAGGCGTTCGCGGCGTCGTGGTCCGCCTTGGCAAGTCCTTCGCCAAAATCGACCGATTGGACCAAACAACCCTTCGCTGCGGCGGCGGTGCGAGCGGCATCCTTGTCAGCTCTACTGCACGCGACGCAGGTATTGCCGGGCTCGAGTTCCTCCGCGGAATTCCCGGGACGGTCGGCGGCTTCGTCCGGATGAACGGCGGCGCGTACGGTCGGGAAGTCAGCGACATTCTCGTGTCCGCGCGCCTCGCGCTACGTTCGGGGGAGGTCGTCGAGTGCTCACTCGACAAGCTCGGCTATACCTATCGTCACAGCGAATTGCCCACCGGGGCGGTAGTGATCGAAGCGGTCTTTCGCGGCTCACCGGGAGACCCCGAGGCGATCGGCGCGGAGATGGACGCAATCGCGCGCGCCCGTGAAGAATCGCAGCCGCTCAGGAGCCGCACCGGTGGGTCGACCTTCAAGAATCCACCGGGCCACAAAGCTTGGGCCCTCGTCGACGCGGCGGGCTGCCGTGGCCTTAGGATGGGCGACGCCCAGGTCTCGGAAAAGCATTGCAATTTCCTGCTCAACCTCGGTAGCGCGACTAGCGCCGAGATCGAGGCGCTGGGCGAGGAAGTTCGCCGCCGCGTCGAGGCCAAAACTCACATCAGCCTCGAATGGGAAATCCAGCGGGTCGGCCAGCCATGAACAAGACTCTCCACGTGGTCGTCCTGATGGGGGGCTGGTCTTCCGAGCGCGAAGTGTCGCTGACGAGCGGCAAGGGCGTTGCCGCCGCGCTGCGCGAGCGCGGCTGGTCCAACGTCACCGAGCTCGACATGGGCCGCGACGTCTCCGCACGCCTCGCTCAACTGAAGCCCGATGTGGTCTTCAACGCGCTCCACGGCACGCCCGGCGAGGACGGCACGGTTCAGGGCATGATGGACCTGATGGGCCTTCGCTACACGCACAGTGGCCTGGAAACCTCGGTCATCGCGATCGACAAGGAGCTGACGAAGATGGTGTTGGTGCCGCACGGCATCCGCATGCCGGCCGGCAAGGTCGTGTCGAGCGAAAGCCTCCACCAGGAAGACCCGATCGCACGGCCCTATGTCGTCAAGCCGGTCAACGAGGGCTCATCGGTCGGTGTCGCCATCGTCACCGCTGAAGGCAATTACGGCAATCCGATCGGCAGGGACGTCGAAGGGCCGTGGAAGCACTTCGACGAACTGCTTGCCGAGCCGTTCATCAAGGGCCGTGAGCTGACCGTCGCGGTCATGGGCGGGGAGCCGCTAGCCGTGACCGAGTTGAAGCCGAAGGCCGGCTTCTACGACTATGACGCCAAATATACTGACGGGCTGACGCAACATGTCTGCCC
>Ga0070659_100004164_pt1 | contig 10309 bp, 9 predicted proteins | sample KBSC23metaG_FD_64666 | JGI IMG/M metagenome (GOLD analysis project Ga0070659, IMG submission 64666) | Corn rhizosphere microbial communities from Kellogg Biological Station, Michigan, USA - KBS C2-3 metaG | ecosystem: Host-associated > Plants > Roots > Rhizosphere > Soil ...
CTCGCCGAGACGCTGTCGAACCTCGCCGACGTGCTGCGCAAGCGCGCGCAGATGAAGCTCAAGATCCGGGCCATGAGCTCGGAGTCGAAGGCTTCGGCTTACATCGTCGGCTCACTGCCGTTCGTGGTGTTCACGCTCGTGTGGATGATCAACCCTCACTACATGGGCGGGTTCTTCACCGACCAACGGCTGATGGTTGCCGGAATCGGCGGCATGATCTGGATGGGCATTGGTGCCCTCATCATGGCCAAGATGGTCAACTTCGAAATCTAAGGGGAGGCTGAGCGAGTATCATGCAGGTTACGGCGCCCCCTACCGGCCCACACATCCTGGGTTTCGACGTCATCTGGATCGCCACGATCCTGAGCGCCGTCGCGACCTTCGCGGTGATGCTCGCCATCTATGCGGCGACCACGGTCAAGGATCCGATGGCCCGGCGCGTCAAGGCGCTGAACGAGCGGCGCGAGCAGCTCAAGGCCGGCATCGTCGCCTCGACCAACAAACGCAAGAAGCTGACCAACCGCAACCAGGCGGCGGACAACGTCCGCCAGCTCCTGTCTCAGTTCAAGATGCTTCAGGACGATCAGGTCAAGAAGACCCAGCAGCGCCTGATGCAGGCGGGCATCCGGACCAAGGACCTCGCCTTCTTCATCATCCTTGCGCGCTTCGTGCTCCCGGTGGTCCTGGGCCTCGTCGCAGTGGTGCTGATCTACGTCCTCAATCACTGGCCCGACTGGAGCTGGTTCCGGCGGTACGGGACCGTCGCCGGCATCCTGATCAGCAGCTACAAGGCGCCGGACATCTGGCTAAAGAACAAGGTCAACAAGCGCAGCAACGCGATTCGCAAGGGTCTTCCCGACGCGCTCGACCTCCTCGTCATCTGTGCCGAGGCGGGTCTGACAGTCGATGCCGCTTTCGGTCGCGTGGCGCGCGAACTCGGCAAGGCCTATCCGGAGCTGGGCGACGAGTTCGGACTGACCGCGATCGAGCTGGGCTTCCTCAACGAGCGCCGCCAGGCCTTCGAGAACCTCGCCAATCGCGTTGACCTCGAAGCCGTGCGGGGCGTCGTCACGACCATGATCCAGACCGAGAAATACGGTACGCCGCTCGCCAGCGCCCTGCGCGTCCTTTCGGCCGAATTCCGCCACCAGCGCATGATGCGCGCGGAAGAGAAAGCAGCCCGCCTGCCGGCGATCATGACCGTGCCGCTGATCCTGTTCATTCTGCCGACGCTGTTCGTGGTCATTCTTGGCCCGGCCAGCTGCTCGATCAACGACAGCTTCCTGCACGGGAAATAAGCTTCGCTTCCTGATATGGGGAACGCGGCGGCGCGCTCAGGCGTAGTCGCCGCGTAACCGTTTTCGTTGGGGACGCGAGATGAGCTTCACGACCGATCCAAACGTCCTGCTGATCTACGGGCTGATTTTCGTGCTCGGCCTGCTCATCGGCGTGTTTCTGACCGCCGGCGGACGCCGCAAATGGCGCGAGCGCTACAACAGCGAAGTCGGCCGTCGCAAAGAGCTCGAAAAGGCGCATGTCGACCGCGAGCGGGACTTCGAGGCCCGCGAGAAGGAATGGCGTGAGCGCGACAGCCTCCGCGCGGCCGCGATCAAGGACCCGCGCGAGCCTGGCGACCAGGAGATTCGGGGGCTTTAACCCTCGACCTTCGAGAAGTCGGCGACGCGGTTCACGGCATCGCGAAAACGCATCAGCAGGTTGAGCCGGCGCTCGCGCTTGGCGGGATCAGGGTCGTTGACCGTCACGTGGTCGAAGAAATCGTCGATCGGCGCGCGCAGCGACGCAAGCGCCGCCATCGCGGCCGTGAAATCTTCGGCGTCGATCGCTGCGGAAGCCTTGGGCTCGGCGGCATCGAGCGCGGCGATCAGCGCCTCCTCCTCGGGCAAGTCGGCGCCGGCGTGACCTGACGCCATCTCCGCGACCGCCTGCCCGACGATGGGATCGTCGACGAGCACCAGCGGGTCCTCCTCGCCGGTCTGCGGGATTCCCTGCTCCTTCGAGGAGCTCAGGACTCCGCCGGTCCAATTCTCTTTCTTGAGGATATTAGCCGCGCGCTTGTAGGCCGTGAGCAGGTCAGCACCATCGTCGGTCTCCACGAAGCTTTGCAGGGCGTTCACACGGGCGAGCAGGCGCACCAGGTCATCCTCCGACCCAAGCGCAAACACCGCATCGATCAAATCGTGCCGTACTCCCGCCTCGCGCTGCTGCACCTTCAGGCGATCGGCGAAGAAGTCGAGGATATCGGGTGCCGTCCGGTCAAGCCGATGGGCGGGCCCCGCGTCCTGCAACTGTCCGGCGCGATTGGCGAGACTACCGCGGACCGCCTCGGTCAGCGAAAGACGGAGGCCATTTTCGATAATGATTTCGATCGAGCCGATGGCCGCCCGCCTCAGCGCAAACGGGTCCTTCGAGCCCGTTGGCTTCTGGTCGATGGAGAAGAATGCGGCGATCGTGTCGAGCTTGTCTGCCAGCGCAACAGCCGCTGAGGCAGGATTGGTCGGCGTTCCATATTGTTCCTTAATCGCGTCTGCGATCGCCTTGGGTTCGCCTTGCGCCTCGGCGAGGTAGCCGCCGATCACGCCCTGAAGCTCGGGGAACTCGCCGACCATCCCGGTGACGAGGTCGGCCTTGGCGAGACGGGCAGCGCGCTCGACGTGGTCGGCGTTGGCCTTGATGACGCCGCTCTCCACCAGCCAGCGCGCGAGCTTCGCGACGCGCTCGACCTTGTCGGCGACGGTACCGAGCTTCTCGTGGAAGACGATGCCGCCGAGCTTCTTCGCCTGCTCCTCGAGCGGCACTTTCAGGTCCTGCTCCCAGAAGAAGCGGGCGTCGGCCAGACGCGCCGCAAGCACCCGCGCGTTGCCGGCGGCGATTGCCTCGCCGCCGTCGTTCGCCGCGATGTTGGCGACGCACACGAAGGCCGGAGCGAGCAGCCCCTCGTCGTTGGTGCAGGCGAAATATTTCTGGTTGGTGCGCATGGTGAGGACGATCACCTCGCGGGGCACGTCAAGGAACTCGCCATCGAACCGACCGAGCAAGGGCACCGGCCATTCGGTTAGGCCGGCATTCTCGACCACCAGCCCTTCGTCAGCAAGCAAAGCGAGGCCCGCCTGCTCGGCCACGGCGGCAGCGCCTTCGCGAACAAGCCGTTCCCGTTCTTCCTGGTCAACGATCACATGGCAGGCGCGCAGCTTCTCGACGTAATCGGAGGCACCGCCGATGGTGATGTCGCCCGGATGGTGGAATCGGTGACCCATAGTGGTCGCGCCGCTGACGATTCCGTCAATCTCGACCGGAACGATCTCTTCGCCGAGGAGGGCGACGATGCCCTGGAGCGGCCGCACCCAGCGCAGCGAGCCATCGCCCCAGCGCATCGACTTGGGCCAGGGGAAGTCGGCGACGATGCGCCGGATCGTGTCGGCGAGGATGTCGGCGGCCGCGCGCCCTGCCCGCTCGATCTTGGCGAAATAAACGCCGTCGCGCTCCTGCAGCTGATCTTTCGTGAGGCCCGTCTTGCGCAGGAATCCTTCAAGAGCCTGCGGCGGCGCCGAGGTTCGTGGCCCTTTCACCTCCTCGCGCGCGGCCTCGGTGCTGTCCGCGACATCCTTCGCGATCAGCGCCAGGCGGCGCGGCGTCGAGTAGACGTCGATGGAACCGGTTTTCAGTCCGGCCTCGCCCGTGCATTCGGCAAACAGCCGCGCGAGCTCGTTGCGGGCGTTGGCCTGCATCCGCGCCGGGATTTCTTCCGACAACAGCTCGAGCAGGAAGTCAGCCACTACGCGGCTCTCTCCAGCCAGGCGCCGCATGCGGCCTTCGCAAGATCGCGGACGCGGCCGATATAGGCCTGGCGCTCTGCCACCGAGATGACCCCGCGCGCCTGCAGCGTGTTGAATACGTGGCTCGCCTTGATCGCCTGCTCGTAGGCGGGGATCGGAAGTTTCGCTTCGAGGCAGCGCTCGCATTCAGCCGCAGCCTTGCGGAACAAGTCAAACAAAGAGTCGGTATCGGCAACCTCGAAGTTATAGGCCGACATCTCGCGCTCATTCTCGAGGAAGACATCGCCATAGGTCACGCCGGTATCGTTGAATCTGAGGTCAAAGACGTTGTCGACGCCCTGGATATACATCGCGAGGCGTTCGAGCCCGTAGGTGAGTTCGCCGGTCACTGGCTTGCACTCAAAGCCGCCAACCTGCTGGAAATAGGTGAACTGGGTCACCTCCATCCCGTCGCACCACACCTCCCAGCCCAGGCCCCAGGCACCCAGCGTCGGGCTTTCCCAGTCATCCTCGACGAAGCGGATGTCGTGCTTCAAAGGATCGATGCCGATCTCGCGCAGGCTGCCGAGATAGAGGTCCTGGAGTTCGTCGGGACTGGGCTTCAGCACCACCTGGTATTGGTAATAATGGCCAAGCCGGTTGGGGTTCTCGCCATAGCGCCCGTCGGTCGGGCGGCGGCACGGCTGGACATAGGCGGCACGCCACGGCTCCGGCCCAAGCGAGCGGAGCACGGTCGCCGGGTGAAACGTTCCCGCCCCCATCTCCATGTCATAAGGCTGAAGGATCACGCAGCCCTGCGCGCCCCAGTAACGGTGGAGCGTGAGGATGAGGTCCTGGAAGCTCAAGCTCAAAGGAAACGGCCCCTCGATTGGTCATCGGGGCTTTGGCGGATGCTTCAGGAATCGGCAAGCTTGCGCGCCTAAACCAAGCCCCCCACGTTGAGGACATCATGAACAAGCTTCTTCAGCGCTTCGTTGCGCCAGTCACCGCATTGCTTGCGCTGGGATCGGCGGCACAGGCCAAGGCACCGCAAACCGCTCGCCCCGCACTTTGGGCGGTAAGCGACCCGGACACGACCATCTACCTCTTTGGCACGATCCACCTGCTGCCGAGCAACCTCAAGTGGCGCACCGCCAAGCTCGACCAGGCGATGACGAGCTCGCAGGAACTGGTGGTCGAGACCGTCATCGACGAGAAAAATCCGGCCAAGCTGATGTCGGCGATGGCCAGCCTCGGCCTGGCAAAGGGGCTTCCGCCGCTCGTCGAACGCGTTCCTCCGGCCAAGCGGCCGGCCCTTCAGGCGGCCATCAAGAAGAGCGGCGTGCCGGAGAAGGCCTACAACGGAATGAAGAGTTGGATGGCGGCCTTTCTGCTGCTGTCTAGCCAGTTCAAGGACCTGGGCCTCTCGGGCGGCGTCGAAGGCGTGCTGCGGGGGGACTTCATCGCCCGCAACAAGCCCATCGGCGAGCTGGAAACGAACCTCGAGCAATTGAGCTACTTCGACCGGCTGCCGGAAAAAGCCCAGCGCAATCTGCTCGAGGGCGCGATCGAGAACAATAACTCGATGAAGCAGGAATTTGGCAGCATGCTCGACGCCTGGACCCGCGGCGACGTCAAGGGCATTGCGCGGACCTTCGACAGAGACCTGGCGACCTCCCCGGACCTGCGCGACTCCCTGATCCGCCAGCGCAACGCCAATTGGACGAAATGGATCGAACGCCGGATGGGCCAGCCGGGCGCGGTCTTCATCGCCGTCGGCGCCGGCCACCTCGCCGGTCCCTATTCGGTCGTCGAGGCGCTCAAAAAGAGCGGCTACAAGGTCCAACGGGTCGAATAGTTTCGGCAACGCAACAAGTTTGCGATCTATCTGTCGATAAATGTTCACCTTTCGGGCGATTCCGCTAGACATTTCTTAATCAGTTGGTGACCATCATCGGAGGGTATCGGGCTGGGGGGTCTGATGCGTGAAGCGATCGAGCGCCGCCGCTGAGCGACCGCGATCCTTTCCGCTTCTCACGATCCAGCGCCATTCGCCTCGGGAGGGTGATGGATGGTCAATCTGCTCGTCGCTGCTGCGATCGCCGTCGCATCGCCGGCTACTGCACCCGCCGAACCCGCTACCGACCAGCCGGCCCTGTTCGTGGTCCGGGACGCCGACACGACGGTCTACATCTTCGGTACCTTTCACGCCTTGGACGGCCGCGCGCATTGGTTCGGAAAGCAGGTCAGGAACGCCTTCGAGCAGTCGGACGAGCTCGTTCTCGAAACCCTCGTGCCAGAGCAGCCGATTCCGGGCCAATTCACGCAGCCGCTGCGCGCACCCTCGGTGACGCCGTCGGCGTCCTTCCTCGCGACCACGCGGCTCGCCATCAACGCGGGGCGGGCCCAGGGCATGCAGGTCGGAAACGGGGCCGACATGGTGCTGCGCCGCGTCGCCGAGGCAGAGGGAAAGCCCGTCGAAGGGCTCGAAACCCTCCAACTGCAAATCGACATGTTCAACCGCATTCCGGGAAATGCTGCCGGCCCGCGGCACGGTAGCCCTGGGCAGGCAGAGACCGGGGGCATGGACGGCCTGTCCAAGGCCATGGGCGACATGCAGGCGGCATGGAAGCGCGGGGACCAGAGCGTCTTCGTCAGCATGCTCTCGCAATTGCGGGGGGCCTCACCGGAAACCTACCGAATGATGTTCACGGAGCGGAACGAGCGCTGGGCCGACTGGATCAGGGCTCGGATGCAGGCGCCGGGGACCGTATTCGTCGCCGTCGGAGCCGGGCACCTCGCCGGCCCGGACAGCCTGCTCGTCCGCCTCGCGCAGCGCGGTATCCCCTCCCAGCGCGTCAACTGACAGCGCTTCGCCTTGCTTTTCGAGCTGCCGTCCCTTAGGGGGCGCACTCCCGGCCATGGTCATCCCTGGAGGCGTGGCGGGTTATTCAAGATACGGAGCATAGCTAATGAGCGATCAGCTGACGCTGCCCGCCGAAGCGCGCGACCGGGCTGGCAAGGGAGCCTCCCGTGCACTGCGCCGCGATGGACGGGTACCCGCCGTGGTTTACGGCGAAAAGAAAGAGCCTCTCTCGATCCATGTCGAAGAGAAGCTTCTGTCCAAGATGCTTTCGACGGGTCACTTCATGAACTCGGTCGTGATGATCGACTTCGAGGGCAAGCCGCACCGGACCCTTCCGAAGGCGGTTGATTTTCATCCGGTCACCAGCCGGCCCATGCACGTCGACTTCCTGCGCATCGGCGAGCACACCAAAGTGCACGTCGCGGTTCCGCTGCGGTTCGACAATGAAGAGGCTTCGCCGGGCCTCAAGCGCGGCGGCGTTCTAAACGCGGTCATCCACGAGCTCGAGATCGTCTGCGACGCAGCCAGCATTCCGAACGAGATCCATATCCCGCTCGACGGGCTGGAGATCGGCGATTCGATCCACATCAGCCAGGTGAAGCTGCCTGAAGGCGTCGTTCCTGCGAATACGGACGAAGACTTCACCGTCGCCACCATTGTCGCCCCGTCAGCGATGAAGGCGGAAGAGGAAGAGACCGCGCCGGCCGGCGAGGTCCCGACCGTCGAGGGCGAAGAAGCAGAGGGCGAAGCCGCTGCCGAAGGGGGAGAGGAATCGGGCGAGTAAGCCCCTGCCCTCCTCTGAAACACGAAACCGCTCGCCCTAATCGGCGGGCGGTTTCTTTTTGAGGGTGGCTCACGCTAGGTGAGTGCAATGCAACTCTGGGTCGGCCTCGGTAATCCCGGCGCGAAATATGCGCTGCAGCGGCACAATGTCGGCTTCATGGCGGCCGACATCCTCGCAGAAACGCACGACTTCGCGCCCTGGTCGAAGAAGTTTCGCAGCCTGATTGCCGAAGGCCGCATCGGCCGGCACCGGATCCTGATGCTGAAGCCTCAGACGTTCATGAACGATAGCGGCGATGCCGTTCAGCAGGCGATGCACTTCTACAAGCTCGGAATGGATGACCTCACCGTGTTCCACGATGAGCTCGACCTCGCGCCATTCAAGGTGAAGGTCCGTGTCGGCGGCGGGCTTGCCGGCCACAATGGCCTGAGGTCGATCGATGCTGCGCTCGGCCCTGACTTCCGCCGCGTGCGCATCGGGATCGGCCACCCGGGGCCCGGCCGCAAGGACCTCGTCACGCCGCACGTGCTCGGCAATTACGCCAAGTCCGAGATGGAGCCGTTGTCGGATGTCCTCGCGGCGATCGCTGGCGAAGCCGAATGGCTTGCCGACGGCGATGATGCGCGCTTCATGAGCGAGGTCGCGCTGAGGCTGCAGGACGAGGACTAGAAATCGACGGCGAGATAGCCCTGGAGCGACCGGCCGGGCAGCGTGGTGTAAATCCCAGAGCCGGCGATTCCCCAGCCCGTCTTCCCCGTCAGGTTGAAGACCTGAAGACGCAACGTCGCATCACGCCCGGCGAGCTTGAAGTGATAGCGGCCGCCGACGTCCCAGCGCCATTTTGCCGGGATGAAGACCAGATTGTCGGTCGTACTGGCCGCGGGAGCACGGTTGATCACCGTGGTGTCGAGCTCGAGCCCCTTGAACGGCGTGTTCCAATTCGCGTTGAAACTCAGCTGGTGAGGCGACAGGCCGACGGGCTTTGCGCCGATCACTCCGGGAACGCCCGCATCACGTGCCACCTTCGCATCGATGAAGACCGCACCGGCGACGACGTTCAACCTTGGCGTGACGCTTCCCGATAATGAGAATTCGGCACCACGACTCCTGACCGTCCCGACCTGCCGGAACACATTGCCGCTGTCGAAGCCGAAATAGGGACGACTAAGGTCGAATACCCCGGCGACGGCCTTTACGCTCTTCGATAGGCTGACGCGCACGCCTGCATCCTTCTGCTGCGTCAGGATAACGGGAAGCGGCTGGTTGCGGTTTGCCGCATTGGGCGGGGCGGTCCCGCTCTCCTCCAGGCCGCGAGCGTAACCGGCATAGACCACCACCGAGTTCGCAATGTTCGCCGCCGCGGTCCCGTTGTAGAGCCAGGGGTGCGACCGCGCGATGGCAACCGGCACACCGGGGAAAACGGTGTCCTTGCGGAAATTGGCCTTGGACACGCCGAAGCTGATCTCGCCGACATTCTTCCAACGGCCGTCATAGGCGAGACCGATGGTCGTCTGCTTGACGCGATCATGGCTCGGCTCGCTGAAGTCGAATCCGGACGGCCTCGGCGCAATCACATCGACGCCGACGCGGCCTGGCCCGAGGTCGAGAAAGTCGGACCCGCCGAACTCGCGCCGCGCATCTCGCCTTCGGACGCTGAGGTGGAATAGATGGAGGCGCGGGCCATCGGGAATGCTGTGAGAGAACCGCAGCTCGCCGCTGTTCGACCAGGACTTGAGCGGCGGATCCGCAAACAACAGCCTTTCGCCGCTTCCGTCCGGCTGCTCGTTGGCCAGCAGATTGGTGAAGCTGGTCTTGATGTCGTTGACTGACCTGAAAGCGCCGATGCGGAGAACCCAATTTTCAGAGAGCCGCGCCGAACCGAGGAGGCCAGCGTTAAGGCCCGTGTAGCGGAAGTCCGACCATTCGGGGCCCTCGTTGTGGTCCGGTCGTGCCACCTTCGGCAGGAATTTTCCCGAGGGCACATAGAAGGTGCCGGCCTCGTCATCATAGTCGTTGGTGATTGACCAGAACGGCATGATCTCGATGCCGTCGGCGGGCCTCCACCGAACGACCAGGCTCTCGGTGTGAACCAGGTTGCTCGTGCCGTCGGCGAAGCCCGTGCGTGTGCCGTTGAGGCCGTAGCCTAGCGAGAGCTTGCTCGTGAGGGGAACGGAGCCGTCAATCTCCGCACCCCATGTGCCGTTGGTGTCGAAATTGCCGACGAAGGAAGCCCCGAGCTTGTCTGCTGGCGTCCGAAGCGTCTGATCATAGATTCCGCTCGGCGCAGCAAAGGGATAGCCCTGGGCTGACAGTCCGACCTTGACGCTGGTCGCGCCCAGGATGGTCCCGGAAAGGTTGTAGGCCTGGTCGAAATAGAGGCCGTTGATGCGCAGGTTTCCCGCCGCCACCGGCGAGAAACCACGCGCGTATCCGGCATTGTAGATGCCCAGGCTCTCGCGCCCAACACTGAAGCCGAACGCATCCTCAGCCTGAGTGACGGCGTTGTCGGAGGAGCGAGACTGCGCGAACACAGAGCCGCAAAAACAAACCGACGCGGCTGCCACGATCCTGCACGCAATGCGCGGCCGCAATGACATCGAGATACTCCCCTGCTCGCCGGTCGCGCCGGCTGCCGCTGCGGTGGGGAGGCGCCGCTGCTCGTCAAACACACATTCTGCGAGGGGCGGTTGCAGTTCGATTGATCTGCGAACGGTTGGGATACACACAGCGCTCGTGAGAAACCTGTTCGTCACCAAACTTTACGAGGCCGCTATTGCGGATGAGGCACTGCTTGGCGAACTCGGCCATTCGATCCGTGGCTTGTCGCGCGATGACGAGGCAGGTCGCCGATGGTCCAGGGAGCATCGCTACGCGGGCTATACCAGC
>Ga0070659_100004165_pt1 | contig 10308 bp, 6 predicted proteins | sample KBSC23metaG_FD_64666 | JGI IMG/M metagenome (GOLD analysis project Ga0070659, IMG submission 64666) | Corn rhizosphere microbial communities from Kellogg Biological Station, Michigan, USA - KBS C2-3 metaG | ecosystem: Host-associated > Plants > Roots > Rhizosphere > Soil ...
CAGGTGCGCGAGCTCGACGGCGACTACCGTTTCGAGATGTACTTCTCGCTCTCGTGCCACAACTGCCCCGACGTCGTGCAGGCGCTGGCGCTGATGGCGCTCGAGAACCCGCGCGTGCACGCGACGCTGATCGAAGGCGGCACCTTCAAGGCCGAAGTCGACGCGCGCGGCGTGATGGCGGTGCCCGCGGTGTTCCTCGACGGCGAGATGTGGGCCAGCGGCAAGACGAGCCTTCCGGAAATCCTCGCCAAGCTCGACGCCAGCGCCGGGGCCAAGGCTGCCGCGAGATTGGCCGAGAAGGAGCCGTTCGACGTCCTCATCGTCGGCGGCGGGCCGGCGGGAGCGGCGGCGTCGATCTACGCCGCGCGCAAGGGCTTTAGCACGGGGATCGCCGCCGAGCGCTTCGGCGGCCAGGTGCTCGACACGCTCGGAATCGAGAATTTCATCTCGGTGCCCTACACCGAAGGCCCCAAGCTCGCCGCGCAGCTCGAGCAGCACGTCGCCGAGAACGCGGTCGACGTGATGACGCTGCAGACGGCGAGCAAGCTGATCCCGGCCAGGGTGCCCGGCGGCATGCATCGCGTGCAGTTCGCCAGCGGCGCGACGCTCAGGGCGCGCAGCGTGGTGCTCGCCACCGGCGCGCGCTGGCGCCAGCTCGGCGTGCCGGGCGAGGAGCGATACCGCAACAAGGGCGTCGCCTATTGCCCGCATTGCGACGGGCCGCTGTTCAAGGGCAAGCGCGTGGCGGTGATCGGCGGCGGCAATTCCGGCGTCGAGGCGGCGATCGACCTCGCCCATATCGTCGCGCACGTGACGCTGATCGAATACGCCGACTCGTTGCGCGCCGACCAGGTGCTCAAGGACAAGCTGTTCAGCCTGAAGAACGTCGATGTCGTGCTCTCGGCCGAGACGACCGAGATCACCGGCGACGGCGAGCGCGTGAACGGCATCGTCTGGCGCGGGCGCCATTCGGGCAACGAGCACCGCGTCGAGCTGGAAGGCGTGTTCGTGCAGATCGGCCTCGTGCCCAATACCGAGTGGCTGCAGGATTCGGGCCTCGAATTGAATCGGTTCGGCGAGATCGAGATCGATGCCCGCGCGGCGACCAGCCTGCCCGGCGTGTTCGCCGCGGGCGACGCCACCACCGTACCCTACAAGCAGATCGTCATCGCGATGGGCGAAGGCTCGAAGGCTGCGCTCAGCGCGTTCGATTACCTGATCCGCCACGAGCCCGTCGAGGACCTGGCGCAAGCGGCCTGATCTCGCTTTCCCGGTGCGGGGCTTACTAATCGACTCACTCGCTCAACCGCGGCTGATTGATTTATTCGCTCAACCTTATCGGATAGTCTCGTTTAGCCCTCCCTCCGCCGCTTGGTAAGGTGCATGCTGTCGTATTGCGGTGGCAGAGTCGCGTTCAGCGGCCGGACAAAGGAGAGAGACGAGATGGACGCCAAAACAGGTTCGATCGGCGATGGTTGCCCGATGCGCGACACGAGCGTGCGCGCACTCCTGGGGCGGACCAACAAGGACTGGTGGCCGGAAATGCTGGCGACCGAGATCCTCAATCCCAACGGGCCGACCAGCCCGCTGGGCGAGGATTTCGACTACGCCGAGGCGTTCAACGCCCTCGACTACAACGCGCTGAAGGCCGACCTCACCGCGCTAATGACCGACAGCCAGCCGTGGTGGCCGGCGGACTACGGCCACTACGGCCCGTTCTTCATCCGCATGGCGTGGCACGCAGCCGGCACGTACCGCACCGGCGACGGCCGCGGCGGCGCCAACAGCGGGCAACAGCGCTTCGCCCCGCTCGATTCCTGGCCCGACAACGGCAACCTCGACAAGGCGCGCCGCCTGCTGTGGCCGATGAAGCAGAAGTATGGCCAGAACATCAGCTGGGCTGATCTGTTCATCCTCGCCGGCAACGTCGCCATCGAGAGCATGGGCGGCCCGACCTTCGGATTCGGCGGCGGCCGCGCCGACGTGTTCGAGCCCGAGCGCGATATTTACTGGGGCAGCGAGGACAAGTGGGTCAACGAAGGCGTGCAGACCCGCATCGACCCGACCCACGGCCTCGAAGTGCTCGAAGGCCCGCTCGCCGCGATCCAGATGGGCCTGATCTACGTCAATCCCGAAGGGCCGGGCGGCAATCCCGACCCGCTGCAATCGGCGCGCGACATCAAGGAAACCTTCCGCCGCATGGCGATGAGCCACGAGGAAACCGTGGCTCTCACCGCCGGCGGCCACACCTTCGGCAAGGCGCACGGCAACGGCGATGCCGCCAAGCTCGGCCCGGCGCCGTCGGGCGCCGACCTCGCCGCGCAGGGCTTCGGCTGGGTCAGCCAGAACGAGAGCGGCTGCGGCGAGCACACCGTCACCAGCGGCCTCGAAGGCTCGTGGGTCAACACGCCGACTTCGTGGTCCGAGAACTACTTCCGCTTGCTGCTCGACTACGACTACGAGCTGGTGAAGAGCCCGGCCGGCGCCAACCAGTGGCAGCCGGTCAACCAGAAGCCGGAAGACATGGCCCCGGCGGCGTGGGACCCGAACAAGCGCGTCCCGACGATGATGACCACCGCCGACATGGCCCTGAAGATGGACCCTGAGCTGCGGCAGTATTCGGAGAAGTTCCGCAACGACCACGAGGCGTTCAAGGACGCTTTCGCCCGCGCGTGGTTCAAGCTGACCCACCGCGACATGGGCCCCAAGGTCCGTTACCTCGGGCCGGAAGTCCCGGCCGAAGACCTGATCTGGCAGGATCCGATCCCCGCCGGTACGATGCCGTCGGACAGCCTGGTCGCCGAAGTGAAGCAGAAGATCTCAAACAGCGGCCTTACCGTCAGCCAGCTCGTCAAGACCGCCTGGGCCTCGGCCAGCACGTTCCGCAAGAGCGACTACCGCGGCGGCGCCAACGGCGCGCGCATCGCGCTCAGCCCGCAGAAGGACTGGGAAGTCAATGAACCGCAGATGCTCGCCAAGGTGCTCGACACCCTGAACGGCCTGCGCGGCTCGATGAGCCTCGCCGACGCGATCGTGCTCGGCGGCGTTGTCGCGCTGGAGAAGGCCGGCGCGGGCAAAGTGCCGTTCACCGGAGGGCGCGGCGACGCGACCCAGGAGCAGACCGACGCCGAAAGCTTCGACTGGCTCGAGCCCGAGGCCGACGCCTTCCGCAACTATGTCGGCAAGAAGAAGCTGGCGGTGAAGGTTGAGGAAATGATGCTCGACCGCGCCAGCCTACTGGGCCTGTCGGTGCCCGAGATGGTGGTGCTGATCGGCGGCCTGCGCGTGCTCGGCGCCAATCACGGCGAACGTGGCCACGGCCACTTCACCAAGCGCTCCGGCCAGCTGACCAACGACTTCTTCGTCAACCTGTACGACATGACCAACGTGTGGAGCGAAGCCGACGGCTCGAACGGCGAGGAATTCATCGCCAAGGACCGCGCGAGCGGCGGCGAGACCTGGCGCGCGACGCGGGCTGACCTGATCTTCGGCTCCAACGCCGAGCTGCGCGCGGTCGGCGAGGTTTATGCCCAGAAGGGCGGCGAGGAGACGTTCCGAAAGGACTTTGTCAAGGCCTGGACCAAGGTGATGGACGCCGATCGGTTTGACGTCCGTTACGCCAAGTATCACTGAGCGGAGCAGTCCTTCAGGGGCTGAAACAGGAAAGGCCCCAGTACGCTCCGGAGGGTTCCCCTGGGGGCAGATGCTTAAACCGCCAATCGGCTGAGCCATCCGGCTATGGCTGCTCGTGCGGTCTTGCTTCTGGGACGAACGCGTGGCGATCGTACTGCGCGCGAGTGGCGATGGCGCTGCGGTTCCAGCTGTTGATCTGCACGGCCGCGAGCCGTGTTGGTGGTTCGCTTGCGAGAGAGCAGTCTGCTCGTCGGTGAGCAGGCGAAGCCTCCTAATTGCCGCGCTGCGATTACCGAGCGGCGGGCGCTCGGCGCGCTGGCGGGGACCGGTCCGACCTTGATGCTGTTCTCGCGATCGGTCCTGGCCGTGATCGCCCACGGTCTGGTCGCGGCAATCTACGCGGTCCACGGTTCGAAGGCGGCGTGGCACGATGCGGAACGCTGGATGGCGGTCTACGGCAGCGTGATCGACCTGGGATGCCTGGCGGGGCGTGACCGAACAGACGACTTACAACGGCTACGTCCTGCCCCGCTTTCAGGTGCTGTCGGGCCGAACCTGGCCTGTGGTGGTTGCCGTCGCTCTCTTGTGGTCATTCCAGCAAGCGGTGATGCCGTTGAGCTTCAAGCCCTACTTCATGCTCTATCGGGCCCTATCGCCGATGCCCTTTCCAGCGTTCCAGGCCCTGCCGACTTGCGCGTGCGGCGCGTCGTCCCGTTGGCGATAGCCCAGTGGCTCATGGACGGCGGCGATGCTCTCGGGCGGACGCTTTGGCCGCTGTTGGTTTAGCGGCCCGTCGCTTTCAGGTAGTTGTTGATTTCGAGCTGCCTCGGCGGCGTTCCCTTGCACGCCCCCGCCCGCTTCAGGACGCACCAGTCGACCCGGCCATCGTAATAAGGATAGCATTTGACCTCGGTGAAGCCGCGCGGGAGCTCGGCGAATTGCGGCGGGCTGGCGATGATCGCGCCGTATGCGCCCGCCGCTTGGCGCAAGTCGAACTTCGCCGGGTCGTCGTGCGCGTAGATATAGAACGGCCTGTCGGAGTTCTCGAGCGCGTAGGAGCCTGCGATGTCCTGCCGCAAATCGTAAACCGCGATGGCGCACGAGGGCGCGATCGCGCCGGCTTCGAAGAGCGCAGATTCCATCGGGTGGAAGCGGAAGTAATTGCTCTTCAGGTCCGGCTGCAGCCCAACGAAGACGGACGCTCCAAGAAAGCCCAGGGCGGCGAGCGTCGCGCCGCGCCACGAGCGACGTTGGACGAGGCTGCCCGCGCCGATCCCGGCTAGCAGCACGACGAGCACATGGAACAGGAAATCGAAGCGCCATTCCTTGTGCGGGATCAGCGAATGCACGGCCATGTGAACCACTGCGGCAGCCAGCAGCGAAGGGTACTTCTTCGCTGCCAGCACGGCGAGGAACAGCAGCGGAACGATGAAAAGATTCCAGCGGTTGAACAGGTCGAGCGGATAGGCCCACGGCGAGGAGACGCCGAACGATGCGCTCTTGTGTTCGATAAAGTTGATAGTGAAGTTCTTGACGATCCACAACGCCGGCGGCGCACCCATCAGCAGGTTCGCAACACTGTCGAGCGCGAGCGCCACGAGCCCGCCCGCGAGCAGGTGGAGCCACCGCACCTTCCACTCCGGCAGGGTGAACAGGACCAGGACCGCGATCGCCGGCGCCGTCTGGATGCGCACGACGAACGCCAGCCCGAGCAGGAGGCCGGCGAGGTAATCGCTGCGCTTGTTCCGGGTCAGCAGGAGGGCCGCGCCGCCGGCGAACAGCGAGGCGCTGACCGAGTCCGTCAGCGCGCGCGGTGCCATGTAGACGAGCTCCGACCAGGCCGCCGTCGCGAAAGCCGCGATGAGCGCGTGAGTGGGGCTGACGGCCTTGCCCAGCCGGTAGGCGGCCCAGACGATCAGCAGCGACAGCGCGGCCATCGACAGGCGCACCGCGAACAGATGGGCTTCGCTGTGCGGCGAGAGAAGGTGCCCGAGGTACATCGGCACGGCGAGGACTTCCGGCAGCAGCCATGAGCGCAGGCCGGCCCGCTGGTCCCAGGTCACGACGGCGTGGCCGTCGATCAGCTTGTAGGCCGGCTCGAGATATTGCCAGATCTCGTCGGGATGGAGCGCCGAGAAGGGGATCGCGCTAACGAGGCGCAGCGCGATGGCGAGGCCGAACACGGCCGGCACGCCCCAGCGCAACGCGATCTGTCGCCTGCCCTCCTCCATCGATGAGGGAACAGCCAGATTTATCGGACGAATGCAACGTGCCGGCAGGCCGTGCGCACAACCATCAACGGACCCTCTTGAGCACCAGGTACAGCGCGCCCTCGCCCCCGTGGCGGCGATGCGCGTGGCGCACGGCGGCGATCGAGGCCGCGTGGGAGCCGGCGGCGAGCCAGTCGAGGATCTTGGCGCGGATCGCCCCGCGCCGCTCGCCCCGGTCGGCGGCTTCGGTGGGGCGCGGCTTGCCGGTGATCAGCAGCACGACCCGCGCGCCGAGCGCCTTCGCCTGGGTGAGGCCGTGGTCGAGCCGGTGGTGCGCCGCCGCCAGCGTGTGGCCGTGAAGGTCGAGGGTGAAGTCCGGCGACACGGTGCCGCGAGCGAGACGGCGTTCCCAGGCTGTGTCGAGGCCGATGCGATCCTCGCCGGAACCTGGAGGAGGACCCCCGGCCCTGGGCCCAGCGTGGAGCGGCATGCGCGGCTGGCGCTTCGCGGGCGGTTTGGTGACGGCCGTAAACGCCGCTCCTCCATCCTGCGCCTCGTGCTCTTGCCCGTCCCGGCGGGGATGGATTCGCCTCACCGTCGCCGCCAGCCGCGCCCACGCGGCAGCCTCCTCTCCCGTCAGCCCGCGCGGAGGCTTCATTGCGGTTTGAGGCGAGCGAGCGTGCCCTTGGGGACCAGCACCAGCGCCTGGCCGCGCGCGCTCATGCCGCCGGCGACGGCCTCGGCCTCATCGCCCGTGCCCCAGAAGCTGTCGAACCGGTTCGCGCCCTTGATCGCGCCGCCGACATCCTGCGCGACCCACAGGCCGTTTACTTCCTGCCGGTCGGTCGAGATGAACACCGGCGCGCCCAGCGGCACGAACCTGGGATCGGCGGCGACCGAGCTTTGCGGCTGGACCGGAACGCCGATCGCGCCGACCGGCGACTGTCCCGGCAGTTCCTGGAAAAAGACATAGCTCTGGTTGAGGTCCATGAGGCCGCGCGCCTCGTTCGGGTGATCGCGCAGGTACTGGACGATGCCCTGCATGGAGGTGGCGTATTGCGTGCCGGGGCCGATCAGCCCGCGCTCCTTCATGACCTGGCCGATGCCGGTGTAGGCCCGGCCGTTCTGCCCGGCATAACCGATGCGCATCGTGGTTCCGTCGGGCGCGCGCAGAAGGCCCGAGCCCTGGATCTGCAGGAAGAAGAACTCGATCGGATCGGCCGCCCAGGCGATCTCGAGCCCCCTGCCCGCCAGCGCGCCGTCCACGATCTCGGCGCTGGTGAAGTACGGCACGAAGTTGCCGCTATCGTCGTAGCGGCCGAGCGGCGGCTGTCCGCTGCGCTGGTCGGCCGGCGTGCTGGCGGGCCAGGCGCGCACGAGATCGGGCGGGACGCGATACACCGGCACGTCGAACCCCGGGGCGCGGGTGCGTTGCCCGGCGATCTCGGGCTCGTAGTAACCGGTCACGAACGAGCTGCCGTCGCCGACGCGGACGGTCTCGAACCAGGTGTCGAAGAACCGCAGGGCATCGCTGCGCGGCCAGCTCGCCGCCGCATTGCACGCGCCCTGCCAGTCTTCGGGCCGGGTCAGCCCGCTGACATCCTGCCGGCGCAACAGTTGCGGGCAGCTCTGCTGGAACGTGGCGAGCGCGGCGGAAGCCTTGGCCTGGGCGATGCCGTAAGAGGCGATCGCCGGGCCCGCGGCGACGCCGGCTACGATCGCGTTGGCAGGAGGCGGCGGGGTCGGCGCAGGTGCCGGAAGACCTTCAGGCGGATGCCCGGGCGGAATCAGCGGTCCGCAGCTTGCGAGCAGGACGACGGCAGGAAGGGCAGTTGCGTACTTGCCGAGCAAGCTGCGTCCCCTCCCCACCATGCCGGGCCATCAGCCCTCGTCGGTTTCGTCGAGCAGCCAGTCGGGCCCGGCGGCGGTGATGTCGCGCTTGAAGGTCCAGATGTCGCGGCTTTCCACCGCGTCGTCGAGCGATCCCGCGATGACGTTGCCGTCCTTGTCGCGGGTGACGGTGGCGATGTCGGCGACGAAGCGGACCGCAATGCGCGCGATCCGGCCGTCGAGCGTGGCCGAGTGAACGGTCGTGTCCTCGACCCGGATCAGCCGGTTGTCGAGCGTCTCGCCGGCAGCCTCGCGCGCGTCGATCGCGTCCGAGAAGCCCTTGTAGACGTCATCATCGCACAAGTGCTTCAGCTCGGCCTTGTCGCCGCGCCAGAACGCTTCAAGGACCATCCCGTAAGCCGCCCTCGCGCCATCGAGGAACGTCAAGAGGTCGAACCGGCGGTCGGCCGCCGCGATTTCGCGCACCCCGCGCTCCGTGGCGGGCGGGTATCCGGCGAGCTCGCGCTGCGGACGCACCGTCTGCTGGCCCGGCGGCAGCACCGGCTTGGGAGTCTTGGCCGCGTCGCCGGCGTCGAAGCGGTTCGGAATCGGCTCCTCCTCATGCTCCGCCCGGCGACCGAGCACCGAGTAGAGACGCAGGCCCAGGAAGGCCGCGATCATGGCGAGGATGACGATTTCGTAAATCACTTAGACTTCGGTCCTGTTCATGCCGGACAACGAGGCAACGTGCCGCTTGGCCGATTGTGCCCGAGATAGGTACGAAATACAAATGAACAACTGCGGAACAGGCCGCTTCGGCGCGATTCGCCGGCGCTTTGGCCGTTTCCGTTGCGGGCGCGTCACACGGCTGCTAGGCGCCCGCCATTCCCACGCGTCACGCACTTAGCAGGAAATGGTTAAATGGCCGAAGAAGGCGACGTCCTCACCGATCTCAATCCCGAGCCGAACGGCAACGGCGCCGACACCGCCCCCGTCGCCGGCATCATTTCGCAGTACGTGAAGGACCTTTCGGTCGAAAACCCGAAGGCGCCCGAGTCCTTCGGCTGGACCGACGCGCCCGAGCTCGACGTGCAGTTCAATATCGCCGCCAATCCGGTGAGCGACGAGGTGCAGGAAGTCACGCTGAAGATTTCCGTGACCGCCAAGACGGGCCAGGGGACGGCTTATATCGTTGATTTGTCCTATTGCGGCCTCGTCGGCATGCGCAACATGCCCGACGAGCAGAAGCACGCCTTCGCCTTCGCCGAGGCGCCGCGGTTCCTGTTCCCGTTCGCCCGCCGCGTGATCGCCGACGCCACCCGCGACGCCGGTTTCGCGCCGCTCGTGCTCGATCCGATCGATTTCGGCGCGGTCTACATGCAGCAGCTTCAGGCGCGCCAGCAGGAGCAGGGGTTCGATACTCCGCCGAGCGCTGCCTAGCCCGCTCACGGGAGGGGTCGCGTGAGCAGCCTCGTCAAGAACGTCGGCACGATCGGAGGGCTGACGGCGGTCAGCCGCGTGTTCGGCTTCATACGCGACATGATGCTCTCGCGCGTGCTCGGCGCGGGGCTCGCCGCCGACGCCTGGCAACTGGCGTTCACGCTGCCCAACACCTTCCGGCGCCTGTTCGCCGAGGGTGCGTTCAGCGTCGCGTTCGTGCCGATGTACACCCGGCGCCTGCACGGCGAGGGGGGAGAAGAGGCGGCAGACCGCTTCGCGAGCGACGTGCTGTCGGTGTTCGTCTGGGTGCTGCTGGCCTTCTCCGCGCTGTGCATGATCGCCATGCCGGCGATCGTCTGGCTGCTGGCGCGCGACTACCTCGCGATTGCCGGCAAGTTCGATCTCTCGGTCATGCTCAGCCGCATGACCTTCCCCTACCTCGGGCTGGTCAGCCTGGTGGCGATGCTGTCTGGCGTGCTGAACGCGCGCTCGCGCTTCGGGCCGGGCGCGTTCGTGCCGGTGTTCCTCAACCTGGTGATGATCGGCGGCATCGCCACCGGCTGGTACTTGCGCGGCCCGCACGGGGACGACCGGATCGTCGCCTGGTCCCTCGCCGTCTCGCTCACTCTCTCAGGCATCGTGCAGCTTGGCTACATGTGGTGGGCGAGCCGCGGCGCGGGGGTGCACATGAGGATCAGCGCGCCGCGCTTCACGCCCGACGTGAAGCGGCTCGGCATGCTGATCCTGCCGGCGACATTCGGCGCCGGGATTTACCAGATCAGCCAGCTGGTCGACACGTTCTTCGCGACCAGCCTGCCGCAAGGCTCGCTGGCCCTGCTCAAGTACGCCGACCGGCTGAACCAGATGCCGCTCGGCATCTTCGGAATCGCGCTCGGCACCGCGATCCTGCCGATGCTCGCCCGGCACATCCAGGCCGGCGACGCGCGCGAGGCGCAGCGCCTGCAGGCGAACGCGGTCGAGGTTGCGACGCTGCTCACCCTTCCCGCGGCAGCCGCCCTCGCCATCTGCGCGCCGGCGTTCGTCACCGCGTTCTTCGTCGGCGGCAAGATGACTCTGGCGAAGGGCGCGATCATGGCCGACATCGTCACCGCGCTGGTCTGCGGCCTTCCCGCCTATGTCCTGGTCAAGGTGTTCCAGCCGGCGTTCTTCAGCCGCGAGGACACGCGCACACCGG
>Ga0070659_100004168_pt1 | contig 10307 bp, 14 predicted proteins | sample KBSC23metaG_FD_64666 | JGI IMG/M metagenome (GOLD analysis project Ga0070659, IMG submission 64666) | Corn rhizosphere microbial communities from Kellogg Biological Station, Michigan, USA - KBS C2-3 metaG | ecosystem: Host-associated > Plants > Roots > Rhizosphere > Soil ...
GCCTCGACCTTGCCGACGAGGTCGGCACCGACGTCGGCGGCCTTGGTGAAAATGCCGCCACCCAAGCGCGCGAAGATCGACACGAGCGAAGCGCCGAGCGCCAGAGCGGTAAGAGCGGTAACGACCGGACGGTCGTTTGGAGCATAGCCTGCGGGCCCAGTCAGATACCAGAACAGCCCGGCGATCGCGAGAAGCGCGAGACCCGCGACCAGCATGCCGGTGACCGCACCGGCGCGGAAGGCGGTGGTGAGGCCGCTCTGCAGGCTGTTACGCGCAGCCTCGGCCGTGCGGACGTTGGCGCGCACCGAGATGTTCATGCCAATGAAGCCAGTAGCGCCGGACAGGATCGCGCCGATCAGGAACGCGATGGCCGAAAGCGGCTTGAGGAAAATCCCGATGATGATCGCGACCACGACGCCGACGATGGCGATGGTCGTGTATTGCCGTCGCAGGTATGCGCCGGCGCCCTCCTGAATGGCTGCCGAGACTTCGATCATGCGCTGGTTGCCGGCGGACATGCCGAGCACCTGGCGGCTGGTGAAGATGCCGTAGAGAACGGCAATCAGGCCGCAGCCTAAAGCGATGTAAAGCAGATTCATTGGATTGTTCTTCCCTCCCGTTGGGCAGGCTTTGGCGGCCCGACAGACCGGTCAGCCGCCCGAAGACGCTGGCCGGTTTAGGGAGCGTTTTCGCGGCTGGCAACCGCGTCAATCAAGTGAGTTAGCGGATCAGCAGAGCAAGCGTCATGCCGTAGATCAGGCCGCTAAGGCCGATCATCCACTGGCGGAGCCGGAAGCCCGCGATCGTCGCCGCTTTGGTGCTCAAAACCCAGTTTCTCCGGCGGTTCGAGTGGCTCGCCGGAGTGGGTGAGGGAAAGGGATGCCTCACCGGCTGCCAGCGAGCCGATGCGGCTGATCCTCGTCCTCGATGGTAAAGAAAGCGTTGACGGGTCGAGATCGGGTGGAAAGGCGGCGAGCAACGCATAATCGTCTCCTCCCGTTGCCGCGAACAGGCGCGCGGAGAGATCCTGCCCACGCTCCGCGACGAAGGCGCTCGACAGTGGCAGGGCGTCGATGTCGATCGTTAATGCGCAACGGCTCGCCGCGGCCATGCGCTTCGCGTCGAGCAGTAGTCCGTCCGAGACGTCCATCATGGCATGAGCGTGCGCAGCGAGCGCCTGGCCAGCGCCAAGCTGAGGAATGGGACGGCGGAAAATGTCAACGAGCGGTCCGTCTGCCTTGGCGTCGTCGCGAAGCAGGGCGAGGCCGGCAGCCGCATCGCCGATCGTGCCGACCAGCCACAAAGCGTCACCGGGTCGTCCACCGGCGCGGTCAGGCACATGGCCGCCGGCGCGCCCGATCGCCGTCATGCCGAGAACTCGCGGCGTGCCCTCCGGAAGCGCGATCGTGTCGCCGCCGAGCAGTGGCAGTCCGTAGCTCTCGCACGCGGCTTCTACCCCCGTCAGGAAGTCCTCCTCCCATTCACCGTCGCCGACGATGGTCAGCGACAGGAGGCTGCCCGCGGGCTTCGCACCTTTCGCAGCGAGATCCGACAGATTCACAGCGACGAGCTTCCAGCCGACGCTGGCCGGCGTATCGTGAGGCAGGAAATGAACGCCCTCGGCGATGCTGTCGTGGGTCATGACGAACCCCTCCAGCACCGCGACATCGTCGAGCAACCCGCGCGCTTCGGGCGCGGTCGCAATTCGCCGCAGCCGCTCGATGACGTCCGCTTCGCGCATCAGGCGCGATCCGGACGAGCTTTCCTGGCGATCGCGTCAAGCAGCCCGTTCACGAAGCCGCTCTCGCGCTTGTCGTAGAAAGCGTGAGCAACGTCGACATATTCGGAAATGACCGATCCCACTGGAACGTCCGCGCGGGCGATCAGCTCATAGGCTCCGGCGCGCAGGATCGCGCGCATCGGGCGGTCGAGGCGTTCCAGGCTCCAGCCCTCAGCAAGCCGGTCGCTGATCAGCACATCGATCTCCGCGCGGCGAGCGTCGGCACCGGTAACGATATCGTCGAAGAAATCGTGTTCGGCCTTATGGTACGTCGCGTTTTCGATGGTCGCGCCGAGGCGATGGTCGTGGAACTCCTTGAGAAGACGGGGGAGGGGCGTGCCTTCCATCTCCTGCTGGTAGAGCGCCTGGACGGCGGCGAGGCGGGCCGCGGAACGCGAACGTGATCGGGTCTCGGTCATTGGACCGAGGCAGTAGCCGCCCCTTGATCGGCAAGAAAGGCCTTGAGCGCGCTTGCGACCTCTTCGCCTGCCTCCCACGGAGCGAAATGGCCGATGTCCGGAAGGCGAACGACGGCGAGGTCCTCGATCAAATCGTCGAGCCCATCGAGCTGGACTGGCAGCAGTGCCGTATCCTTCATTCCCCAGACCACCAAGGTCGGTACTTTCACCTTGGGAAAAGCCCGCAGCAGCCGGTCGGGCAGAGGCGCCGTGACTCCGGGCGGCGGCACCACAACACGCGAGCCGCGATACCAGTTGAGCATCGCGTTGAACGCGCCAGGCTGCGACCAGTCCGCGATATATTGTTGTCGCTCCGACGCAGAGATTTTCGCGACGTCGACGTGGCGTGCGAAGGTCGTCTCGAAGAACCAGTCGAAGCCCTTTGTCTCGACCATCTTCTCGAAGCCGGGGGCGCGAAAGGCGGTCATATATTGCGATGCGGCGCGCTGGTCCGCGTCTTCAATCAGGCTCTTCTGAAAGACGACCGGATGCGGCGCGTTGATGATCGCGAGGCGGTTCAGCCGAGGATTGCCGCGCAGTGCCGCTCCCCACGAAATCGCGCCGCCCCAGTCGTGGCCGACCAGCGCGAACTGCTCGAGGCCTAATGCATCTGCAAGCGCGAAGATGTCGTCGATCAAAGCGTCGGTTTTGTAGGATTCGACCTCCTGCGGCAGATCGGAACCCGCGAACCCGCGCTGATCCGGCATGACGAGGAAGAACTCGTCATCAAGCCGCGGCGCGACCTCGCGCCAGGTGCGGTGCGATTCGGGAAAACCGTGGAGGAGGATTACCGCCGGATTTGCCGGATCGCCCGCAAGTGCGACATTGAGCGTCACGCCGGTGCCGAGCTTGATCCGCCGGAACTCCGTCAAGGATAGCTGACCGTCAGCGGGACCTGGGGCAGGGGAATATATTCCTGATCGTCGCCCGGGATCAGGGCGAAGCGCAACGCCTTCCAGTCCTCTTTGGCTTGGTTGATCCGGTCGCGCGAGGAGGAGACGAAGTTCCAGAAGACGTAGCGGCGGGTCTTGAACGCTTGCCCGCCCATCAGCATCAATCGCGCGCCGCTCGCACTGGACAGACGTGCCTCATGGCCCGGCCGAAGGATGTACAGCGCGAACATGTCGAGCGTCTGTCCGTCGAGCTCGGCCTCGCCGCCGACAAGCATCACCGCGCGCTCGTCGGCTTCGCTGTCGATGGGAATGGAACCGCCCGGTCCGAGCACTATGTCTGCGTAGATCGTCGCCGAATGCTGCGGCGTCGCGGCGGTCGCGCCCCAGAGTGTCCCCATCAGCACACGCGCACTGGCACCGCCGTCCTCTACAAGGGGAAGCGCCTCGGGAGCGACGTGGTCGAAGGCAGGCGCAATCTCCTCGCGGCCGTCGGGCAGGGCCAGCCAGGTCTGCATCCCGTACAGGTCTGGACCGTCGGACCGGAGCGATTGCGGCGAGCGTTCGGAATGCACGATACCGCTTCCCGCCGTCATCAGGTTGATCGCGCCCGGCTCGATCACCTGGTGCGAGCCGATGCTGTCGCGATGCTCGATTGCGCCCTCGAATAGATAGGTAACCGTCGCGAGATTGATGTGCGGGTGCGGCCGAACATCCATGCCCCGGCCGGCGGGCAGCCGCGCCGGCCCGAACTCGTCGACGAAAATGAATGGACCGACCATGGTCCGTTCGCGGGCAGGAAGCGTGCGGTTCACCTTGAAATCGCCAAGGTCGTGGGTGACGGGGGTGATGACCTGTTCGAATGCCGCGTCAATTGTGGCCATCATTTTTCTCCCGGTGCGGTTGCTCTGATCGACAGGGCGTGGACTCGCTGATGCATCAGCTCTCCTAGGGCCGCATAGATCATCCGTTGCCGGTGCACACGATTCTTGCCGGCAAACGCCGGGCTTTCGATCCTCAAGGTGAAGTGGCTTTCGCCCGAGGGATTGTAGCCGCCATGGCCGCGATGCTGCTCGCTGTCGTCTATCAGCTCGATGCTCGTCGGCGAAAGCGCCGAATTGAGACGGGCGAGCATTTCAGTCGCGACCGGACCGGTTTTTTGGGCGTTCATTAGCCCTATATAGTGGGGTCGGATGGCTTCGAAACAATCGAGAATGCACGGTCGGGTAGAAGGGGCGAGGGCGAATTGTGCCGTCCCGGGCTGCACTGCGCCCGGCGAATTCAAGGCGCCCCTTCAACCGGCCAATTTCGACGGGCCGGGGGCCTGGCGTTTCCTGTGCCTCGACCACGTCCGCGAGCACAATGCGAAGTATAACTTCTTCGAAGGCATGAGCCCGGATGAGATCACGCACGCCCAATCCCCGCTCGCGGGGTGGGAGCGGCCAAGCCGCAAGTTCGCCGCCAACGGCGCCGATCCGCCGCCGCGATGGAGCGACTTCTCCGATCCGCTTGACGCGATTTCGACGCGTTTCGCCCATATCCGTGAAGCGAAGACACCGTCACGCTTCAGCAAGCCGGAACAACGCGCGCTGTCGGTGCTCGGCCTCGGCGAGGACGCGGATCGCCACCAACTGCGCCAACGCTACTCAGGCCTCGTGCGGCGCTATCACCCCGACAAGAATGGCGGTGACCGCTCGCACGAGGGGCGTCTCGGAGAAGTGATCCAAGCCTATCAGCTGCTGAGGAAGGCGCCAGCCTTCGCTTAATCGCGGTCCGGAGCTCCCAAAGGGAAGAAGCTGCGGTAGGGCCGGCCCTCGTCCACTGCTCTCGTGACCATCGGATGCTCCAGCAGGCGCGCGCGATAGGCGGCGAGCCTCGGTCGCTTTGGGCCGATCTCCTCTACCCAGTCGGCGTAAAAGAGCGACGGCGCGGCGGCGCAATCGGCGAGCGTGAACGTCTCGCCCACCGCCCACGGATCGCCGAGCTGATCCTCCAGCCAGTCATAGGCGACGTGCAGCCGCTCGCGCGCACGTGCGACGCCATAGTCGTCATGCGCCCCCTCCGGGCGCAGCTTGTTGGCCACCGGCACCTGCATGTTGCTCATCACATAAAGGTCGAAGAAGCGATCGAGCAGGCGCACGCGGCGTCCGAGCTCTCCCTCTGGGATCCAAGCATTGGGCCCCGGGTGATGCGCCTGCAGATGCTCGATGATGCACGTCGTCTCGATCACCGGTTTGCCGTCGTCGAGCAGCAGAGGGAACAGCACAAACGGCGAATGGCGCTTGAGCTCTTCGAAGTTCTTCGGATGCTCCTGGTCGAGCATCCGGTATTCGAACGGCGTTTCGTCCGACCACAGCGCTATCAAGACTTTCTGGCAGTAGGACGAAAAGGGGTGACCGAAGAATTCGACGCTCATGCCTGTTCCGTCATTGATGTGGCGGCGAAAACCGCCGCTTGGGCCTCGAAAGCCCGCTTGAACGCCGGCCGCGCTTCGCCGCGGGCGACGTAAGCGGCGAGCCTCTCTTCGAGCAGGGGTGTAGCGGCCGGGCGCCGCAGCACGTTGATCATCAGCAAGTCGCCGGCGCTGAACTCACCGTCCAGCCATTCGGCGTCGGCGAGCCGATTGGACAGATCCGTCAGGCGAGCGCGAACTCGTTCGTCGAGCATGGGCATGCGTTTGTCGTACCATTCCTTATCGCGCTCGAAGAGTATGGCGGCTTCACGTTCGACAATCGCTGGTTCGACTGTGCTTTTGGCCGCGAACATCCAGGCGATTGCGCGTGCTCGGGCATTCTCGTCGCGCGGCAGCAGGCCGGCATGACGCTCGGCGATGTGGAGCACGATGGCACCCGACTCGAATAGGCTGAGATCGCCCTCCTCATAAGTCGGAATCTGACCGAAAGGCTGCAGCGCGCGATGCGCAGGCTCTTTCATCGCTGCAAACGAAACGAGCCGAACATCGTAAGGCTGGCCGACTTCTTCGAACGCCCAACGAACGGGCATGTCGCGCGCAAGTCCTCGCCCACGGTCGGGTGAACTTTCGAACGCGGTGATTGTGGGGATCACCAGCTGCCCTCTTCGACCTTCGCGCGCCGCTCGAGTTCTTCTTCACTCGGGGGCTTCGTTGCGAATGTGCCCGTCCGCACCTCGCCCGCCGGTTCATAGGTGGCGAGGATCACACCCTTGTTCGAAACGAAGTGATCCGTGAGCTTCAAGGAGCCGGGCTGTTCGGATCCGTCGAAGATGCGCTTGCCCTTGCCGAGCAGCACCGGGAAGGTCATCAGGATCAGCCGGTCGATCAGCCCTGCGGAAAGCAGCGGCACGTAGAGCGTGCTGCTCCCCTGGATCAGCAGGTCGCGGCCCTCGGTTCGCTTGAGCTCGGCAACCGCATCCGTCGTATTGCCGGAGAGGCGATGGCTGTTCTCCCACTCCAGCGGCTCGTCCGAATGGGTCAGCACATATTTGTTGATGCGCTGGAATTTCTCGCCGATCGGATTGTCCTGGTTGTAGGGCCAGTAAGCGGCGAAGATGTCATAGGTCCGCTTGCCCAGCAGCAGGTCGTATTCACCCATGATGAGCTGCTCGAAGGGCCCCATTTCCTCGCCCCAGAACGGCTGCACCCAGCCGCCGAAGCGGAAGTTGCTGGTTGGGTCCTCATCCGGGCCGCCCGGCGCCTGCATCACGCCGTCCAGCGAAACGAAGACGGCGCCAGTGAGCTTACGCATTGACGGTCTCGCCCCGGACGGCGGCCTCGATGGTGGCGACGTCAATCTTCTTCATCGGCATCATCGCCCCGAAGGCACGCTTCGCCGTCTCGCCGCCCTGGTTGAAGGCATCGATCAGAACGCGCGGCGTGATCTGCCAGGAGAAACCCCATTTGTCCTTGCACCAGCCGCACTGGCTTTCCTCGCCGCCGTTCTGCGTGATCGCATTCCAGTAGCGGTCGGTTTCTGCCTGGTCCTCGGTGTAGACGCAGAAGCTGACCGCCTCATTGGGCTTGAAATTGGGGCCGCCGTTGAGCCCGATGAATGATTGGCCGAGCACGGTGAAGTCCACCGTCAGCTCGTCGCCATGCTCTCCGCCGGCAAAGTCCGATGGCGCGGCATGCGGCGCCCCGACATGGCTGTCGGGGAAGACCGACGCGTAGAATTCCGCGGCATTGCGAGCCTCGCCTTTGTCGAACCACAGGCAGGTGGTGAATTTGTTGCTCATGCATTCCTCCTGATTGATCAGATTGTGCGCCGGCGCAGGACGAGCGTCTCACCGGGACCGTGGACCGCTGCGAACAGCAGTCCGGCGACGAAGACGAAATGGTCGACGAAGAAGCCGAACTCCATCGGGTTCTTCGCGAACCTGTCGGGGCCGTGAAAGGAGAAGGCCAGGAAAAGGACGTAGGCGATCGTGACCATCGCGACCTCGCGGAAGTAGAGGCCGGTCAGGAACCCGATCGCCAACGCCACTTCAAAGAAAGCGGCAATCCAGGTCAGAAAAACAGGGTACGGAAACCCAGCGCCGGCGATCTCGGCCGCCGTCGCATCGATTCCGACGAACGCGAATTTGAACGTCGCCGCCATCGCGAACACGAAAGCGAAAATCAGCCTCGCCACCAGGATTGCAGCCGTTCTCACCTCACTGACCGCCGACGAGCGCGAATTCGGCGCCCTGCGGGTCCTTACCGATGATGATCCAGTCACCGCTCGGGACTTCATGCGGTCCCATGTAAACGATGCCGCCGTTGCCTTCCGCGGTCTCCTTCGCCTTCGCGATTGAGGCGACGCGGAAATAGTAGCGCCAGTGCGGCTGCTCATCCGGTATCGGCCCGCACACCGCGCCGAGACGCACCCCGTGATGATCCCAGAAGCGGTATTCGCCGAGCTCGCCCATCGGCATGAACTCATCGCTCGTCCAGCCGAACTGCTCGCCGTAGAAGCGGCGTGCAGCCTCTCGGTCCGACGTGACCAGCTCGTTCCAGCCTACGCGCTGCTCGGCGGTCGGCGAGAACACATCGCTGGCCTCCTTCTCGCGGCCTGCAGGGGGGATCGGCTTCATTATGTAGAAGGGCGACCCCTGCGGGTCCTTCACCATCGCAATCCGGCCGACGTCCGGAATATCCGAGGCGGGCATCAGAGCGGCACCACCCGCGCGTTCGATGGCGGCGACCGTTTCATCGACGTCGCTGACGTTGATGTAACCGAGCCAGACCGGCCGGGCGCCGTGCTGCGCCATGTCGTCAGTAAGGGTGAGCACGCCGCCGGCATTGCCGCCGTCGCTGCGGCCGATCATGCGATACTCGACCGGCCCCGGCAGCGCCTCGGCCTGAATATTCCAGCCGATGACGGCGTCGTAGAACGCCTTCGCGCCCTTCGGATCCGTCGTCATCAGCTCGTACCAGATGAAATCGCCCGGCGGATTGGGGCCAGTCCTGGTTGCCCCGGCCGGTCTCTCTTCAGTGCGAACATCGCTCATTTTCGATCCTCCTTTTTGCTGGGGTGTCAGGCTTCCGCTGAAGCGGGCGCCCGAGCTTCCGCAGTGTCGACGATCTTGTCGAAGCCGCCCCAGAACATGCGCTGGCCGTTGAATGGCATCTCGCCCTGCGGCTTCATGCTCTCGTCCTCCATGATGGACTTCCAGGCCTGGTCGCGCGTGTTTTTGTCGGGCCATTCGATGAAGGAGAAAACAACGCCCTCGCCGTCCTCGGCCTTCACCGCGCGATAAAAGTCGGTGACCTCGCCCTTCGACACGTCATCGTCGAAGGCCTCGATGACGCGCGTTGCGCCATGCTGGCGGAACACCTTCGCCATCTTGGCGGCGAGCTCGCGGTAGGCGTCGCGCTTCGCCTCGGGCACCGGGACCACGAAGCCATCGATATATTCGCCGCCGCCCTGGCCCTCCTCGACAATCGCCTCGAAGCCGCCGAGGATCATGCGCTTGCCGTCGAACGGCGCAGTCGTGCCCATTTCCTCCATCCGCGGATCGCTCATCATCTTTTGGTTGGCAGCATCGCGAGCCTGCCGATCAGGATATTCGAACCAGGCAAGCACGACCTTCTCGTCGGCCTTGGCGTCGACCGCCTTGCGGAAGTCCGTGACCTTGCCCTCGGGCACGTCGCTGTCCCACGCCTCAACCTGCCGCCGGACGCCGACGTCCTTGAGCCGTAGCGCAACTTCCTTCGCATGGTCGCGAAAAGCCTGTTTGTTGGCCTCCGGCACGGGCACGATGAATCCTTCGAAATAGGTCATGCTGCTGCTCCTTCGGGTTGGGGTTGATTGGCTGCAAAGACTGCGAGCTGATCGCTGAGCGCGCGCTGGAACGCAGGCCGCGCCTCGCCGCGCTTCTGGTAAGCGGCAAGATTGGGGAACTCGGCGACCATATTGGTGTGATTGAGGTTCCGAAGCACGGTCACCGTGACAAGGTCGCCGATGGTGAAACGGTCGCCTTCGAGCCACTGCTTGTCGCCGAGCCAGTCGGAGACACGTTTCAGCTTCAGGCGTGCAAACTCTTCGGCGCCGGGCCGACGCAGCTTCGCCCATTCCTGATCGGCATAGAAAACCGTGACTGCGAACACGTTCTGGATCGAGGGCTCGACGCTGTTGAGCGCGGCATAGGTCCACTGGATCGCGCGATATTTGGCTTGGGCATCGCGAGGCAGCAGGGCCTCGCTCTTCTCACCGATATATTGGACGATCGCGCCGGTCTCGAAGATCTTGACCTCGCCGTCGCTGAAGCACGGTACCTGATCGAACGGCTGTTCCTTGACGTAGTCGGCCGGCCGCGGAGATCCGAGCAAGCGGACTCGATAGTCGAGACCGGCCTCCTCCAGTGCCCAGCGGACGCGCAGGTCGCGCACCAGCCCTTGGGCGAATTCCGGGACCCACGCGAAAGCGGTGATCTCGATCGATGCGTTGGGATTGACGGACATTTCTTTCCCTCCTGCTGGGAGCAACGCCGTGAGCGTTGCGCCCTATGACAATTCGGCTGTTAAGCGGCGCACTGTTCGACGGGATGTGCGCCCTTCTCGGCAAACTCCGGGTCCATCCACATCGGTTCCCAAATGTGTCCATCGGGGTCCTCGAAGCTGCGGCCGTACATGAAACCCATGTCCTGCTTCGGGCCGACGTCTGCCTTGCCGCCGTTCGCTGCGGCGGTGGCCGCGAGCTGGCCGACTTCCGTCGTGCTGGC
>Ga0070659_100004170_pt1 | contig 10304 bp, 9 predicted proteins | sample KBSC23metaG_FD_64666 | JGI IMG/M metagenome (GOLD analysis project Ga0070659, IMG submission 64666) | Corn rhizosphere microbial communities from Kellogg Biological Station, Michigan, USA - KBS C2-3 metaG | ecosystem: Host-associated > Plants > Roots > Rhizosphere > Soil ...
CAGTGAATGCACAAGAGGCAAATCGATGAGAGTTCAAATATCAGCGACTTACTTAGTAGGACTTACGCAAAACCGTTCCAGCAAGGCGCGCCGACACAAACAGTACAAGACGTACGGCAAAGAGGTGCAACGCTGCTGGAGCGGTTTTTTGTAAGTCCTACTTAAGAAATTTTGATCAATCATGAGGGAGCACATGGCAAACACCTACTTCATCGTGGGGAATGAATATTCAGCGTTTTCTGTCGCGAGCAACGTAGTTACCGCTTGCGAGTTCCTTGATCGTCTCGAACGCGGCGAGACCTTCAACGACGACCAGATCGTATTCGGCCTCGGCATCAACGAGTCACAACGCTCGTCCATTGCGCGCAAGCTTGCGGCTGGCAGTACGGCGAATATCCTCCACTACATCCAACCGGCATCGTGCGAGTTGACACACAAGTTGTCTACGCAAAATAACCTGATTTCCGAACCACGCAAACTCGGTAACGGCAGATACGAATTTGACCTCATCCTGTTCGACCATAAAGACAGGTTGAGCGACCATGTAACCGGGCAGCATGTAGGCGCGATGATCCAACTGGAAGCGGCGCGTCAGGCTGCAATCGCAGCAACCGAACTTGAGTATAGCGAGACTTGTGGCTTCGATATCTCCATCGTGGTGGAGAAGTTCACGTCGCTGTTTCACGGATACATGTTTCCGCTGCCCGTCACGCTGCTGGCAACCCTTGACGAGACGGCACGTTCCGACAACCGCATCAGCGTTACCTGTCCCGTTACCTTATCGCAAGCGGGAACGGTCATCAGCAAGATGTACCTGGAAGGCGGGGTCTTGCCACGCAACTTCCTGCAAATAGTTGAAATGCGGCAGGCAAGACGCGCTGTCGCCGCAGCCACGAAGCATCACGCGCCAACGTCAAGCGTCACACCCGATCCTGTGTTGGAACATTGCACCGCATGAACTCTGCTGTCCCCGCTTCCCCAAGCACTACCGGAATACTCATCGTCGGTGCCGGGCCAACCGGCCTGACGATGGCAAATGCGCTTGCAGCCTATGGCATTCCGTTCACGATCATCGACCGCAAAAGCGGGCCGTCTCGCGACAGCAAAGCTCTCGCACTCAATCTCGCCAGTCAGCATGTACTGGAAAGCCTTGGGATGAAAGGTATGCTCGGCACATCGAACGGCCGGCTTCGGCGCGTGACGGTGCACTGGAAAGACATGCGGCTGACGAAGGTGGATCTCAGGCGCTTGAACTTCGACCACCGCGAACTGATCGTGCAGCCGCAGTCCGAAACGGAATGCGAATTGATCGAAGCGCTGCGCCATCGCGGTGGCGATGTGTCGTGGAACACAAGGCTTCTGGATATCACCGAACACGATCAGCACATCGAAGCATTAATCGAGCACGCTGACGGCAGCCGTTCGACCCAGACGTTCTCCTATGCGGTCGGTTGCGAAGGCAAAGGCAGTCTCGTCGCCAATCGGATCGGCGTGCAATATGACAGCATCGATTATCCTGCGCATTTCGTCCTCGGCGACTTTTCCTTGCGCTGGAATGCATCGCGGCACGAAGGCCACTACTATGTCGACGACGATGGTTTTTTCATCATCCTGCCGGTTGGCGAAAATTATTGGCGTGTCGTGGTCAAGCGCGACGGGACCGTTCCAGAGCATCGTCCGGTCACTGTGAGCGACGTGACCGACTATGTAGAGAAACGTCTTGGCAAGGACATTTTTGCCGGGCAACCAAGCTGGCTGTCACGCGCTGCCTTTTACATGCGGATTGCCAATCGCTTGCGCAGCAAGCGGCTTTTCATTGCGGGCGACGCAGCCCATCTTTTCAGCCCGATCGGCGGCACCGGAATGAATACCGGCATGCAGGATGCGCTTAATCTCGCATGGAAACTCGCCTTGCATTATCGTGGGGTGGCTTGTGAAAAGCTGCTGGACAGCTATGAATCGGAGCGCCTTGAAATCATCCGCGCCACGGGCGCAGCCACTGACAAGTCAACGCGACTGATCGCGCGACTCGACGATGATCCCGCCTCCATCGCGCCGCTGCTGCCCAAAATGAGCAACCGCAAGGTGCTCCGTTCGGTGCTCCCGGTATTGCATTCCGGGCTAGGAGTAGCATCCCCGCAGGCCTTCGCGGGATGCTCTGACGATGCCGTCCCTGGCAGTCGTCGAGCCGGGCAGATTTGCCTGGCGCAGCGTGAGTTCTCCTCTATTTTGCAAAGGGCTGGAATTCAAAGCACCACAAATCAAGGCTTACCGAAACTGCTGGCAGTCGCCAGACCCGAAGGAAGTGAGGACGCCATCCAACTGCGCGGGCTTCTTGCCGGCCTGCAGGCGTATGCCGGCCTGGTCGATGTCCTGATCCTCACCGAAGACCCGACTGCACTGCCGGCCATGCAGAACGCCGCCACCATCGTTTTCGCATCGCCGAGTCAAGCTGCCTTAGCGTATGGCGATATCGGGCGGCACGGGCTGTTGCTTGTCCATCCCGATGCAGTGATCGGCTTTTCTGGTTCCGTCATGCAGCCGGAACGATTACTGCAATCGCTCGACATGCATTTTGCGCATCGCCCTCAGTCCCCTCAATCCATTGCAAATGCGGCGTAAAACCACGTCGCCAATCACCATTCAATACAGGAGTTTTATTATGAATCAAGCCAAGATCGTTAATTTCGCTGACAAGAAAATCCCGCGCGTCGGGCTCGGTTGCATGGGCATGAGCGATTTCTATGCGCCGTGCGATGCTGAGACCGCTCTGCGTACGCTGCATGAAGCCTATTCGCTCGGCTATCGTCACTTCGACACCGCCGACATGTACGGGAACGGCGAAAATGAAAAGCTGCTCGGACGGTTCTTGAGCGAACTCGGAACTAACCGCAATGACGTTCTCGTGGCGACAAAAGTCGGCATCAAGCGTCTTGACGGTCCCAAGCCTGCCATCGCCATCGATTCGAGCCCGGAACACGTACGCGCTGCCGTTGACGCCAGCCTCCAGCGTCTCGGCGTTGAACAGATCGGCTTGCTCTATCTCCACCGCAAGTCGCCGAACGTGCCAATCGAGGACACGATCGGGGCGCTCGCCGAACTGGTCAAATCGGGAAAGGTGCGACATATCGGCTTGTCTGAAGTCTCCGTCGATACGCTTGAACGAGCGCTGAAGGTGTCTCCGATCTGCGCCCTGCAAAGCGAATACTCGCTGTGGAGCCGCGATGTCGAGAACGGCATGCTCGATGTCTGCCAACGCAATGGCGTTGCCTTCGTCGCCTACTCGCCTCTCGGACGAGGCTTCCTGACCGGGAATTTTGAACGCCCCGCGCAAGGTTCGCGCGACCTGCGCGCCTTCCTGCCGCGCTTCCAGGGTGATAACTTCGATGCCAACATGCGTCTCGTCGATGCCGTCCGCGACATTGCATCGGACATCGGCGCCACTGCAGCGCAAGTCGCGCTCGCATGGGTTTTAGCCCAAGCCGACAACATTCACGTCATTCCTGGAACGACCAAATCCGAACGCTTGACTAACAATTTCGCCAGCCTCGAGATTTCACTGTCGCCTGCTCAGTTGGCACGCCTTGCCGAAATCTTCAACCAGGACGCAGTGAAAGGCGAACGCTATCCGGCAGAAGTGCTGAAAACAGTGAATGTGTAATCACGCGAAAGGCGCACTTATGGACGCGAACATGCAAACTACCCGTGCTTACGGCATCAGCGTGCAGGAACGCACGTTGCAGGTTCAGGGGCTGGAAGTCGAAATCCTGGAATCGGCTGGGAACAGTGATCCAGTGTTTCTTTTCCACGGCAATTCCAGTTCAGCGGAAAGCTTTTTGCCGCTCTTCGAAACCGCGCTGGGAAAAGACTACAAACTGGTCGCCGTCAGCCTTCCCGGACATGGGCGATCCGCGAGCCCATCGACGGAAGCGGCCAGAGAAAGCACTTATTCCTTGGCGGGGCTTGGCAAATTCGCTGCCGAACTCGTTCATGTCTATGGTGCGCCTCGCTATTGGCTTGTCGGCCAGAGCGTATCTGGCCATGCTTTGCTGGAGTCGATCGACGATTTTCCGGAAGCGTCAGGCTTGGTACTGTTGTCCGCGCCGCCGGTCTCCTTGCCGCAGTTTGCGCAAGCTTTCCGGCCCGATCCGGTCAGCGCCCTGATTTTCAAACCTGAGCTATCGGAAGACGACATCGAGCAGCTTTCCTCGGCCTTTGTCTCGACATCGAATCCGGAGGTGCGGCAGCAGGTCGGTAACTATATCCGGAACACCGATCCGCAGTTCCGGGCAATGCTGGGCGCCAGCGTCGCGCAAGGGAAAGTCAAGGACGAGTGTCAGATTTTCAGCACGACAGCCAAGCCGATGATCTTGATTGGAGGCACGGAAGACCGATTCCTGAACACTGCGTACTACGCGAGCGTGGAACCGACCCGACTGTGGAACGGTGCTGTTAGCCTGATTCAGGGAGCTGGACATGCCGTACAACTGGATGCGCCGCAACAGGTAGCGTCGATCATTCAGGATTTCATCGGCGGAGGGGACCGGTGAGCGTTCTTCGCGCTGCGGCATTTTTCGATCTGGATGGCACGCTGATCTCGCAGGCAAGCATGACATCCTTCCTGGAGTTTTATTTCGCGCACACCCGCCCGGCAGAGGCCGAACGGCTCTGGCGCGAATTCTGGGAAGCAGGCTCTGCATTGCGCCAGGCAGGTGCCACGCGAGAACAGCAAAACGCTTGGTTTTACGAAAGGCAGTTCGCTGATGCCGACATTGCCGAGTTGAGCCGCTTGGCCGTGCTTTGGCTGGCGCGGCAAACCGAACGCCCGGATTTCTTTAGACACGGCGTGTTGGCGCGCCTGCTTCAGCATCGCGCCCAAGGCTGCGAGATTGTCTTGGTAACCGGATCGTTTCGCGAAATCGTGGCCTTGTTTGCCAAGGCAATCGGTGCATCGGCATTTCTTTGCGCACCGCTCGAAGAGATAAACGGCCGCTACACCGGAAAGCTTACGGCTGCGCCGATGATCGGCGCGGGAAAGGCTTCGGCCATCCAGCGCTATCTCGCGCAACACGGCATTACCGCCGATGATTGCTTTGCTTATGGTGATGATGACTCGGATATCGACATGCTGAATGCTGTTGGCAAGCCGCATGTCGTATCGAACTGCACTGAAAGGCTTTTGGCCCATGCCCGGTTGGAAGGCTGGCCGGTCGTTGCTGCCGATGACGAGGAATCGTCCGATGCGGTTCAGCTCTTCCTGGAAAAAATGCAGCCGACCGAGCCAGCAGGTTTTTCTTTATGAGTGGCGGCGCACATTTTGGCAAGGGGCTGGGCGCCAATATTGCAGCCAGGTTGTTGTGGGGAGCTGGGGCATGGTACTTCGCGCTCGCCCATACGACCGACGACGGCCTGCTTTTCTTTCACCGACTCCTGTGGGCTGTTGCATTCTGTGCGCTCATGATGGCGGCATCCGGTGCATTGCCGTCCCTCCGTGCCGTGCTGCGCGACCGGAGCAAACTTCCGTCACTCTTGTGCAGCTCCTTGCTGATCGCTTCCAATTGGTACGTCGTCATCTGGTGCATTGTGCACGGAAAGGTGTTGTGCGCCAGCTTGGGCTTTTACCTGGCGCCGATAGGCACCGTAATGCTAGGGCATATGCTCACCAAGGAGGGCTTCGACCGCGTTACTCGCATGGCGTTGCTGCTGTGTGCAGCAGGCGTTGGCTTGATCATGCTTTCCTCTACAGGGACCATCGAATGGCAGGGGTTGTATATCGCTGCATCGAGCGTCGCATATGTCTTCGTGAGAAAGCGCACTCCGGTTCCCGCGCTTGCGGCCAATTTTCTCGAAAGCGCCATACCATTGGCGTTCCTGCTGCCATGGATGGCCTGGCGGCTATGGGATGCCGGTGAGGGTATCGATTTCTGGCCGGCGGGGAATACGCCGCTCTATTTTGTCGGCATTGGCGTCGCGACCACCGTGCCGATGATTCTTTACGTGTATTCGCTCGATAAGATTCCTCTTGCGCTGGTCGGCTATCTGCAATATCTGTCGCCGTCCATCATGTTCCTGCTCGGAATAACCGTGCTGCATGAAAGCATTACGCCGTCGCGCACCGTCGGATTTATGCTGGTATGGACATCGATCGCACTCCACGTCCTCAGATCGCGACTTGTTTTATCGATCCGATCTTATGCAAGAAAATGAGCGGCTGCAGGCAGCGCACAGACCCTAACAGGCTGTTGAAAAACTACTGCTAAAGCCAATCATCGATCAAACCACAACGTATATCCGACCATGACTAACGAGGTTCGCCTGCGCAAGCTAAGCACGATCGAAGCATCGATGGCGCACATGCATGCCCATTTATGTGGCAATGGGCAAGTGACTACTTTGCTCACCCTGAAGGGGTGTTTTGCAAAAGAACGCCTGAACGCGGCGGTTCTGCGCCTGTTCCATAGATTCCAGGTATTGGGATGCTTCATCAGGGAAGAGAGTGATGAACTTTTCTTCTACTCTCACAATGACTTTTCCAGAATTGAGCCTGAGTTTGTGGTGTTGGCCACGCCAGCAGAGCCAGATCGATTGATCGAGGAGGAAGTCAATGGCGTGCTCGATTCATCGCAGGTGTTATGCCGCTTCCGTATTGTCGAGGTGATGGCGACGGGGCGCACCCATGTTCTTTTCACCCGACATCATGCCATTTCGGATGCTTTTACGACAGAAAGAATGTGCGGCGAGTTCTTGCGGTATCTGGGAGAGGAAAGCGGAGAACCGGATGCCGACGACGCTGCACAAGGCCTGATCGAAATCGGCATGGGAGCCGATGCGTGGGCGGCGCAAAATGGCAGCATCATGAATTCGGCGAAGCCACCCCGAGGAATAGCGGCTCCCATTCCGCATGTCTGCAAGGTTCCGCTCTCGGAACGGCAGTCCGGCGTCGTCAGCCACATCCTTGAGCCAGAACTGACGGAACGGGTGATTGGCTACGCGAAGCAGAATGACGTAACGATCAATTCGCTCGTGTCCGCAGCGCTGTCAAGAGCCGTCTGCAACGTACTGGAACGGCATGAGGTGGAACTGTTTTCCGCTGTGTCCTTGCGCAAGCGCCTGGTGGAAGGGCGCATTGTCGATGAACCCGGATGCTACATCTCTGTGCAGAACGGCACGGTGTGCCCTGGTGATCTTCCACTCGCCTCTCTCGCGCAAACGGTGGGCGACGACTTGCGCCGTGCTATTGGAGACAATCCTCCTGTTCCCGCTCCCCATGAAGCGATTCGCACACGCATCGAAGGCATGGGGCGTGCCCACATGTTTTTTGGCGTTGGAATCACCAATATGGGAAAGATCGAACTGGCAGGAAGCACCAGCGGAATCCAGGTGGAGGATTTTAGAAGCGCCGTCAACCGCAGCGGCGGCCTCGCATTGCTGGTTTTGCATATCTCCAGTTTTCAGGGGCGGCTATATTTCGTTTTCACCTATCCGCTGCAGTTAGCATCGAACGAGACCATCAACCAAGTGGTCGCACAACTGACCGCCACACTTGCAGCGCTATAGATTCACGCAAACCAATAACTTAGTTTTCAACCACCATTATCTATAAGAGGAGTATTCATGCAGTTCTTCAACTCACGTCACGCGACATTTGCTCGTCGTTGCGCCACCTCGCTCATCGCCGCTTGCCTTGCACAGGCTGCATTCGCTGGGGACGACATGGGGCAACCCAACAAGCACTTGAAAGGGCAATACGCCTACTCAGGGGAAGCTAGCTGCCTGTATTCACCGTCGGGGTTCAATACCACCACGCTGACGCCCTTAGGTTCAAGCTTTGTATCGAGCTTCAGTGTGATCGGTGTATGGACTTGGCATGGTGACGGTACTTCGTCGCTCACCGGCCGTATCGTTTCCTTCAACCAGGATCCCTTGAACAGCTCAGCATCGTTCACGCCCGCAGCTTCCACTGTTGACATCACCGCCAACTTCAAGAGTGTGGTCGGCAATGACGGCAAAACATTTACCGAGGAGTTGATCCCGGGTTCGCTCCGCGGCAAATATCTCAACGGTGCCCGTATCGGTCAGTTCTTCACCATCGATAAAGCAACGCTGGCGGGCTACATCCTGAACAACCGCACAGCCCTTGCCATGGCGACACCAGGCACGGAGATCGAGACGGTCACGATTTATGACGCAAGCGGAAAAAACGTACTGGCCACCCTCCCTCGCATTTGCCATGGATCGCGGACATTAACGCGCTTGACCCAGAACTAACATGTAAGGGGCTGCAACTCGACGCATTACTACCGATGAAAAAGGCCGGCTTGCCGAGGCAATGCAGGCCTTTTTGCTTTTGGGACGATCGGTGATGCAAGGGATGGCGTCAGTTTGATCAGTTGACTGTGAGCTTGCGATGAACGTTGCAATATGGATAACATTATTGTCACAACATCAACTCAGAAATGACACAACAAGAATTTTTACAGGCCGCCATGGCCACACTAGGAATGACAAGAGGGGAATTTGCAACGCGACTTGGCTGCGCCAAACGAACGCTCGATAAATGGCTCCTGCCCGACACATCGAACGATTATCGGACGATGAACGAAACGATTTGGAGCCTTATACGCGAAATCCTCGAGCATGAAAAGCTGAAAAACAAATACACGCAATTACAACAGAATCTGGCAAAAAAAATTTGAGTATCCCCAATGGGGACATATAATGGCCGGCCGTCAACGGATCCTGCTCGTGATCCGAGATAGCAGTATTGTCCTGCTTATTCAAGATTCATCGACTGGAAATCCAGTATTGATTGAATTCATGGATGTCCGCCCTTTGCATTCGGACTGAAAAACCATGACTTGAGAATTCAAGATTTGAGCAGGCACTACTGATATCAACTGTATTGCTGCCGCCATGAAACACCTGCCAGACTCAAACCCTCATGCTTGTCCCACTTCCGTTCCTCCATTCCCCCTCACGGAGCTGCAGCATGCGTACTGGCTCGGTGAACAGGATGCCTACCGTTTGCATACGCCAGCCTGGCTGCATCGCTGCTTTTTTACTGAAACACTGGATGTGCCGTTATTAGAGGCCGCCATTCTCGCGGTCGTTCATTCGCAAGCTTCGCTGACAGTCGAGATTCTGGCCGACGGCACTCAGCGTCCGTTGCCTCCCCCAGAGCGCATCACGCTGCGCGTCAACGATTTTTGCCATGTCACTGCGGATATGGCCAAGGTCTATCTGGCCGAACGCAAGACCACATTGGAGTCCGAACTGCCGCCATTGGGGCGCGGCCTGCAATTCAACTGCTTTATCGATCAGGTGGCCGATGGCTATTACGTGCACTTCCTGTTCCGCCTGATTGCCTTCGACGCGATGTCGATGTGGTTGTTCTTGAGCGATATGTGCGGTATGTATCTGGGCCTGCGTACCCCGCAACCGCCTAAAGCCCGGTTTGCCGAGTTTGTGCAACAGCGCCACGAGTTGATGTGGAGCTCCGGCTATCAGCGTTCGCTGGAATACTGGCAAGAGCGCGCCAAGGAACTACCCAATGCACCGGAACTGCCTCTGGTCGATCATGAGGCCATTCCGGAAAAATCGAGTTTCCGCCGCATCCGCATCAGTCTGCATGCGCAGCAGGTCGAAGCGCTGCATGTGCAGGCGCGTCGCTGCGGGGTCAGCATCAACAGCCTGTTGTGCACCATGTATGCCGACGTGTTGCGGCTGTGGTCGAAAAACTCGTCCTTCATCATCAATATGCTGGTAAGTCACCGGCCGAATGACGACGACCGCTTTGCGCACGTGTATGGCAACTTCGGCAGCACTGTGCCGGTGGAGGCGGTGGATGTGCCGGGCGGACTGCGCGAGCGGGCTCGCGCCTTGCAGCGCCAGTTGTTCCGTGACCTGAAGCATATCCAGGTGTCCGGTGTGGAGGTGATCCGCGCCATGCGCCGTAGCGGCAATGCCTTGCCTGCCATGCCTGTCGTGTTCGCCAGCTCGCTGGGCCTGCCTTTGAGCGAAGACTTGTTGACCCCGGCCGATCTGGGCTGGGAGATCCGTGCCGGTGGACTGCAAACTCCCCAGGTGCTGCTTGACTGCCAGGTGTATATGGATGGCGATCAGCTCACCTTGAACTGGGACTACGTGGTCGAAGCCTTTCTGCCGGACGTGATCGAAGACATGTTCAAGTCCTTTGGCGATCAACTGATGGGCGTCATCAACGCAACCACGGCAGATAGCCTGCATCTGCCGCTGGTGCCGGAGAACAGCTTGGCCGCGCGCCGGGCAGCCAATGCCACGGAAAA
>Ga0070659_100004176_pt1 | contig 10298 bp, 6 predicted proteins | sample KBSC23metaG_FD_64666 | JGI IMG/M metagenome (GOLD analysis project Ga0070659, IMG submission 64666) | Corn rhizosphere microbial communities from Kellogg Biological Station, Michigan, USA - KBS C2-3 metaG | ecosystem: Host-associated > Plants > Roots > Rhizosphere > Soil ...
CGGTGCCTGCACCACCGCCGCCTGCGCCAGTGCCGCCACCGCCGGTGCCTGCACCACCGCCACCTGCGCCAGTGCCACCGCCGCCCGTGCCTGCACCACCGCCGCCTGCGCCAGTGCCCCCACCGCCTGTGCCTGCACCGCCGCCGTCCGTGCCCGCATCACCGCCAACTGCGCCGGCAGCTGTTCCTGCAGCGCCGGGGCCGGTGTCACCCGGGCCGGCCGCCGCGCCTGGGCCTGCCGCGCGGCCTGGGGTGCAGAACGGGGTGCCCGCCGGCAGCGTGGACCTGCGTGGCGGGACGTCCCCAGCGCCGTCGGCCAGTGCGCCCCCACCCTTGAAGCTGGACCTGAACCCCGCGCGGGGCGCCGGCCTGCCGTCGAATTCGGGTTCGCGCGGAGCCTTGAACCTGCTCCCTCCGCCGCCCGAACGCAAGTCGAAGTTGGCAGAGGACATGCAGAACGCGGGCAAGCCCGATTGCCGCAAGGCCCACCAGAACGCCGGACTGTTGGCCATCGTGCCGCTCGCCCAATCCGCGCTCAGCAAGGACGGAGATTGCAAATGGTGACGGGGCAGGGCTTGTGGGGTGTGGCGGCACGGGCCGTCGCATAAAATTCGCCATGCCTTCGCCTCGAGATCTTCCGCACGCATGAGCTCTCCTTCCGACGAACACGCCATGCGCATCGCGCTCGATCAGGCTCAGAACGCCTGGCTCGTGGGCGAGGTGCCGGTCGGCGCGGTCATCATGCGGGCCGGCCAGGTAATTGCCACGGGCTACAACCGGCCCATCACCGAACACGATCCCACCGCGCATGCGGAGATCGTGGCGCTGCGCCATGCGGCCACGCTGCTCGGCAATTACCGTTTGCCGGAATGCGAGCTGTACGTCACGCTCGAACCCTGTGCGATGTGCGCGATGGCCCTGATGCACGCCCGCTTCAAGCGCGTCGTGTTCGGTGCGACGGATCCAAAGACCGGTGCGGCAGGCTCGGTGGTGGACCTGTTCGGTGACCCCCGGCTCAACCACCACACGAAGCTCGAGGGCGGGGTGTTGGCAGATTCGTGTGGCCAGGTGCTGCGCGATTTCTTCGCCGAGCGCCGCGAGCAGTACCGGCAGCGCCGCGCGGCTTCAACGGCGGAGCCCCAGGCTGCGCCCGTGGCACCATCTTCTCCCCAGATTCCCACCGGCGATGCGATCGAAATTGATGTCATCGCGCCGCCGAACTGACGAACTTTTCCCACATGACCTCGTTGACCTTGTTCACCCCGTCCGGCGTCGTCGCCAAGGCGGCACCCCTGCGGCTGGCCGCCAAACGCCTGAAGGGCCTCGGCTTCGACGTCTCCGTCGATGAATCCGCGCTCGCCAAGCACCAGCGGTTCGCAGGCGATGATGACCTGCGCCTTGCTGCGCTCCACCGCGTGGCCGCCCAGGCCCCCTCGGTGGCGCTGGCCACGCGCGGCGGCTACGGCCTCACCCGCCTGCTCGACCGTCTGGACTGGAAGAAGCTGGTGCGTGCGGCCGAACGCGGCACCCGTTGGGTGGGCTACAGCGACATGACCGCGCTGCAACTGGGTCTGCTGGCCCACGGCAAGGCCCCCTCGTGGGCCGGACCGCTGGCCGTGGGCGACTTCGGCGGCGACACGCTCGATGAGGTCACGCCCGATTGCTTCAGGGAGGCCATGACCGGCGCACTCGAGGCCATTGGCTTTCGCACGGAGGAGGGCTTCGACGGCGTGGAGGCCAAGGGCGTGCTGTGGGGAGGCAACCTGTGCGTGCTCAATTCGCTGCTGGGCACGCCGCACTGGCCGCGGATCAAGGGCGGCATCCTGTTCCTAGAGGACGTCAACGAACACCCGTACCGCATCGAGCGCAACCTGCTGCAACTGCATCAGGCCGGCGTACTGGATGCGCAGAAGGCCATCTTGCTGGGCTCGTTCACCGAATTCAGGAAATCGCCGCTCGACCGGGGCTACTCGCTCAAGACCGTGGTGGCGCACCTGCGCTCGCTGACCGACACCCCCATTCTGACCGGGCTGCCTTACGGCCACGTGGCCACGAAAGTGTGCCTGCCGGTGGGCCGCAAGGCGACGCTGGCGGTGCAAGGCCGCGACGCCTTCCTCGGGTGGGCTTCGCCGCACGACCACAGGCACCACGACCACGCCGACCACGGCGATCACGGCCGATCGAACGGCAAGCGGACGCGATGATCTCACGCTGGCTGTGGGCAGTCTTGCTGGTGTGCCTGGCGGGCTGTGACAACAGCCCGCACCCGACTGGGAGCGAGCGCACCAACACGCTGTTCATTGCCTTCCAGGAGCGCTCTCCGCGCTACCTCGACCCCACGGCTTCGTACGCCAACAACGAGACCCCGGTCGTGTACCAGGTGCACGAGACCCTGTACGCCTACCACTACCTGAAGCGGCCGTACACGCTGGTTCCCAGGGTGGCCACCGAGGTGGTGCAACCCCGCTACCTGGACGCCAATGGCAGGGCGCTCGCGGACGATGCGCCAGGGGAACGGGTGGCCGAAAGCGTGTACGACATCCCGATCCGCCGCGGCGTGATGTACGCGCCTCACCCCGCCTTCGCCCGGGATGAACAAGGGCGCTACCGCTATCACGCGCTGACCGCGAAGGACACCGAGGGCAAGCGTTCGCCGTTCGATTTTCCGTTTGCAGGCACGAGAGAGCTGGTCGCCGACGATTTCGTCTACGCCTTCAAGCGGCAGGCCACGCCGCGCATCGAGGCGCCCATGTTCAGCGTCTTCTCGGAGCATGTGGTGGGGTTGAAGGCCTTCGGCGAGCGCATCCGGGCGGAGGACAAGGCGCTGCGCGCGTCGCTCGATCCTGCAGAGCGCGACAAGCCCTTCCTCGATTTCCGGAACTGGCCGCTCGAGGGCGTGCAGGCGCTCGACGCGCACACCCTGCGCATCCGCATCAAGGGCAAGTACCCGCAGTGGAAGTACTGGCTCGCCATGACGTTCACCGCGCCCATCCCCTGGGAAGCGGAGAAGTTCTATGCGCAGCCGGGCATGGCGCGCAATGGCATGGCGTTGTCGCGCTGGCCCGTGGGCACCGGGCCCTACATGCTGCGCGAGTACGAACAGGACCGCCGCCATGTGCTCGTGCGCAACCCGCTGTACCGCGAGGATCCGTACCCCTGCGAGGGCGAAGCGGAGGACCGCGAGGCCGGCCTGCTTGCCGATTGCGGCAAGCCGATGCCGTTCATCGACCGGGTCGAGTTCGATGTCGAAAGGGAGCGTGTGCCGCTCAAGTCCAAGTTTGCCCAGGGGTACATCGATGTGCCCGAGATCGAGCGTGCCGACTGGGGCGTGGAATTCCTCGCCGACATGAACGACGACGATGCCACGAGGGACCGCTTCAACGCCCGCGGGTTCCAGTTTCCGCAGACGGTGGACCTGACCACCTGGTTCATCGGCTTCAACATGCTCGATCCGGTCGTGGGAAAAGGCGACACGCCGCAGCGAGACGCCCGGAACCGCAAGCTTCGCCAGGCGCTCTCCATCGCGATGGATTGGGAAGAAGGCTACGGCCGCATCTTCCTGTACAAGGCGGGCGAAGCGGCCCATGGCCCGCTGCCCGCCGGGATTTTCGGGTCGCGCCACGGCACCCTCGAGGGGCACAATCCGGTCACCCATGAGGTCAGGGACGGCAAGGTGGTTCGCCGATCGATCGACGAAGCGCGCCGCCTGATGGCGGAGGCCGGTTACCCGGACGGGCGGGACGTCGAGACCGGTCGCCCGCTGGTGCTCAATTACGATTTCCAGCGAGCGCAGACGCCCGAGCTGAAGGCCGAACTGGACTGGACGATCAGGCAGTTCGCCAAGCTGGGAGTGCAGCTGGAGATCCGCGCCACCGACTTCAACCAGTTCCAGGACAAGATGCTCAAGGGCAAGCACCAGGTCTTCTTCAGCGGATGGGTGGCCGACTATCCCGATGCGGAGAATTTCCTGTTCCTGCTGTACGGCCCGAACGCAAAATCAAAGCATGAGGGCGAGAACATCGCCAACTACGAGAACCCCGCGTTCGACAAGCGCTTCAAACAGTTGCAGTTGCTCGACGATGGCCCGCAGAAGCAAAAGCTGATCGATGAGATGGTCGGCATCGTTCGCACGGATGCGCCGTGGATCTTCGGCTACCACCCATACGCGGCGGGCGCCTATGCGCCGTGGGTTCGCAACGGCAAGCCCGGCGTGATGGTGCGCGACGTCATCCGCTACCACCGCATCGACCCGGCCCTGCGCACCCGACGCCAGGCGGAGTGGAACCATCCGATCACCTGGCCGCTGTGGGTCCTCGCTGCCGCCGGTCTGGCGCTGGGCGTGCTCGGCCGGCAGGCGTACCGCCGGCGCGAGGGAGCGGTGGCGCTCGCGGCGAAAGGCTGAACCGTGGGCCGCTACCTCCTTCGCCGAACCGTCTACGGGCTCCTGGTGCTCGTCGGGGTGAACCTGTTGACGTTCGTGCTGTTCTTCACCGTGAACACGCCGGACGACATGGCCCGCCTGAACATCGGCGGCAAGCGCATCACGCAGGACCAGATCGTCAAATGGAAGGCCGAACGCGGCTACGACAAGCCGCTCTACTGGAACAATGAGGCCGAAGGCACCGCCAAGGTGACGGAGACGGTGTTCTGGGAACGGTCGGTATCGCTCTTCGCCTTGCGTTTCGGCCGGTCCGACGCGAGCGGCGCCACCGACATCGGGCACGAGATCGGCCGGCGCATGGTGGTGAGCCTGCAGCTGGCGGTGCCGCTCTTCCTGCTGCAGGTGGTGGCCAGTGTCTTGTTCGCGCTCGTGCTCGTCTTCTTCAAGAACACGCGCATCGATTTCTGGGGCGTGGTGCTGTGCGTGCTGATGCTGTCCATCAGCAGTCTCTTCTACATCATCGTGGGTCAGTTCATGTTCTCGCGGGTGCTTCGCCTCGTGCCCATCTCCGGCTGGGCGCCGGGGCTGGATGCCGCGCGCTTCCTCGTGCTGCCGGTGATGCTCTCGCTGCTGTCGCGGCTGGGTGGGGAAGGGCGGCTCTACCGGGCCATGTTCCTCGAAGAGATCGGCCGCGACTACGTCCGCACCGCGCGCGCCAAAGGGCTGGGCGAGGCCGTGGTGCTGGGGCGCCATGTGCTGCGCAACGCGCTGATCCCGATCATCACCAGTGCCGGCAGCTACCTGCCCTACGTGTTCCTGGGCAGCCTCGTGTTCGAAAGCTTCTTCGGCATCCCGGGGCTGGGCGCCTACGTGATCGACGCCATCTCGGGCCAGGATTTCGCCATCGTGCGATCGATGGTGTTCATCGGCTCGCTGCTCTATGTGGCCAGCTACGTCCTCATCGATGTGGCGTACACCTGGGCGGACCCGCGCGTGAGGTTGTCATGATGGGTGCGCTGCCAAAGTGGGTGTTGCTCTGGTCGGACGCCGTCGTCCTGTTGCTCGCCGTGGCGCTGATTCTGTACGGATGGCGTGTGCGGCTCGACGTCAGCCGCCGCCGGGACTGGCTCAAGGTCTTCCGACAGCCGGCAGCCCTTTGTTCGGCCGTGGTGCTTGCCGCGTTCCTGCTGGTGGCCGTGGCCGACAGCCTGCACTTCCGGCGCGCGCTTCCTGCAGCCGGCGGTGCGGGCGCCGCCCAGGCGTACAGCACGCAGGTGGAGTCGTGCCTGGACCTGCTGCTGGCGCCGCTGGCGCGGAGCCGCGAGGTCACCTATTCGGCCCCGCTCGCCTCACGTGCGTTCGCCAAGGCCACGGTAGGCACCGAGCGGGTTTTCCCCCGTCTGCTGCACGGCGGCGCGCACCTGAATGACGATGTCACAGAGCGCCTGGCCGACGTGGCCGGGCGAGCGGCCACGGGGCTTGCGGCCGGTCTCGCGGCGGCCGCGGCACTGGCAATGGCCGGCTTTGCTGCGTTGGGCGGCCGCGGGGGGCTGGCGGCCGCCTGGCATCGCCACACCGAGGTGCCTTGGCGCGCAGCCTTCTGGACGGCGCTCGGCCTGGGCGCTGTCGTCGGCCTGATCATCGCCATCGCGCCGCACTACCATGTGCTCGGCACCGACCGCACCGGCAACGACGTCCTGTACCAGGCGCTCAAGAGCGTGCGCACCGCATTCGTGATCGGCACCTTGTCGACCATCGCCACGCTGCCGTTGGCCGTCGGCCTGGGCATTGTGGCGGGCTACTTCCGCGGCTGGGTGGACGACGTGGTCCAGTACCTCTATACCGTGTTGTCCTCCATTCCCAACGTGCTTCTGATTGCCGCCTGCGTGCTCATGATGCAGGTGTTCATCGACACCCATCCCGACCTGTTCGAGACGGGCGCGGAGCGTGCCGACCTGCGGCTGTTCCTGCTGTGCGTGATCCTCGGGTTGACCGGCTGGGCGGGCTTGTGCAGGCTCGTGCGGGCGGAGACGCTCAAGCTGCGTGAACTCGATTACGTCCAGGCCGCCACCGCGTTCGGCGTGGGCCCGTGGCACATCATGGCGCGGCACATCTTCCCGAATGTCGTGCACCTCGTCATCATCACCACGGTGCTCGATTTCTCGGCGCTGGTGTTGTATGAGGCCGTGCTGTCGTACGTCGGCGTCGGTGTCGATCCGACGATGAACAGCTTCGGCGGCATGATCAACCTCGCGCGCAGCGAGATGTCACGCGATCCTGTCGTCTGGTGGTCTTTCGTTGCGGCGTTCGGCTTCATGGTGTGCCTCGTGCTGGTGGCCAACTTGTTTGCCGACGGCGTGCGCGATGCCTTCGACCCGCGGGCACGCGTCTTCCGTGCGCGCCGGCCGGCACCGCCCAAAGAGGTGGCGTGATGTCCCTCAGGATCGACGACCTGCATGTGGAACTCGACAGCGATGCCGGCCTCGTGCGGGCCATCGAGGCCCTGCACCTGAGCCTGCGCAGGGGGCAGACCTTCGCACTCGTGGGCGAATCCGGCTGCGGCAAGAGCATGACCGCGCTCGCGCTCATGCGGCTGCTGCCCGAGAACGGACGCATCACCCGAGGCAGCGTGCACCTCGGCGATGAGCAATTGCTGGCATTGCCGGAGTCGCGCATGCGCGCCGTTCGCGGCGGCCACATCGGCATGATCTTCCAGGAGCCAGGCACGAGCCTCAATCCGGTCATGACGATCGGCGACCAGATCGTCGAGAGCATCGAGGCACACACGCCGTTGCGCGGCGATGCGGCCAGGGCGAAGGCCGTGGCGTGGCTGCACCGCGTGGGCATTCCGGAAGCCGCGCGGCGCGTGGACGACTACCCGTTCCAGCTGAGCGGCGGCCAAAAGCAGCGCGTGATGATCGCGATGGCCCTGGCTGCCGAACCCGACTACCTGGTGGCCGACGAACCCACCACGGCGCTCGACGTCACCATCCAGGCCCAGGTGCTCGACCTGCTGCGCGAGCTGCAGGAAGAGGAGGGCATGGGCATGCTGCTGATCACCCATGATCTGGCGGTGGTGGCCGGCATGGCGCACCGGGTGGCGCTCATGTACGCCGGCCAGATCGTCGAGGTGGCCGATGCGGCGGACTTCTTCCGCACGCCACAGCATCCCTATGCACACCTGCTGCTTCGGGCGCTGCCCGATGCCCGCAAGCGGGGCCAGCGGCTCGCGGCCATTGCAGGCACGGTGCCCGCATTGTCGGGCACCTTCGCGGGATGCCGCTTCGCACCGCGGTGCGACCGCGTGATGGCCCACTGTGCGAGCACCGAGGTGGCACTCCTGCCCACGCCGCCCGACCGCCAAGTCCGTTGCCTCCTGTACAGCGGCGGCACTGTCGCCGCCTCCGGGCCGCCGGTGATGCTGACGCCGCTGGCCGCGACCGCGAGCGATGCGCGGGCCGAACCGCTGCTCGACGTGGCCGACCTCACCGTGCGCTACGCGGCGCGGCGCGGCTGGCTGCGGCGGCGCCCGCCGTCCGCCACGGTGGTCGACGGCGTCTCCCTGTCGATCGGCGTGGGGCGCACCCTGGCGTTGGTGGGCGAATCCGGCAGCGGCAAGACCACCACCGGCAAGGCCATCGTCCAGCTGCTGCGGGGGCATGCCGAGGTGACGGGCCGCGCCATGTTCGCCGGCCGCGACCTGTTCGGGCTGGAGGGCGCGTCGCTGCGCGAGGTGCGCAGTGCCATCCAGATCGTGTTCCAGGATCCTTTTTCGTCCCTGAACCCGCGGCTCAAGGTGCTGGATCTCCTCGAAGAAGGCTTGATCGCGCTGCGCCCCGGGCTCGATGCCGCCGCACGCCGCGCACGCCTGATCTCACTGCTCGACCGGGTGGGTCTGCGAGCCGATGCGCTGTGGCGCTACCCCCATGAATTTTCCGGGGGCCAACGCCAGCGCATCGCGATCGCCCGTGCGCTTGCGGTGGAGCCCCGGCTGATCGTCTGCGACGAGCCCACGTCGGCGCTCGACGTCTCGGTGCAGGCCCAGATCCTGAATCTCCTCAAAGATCTTCAAGACGAGTTTCATGTGTCCTACCTGTTCATCACGCACAATATCGGCGTCGTGGAATACATCGCCGACCATATTGCGGTGATGCGGCACGGGCGAATCGAGGAATCCGGGGTGGCACACGATGTGCTCGCCCATCCTCAAACGGATTACACGCGGCGGCTGTTGGCCGCGGTACCCCGGCTCGCCTGAATCGGGAGAGGCAGGTTCGGTGCGCAGGAAACGCACCGAACCGGCAGGAAAAACCAGAAGTACACATGCAACCATCCGCCATCAGCCTGGCCATGTTGGCTTTGTGGGCCGGCGTGCCCACGGCAGCGCGCGCCCAGGAGGCCATCACCCTGCCGAAGGTCGAAGTCACCGGCAGCCGCATCCCCCAAATCGAGAACGAGACCTCGACCCCGACGCTCGTCATCACCCGCAAGGACATCCGGGCCATGGGCCTGGCTTCCTTGAAGGAAGTGCTCGATTCACTGACCGGGTCGAGCCAGCTGCAGACCGGGTCGAACCGGACGGTCAACGACATGACCGGCTCTGCTTCTTATGCGGCGGGGGCGTCGGCAGCATCGCTGCGCCACCTGGGGCCGCAGGCCACCCTCGTGCTGTTGAATTCCAGGCGGCTCTCGTCGTTCGCCATGCACGACGATCCGGCCATGTTCACCGACCTGAACACGCTCCCGCTCGATGCGGTGGAGCGCATCGAAGTGCTGCGCAGTGGTGCATCGGCCATCTACGGTTCCGACGCAATCGCAGGCGTCATCAACATCATCACCCGCAAGAACTATCGGGGGGCCGCGCTCCGCGCGAGCCAGGAGCGGTCCACGAACTCAAGCGACTTCCGCACCACCACGGCCGGTCTGACGGCCGGGGTGGGCGACTGGCGGGAAGACGGCTTCAACCTCATGCTCAATGCCGAGCTCTACCGCCGGTCCGCCGTGTCCTGGGCCGATGTGCTGCATCTGGTCAATCCCGAATCCACGAAATACGGCTTCGGCATCGGGGCGCGGTCGCGTTGGAGCAATCCCGGCAACATCAACGGCGTGGCGCTGGCCGGCTGCGACCCGTCTCAACTCGAAGGCAGCAGCTGCACCTATGACAAATACCAGCGCCTGGAAGCCCAGCCCGCCGCCGATCGCGGCAGCCTGCTGCTGAGCGGCCGGCTCGCCCTCCGGCCCGGCCTCGAGGGCTTCGCCGAGGCGCTGTACGGCCGCTCGAAAACCATGTACGTGATGCCCGATCCCACGTACGACCCGCAGACGGTCAACACCTGGTTCGATCCAGCCACGGGGCAACTCAAACTGTTCCAGGGCCGGGGCCTTCCCGCGGGGCACCCGCTCAATTTCACCGGCCAGGACAACGCGCCATTGACGTACCGCTTCACGGATGCGGACTCGCACCTCCTGGTGGAGTCGGTCGCCTACCGGGCGCTGGCCGGCCTGCGCGGCACCGAACGCGGCGTCGATTGGGAGAGCGCGGTGGGGCTGACAGGCAGCACCGTGCGCTGGGGCTCCCGGGGCCTTTTCAGCGACAGCGGCTTCAGATCCCTGATCGGAGACTACGGCTCGAACAACGACCCCCAGTTCTTCAACCGCGGTTACCACATTGGCGGCGGCAACAGCGCCGACGTGCTGAACACGCTGTTCCCGCTGTTCAGTCAGACCGGCCACATGAAGCAGGCCTTCATGGACGGCCGGCTGTCCGGGCCCGTGGGCGCCTGGAGCGGGCGTCCCGTCGACATGGCCCTGGGCTTCGACCTTCGGCACGAATCACTCGACATCTCCGCCTCCGACAACCTGACCGCGGGCGACATCGTCGGGGCAGGGATGGCCCAGACCCAGGGCAGCCGCACCTT
>Ga0070659_100004177_pt1 | contig 10298 bp, 8 predicted proteins | sample KBSC23metaG_FD_64666 | JGI IMG/M metagenome (GOLD analysis project Ga0070659, IMG submission 64666) | Corn rhizosphere microbial communities from Kellogg Biological Station, Michigan, USA - KBS C2-3 metaG | ecosystem: Host-associated > Plants > Roots > Rhizosphere > Soil ...
AAAGAACACACAAAACAGCCTCAAACCTTAAACCTTAAACTTGCAACTTCCAACTTGCAACATGCAACCAATATTATCGCCCTTCTCCCCGGCAGCCGCAAACAGGAAATATTAAAGAAGCTACCTGTTATGCTTGAAGTGAGTAAATCATTTCTTCAATTTCAATTTGTAGTTGCGAAAGCTCCCGGGCAGGAAGATAATTTTTATGAAGAGATACTAAAACCATACAGCAATGTTTCATCAGTAAGAAATGAAACATACAAGTTACTGTTGAATGCGAAAGCAGCGCTTGTAACAAGCGGTACTGCGACATTGGAAACAGCTTTGTTTGGTGTTCCGGAAGTTGTTTGTTACAAAGGAAGCAGCATCAGTTATCAAATAGCAAAAAGACTGATCAAGGTGAAATATATTTCGCTCGTAAATCTTATCATGAACAAACTTGTTGTAAAAGAGTTGATACAAAATGAACTTACTCCAAAAAATCTTGAAAAAGAATTATTCACAATTCTTACCGATGAAAATAAGATCAGCGAAATAAAAAAAGATTATGCCGCTTTAAAAAATTTATTAGGTGAAGGTGGTGATGCTTCTGCAAAAGCAGCTAAAAGCATTTATATTTTTCTTGCAAAAGAATGGATTGCTTAGTGAATAGCCAATAGTCAATTAAATAGTAATAACATTTAAGTTACCTGAACAGCGGAATAATAACAAGTTTTATCAGGATAATGATTAAAGCAATGATGAACATAAGGAGAGAAATACGGTTCATACCATGCATATATTTCATCCATTTTGTTCTCGGAGCGTTTGGATCACGTTTTTTGATATAGAGATATTCTGCAATTTGCCGGAAGATGCCCATTACATTAATTTGTTGACAAAATTAACAAGCTGCTGAAAATTTAGTGTTATAAGGTCTTTAATTAAATTTTCATCTTCAGGATTGCAGCAAGCATGTAACTTGTCGTCAAAAATTTGAGTCCCGGTCAGGCCATATATAATCATAGCCCTTTGTGGATGCAGAATTTAATGGTATCTGCTTATGGCTACGGATGGAAAAAAAGAAGATTTGGTGGTATTTTTCATGATGAATATGTAAAAACGAAAGAGCGCGAAAGCTTTTCAGCTACCCGGTGGAGCGATTATCAAAACCAGCAACTGCAAAAAATATTATTGCATGCTTTTAAACATGTTCCTTTTTACAAAACAACTTTTGCACAATATGGAATAACTACCGCCTCTTTAAAAAATGTTTCTGTTGAATCTTTATCATGCTTACCTGTTCTTACAAAAGAGAGTTTACGACAACATGGAACGACATCGTTGATCGCAGAAAAAAAAGAAAAAGGTGGTCATTTTTTTGCAAGCAGCGGCAGTACAGGAACGCCAACTCAAATACTTTTTTCACATCCAATGCATCAACGATGGATCGGAATATTTGAGCAGCGGGTTAGAAGCTGGGCAGGTGTTAATAGTTTTATTCCACGTGGAATGATTGGAGGAAGAAGGGTATTATCTATCTCTTCTAATAATCCTCCTTATTATCGGTACAATTTTTTTGAGAAGCAGGTTTATTTTTCGGCTTATCATATCAGCGCGGAAAATGCTGAGAATTATCTAAAGGGAATGCAGCGATACAAGGTTCAATATATGACCGGTTATGCGATGAGTAATTTTTTTCTTGCAAGGTTTTTTAAAGAACAAAAATTAAATGCACCACAATTAAAAGCTGTATTAACATCAAGTGAAAAGCTTACAAACGAAATGCGTGAAGTTTTCAAAGAAGTTTATGGTTGCAAAACTTTTGATAGCTGGAGCGGAGTGGAGGCTTGCGCATTAATTACAGAATGTGAACACGGCTCTTTACATATAAGTCCTGACGCAGGTTTAATAGAAGTACTTGATGAAAATATGCAACCGGTAAATTATGGAGAAGCAGGTGAAATTTACTGCACAGGTTTTATTAATTATGATCAGCCCTTAATAAGGTATGCAATCGGTGATTCAATAATTCTTTCTGATGAAACTTGCGCATGTGGAAGAGCAATGCCCGTTGTTCAGGAAATACTTGGAAGAAACGAAGACGTTATTATTGGAAAGGATGGAAGAGAAATGGTTCGCTTTCACAGTATGTTCAATGGATTACATTCAGTAAAACAGGCACAGGTGATACAAGAAAGTATAGATGACCTGGTCATAAAAATAGTTGCGGATGAAAAGCTTGACAAAAAAGAAGAACAGCTAATGCGTGAAAGAATTATTAGTCAATTGGGAGATATAAATATTTATTTTGATTGTGTGGATGCGATTCCTTTGAATAAAAATGGAAAGTTCCAGGCAGTGATTTCAAAAGTGAAGCGAACAAAGGCACTGGAAAAAAAATGAAGCTTTTGCTCATTATTAACAGGACGCTGAAGTGAGTGACACAACAAAAGATGAACAGAGATTCAAAAGCCGGTAAAAAAACATTAGAAAAAATTATTCATGAAAATTGTTACCGTAGTTGGAGCGAGACCGCAATTTATAAAAGCGGCAGTGGTATCAAGAGCCATTGCAAAGAAGAGCGGCATTGATGAAGTGATCGTTCATACCGGTCAACACTATGATAACAACATGAGTGAAATTTTTTTTGATGAAATGCAAATTCCTAAACCCGGCTACAATCTTTCCGTTAAAGAAAATCTTCACGGAGCAATGACTGCAAAAATGCTTTGTGGAATTGAAGAAGTCTTAATGAATGAAAAACCGGATATTGTTTTAGTATATGGGGACACGAACAGCACTCTGGCTGCATCGCTTGCCGCATCTAAACTGAAAATTGCAATAGCACACGTAGAAGCAGGCTTGCGCAGTTTTAATATGCAAATGCCTGAAGAAATTAATCGCATATTGACAGACAGAGTTAGTTCATTTTTATTTTGCCCTACAAAGCAGGCTGTTGATAATTTAAAACATGAAGGCTTTGATAAACCTTTTCATCATGTTTGCTTAACAGGTGATGTGATGTATGATGCGATGCTGTTCTATTTTTCAAAATCGAACGATGCGATAATTAAACAACTGGATCTTCAATCGAAAAAATTTATTCTTGCAACCATTCATCGTGCAGAAAATACAAATGATCTTCAACATCTTGCTTCAATTGTCAAAGCACTAAATGAATTGAATACAGATCAAACAGTAATCGTTCCGTTACATCCGCGCACTGCAAAACTTATTCATCATTTAAATACTAAACCAACTTTTACAATTATTGAACCGGTAGGTTATCTTGATATGCTTCAGTTGTTGAACCATTGCTCGCTTGTAATTACAGACAGCGGCGGATTACAAAAAGAAGCATACTGGTTTAAAAAATTTTGCGTTGTGTTGCGTGAACAAACCGAATGGGTTGAATTATATGAAAACGGCTTTTGTGAACTTGCGGGAAGTGATTCAAAAAAAATTACTGATATTGCAAATAAGTTTTCGCAAAAAGTTTTTATTGATAAGCAAGGTTTATATGGCGAGGGAAAGGCAGGAGAAAAAATTGTAGAAATCCTTGAACAATATACCAACTAACTGTGCGCATATTGATCCTAACTCAATACTATTTGCCCGAAACCGGTGCTCCTCAAAACAGGCTTTCGAGTCTTGCAAAATATCTTGCGTGTTTTGGAAACGAAGTAGAGATTCTTACAGCAATGCCCAACTATCCTAAGTGTAAAATATTTCCGGAGTATAAAAACAAATCATATCATAAAGAAATAATTGAAAATATTTTCGTTCATCGTTCTTCCATTTATGTAAGCAAGAAAAAAGCGATGATAAATCGTCTTGCAAATTATTTTTCTTTTGTAACAACTTCCTATTACTGTGCCGGCAAAAGAATACAACCTGCAGATATTATTATCTGCGAATCGCCGCCGTTGTTTCTTGGTATTACAGCGGTAATGCTTAAAAGAAAATGGAAATGCAAACTCGTGTTCAACGTATCTGATCTCTGGCCGGAGAGCGCCGAGAAAATGGGCATCATCACTAATAAGGTTATCATCAAACGTTCTTATAAACTTGCGAACTGGATCTATCGCAATGCAGATCTTATCACAGGTCAAACACAGGGCATTGTTGAAACAATTCGCAAAATGCAGCCACAACAAAAATTATTCTGGTTTCCTAATGGCGTTGATCTTCCCAAATTCAACAATCATGTTCCATATACAAACAGCAACGGAAAGTTTACTTTATTGTATGCAGGGATCATAGGGCATGCACAAGGGCTTGAAGTTATACTTCATTCAGCAAGTCAACTTAAACAACAAAACGATATACATTTTTATATTATCGGTGACGGTCCTGTTAAAGAAAATTTGCTTGCTCTTCAACAACAATTACAGCTCTGCAACATTACATTTATTGAAAATCAACCTTCGGAAAAAATTATCGAGTGGTTAAAATTGTGTGATGCATATATCGTTCCTTTACGCAAGCTCGATCTTTTTAAAGGAGCCATTCCATCAAAATTATTTGAACCACTTGCTCTTGGAAAGCCCGTGTTGCTTGGGGTTGAGGGCGAAGCAAAAGAATTGTTCATTGATAATGCGAAAGGCGGTTTATTTTATGAACCGGAAAATGTAAACGAACTCACTAACGCAATCGTCACTTTATACAAAAACAGGGAACTTGCAAACGAACTTGGCAACAACGGAAAACATTTTGTAAACACGCATTTCAGAAGAGATAAAATTGCCGAAGCGTTCTGGCAACAACTGCAGCAACTATAACTCTTAATCAATTTTTATTTTACTGCAAGCACATGCTTCTTTATTTTGCATTAATTCTATGCAAATGAGTGCCGATTATTTTGTTCATCCGACGAGCGTGATTGATGAAGGCGCTGTAATTGGCGCCGGCACTCGCATCTGGCATTTTTCGCACATCATGAGTGGTAGCACAATCGGCAAAAATTGTAACATCGGTCAAAATGTTTTTATCTCTTCCGGCGTTACACTTGGCAACAACGTGAAAGTTCAAAACAATGTTTCGCTTTACACAGGCGTTACATGTGATGATGATGTTTTTCTTGGACCTTCATGTGTGTTCACAAATGTTATCAATCCGCGAAGTGCCGTTGTGCGCAAGAATGAATATCAATCAACACATGTTGCAAAAGGTGCAACCATCGGTGCCAATGCAACAATCGTGTGCGGCATAACAATAGGTGAGTATGCGTTCATTGGTGCAGGCGCTGTTGTCACAAAAAATATTTTACCTTATGCATTGGTTGTTGGGAATCCGGCAAAACAAATCGGTTGGATGAGTGCTCATGGTCATCGTTTGCAATTTGATGAAAATGGGTTTGCAACTTGTAAAGAGAACGGTGAAAAATATCAGTTCATAAATAACATTGTGGTTAAAGTTGAGTAAGATTTTTTTGTGGTCCAAACAGAAGTACATGAGTGATGCTTCTGTTGCGTCGCACCCTTGTACTGTTGAATGTATTGGAACATGATGAAGTTAGATGCCTCATTCTTCGGCATGACAAGCTCAGATTTTTTGATTATGCTGAAATTTATTCTTCAGCTTTTCATTTCTTTATAGCTTGTCACCCTGACAAAGGAAGGGTCTGATGTTTACTTCAATTTAAAATAAATGAAACCTGTAAAATTTGCTGTTATTGGTTGCGGACATATAGGAAAGCGGCATGCAGAAATGATCTGCCGCAATCCGAAAGCCGCATTAGTTGCATTGATCGATGTAAAAGAAAAATCTTCTCTCAACATTAATGCTTATAATGTTCCATTCTTCCAAAGTCTTGAAGAGTTTTTACAATCAGGCATTGCTGCAGATGTAATAAACATTGCAACGCCAAATGGTTTACATGCGCAACAGGCTTTGCAATGTTTGAATGCGCAAAAAAATATAGTTATTGAAAAACCAATCGCCATTACAAAAGCCGATGCGGAAAAAATTATTTTCAAAGCATTGAATGTACATAAGTATGTTTTTGCCGTGATGCAAAACCGCTACTCACCTCCTTCCGTTTGGATAAAAGAAATGATTGAATCAGGAAAGCTTGGAAAAATTTTTATGGTGCAAATGAACTGCTACTGGAACCGGGATGAGCGTTACTATAAAAAAGATGCGTGGCACGGAACAAAAAAATTAGATGGCGGAAGTTTGTTCACTCAGTTCTCTCACTTCGTCGATATTTTTTACTGGTTGTTTGGTGACATTCAAAACATTCAAACAAAACTTCGTTGCTTTAATCACGAAGGTTTAACTGAATTTGAAGACAGCGGTCTTGTAACATTTGATATTGTGAATGGTGGAATCGGCAGTATAAATTTTTCAACTTCGGTCTGGAATAAAAATATGGAAAGCAGCATGACCATTATTGCAGAAAATGGAAGCATAAAGATCGGCGGACAGTATATGGAACAAATTGAATATTGCCATGTAAAAGATTATACAATGCCGCAACTTCCGAAAACCAATCCCGGTAATGATTACGGGGGTTACCAGGGCTCAGCAGCCAATCATGCTTATGTAATAGAAAATGTGATTGATGTTATTCATTCCAACTCTTCTATCACCACGAATGCACTGGAAGGATTGAAAGTGGTTGATATTATTGAACGCATTTATGCAGCAGCAAACAAATAATTTTCTTCGTGCTGACTTTTCTTTTCAAGTTGAAGTGTGCGACGCAACAGGTGATTACATGAAATACTACTGCCGGCAACATAAAAATATTTCAAATAATAAAGCTCCTTATTCAGGAGCTTTATTTTATAAGAACTTGCTTAGTGTTGAACTATTATCTTTTGCGAGATCATTTCTTTGTTGTTATTTAAACGGATGTAGTATATGCCGCTTTTGAGAGCACTTACATCTAACCTGTATATTTTGCTTTCTGCATTTGTCTGTTTAACAGTAACGATGCTGCCCGTCTCATTAATTAAGGTAATTGTTGTGTTGCCTTTCCAATTTGTCTTAAATGCGATGTTCGCATAATTATTTGCAGGCTGAGGATAAATCTTTATTGTGTTTGAAATTTCAGTCGCATTATTATTCATCAGCGATGCAATTACTGCTGCACACTTGCCTGATTGCGTAACAGAATATCTTGCACCACCTGGTTGCAAAACAGCATAAGACCGATCACGCTGACCTTTTGTAAACATAAACATGCACGCATCATCTGTGTAATCCATGTAATTCATAAACATATCGCCATTGGGTCCGTTGCCACATGATATATGAGGAAATGACGGGCAACCATAATTTTCGCCTGCCTGGTTGGGTGTATCACCAACAAGATCGCTTCCCGTGCATGCGCCACCATCATCGCCCCAGATATGACGAAGATTAAGCCAGTGACCAATCTCATGTGTTGCAGTTCTTCCTTTATCATATGGAGGATCAACAGTGAGTTCGTCGCCAAACGCAGAATATAAAATAACAACTCCGTCTGTGCTCGCAGGGCCACCCGGAAATTGTGCATAACCTAATAAACCTTGTCCTAAATTACAAACCCAGATATTTAAATATTTATCTGCAGGCCACGCATTATCGCCGCCCATGCTACTGAATTTTACCGCATCATTTGATGAGAAAGATTTTTTTGTTGTTTTCTTTCGAATTATTCCGGTTGTTGCGTTTCCATTAGGATCGGTTTTGGCAAGACAAAATTTTATTTTAAAATCGCCGCGCCGCAATTTGAATACAGATGGAATAAGGCTGGTATCGCTGTTCTTTAATTGATAGTCTTTATTAAGTACACTAATCTGACTTAATATTTGCGCCTGGCTTATATTCTGAACAACAGTTTTGTATACGACATGCACAACAACCGGTATAGTGTAAAGAGGTGTGCCCAGATTTGCAATACCTGATAATGATTCACCACCTCCGCGTTTGATAAATTCTTGCGTAGCTCTTTCAATGTCTTTCTGATTTTGAGCAAATTCAGGATGTGTTTGCATCATTGCAAGGTTGTACTCATAGGTGGCACATGTACGTTGCGCAAATAAAGAAGTTATAACAAGAGAACAGCACATGAATGAAGTGAGGGAAAGTAAAATGTTTCTCATAGCTTTAAGTTTTGATGATTGTGAACTTAAGAATTCTCGGCCAAAAAAGAAAATATAATTTAGCTTATGCCGTTTGTTTTTGCTGTTTTATCAATTTTCAGAATCAATCCTTGTAACACTTTTCCTGGACCAACTTCTGTAAATTCTTTTGCTCCGTCTGCAATCATTGCTTGTACGCTTTGTGTCCAACGAACAGGACTGGTAAGCTGATCAATTAAGTTCTTTTTTATTTCTGAAGGATCTGTTACTGCTTTTGCAACCACATTTTGATAAACTGCGCATGTTGGATTGTTAAATGCAGTAGTTTCAATTGCTTCAGCCAATTCTTTTTTTGCAGGCGCCATCAATGGTGAATGAAACGCTCCGCCAACAGGCAACATCAATGCACGCTTAGCCCCGGCAGCTTTTAATCTTTCACATGCCAACTCAACTCCTTTTATTGAACCGCTTATTACCAATTGTCCGGGGCAATTATAATTTGCAGGAACAACAACTTCACCTGTTTCATCTTGAACAGCAGCACAAATCTCTTCCACCTTTGCATCGTCCAAACCCAATACTGCAGCCATTGTTGAAGGAGTTAATTCACATGCTTTCTGCATAGCTTGCGCTCGAATGCTTACAAGTTTTAAAGCATCTTCAAAACTTAATGTTGCATTTATCACCAATGCAGAGAACTCACCAAGTGAATGACCTGCTACCATATCGGGTGTTGGTTTTTCTAAAGTTTTATACGCAATTACTGAATGCAAAAAAATCGCGGGCTGTGTTACTTTGGTTTGTTTTAATTCTTCATCGGTTCCTGTGAACATTATGTCGCTGATACGAAAACCAAGAACATCATTTGCCTGCCCGAATAAATCTTTTGATGAAGAATTATTCTCGTACAAATTTTTTCCCATGCCGCTGAATTGCGAACCTTGCCCCGGAAAAACATAAGCATGTTTACTCATAGAAGTTTGTAGTTTGTGGTTTGTAGTTGATTTGCTGAGGAAAGTTTTGATCGTACAAGTGAGTGACACAACCGCAGCACATAGTAGTAATGCAGTTGGTTAACAAATAAATTAACTCAAATCAGCGCTGATCAATTTTAAAAATTCACTGCGGGTAGTATTTTTTTCAAACTCCCCATAAAAAGCAGAAGTGGTAGTTACAGAATTTTGTTTTGATACGCCACGCATCATCATACACAAATGTTTTGCTTCGATAACCACCGCAACACCAAGCGGGCTAAGGCTTTCAGTGATCGCGTTCATGATCTCCACTGTGAGCCGCTCCTGTACTTGCAGCCTGCGTGAAAACACATCAACCACTCTTGCAATTTTACTGAGTCCGGTTATCCAACCGTTTGGAATGTAAGCGATGTGCGCCTTTCCAATGAACGGCAACATGTGATGCTCGCACAAACTATACAATTCAATGTCTTTAACAATCACCATTTCGCTGATGCTTTCATGAAACCTTGCAGAATTTAAAATCGCTACCGCATCCTGGTGATAACCCTGCGTCATAAACTGTATCGATTTTGCAATGCGTTCCGGTGTTTTCAACAAACCTTCACGCTGCGAATCTTCTCCGATCAAATCAATAACGCCTTTGTAATGTTCAGCTAATTGAGATGTTACACCGTCCTGGTAATTTTCAGTTTTGTTATAAGCCATGATTTTATTTTTTTGAGCCGGGCTTTTGAGTATCTATGATGCTCCACTTGCGTCGCACTCTTGTACATTTATATCTTTATTCAGCACTTCAGCTTCTGCCTTAAACCTTACACCCTACGCCTTCAACCTCACACCGGATAATCCACAAAGTTTCTTTCAGTCTCATACAAGCGCACCTGCAAATCAAGACGTGTATCTATATGTGCACGTAAAATGTTGTGTATAACAATAGCAATGTTTTCTGCCGTTGGATTCAGTAAACTAAATTCTTCCGTATCAAGATTCAAATTTTTATGATCAAATTTATCGATCACATGTTTCTTGATGAGATCACTGAGGTGTTTCATGTCCATCACATAACCTGTGTGCGGATCAGGATCACCAATCACCTTCACTATTAATTCATAATTGTGACCATGGTAGTTTGGATTATTGCATTTTCCAAAAACTTTCTGATTCACTTTATCAGTCCATTCAGGATTATGCAAACGGTGCGCTGCGTTAAAATGTTCTTTGCGATATACTGCTACACGGTGACTCATTAAGTTTTGTGTTTGGTTAA
>Ga0070659_100004186_pt1 | contig 10294 bp, 7 predicted proteins | sample KBSC23metaG_FD_64666 | JGI IMG/M metagenome (GOLD analysis project Ga0070659, IMG submission 64666) | Corn rhizosphere microbial communities from Kellogg Biological Station, Michigan, USA - KBS C2-3 metaG | ecosystem: Host-associated > Plants > Roots > Rhizosphere > Soil ...
CCAATTACCTTGAACGAAACGTCGTTTACCCGAAGGAAGCGAAGAAAGCCGGCGTGGAAGGACAAGTGATCGTGCAGATGGTGGTGCAACCGGACGGCAGTGTTGCGGATGCGAAAGTCGTACGTGGCGTGGATCCGTTGCTCGACGCGGAAGCGTTGCGCGTGGTCAGCGCGATGCCGAAGTGGCAACCGGGAAAACAAAACGGAACGGCGGTGAAGGTGCGTTACAACGTGCCGGTGGTTTTCAGACGCGATTGACGTTTGCGGCTTCCACTAAGTCCGCTGCTTTAATTGGCTTCCACCAAGGCGATTTCTTCCGTCGTTACATTGTAAAGTTTGTACATCCAGTCGTTCAAGCGTTGCTTGTGGTGCTGGATGCGGAATTGCAGTTGGTGACTTTGGTTTGCAGCACGCGTTCGTGCGGATGTTGTTTGGCAACGAAGCCTGTCATTGCGTCGTCATTCTGGCCGCGGTGATGTGTCTGCTGTAATAGAATCCGTTGTACGGGTAATCGCTTTGCGGCGAACGCAACATGAAATAGCGATCCGCTTCGATGGCCGTGTCGTAGCCGGACGGCTCACGACCGAGTTGCTTCGTTTCCAGGCCGTGTCCAAAATTTGCCCTGCACGTGCCGTCCAGGTATTCCAGGTTCAGGCAACACAACGTGGCCGCCGCGGTGAGTTCCGGGTCCTTGTTTAGAAAGGAGGCCGTTGTGCCGGGTTCCAACACGCGGTTGTGGTAGTTGCCGCCAAGCAGAATCATTCTGGAACGCGGGTGATGCAGGAATTGCGTTTTGATTTTCGTAAACATCAGGCTGTCCCGTTGCGTGTCGCTGCCGTCGGTGGCGTTCATATCGTAAAAGAAAACGGTCGCCTTTGGGTTGCCGCTCAGGGAGGCAATCAGCGCTGCCCAAGGCAGCGATTCCCTGCCGTCCAGGTAAGGCGGGTTGCGAAAAAAGGTGCTGGCGTAAACGCTGCTGTCGGTGTGCCGGGAAAGAAACAGCGACATCAGCGACGATGGAATTTCAAAGCCCACCGTCACGCTGTCGCCGTGTGCCGTGAAAAGATTGGACAACCCGTTTACAAACGGCGCGGACTCCCCGGTGCCGTGCATTTCGCCAAACATGATTATTTGAAACGGCGCGAGCAACCGGTAAATAGAATCGCTCAACCGTTCGGGGTCGTGGATGCGAACGGCGTTTGTTTTTACATAAGACGCGTCCTGCGCGTGAACGGATAACACGGTGAACGTACAAACGAGAATACGAAGGAGGTGGGTTGTCATGCGGTTTGCTTTCGTTTTGTAAGGCTGTGGCTTTACCCGTGCGATTTCTTCCGGCATTAAGTAATACGGCTTGTACACCAACTCGTTTGTTTCGGTCATCAACTTTTCAAAAATCCCAACTCGTAAACCAACGACTGCAATTTTTCCGTTAACGCTTTGTACGCTTCCTCGTACGGTTTGAAATCGACGGGAGCGAAACGCGGCTAGATGCCGATGTTAACGGTTCGCCTCCACCAACTCGATTTCCGTCGGTTTTAAGTTGTAGGGCTTATCCACCAAGTCGTTTTTGTTTTGGTGCTTTACTTCGATGCGAGGTCGCCGTACCAATAGGCGGCGTTGACACCGCCGTCCATTAGAAAATCGCTTCCGGTAATGAATGCACCGTCCGTTCCCATGAGCAATGCACCAACGGCTCCGACCTCGTCGGGCGTTCCGGCACGTCCGGCTGCTGACACGCCAATCATGTTCCGGTATCCGTCGCCAAGGGGACCGTTCAATTCATCGTTGGCAAGCGGCGTGATGATAATCCCGGGACTGATGGTGTTGATGCGCGCGCCCCGCTTTCCCCAACGCACGGCTTCGGCGATTACCCGAAGCGAATTGGCGCGCTTGGAAATGGTGTAAGCATCACCGGAGTTTTTTATCTGATCGCGTTGCAGCATGGGAAGATGAAGCAGTTCTTCCACCGGCGTGGTTGCGAGAGCTTTATTTTGTGCGGCAGAAAGCGGCGGCAACCGATAGCCGGCCATAGAGGCAATCACCACGCCCGAACCGCCGCGCGCCATCACGTTGCCAAATTCCTCGAGCACCAGCGCTGTTCCGTACAAATCAACTTTAAGGATCGTTTCCGGCGAAGCCTGTGTTGGAGACACACCGGCGGCATGAATGAGTCCTTTGATGTCGCCGTTTGCAACCGCAGTTTTTACAAGTGCCTGAACCGACTCACGCGAAGAAACATCTACCAGAGCCGTGGTTACTTCAAACCCGGCGTCGCTCAATATTTTTGCCGCCGCTTCTGCATTTTCCAAACGGATGTCCGCCAACAAGACGTGCTTACCCGCACTGACGCGGCGTGCGATTGCCTGACCGATTGAACCGGCACCGATAACGACAATAACATTTTTATAATCTTTCATAGCGGCGTTGCACACTAAATATTCACGCCAGTGTAATGGCTATTGTTAACGGCAAGCCGTTTCAACAATTCTTTTTTTTCAGCCATCAGTTCTTTAGGAATCCCAACTCCTAAACCAGCGGCTGCAACTTCTCGCTCAGCGATTTGTACGCTTCTTCGAATGGCTTGAAACTTAGTGGAACGAATGGGTTTGCCTTGGTGCGCGAGCGGAGCACAAGCTGCGCTGTGGCTTTTAACCCGGTGCACACCGGCGAGACCGAGTCGATTGCGCTGCTTTTAATTTTTCGTAAAGGCTCGTTAGCTCGGAAAACGGGTTGGTGGTTGCTAAAAGTACCAATGCAAAAAAAACTTCGTCCAATAAAAAGCCGCGACGTTTCCGCCGCGGCTATTCGATTGTCTAACGAGACGCTATTGCTTAATCAAACGCAAGGTTTGCACGTTATCATCGCTCACAATTTGCAAAAGGTAAATTCCATCGGCGTAATCGCTCACGTTCAGGTCAACGGCGTTGAGTCCTTTCGTCAACGTGACGGTCTTAGTGTTAAACAACTTTCCGGTAACGTCAATCAATCGTAGCACCGCGGTTCCATTGCTCGCAGCGTTCACCTCCAACATTGTGTTTCCCGTGGTCGGGTTTGGGTACAGCGCCATGTTGTTGGTTGCGCCGCTTTCGTCCATCCTGCAAGACGAGATCACCACGCTGCAATAGCTCGTGCAACCGTTAACGTTCGTGACCGTTACCCCGTACGTGCCGCTGGTGGAAACAATTATGCACGCCGTGGTGGCTCCGTTGTTCCATAGAAAATTAGTACCCGTCGTGGATGCGCACATCGTCACGGACGCACCGCTGCCGCAAAGCGGCGCTGCACCGGATATGCTGCATGCCGGAGGAACGGCTTGCGTAATCACCGCGGTGTCCGTTGCAAACGCGCCGGCCGCGTCGTAAACCACAAGCCCGTAAATGCCGGCGCACAACCCCGAAACCGTTGCAGTCGTCGCGCCGTCGGACCATTGGAACGTGTAAGGCGCCGTGCCGCCGCTGACCGAAGCCGTCGACGAGCCGTCGCATGCGCCGATGCAGGTCGTCGCGTTGGTGACGTCTACAAAAAGTGGCGAGCCGCCGATGGTGATCACCGTGGATTGCGAACATCCGTTCGCGTCCGTCACCGTCACCGCGTAGGTGCCCGGGCAAAGTCCACCGCGAAGCGCCGTCGTGACGCCATCGCTCCATTGGAACGCATAAGGCGCCGTGCCGCCACTTACCTGGACGATGGCGCTGTCCACGCATCCACCATGGTTCGATTTCGAAACGGTTACCGACATCGCCGTGGGTTGCGTCAACGCAACGGACCCCGTGGCGGTTTGTCCGGCACCATCCGTGGCTGTTACGGTGTAAAGGCCCGGACACAATCCCGTGATAAGCGCGCTCGATGAGCCGTTGCTCCATAGGTACGAATACCCGCCGGCACCGCCGGTTGCCGAAACCTGTGCCGACCCGTTGCATGCACCGAAGCATGTGATGACGGTACCGGAGGTCACCAGGGACAGCGGCGTGTAACCCAGTTGCGTGGATGCCGTGGTCGTGCAACCGTTGGCATCCGTAATCGTAACGCTGTAATTGCCGTTGCACAATCCGTTTATCGACGACGACGACGCGTTGTTGTAACTCCAATGGTACGCGTACGGCGTAGTGCCACCGGAAACCCCGGCCTGGATGAAACCGTCGCAGATATCACCCGCCGGGCTGATGGCAAACAGGTTGACGTTGAGCGGCGCTGCCGGTTGCGTGACGCTGAAAAAGTCGGCCGCGCTGCAGCCGTTTGCGTCGGTCACCGTAATCGAGTGCGTGCCGGCACACAGCCCGCCGATGAAGTTGTTGGTGGCGCCGTTGCTCCAGGTGCGCGTGTACGGCGTCGTGCCGCCGGTCACCGACGACGTGGCGATGCCGGTGCAGTTGCCGTAGCAAGCGATGTTCGTGTGCGTGACGGCCACCGCGGGGCTCGGGAATTCCGTTACGTTCGCCGTCCCCGTCACCACACAACCCGACGCGTCATGAACCGTAACCGCGTACGCGCCGGCGCACAACGAGGATTGCGACGCGCCGGTGGGGCCGTTGCTCCACGCGTACGCTATCGGCGATATGCCTCCAGAGGTGATCACGGACACATTGCCGTTGCACGTTCCGCTGCAAATTGAGCTTCCGGTTGTTGCGATGGTCAACGGCAGTGCGTGTGTAACCGCAACCGAAGTGGCCGCGGTGCAGCCCATCGCGTTGGTGACGGTTACGGTGTAGGTGCCTGTGTTGAGATTGTTGACGGTTGCCGTAGTGGCGCCGTTACTCCAATGATAGGTGAACGGCGGCGTGTCGTTTACCACCGAGAGCGTCGCGGAGCCAAGCGTGGTACAGCCCACTTGTGTCGACGTCGTTGCAAGCGTAAACGCGGAGGCCACAACATTACCCGCCCCAACGGCGCTGCATCCGTTGGCGTCGGTTACGGTTAACGAATACGTTCCGGCACACAACCCGTTCATGTTGTTCGCCACGCCGCCGTTGCTCCAGTGCCGGTTGTACGGCGACGTGCCGCCGCTGATCGCGGCGAACGCGGAGCCGCTGCATGACCCTACGCATGTTTTAGTGGTGGTAACATTTGCGGTTAATAACGATGGCTGCACGACGGTCGCCGAGCCGGTTTTAGAACTGCCGTTGTACGTGACGGTTACGGTGTAACTACCGGGAGCAAGGTTGGAAATCGTTTTCGTGGTGGCGCCGTTGCTCCATTGGTACGTGGCCAGGGCCGGAACGTTGATACCCGTGGTGTTGGCGGTGGCAGTGCCGTTGTTAGCGCCGTAGCACGTGACATCGGTCCTGGCAACGGTGAGGTTGAAGGCGCCGGCGCTGAGCGATGCGAGCAACAGTCCGGCCGTCACCAAGGCATTTCTTGCATGAAATTTGAGTTTCATCTTGCGGAGTTTGGGTTTAGGTTGAATACGAAATATAACGGTAAACAGAACCGTTATCAACGTTTTTGTCCGACAGGATATGAACAGCATGTCTACTTTTTATCGGTTGGGTTGAATACATCATGTCCACCGCGTTTCGAAAGTCGAACCCAAAAAAAGCCGCTCATTTGAGCGGCCTGACCGGTTTTTACGCTGAGATCGATTTTCGGGAAATGTTCAGGTTCCGGGGACGACTACGCCACTTTCTAAACGGAGACCATGAAAACGGCAACGCGCATGTTCGGAATTGCCTTGTTGCGCTTCAACTCAGTGCGGATATCGATAAGCAGAGCTAAGGGTTTATACGAAACCGGAATTCACGAGGAGGATTGATGTTGTTCACTGCAAAAGGTGTTGGGTTGCGTTGCCGCATTTGTATCGATTAGAAACGCTTTCGGATTGTTGTTCTGTTACGGACAATCGGTTGGCGGCTGCTATAAATACCAATGCAGTCTCAACAGGAATGTACTCGTAACTTGGCTTGTAGACGAGACGTGACTCGAACTCCGGTTGGAATCGAACCAAAAATCTTTTTGTGACCCCGTTGGGATCCCAAACCAAGACCCAACCGGACCGTTGTCAAACAAGACCAAAATCAGTCTTTCCAACGTTGTTTTCCCCGTAACTTTGCGCTTCCGAACTCCCTGAAAATGAAGAAAACACACCTTGCGTTACTCGTCGTCATCGCCGTGCTGATTGGCTTCATCATCAGCGTCGCGTCGAGTTCGAGCACGTATAAAACGTTTTCAACTGCTTCTTCCAACACCGAACGCGACTTTCAAATCGTCGGTCATCTGGTGAAAGAAAAGCCCATCGTTTACGAACCGGAACAGGACGCAAACCGTTTTTCCTTTTTCCTCAAAGACAACGACGGTCAGGTGAAGCAAGTCATTTTTCATGGCGGCAAACCGCAGGACTTCGAGCGCTCCGAGCAAATCGTGTTGACGGGACGAATGAACGGCGACGAGTTTATGGCGACGAAGCTGCTGATGAAGTGTCCGTCCAAATACACGAACAACAAGCTGGACGTGAAGGAATACGAGGCAACCAAAGCCGGCATTTGATGAACGTTCCGTTCGAGGGAGAACATACAGTAGCTGGCGTCGTCGGTCAGTTGGCGGTGGTCACGGCGTTCGTCGCCGGTTTGTTTTCCGCCATCGCGTATTTCGTTTCAATTCGTAACAAAGACAAGAACGACGGCAACAACTGGTTGAACACCGGTCGTGCGTTTTACATATTACAGGCTGCTGCCACGTTGTCCATCGGCGTCACGTTGTACTACATCATCGCGTCGCATCTGTTCGAATACCATTACGCGTGGGAACACTCGAGCCGCGCGTTGCCGACGAAATATTTGCTGTCGTGTTTTTGGGAAGGACAAGAAGGAAGCTTTTTGTTGTGGATGTTTTGGAACGCGGTGTTGGGTTTGATTCTAATGGCGCGGCGCGGCAAGCACGAGCCTTACGTGATGTTCGTGTTCGGCGTGGTGCAGTGTTTCCTCGCGTCGATGTTGCTCGGCGTTTACATCGGCGATTACAAGATTGGCTCGACGCCGTTTTTGTTGTTGCGTGATTTCATGGTTGGCGCTCCGATTTTCCAACGCGCGGATTACCTCTCGTTCATCAAAGACGGCAACGGACTCAACCCCTTGTTGCAGAACTATTGGATGGTCATTCATCCACCAACCCTTTTCCTTGGCTTCGCCTCGACGCTCGTTCCGTTCGCGTTTGCGATTTCGGCTTTGTGGCAACGCGACTACCAAAGCTGGTTGAAACCCGTGTTGCCTTGGAGTTTGTTTTCCGGTGCTGTGCTGGGCACCGGCATCATGATGGGAGCCGCGTGGGCTTACGAGTCGCTGACGTTCGGCGGTTACTGGGCTTGGGACCCCGTGGAGAACGCGTCGCTCGTGCCTTGGCTGATGTTGATCGCAGGGATTCACACGTTGCTCGCGTACAAGAAAACCGGTCATTCGCTCCGCGTCACGATGGTGTTTTTTCTTTTAACGTTCATCCTCGTGTTGTACTCCACGTTCCTCACGCGCTCCGGCATCCTCGGCGACACGTCCGTGCACGCGTTCACCGACCTCGGCATGAGCGGACAACTCGTGATCTACTTGTTGGCGTTGACGTTGCCGGCATTGGCGTTGCTCGTCGTGCGTTGGCGTTCGATGCCGTCGGAGCCGCGCGAAGAGAATTTGTACACGCGCGAGTTCTGGATGTTCATCGGTTCGTTGATGTTGTTTTTGTCGGCGTTGCAGATCACGTTCACCACGTCCATTCCGGTTTACAACAAACTGTTCGGCACCAACTACGCGCCGCCGACCGACGCCGTTTCGCATTACAACCGCTGGCAAATTCCGTTCGCGATCATCGTCGCCATACTTTCCACCACGAGTCTGTTTCTGAAATTCAAGAAAACGGAAGTCAAGTATTTCATCGGTCGCGTCGGCGTTTCGTTGATTCTGGCTGCGGTGATTACCGCCTTGGTGGCTTGGCTCGCGGAGATCCACCAAGCCGTTTACATCGTGTTGTTGTATGCCGGTGTTTATTCGGTTGTTGCCAACCTGTATTATTTCTTCGTGGTGTTGTCCGGCAAACTCCGCGTGTCGGGTCCGGCGCTGGCGCATTTGGGTTTCGGGTTGATGCTCGTCGGCATTTTGTTTTCGTCGTACAACAAGGAAACCATTTCGCGCAACTCGCTCGGCATCGACTTCGGCAAAGGCTTCGACGAAGCGTCGCAACGCGAAAACATGTTGCTGTACAAAAACATCCCGTCGAAACTCGGTCCCTACACGGTCACGTACGTCGGCGATTCCACGGCGCCGCCGAACCATTATTACAAAGTCCTCTACGAACGCTTCGACTCAGCGACGAACAAGAAAACCGAATCCTTCACGCTGCTGCCGAACGCGCAGATCAACCCGAAGATGGGCTTGATTTCCAACCCCGCGACGCGCCACTACGTGAGCCGCGACATCTACACGCACGTCACGTCCGTGCCGGACAAGAGCCGCGACGAAAACGAAATCGAAAGCAAGTTCAAACCCGTTACCAAAAAAATCGGCGACACCATTTTCACCGCGTCGAATTACGTCGTGTTGGAAAAACTCGAACGCTTAACGAAAGACCCGCGCACAACGATCGGTGCCAACGACATTGCCGTTGCCGCCAACTTGTCCATCAAAAGTTTGACCGGCATGAACACGCCGGCGCAACCGCTGTACATCATCCGTGGCAACGAAGTGGAACGCGTCGACGCGGATTTGCCGGACCTCGGCTTGACGTTCCGCGTGAACCGCATCGATCCCGAATCGCAACAGATCACGCTCGACGTCGCCGAATCGAAACCGCAACCGGATTACATCGTGATGAAAGCGATCGTGTTCCCGCAAATCAATTTGTTGTGGCTCGGCTTGGTGGTGATGATCGCGGGCTTTGTGATTTCCATTGCGCGGATTTTCAACAAAGAGCGCCAGTCCAAAACGACCAAACGGGTTGAGCCGGTCCGCGCCTGATATCGTCATCGTCGGTTCCGGCAACGTGGGTTTTCACGTCGGTCAAAAGCTTTATCGGCAAGGCTTCGAGATCAAACAAGTTTTCAGCAAAACACCCGAGCACGGCAAATCGCTGGCTGAAAAAGTAAACTGCTCGTTCACCACGGAATTGTCGGAAGTTGTTTCTGATGCCGACGTGTATTTGCTCTGCGTGAAAGACGACGTGATGCAGGAAGTTGTCGACGCGTTGAACATCAAAGACAAGATCGTTTTGCATACTGCGGGAAGCGTTCAACGAAACATTTCCGCTCGCACCGACATCCACCAAGGCGTTTTATATCCGTTGCAATCGTTTAACCGAAACACAGAAGTCAATTGGGAAAACGTTCCTGTATTTGTCGACGGTGACAATGACCACGTAATTTCTATTGCCACGCAAATCGGACAAGCCCTCAGCAACAACGTTCAACGAGCTAACGATGAGCAACGCATGTCCATTCACATCGCTGCTGTCTTTGCCAACAACTTTTCCAATCACTGTTTGGCAATCGGTCAATGTCTGCTCGAAGAACACGGCTACGACTTCAGTGTGTTAAAACCTTTGATGAACACAACCTTTCAACGTCTGCTTACCACCAAGCCGTTCGACGTACAAACCGGTCCGGCGATTCGTGGCGACGTCAACACTGTCGACAAACATTTGAAAGCATTGTCGACACAATCGGATTGGAAAGAACTTTACGAACGCATGTCCGACGATATTAAAAAGCTGCACCGCAAGTGAGCGAAACGATATACCAACAACTCAAGAAAATAAAAGCCATCGCGATGGACGTCGACGGCGTGCTCACCGACGGCACGTTGCTGTGCACCGACAGCGGCGAATGGATCCGGCGGATGAACATCAAAGACGGTTACGCGATTGCGCATGCGGTGAAGCAAGGACTGCACCTCGCCGTCATCAGCGGTTCGATAGGCGAGGGTGTGAAGCTTCGAATGCAACGCTTGGGTATCGAGTTCATTTATCAAGACGTAGCGGACAAAGGCAATAAGCTTAAGGAGTGGATGGAATCGCTGAAGGTCAGCAAAGAAGAAGTGATGTTCATCGGCGACGACATGCCCGACATTCCGGCGTTGAAACTCGCGGGTCTTGCCTGTTGTCCGAAAGACGCGGTGCCGGAAGTGCACGAGGTTTGCAAATACATTTCCCCGTTCAACGGCGGCGACGGTTGCGTTCGCGACATCATCGAAAAAGTTATGAAATTGCAAGGCACTTGGAATGCCTAACGCCGTCGGTTCGTTTCTAAAACTCGTTCGTTACCCGAACCTGCTCTTCATCGTGTTGACCCAACTGGGTTTGCATTACCTCGTCATTCTCCCGAT
>Ga0070659_100004187_pt1 | contig 10292 bp, 8 predicted proteins | sample KBSC23metaG_FD_64666 | JGI IMG/M metagenome (GOLD analysis project Ga0070659, IMG submission 64666) | Corn rhizosphere microbial communities from Kellogg Biological Station, Michigan, USA - KBS C2-3 metaG | ecosystem: Host-associated > Plants > Roots > Rhizosphere > Soil ...
ACGACGTAACCGACCATCCACGCCGCGAACGGCCCGGCCGCGACCAGCGGCGACGCGCGCCAGTCGGCGCGCAACCGCGGCCGGAAGCCGACCGCGCGCAACCCGGGCAGCAGCGCGAGCGTCTGCACGACGATGCCGCCGGTGGTGCCGGCCGCGAGCACCAGGATCTGGCCGTGGGTGAGCTGGCCCGCGTGCGGCGCCGAGCGGGTGATGGCGAGGAACAGCCCGCCGCTCGCGATCACGACGAGGTTGTTCAGCACCGGCGCCCACATCGGCAAGGCCAGGCTGCCGCGGGTGTTCAGGACGGCGGTGAACACCGCGCCCGCGCCGTAGAACAGCACCTGCGGCAGGAAGTACCGGGCGAACGTCGTCGCGAGGTCGCGGTCGGCGCCGGTCAGCTTCCCGCCGTACAGGTGCACGATCTGCGGCGCGAGCAGTACGCCGAGGACGGCCGCGACGGTGAGGACGGCGACGACGACGGAGAACAGCCGCTGGGCGTACGCCTCGCCGCCGTCGGAGTCGTCGTGTGCGGCCTGCACCAGCAACGGGAGCACGACGCTCGACAGCACGCCGCCGAGGAGCAGGTCGTAGAGGATGTTCGGGATCGTGTTGGCGACGTTGTACGGGTCGCCGAGGAACTGGCCGAGCGCGGCCGCGATGACGATCGTGCGCAGGAAACCGGTCAGCCGGGAGGCGAGGGTGCCGGCCGCGATCGCCGCGCCCGAGCTCGCCCGGCTCACGCGGTGCGTCGGCGCGCCCGCAAGCCGCGCCGGATCAGCCGCACGATCACCGCGATCATCAGCACCGCGGTCGCGCCGCCGGTGATGAGCAACGCGACGATCCCGTACGCCGTCGACCGGACGAACAGCTGCACCTCCGGCTGGTAGATCTGGCCGCTCGGCGTGTACAGCGTGACCTTCAGCGGGAAGACGCCGGAGGTCTGCGCGGTCGCCTTGATGTCGATCGGGATCCGTCGATGCGGCGGGATGACCTCCAACTTGCGCCCGTTGCCGGCCACTTTGAGGTGCAGGCCGCTCGCGATCCCGACGACGACGCGCACCGGGGTGTCCAGCTCGTTCGAGACAGTGACCGGGACGGTACCGCTGTTGCTCGTCAAGGTGACGAACGAGCCGGCGCCGGTCGCGATCCGCACCCGCCGCATCGTCGACGCGATCGCGGCCCGTACGGCGGACATCCTGGTCGCGGCGTCGCCGCGGTCGTCCCGCCAGGCCGACGACAACGTCCGCAGCACGGCGTCGTCGAAGTCGCGCGCCTGGCCGTCGCCGGGGGTGGTGATGCCGGCGAACGCGTCCACCCGACCCTTCGCCTTGCGCGCCTGGGCGAGGTAGCTGGGGCTGAGCTCGGCAGCGCGCTCTTCGGCCGGGTAGTTCAGTGGCTCGCGGGTGACCTTCGTCGAGACTGGGTTGGCGAGGACGGTCGACAGCGGCACCGGCTGCACCCACGGCACCTTGCCGGTGTCGGCGAGCAGCCGCTCGGCGAACACCGGATCGGGCGCCCAGCGGCGGTCCGGCGCGACGACGAGCGCGCGCTGATCCGACGGCAGCTCGGCCTGGATCATCAACAGCTCGGACAGAAATCGTTGTAGCGCAAGGGGTTCGAGCGCGTGGTTGTCCATGCCGGCGGCGATGACCGCGCGCAGCCCGTCGTCGACGAGCAAGGCGTCGAGGTTGCCGGCGCGAGCGCCGACGAGCGCGTGCGCCCCGGGTGTCTCGGCCGGCTCGCCGCCGAGGATGGGCAGCGCCGACCCGTCGAGCACGACCGTCCGGATGCCGGCGGTGAACAGGCTCTCGAGGGACCGCTGGTCGACCAGCCCGTCCGGCGGCCAGGCGTAGTTCAGCGTCGAGGTGTTCAGCGCGGTGGCGAGCGACGTCTCGCCCTTGTTGATCGCGACCTGGACCTCACCGGCAAGGCCGGCCCGGCTGGCGGCGACGAGGTCGGGGTCGGCGTACGGCAGGGCGAGCACCTCGCCGCGGCCGACGGCGGCCCGCAGCGAGGACAGCCAGCTCGCCGCGGCGGACTTGCCGCGTCCCGCCTCGGTCGCGCGGCCTGTCGTCACGCGGTAGCCGCCGGTCATCGCGCCGACGTCCTGGATCAGCATGGGGTCGATTGCCCACGTCACCGGGACCGAGCTGACCGCGGGCGGCTTCTTGAGCTGGATGTGGAGCTGGCGTTCGCGTTGTGTGCGCGGCCGGCTCCGTTGCTCTTCGGCGGCCACGCCGGCGGCGAGCAACCGGCCGAGGCGGCCGTCCGGCGAGATCGAGGCGGCGAGGTCGTCGTCGAGCCAAGTCGACCCGACCAGCCGGTGCGGCCGATCGGCGAGCGGCCAGACCCAGGCGACCTGGGTCGGCAGGCCGACGCCGGGCACGTCGTTCGGCGCCCACGGGAGGAACGTGCGGAGCCGCCCGACCGTCTCGGTGCCGCCGGTGGGCGTGACGCCGACGACCTGGATCCCTATCTCGTAGACCTGCCAGGACCGGCGGTCGAGGTGCAGGCTGTCGACCGGCACCTTGAGCCGGAAGGCCACGGTCGCGCCCGGGTCGAGGCTGTCGTGGCCGATCGTGACCTCGGCGTCGTCGGCCCGCCGGTCCGGGACCGGCCCGTCGGCGGTGGTGGCGTAGTCGTCGAACTCGCTGCGCGAGCCGACCCGGTCGGTGCGGTAGCGCAGGCTCAGGTCGAGGTTCGTCACCGGGTCGGTGCTGTCGTTGTGCAGCGTGCCGGTGATCAGCAGGGTGTCGCCGGGCTGCGGCGCCAGCGGGCCGAGGGCGCCGAGCCGGACGGTCAGCGGCAGCCCCGACGGCACCGGCGACGCCGGCGAGCCGGTCTGGTCGGTGGGGCTCGGTGTCGGGTCGGCGCCGGCGAGCTCGGGTGTCGTCAGTGGCAGCAGCGCCATCAGGACGAGCCCGGCCAGCCAGCGCCGGTGACTCACGCGGTGTCCGCCAGCAGGTCCGGCACCTTGGCGACGAGACGGCGCTCGTCGGCGTAGGCGAGTCGCTCGTCCAGCTCGGCGAGCGGCACCCAGGCGACTTCCTCGACCTCGATGTCGTCGGCGGACAGCTCGCCGTCGGTCGCCAGCAGCAAGTAGTGGTGGACGGTCTTGTGGATGCGCCGGCCCTCGGCGACGAACCAGAAGTCGATCGTGCCGAGCGTCGCGACCACGCGGCCGGTGATGCCGGTCTCTTCCGCGACTTCCCGTACGGCGGCGTCCTCCGCCGTCTCACCCGGCTCGACGTGCCCCTTCGGCAGCGACCACAGCAGCCGGCCGCGCCGGTCGATCCGGCCGATCAGCGCCGCCCGCGCCTGCGCCGCCTCGGCGCTGTCCAGGACCAGCCCGCCGGCCGAGGTCTCCTCGACCCGGCGAAGCCGTCGGCGCGGGGCGGTCGGGGACATGGCCCGATCGTAATGTCGCTCCGCCGCTGTCCGGCCGGCCCGACACCCGTTGTGGACCGGGCGGCTACGGCTTGCGGTGCAGGGCTTCGGCGAGTTCCTCGTCGAGGTCGGCGGTGGCCGAGCCGGACGCTTCCGGCAGGCAGAGTTCTGTCACCGATGCCCGGCTGGCCGTGAGCAGCCAGCGCGACGTGATGCCGACCGCCGTACCGCTGTCGCCGGTCGGCGCGTAGACGACCTCGGCGTGCCCGATGCAGGCGTCGGCGAGGACCATCACGTCGTCCGGCAGCAGCAGCGGCGAGACGAGCGGGGCGGCGAAGTCGGTCAGCTCGTTCACCGCCTCCGCCGTGGCGCTGCGCAGCGAGCGCGACCGGGCCGCGGCGAGCACCGCGCCCGGGTGCGGCGTAGTACCGGCCCGGACGATGACCGCGACCGGGTGGTCGTCGGCGATGTACATCCGCACCGCGACACAGCGCTGCGGCGCCAGGCCGATGACGTCGGGGATCTCGTCGGCGGAGCCGACCGGGCGGGGGAGCCGGACGATCTCGTGCGGGATCTCCCGCGCGAGCAGCGACCGGTGAACGTCGAGGGCGTCCTTCATGCGGAGGCGAGACCTCTCGGTGGGGGAAGTATGGGCAGACTAGGCCCTCTTGGGCGGTTCGACCAGATCCGCGAACGGGTGATCATGCTTGCCCCACCCGCGTTGCCGACCTGCCTCGTAGGCTTGCCGCCCGTGCCCGCCCACGACCCCGCCCACGACGGGGCGCTGTTCGCCGCCGCCCGCCGCGCGGTCGAGGAGCTACGCCGGGTCGAGCCGGTGACCGGCCCGCTCGCCGGCCGGTTCCGGGCCGCCGGGCACGACCTCTACCTCGTCGGCGGCTCGGTGCGGGACGCGCTGCTCGGCCGGCTGTCCGACGACCTCGACTTCACCACCGACGCACGGCCGGACGAGATCGAGCGGCTGGTCAAGCCGCTGGGACCGGTCTGGACGACCGGCGCCGAGTTCGGCACCATCGGCGTGCTGATTCGGGAGGCCGGCGGCCCGGATGGTGGGGGCGCCGAGCACCGGTGCGAGATCACGACGTACCGCAGCGACGTCTACGCCCCCGACACGCGCAAGCCGGAAGTGTCGTTCGGCACCTCGCTGGAAGGCGATCTGGTCCGGCGTGACTTCGCGGTGAACGCGATGGCGGTGCCGTTGCCGCTGGATGTCGCCGCGCCGCTCGTCGACCCGTTCGGGGGGCTCGACGACCTGGCCGCGCAGGTGCTGCGGACGCCCGGGGCACCGGAGCGTTCGTTCGACGACGACCCACTGCGGATGCTGCGGGCCGCCCGGTTCGCCGCCCAGCTCGGCTTCACCGTCGATCCGGCCGCCATCGACGCGATCCGCGAGATGGCCGGTCGGCTGTCGATCGTCAGCGCCGAGCGGATCCGCGACGAGATGTCGAAGCTGGTCTTGTCGGCGCGGCCCCGACTTGGGCTCGAGCTGCTGGTCGGCACCGGCCTCGCGGCGTACGTGCTGCCCGAGCTCGCCCGGCTGCGCGAGACCGTCGACGAGCACCGGCGGCACAAGGACGTCTACGCGCACACGCTCACCGTGCTGGAGCAGGCGATCGCGCTCGAGCTCGATGGCCCGGATCTGGTCCTGCGGCTGGCCGCGCTGCTGCACGACATCGGCAAGCCGGACACGAAGCGGATCGACGGCGGCAAGGTGTCGTTCCACCACCACGAGGTCGTGGGCGCGAAGCTGACCCGCGCCCGGCTCGCCGCACTGCGCTACCCGAAGGACGTGATCGAGGACGTCACCGAGCTGGTCGCGCTGCACCTGCGGTTCCACGGCTACGCCGCCGGTGAGTGGACCGACGCCGCGGTCCGCCGCTACGTCCGCGACGCCGGCCACCTGCTGCCGCGCCTGCACGCGCTCACCCGCTCGGACTGCACGACCCGCAACGCCGCGAAGGCGCGCGCGCTCGCTGCGGCGTACGACGCCCTGGAGCGCCGGATCGACGAGCTCGCCGAGGCGGAGGAGCTGTCGGCGATGCGTCCGGCGCTCGACGGCAACGAGATCATGACCGCGCTCGGGGTGCCGCCGGGCCCGATCGTCGGCAAGGCGTGGAAGCACCTGCTGGAGCTTCGGATCGAGCGCGGGCCGATGACCCGGGAGGAGGCGCTCGCCGCGCTGCGCGAGTGGGCCGCCAGCGAAGGACTAGGCCCCGAATAGTCATTTCTCGTCATGGAGAACCACGACCGGTTCCGGCGATCATCGACACATGGGGCAAACCGCACATCCCGGTCGCGCGGGCCTGCTGGTCTGCGCGCTGATCGCGGCGGTCGCCCTCACCGGTTGCGGCGAATCCGTCGCCTCGGCCACCACGACTCTCACCGGCCTGCTGCCGGACCGCGACGTCCGGGTCGTGCACGCCAACGGCCAGGTGGTCGCCGGCGTCAACGGGCTGCGGCTGCACCGCGGCGACGTCGTACGGACGGGCCCCGGGGCCCGCGCCACCCTCGTAACCCGGTCCCGGCACGTCTACGAAGGCGCCGACGCGGCGGTGCAGATCGTCGACGGCGCGACCGAAGTCCTGCGCCAGGGTTCCGTGGTCGTGGACGCCGTGCACGGCCCGGGCCTGCGCCTGTCGGTCGCGGCGCTGACCGTCGACACGGCAGCCGGCTCGGCGACTCGAGCCGAGCGGGCCGTGACGCTCCGCGTCGGCACGCTGGTCGGCTCCACCGAGGTCGCCAGCGACACCGGCCAGCAGCTGCGGCTCGGCGCGCTCAGCCAGATCGTCGTGGGCGGCGACGCGCTGCCCGGCACGTCTTCGCCGTTGCGGCTCACGGACGATTACGGCGAGACGCACGCGGCGCCGGACCTGATTCGCGACGACAAGGCTCTCGTCTACCTCGCCGCCGGCGTCGACTCGACCGGCGCGCAGACGGTCAAGACCGTGACCGCCTCGTGGACCGGCCAGCTGGAGAAGCCGCCGGCCGGCGTCGCCCGCAGCGAGCAGTTGCTGCCGGTGGTCATCGCCGCGGCCGGTCATCCGAAGGACGCGCAGCAGCGCTACGGCGACGCGATCGGGATGCGCAAGGCGGGCGGGTCCTGGGGTGTCGTCGCGCACCGCCTGCACACGAACTCCGACGCCGTCCTGGCCGCCTTCGACCGGCTGAACCACTTCATCGCGACCGGCCAGGTCGGCACCATCCCGGCCGCGCTCGACCTGCTCGCCGGCGACGGGTCGGGAGGCTCGGACGGATCCGGAGACGGCTCGGACGGTGGCGGCGGTGACGGTGGCGGCGGCAACCCGACCGCGTCGCCGACCCCGACGCCGAGCGACACCAGCCTTTCCGGAACGGTTCAGGACACCGTCAACAAGATCCTGAAGCTGCTGCCGTCCTCGACCCCAACTCCGGTGGTCTCGGTTCCGCTGCCGTCACTGCCCGCGGTCCCGCTAGGCGCGGTCCTCCCGTCGCCGACCCCCGCGCCGCACTAGCTCCTACGACGGTGTCGCATCGCAGTGATGCTCGCCCTGTCCTTTGCTCAGGCCAGTGTCCAAACCGACGTAGTACCGCGGCCGGAAAGTGCGCCGAGAGTCACCGGCTTTGACCGTCAGGACGAGCCGCGCTTCGTGACAACCCGGAGTGGGCGAGTTGAGGAGTGCGACCAACTGAAGCTCGCGGTGAACCCCGGGCTCGATGGTCAACTTGTCGAACGGCACCAGCTGACCACCCTGCTTGTCCAGGTAGTACGCCAGGGTCAGGCCTCGATACGGTCCGGCGGACAAGACCAGCAGCTGCGGGTCGGTTCGAGTGATCGTTCCGCCGCCGCTCACGGTCTCGAAGGTGAGGTCGGTGATGCGAACCGCGTGATCGAAGCTCGGGACCGGCATCACCATCCACATCGGCCGGCCGAACTGCCAAGTGCCGTGAACGGTGCCCATCCCCTCGAAGTCGTCCATCGTGACGCGCACCGGATGCCAGCCGCACCCCGTCGTCGCCAGCGCGACGATCGTCGCGAGCGCAACCCTGACGTGCGCGATCAAGTCCGTTGGTCCTTCCGTGTCGAGAGCGCGTACGACGCGGCGATCACCGCGTAGCCGGCGCTGATAGCGATCACCACGGGGTAGCTCTTTCCGTTGGGTGGCAACGAAAAAGCGGCGATCACCGCGGCGATCACGAACGTCAGGTTGAAGCCCGTGTCGTAGATCGAGAACACCCGGCCGCGGTAGTTGTCCTCGATGTCCTCCTGCACCGTCGTGTCCACGCAGATCTTCGCGCCCGACGCGGACGCGCCGAGGAAGAACGCGCCGACGAGCAGCAGGTCCATCCGGAACGGCAGCCCGAACGCGAGTTGCGTGATCGCGGCGAGCGCGAACATCAACGTGGTCCACCGTGCGGTGCCGAACCGCGCCGCCGCAGCCGGAGTGACCACAGCCGCCGCGACGTAACCGATCGCGGCGACCGCGAACACCTGACCGAGGCCGACCAGGCCGGCGCGAAGGAACCCGTGGTCGGTGAAGTAGTTGCGGTAGAGCAGCAGCGACCCGATCGTCGACATGCCGAACAGCAACCGGCTACCGCAGATCGCGAGCAGCGCCCGCCGGGCCCGCGGTCGCGCCTCGACGTGCCGGGCGCCGTCGACCAACCCGGCGGCGACTCGCCGTATCGCCGTCGCCAGCGGAACGGTCGCCGGCGCCTCGGGGCCGAGCAGATCGGCGGGCATCGCGGTCGCGACGAGTGCGGAGGTGGCGTAGAGGACGCAGGCGCTGATCGCGACGACCGCGCTGCCGCCGTCGCCCGACCCGGCCCAGCGCCGGACCGCGAGACCGATGCCGCCGCCGATCGCGGCGATGACGGTGCCGCTGGTCGTCGTGACCGCGTTGGCCAGGACGAGCTGGGTGCGGGTGACGACGTGCGGCAGCGAGGCGGACAGCGCGGAGAGATAGAACCGGTTCACCGACACCGCGGCGAGCGCGGCGATGTCGAAGCCGATCCCGCGTGGACCGCTGACGAGCAGCAGCGCCGCGGTCGCGACCACGAACGCCGACCGGACGACGTTGCCGATGACGAGCACGCGTTGCCGGCGCCAGCGGTCCAGGAACACACCGGCGAACGGCCCGACCAGGCTGTACGGCAGCAGCAGTACGACGAAACCGGCCGCGGCCTGCTTCGGATCGGTCTGGTGATCCGGGTTGAAGAAGACGGCGCTGGCAAGGCTCGCCTGAAAGACACCGTCGGCGCACTGCGCGGCGAGCCGGGTCGCGTAGAGCCGGCGAAACCAACGGCGCCGCAACAGCTCACGAAAACCGACGCCCCGACCCACGGGGCAACCGTAGGCCGGGGCGTCGTCAGTTATGCGTAATGCGCCGAGATGCTGACGTGCGATCTGCAAGGCCGCAGGGAGCGCCGCGGGCCGAGGCCCGCAAGCGACCGAGAACGCAGCAGGTCGTGCGTCAGCGCTCGGCGGCGATGAAGGCTTCGAGATCCTGGCGAGCCTTGGTGTCCTCGATCTGCACCGGCGGCGACTTCATGAAGTACGCCGACGCGGGCAGGATGGGGCCGCCGACGCCGCGGTCCATCGCGATCTTCGCGCACCGCAGCGCGTCGATCACGACACCGGCGGAGTTGGGCGAGTCCCAGACCTCGAGCTTGTACTCCATGTTCAGCGGCACGTCGCCGAACGCGCGACCCTCGAGCCGGACGTACGCCCACTTGCGGTCGTCGAGCCACGCGACGTAGTCGGACGGGCCGATGTGCACGTTGCGGTCGGCGATCTTGCCGGCGAGCGGGCCGGTGGACAGGTTCGAGGTCACGGCTTGGGTCTTGGAGACCTTCTTCGACTCCAGGCGCTCGCGTTCGAGCATGTTCATGAAGTCCATGTTGCCGCCGACGTTGAGCTGGTAGGTGCGGTCGAGGATGACGCCGCGGTCCTCGAACAGCTTCGCCAGCACGCGGTGGGTGATGGTCGCGCCGACCTGGCTCTTGATGTCGTCGCCGACGATCGGGACACCGGCGGCGGTGAACTTGTCCGCCCACTCCTTGGTGCCGGCGATGAACACCGGCAGGCAGTTGACGAAGCCGACGCCGGCGTCGATCGCGCACTGCGCGTAGAACTTCGCCGCGTCCTCCGACCCGACCGGCAGGTAGCAGACGAGCACGTCGGCGCGGGCTTCCTTGAGCGCCGCGACCACGTCGACCGGCGTCTCGTCGGACTCCTCGACCATCTCGCGGTAGTACTTGCCGAGACCGTCGAGCGTGTGCCCGCGCTGGACCGTGATGCCGGTCGGCGGCACGTCGGCGATCTTGATCGTGTTGTTCTCGCTGGCGCCGATGGCCTCGGAGAGGTCACGGCCGACCTTCTTGCCGTCGACGTCGAACGCCGCGACGAACTCGATGTCGCGCACGTGGTAGTCGCCCAGCTGCACGTGCATGAGACCAGGGACGCGGGCCGACGCATCGGCGTCCTTGTAGTACTCGACGCCCTGGACGAGCGACGCGGCGCAGTTGCCGACGCCGACGATGGCTACTCGGACCGAACCCATGCTGGTGATCTCCTTGGTTGCGGATGGTGCGGAGGTAAGTGGCTACTTGGCGGATCTGGGTCGTGCGCTGACGGTGCCGCCGCGTTCGGTGGCGATGAGCTCGTTGAGCCAGCGGACTTCGCGCTCGACCGACTCGAGGCCGTGCTGCTGGAGCTCGAGGGTGTAGCGGTCGAGCTTTTCCCGGGTGCGTCCCATGGCGCTGGTGACCTTCTCCCGACGTTCTTCGAGCCGGGTGCGCCGGCCCTCGAGGATCTTCAAACGCACGTCGGCGTCGGTCTGGCCGAAGAACGCCAGCCGTACGCCGAAGCTCTCGTCCTCCCACGCCGCCGGGCCGTGCTCGCCGAGCTG
>Ga0070659_100004189_pt1 | contig 10290 bp, 8 predicted proteins | sample KBSC23metaG_FD_64666 | JGI IMG/M metagenome (GOLD analysis project Ga0070659, IMG submission 64666) | Corn rhizosphere microbial communities from Kellogg Biological Station, Michigan, USA - KBS C2-3 metaG | ecosystem: Host-associated > Plants > Roots > Rhizosphere > Soil ...
GTCTATCTCTTATCACTTTTGGGGTCGAAGGTAGATCGCCGTGGCCGGCTCTTGATCGCCTGGTTTGGCCCAAGTGGGCTTAGTTCATTGCTCCTGGTCTTGCTCCCTGTCTTCGCAGGATTACCCGGTAGCGAAAGACTGTTCTCCATCACTTCTTTAATCGTATTGCTGTCGGTGGTGATCCATGGTGGTTCGCCAATGCTGCTGGCCGGAAAGGGTGGCGAGGAAAAAGCTTCAGGCAAACCACTCGTCGAACCACCTGCTCCGGTCGAGCACACACAACCAGAAAAGTCTGAGCGCGCCTTGCCGGTTGTAGCGGAACCCCCGGCTCCAGAAGATGATGCGGCTCCGATTGGCACACAATCAATAACCCTTCAACAGTTGAATGATTTACAAAAATCAGGCGAACCGGTGGTAATACTGGATGTTAGAACAGAGCGCAGTATTGAAGATAGTGACCTAAAAGCTCGTGGCGCTGTGAGATTACCGCCTGAGCATGTGGCGATCGAGGCGCGAGAGTTAGCTCTTCCAAAGGACGCGTGGCTTATTGCCTACTGCGCTTGACCAAACGAAGCTACCAGTGCCCGGGTGGCACAGGAACTAAGACAGGCTGGTTGGACCAAAGCACGAGCGCTGATTGGTGGCTGGGATGCGTGGCAGGAAGCCAAGCTTCCCGTTGAACCAAGATCCATCAGGGTCGGAGCTTAACCCTGGAGTGCGGCGGCCTGCGCCGCTTTGTCACATCGGGCATTCTAACTTCAAAGCGTCTAACCTAACTGCGAGTCGCTCGAAAAGCGGTGCCGGGCCACCGCACTCCAAGATGAACCTCAAACTTCTTCCAATTTACGTGTTGGTGTTGTTTCTCTGCATTTTGCAGAATCAACCAGCAACAACAAACCATGGACCATCGATGCAACCTAACGTCCCAACGCAAGCTCGTAAAGGAACAAGAGAACTCGGCATCAAAGTCGGTGTCCTACCGCGAGGGACTCTCAATTCGATTACGGACGTCTCCGGAGTAATGGTCGGACATCGTACGATTATCAAAGGTGAAGATGTTCGAACCGGCGTAACTGCAATTCTTCCGCACTCAGGAAATATCTTTCTGGAGAAGGTTCCCGGAGCGGTTTTTGTTGGCAATGGCTTCGGCAAACTAACCGGATCGACGCAGGTAGAAGAGCTGGGAGAGATTGAAACGCCAATTCTTCTGACCTCAACCTTGAGTGTCCCGCGCGTTGCTGACGGAGTAATCGATTACGTACTCGGCTTAAGCGGCAACGAACAAGTCCAGTCCGTTAATCCCCTGGTGGCCGAAACGAATGATGGATACTTGAATGATATTCGAGGTCGACACATTACTTCTCAGGATGTTGTGGCCGCAATAAAGGATGCGAAAACTGGGATTATTGACGAGGGCTCAGTGGGCGCCGGTACGGGAACGGTCGCTTTTGGTTTTAAAGGAGGCATCGGCACCTCCTCCAGAAAACTTCCAGCAAACCTGGGCGGATACACCATCGGAGTGTTAGCGCAGTCCAACTTTGGCGGAATTCTGACCATCAACGGTGCGCCAGTCGGTCAGGAACTCGATCGATATTATCTGAAGGAGGAGCTTAAACAAGCCAGGACGACTTCAGCCAGAGACAATAATCCGGACGGTTCAATAATTATTGTAATAGCAACAGACGCGCCCGTTGACTCGAGAAACCTAAAGAGACTGGCCGCACGCTCCATGCTGGGCGTGGCGCGGACAGGCGGAGTCGCCAGTAACGGCAGTGGCGACTATGCAATCGCTTTTTCAAGCTCCAGTGAGAATCGGATTCGATCCAGCCCAAGTGGAGACCGAGTACAAACCGTCAAATCCCTCAGCAACAACGCTATGTCACCACTCTTCGTCGCCGTTATCGAGGCCACCGAGGAGGCAATCTACAACTCATTACTTCGGGCCACGTCTGTTTCCGGTCGGGGTCATACGGTAGAAGCCTTGCCATTGGACCGGACCGTGGAAATTTTGCGCAAACATGGTCTAATTGGTACAGCACCTTAGATCTCTATCACGACAACTTCACGGTGGTCTAACTTTTCAATTTATAGACCGCATGATGTTTGACACTATGATGTAGTGCTCATAGAATTCGTTTTGTACCCCCCGGACCAACTCACTCTTGAAGGGAGCCAATACGGTGAAAATAAATGTTCGAGTTAATCGAAAGCGGCCTGAGTCCATGACGAGGCAGATTCGCGAACAGTTGAACGCGCTGATCGATGCAGGCACACTCGCAGCGGGAACGTTACTTCCAAGCGAACGCGAACTTGCCAACACACTCGATGTCGCACGTAACGTAGTTCGTGGGGCTTATGAGCAATTGATGGACGCAGGTAAAATTCGCAGCGAAGGTCGGAAGGGCCGGAGCGTGCGTAGTGGCGGTGGCGCTAAGAAAAAGTCAGCTAAGGCCAAGACCGCAAAGACAACTAAGGCCCGTAAGAAGTAGCATTACTCTCGATCGCCCCACACAAGTTCCCCTTTTTTCACGGGTCTCAGTGCTACTCAGCAGCCAACTGGCTTTCTTTGCCTAGCGAGAGAATTTCATTTCTTATCGCTTTGCGTTCGGCCAGAAGTCTCACAAAAAACCTCCTTCGAAATAGAAAGAAGGTTAATGCTCGCAGTCCACCGAGCGAACGGTCCAATTCCTCGAAAAAGATAATTGCGACGTAACCGCAAAATGGAATGGAAATCAAAGCAGCAATAGCTCCCACCCAGCTAGTCAACACATAAGCAGCTATGGCAACCACGATCCAGGTAATAGGAAAAAGCAACAGCGCCGATATTATCTTTATAGTCGAGATCACGTCCTCGGAATCTCGAGAAAGTCGGGTGGCAAGGTACCCGCCTAATCTGTAGGCTGGGAAATGGATGACTGTGCCGAGTATCGCTGGTCCTATCATGATTAGAAATAAGAGCGATCTCGTTACAATTTTTCGAAAAACGTCGAAGGTTGATTTGGGTGCTGACAAGTCGTCCGGATCCACACCAGCCTGCTTTAACTCCTCTTCGAAGCGAACCATCCTGATTTCCAGCTTGTGCAATCTTTCGGGCTGTTCCTGCTGCACGATTGGATAAGCCCTGCTAAAGAACTGTTGCAGCTGAAGCTCTCCGGTCAGGCTCTCGTGATCACCGCGAGAGGCTTCCGAAGAAAAAATTCTTTCTGCTCTCGAGATTGTCAGTAACGACTCCTCATGCTCGGCGTCAAGTATCACTGCTCGTAAAGCGATTTCAATCTGGCTTGATAGTTCTCGCACGGCTGCCCTCGGCGGCGTACCGTCAGCTTCGAGTAGCACCCGTTCCACCTCAATCGGCTCGCCAAAGTAAAGTAAGGCTGAACTTCGGAATCGAGTCTTCGCGGTGTAGTAAAGACCCGCTGGCACAATTTTCAAAGCTCCAACCTCACCAGTTGCTAGAGCGGCAAGCGAGATCCGCGCTGCCCCCGTCTTGATTGGCCGTAACCGGGGCTCATTATGAGAAACGCCTTCCGGACAAATTCCAATGGTTCCGCCACGCGACAATAGTTTTCGAGCGGCGATAAAAGTCTCCTGGTTCTTTGATACATCTTCTCCTTCATCTTGCCGTCGATACACAGGCAAAGAATCGAGAGCTTTCACGAAGTACCCGATCACGGGCATACGAAACAGCGGCGCCTTCGCCAGAAATGAAACGCGTCGAGGCGCAAGACACAACAGAAAGACGGGATCGACAAGCGCGTTGGGGTGGTTCAGAACGAAAATAGTCGGCGTAGTCGGAGGAACATGGTCCAAACCCGTGACTTCAATTCGCTGGAAGTAACTTCTCAGCGCGAGTCGTAAAATCGAAACTATGAGGCGGCGAATCATAGGTAAGCAGAATCGTTGCAAACCAATTTCGCTGTGAGTCTGACAAAAGTCAAATTGGAAACCGGAAGAAAGTGGACCTCTATGCTGTCGATACTGATTAAGGCTGCAGGATGAAATCGCCGTGGCTGAGGATGCACGGCCGAAAATTTAGTGCAATAATACCAGCGCTTTGGTAGTGGTGTACCCTGTCATACTTTGTGCAACCTTTTCCTCTGTGCAAATCGGCTAGGAAACCACGCGCGCTTTCCCAACTAGTTTTAAAAATCCATCGAACTGAGGAATAGATATGAAGCGTTTTGTGTTTCTCGCAGTTTTCCTACTACTCGTTGCCTCTATTGCAGGAGCAACCGTCGCCCAGAACCGTACTTACACAGTCGAAGACTTAATGAAGGTCAAACGAGTTGGGGATCCACAAATTTCACCCGATGGTCGCTGGGTAGCCTTCACGCTCGGCGAAGTGAACTTCGACGCAAACCGCACGCTTACTCAGATCTATGTGACTCCAATCGGAGGCGGTGAGTTAAAACGCCTGACTGAAGGCGAGCGGTCATCCACATCGCCACGATGGTCGCCGGACGGTAAGAAGATTGCTTTCATCACCGGAAGCCAGGTTTGGACCATGGATAGCGATGGCGATCATAAGGATCAAGTAACCAAGATCTCGACTGGAGCGGCTGCCCCGGTTTGGTCACCGGACGGCAAATGGATCGCCTTCACTTCAGACGTTTACCCGGATTGCAGTAACGACGATTGCAATAAGAAGAAAGACGAAGACGCCGAAAAGAGCAAAGTTAAAGCTCACATAACCACCCGACTACTATTCCGACACTGGGATGAATGGCGCGATCAAAAACGCACTCACGTTTTTGTCGTGGCGAGCGCAGGTGGCACGGCTCAGCAGATTACCAGAGGCGATTTTGACTCTCCGCCCTATGCAGCAGCGAGTGGTGTCGACTTCGCTTTCTCCCCTGATTCAAAAGAGATCGCCTACATTCGCAATCCCGACAAGGTAGAAGCGATTTCCACTAACAGCGATATCTATGTCGTTTCGCTTTCGGGCGGCGCGGCCAAAAATATCACTGAAAGCAATCGAGGTTATGACGTCGGGCCAGTCTATTCCGCGGACGGTCGCTACATTCTCTATCGTTCGCAGGCGACTCCGGGGTTCGAAGCGGATCGTTGGCGTTTAATGGCCTACAACAGGGCAACTGGCGCCAGTGCAGAAATAGCAAAAGGCTTCGACCAGCAGGTTGAAGAGTTTGTGATCGCGCCGAACGGCACCGACATCTACTTTACCGCCGGCGAACGTGGTCGAACTCCAATCTTTAGCGTGCCATTAACTGGCGGCGTGCCGAAGAAGGTCCTGGGAAATGTTTCAGCCGCAAATCTACATATCGCCTCGGGCACTAATAAACTTGTGTTTTCTTCGAGCTCTAACGCCGCACCCGCGGAAATTTTCACGGCAAACGCCGACGGCTCAGGATTAGTAGCACTGACCACAACAAATTCTAACTTGATGAACGAAGCCAAGCTTAAGAACGCTGAAGACGTGGAATGGACGGGCGCACAAGGCAAGAAGGTCCATGGCTTCATCGTCAAGCCAAATAATTTCGACGCATCGAAAAAGTATCCTCTCCTGGTCTTAATTCATGGCGGTCCACAAGGTGCTTGGAGCGACAATTGGGGATACCGTTGGAATCCCCAGGTCTTTGCGAACGCTGGCTACGTCGTGTTCACGCCAAATCCTCGAGGCTCGACCGGCTATGGTCAACAGTTTGTTAACGAGATTAGCGGAGACTGGGGCGGCAGAGCATACGTCGACATCATGAATGGTGTGGCTGATGTCATTCGTCGCAACACGTTCATCGATCCCGCGCGAGTCGGCGCGGCTGGTGCAAGCTATGGTGGTTACATGATCAACTGGATCGAGGGACACAACAACGATCCACGATTTCGTTTCAAAGTCCTCGTATCACACGATGGCGTCTACAACCTGACCAGTATGTTTGGAGCGACCGAAGAGCTCTGGTTCACAGATTGGGAGTTTAAAGGTACGCCTTGGACCAATCCGGCAATGTACGATCGCTGGTCACCACACAAGTTCGTCAACAACTTCAATACACCAATGCTGGTAATCCATAGTGAACTCGACTATCGAGTCCCCTTTGGTGAAGGACTGCAGTTATTCACCGCCCTCCAGCGAAAAGGGATTGATTCCAAGATGTTGATGTTTCCCGACGAGGGTCATTGGGTACTTAAACCTCAAAACTCACAACTTTGGTATCACACCGTTCTCGACTGGCTGGATAAGTATTTACAAAGTGATTCGACAATGTCATCAAAATGAGATGACGTAATCATAGAGAATGGCAGGTCCTTGGGCCTGTCATTCTTTTCTGACTTTGTGACTGGATTCGTGCCACTCGAAATCGATCGACTGAGCATTTGTAATCGACCATCAGGCCGCCCCCTGATGCATCAAGCCTGGGGCAAATTGCTCTTCATTCATTGGCGGGTCGATCCGAATCTGTTTCGTCCAATAATTCCTTCCAAACTACAAGTCGATACTTACGATGGTTCCGCCTGGCTTGGTGTCGTCCCATTCACTATGTGGGACATTAGAGGCTTCCCGCCTTATATGCCTCCGATTCCAGGTCTCAATGCGATGCATGAGCTCAATGTACGCACTTATGTACATTACGATGGCGTCCCCGGTGTCTGGTTCTTCTCCTTGGATTGTACTAGTCAAGCCGCAGTACTGGCCGCGCGAAGGTTTTACTACCTCCCGTATTACAAATCTCACATTGATCTTGAACAGAACGAACAAGCGATTACGTACGAATGTCAGCGACTTGAGGCTCCTGCTGCCGGTTTCAGTACCCGCTGGGAGATCGGGCGCAACCTTCCGAGGAGTGAGCCTGAATCTCTTGAATTCTTTTTGACAGAACGCTATTGCCTTTACAGTGAGCAACGTGGGCAAATCTATCGCTCGCGAGTATTTCACCAGCCGTGGAAGCTACAGACTGCAAATATAGACTTTTTGGAATCGTCCATGGTCGAATCGCTGGGACTTATTACACCGGACGACGAACCATTGTTGCATTATGGAGAGGAGATTAGCGTCGAGATATGGAAGCTTACGAAGTGTGAGTGAATAGGGTGTACGACATTTACCATTGTTTTTAGAGTTCTACTGAGACACGGAGCCGCAGGGTCTGGACGATGTTTTAATGGGATCGGTGATCGTAATGTCGCAAGCAATTATCTTATATTTCCTAGCAGTAACATCACGATGAGAAACGCAGCCATCAGTAAACAGAATATTCCCATTAGCCGCGTAACATGTATATAGATTCGGCTGCGGACGTATTTCGGGATTGGTTGACCGCCCCGCCCCTCATCAAGTGAACGAACTACGCGCCGCTGGATCTTGGGAGCTTTTGTTAATCAGACAACGCCAACAACAATGACAACTATCGTGAAGACAACGGTCATGATTTTCTTGAACAATCCTCCTACCAGCGAATTGGCAGATGGCCTTTTGGGACGACAGTTTGGTCCGAAATATTGGAGCGGAGTTAGCCGTTGAGATTATCGATGAACTCTCGCCTATCGATCGGCGTGGGGCGCTGGTAAACTCAATTACCTTCAGTGCCGGGTGTACCTCAATCTCGGTTGATGATTACGAACGGGTCAGGATTAGTAGAGTGTTAACCTGCACATTAAAAGGGGCAATAAAATCCGCCGAGATTGTACCGAAGTACTCGAAGCCGTCTCAATAAATTAAAAATAACTTACAGTGCTGGCGATCTTCAATGGGTACAAACGTGGAACAAACTTCGAAGAATCAAGACCGGGAATAGGAAACTTCTCCTATCTGATAGGCAAACGTATATCGAAGTGGTCTCAGCCCCAACGAGACTCCCAGATTAAACCTCTCCAAAGAATTAAGTATAAAGAGGGGCGTAACCTTACCTCAAATAAGCCGTCACCACTAAAGGTAAGTGGTCTGATCCAATCGAAGAACCCACCTCGACGTTGGTCACCTGGAAATCGTCGCTTAAGAGGCAGTGATCGATAGGAATACGTAAAAACGACGGAACTGGCACGGGCCAACTTGTCTTAATGCCAAATCCGAGCCTCGTATCACGCAATCCCGAGTCGCGGACGAGATCTGAAAAGTATGGAGACCACATGGCCGTATTCAGATCTCCAATTAAGACTCTTGGTCCATTGATCGCATTCATTAAAGCCGCCGCCTTCTCGAATTGGAGCGTCCGGTTTTTAAATTTCTCTCGCGTTACCGGTGTAGTCGGATGAAGCCCTAACAGTGCGACAGACCTACCCGCAATCTCAAGACGAGCGAGTATTGCAAGATGTGTCGACTGGTCTAGTGTTAGAACTTGTATGTCGGTCATTGGATAACGACTGAAAATGCCCATCCCACCACCGCCAACACGCGCTTCCACCCGCCAATAAGGGTAGACATGTTCAAGACTCGTCGTAGCCTCCTTAAATTCCGGCGTTAGTTCCTGGACCACAAGGACATCCGGACCGACTTCGGCAATCGTCTTCAAGACCTTCTGGTAATTCTCGTTCGATTGCAAAACGTTCGCCTGCATTAACTTTATGGAGGCGGACGATTCAGCCGGGCCACCTGGCTGCTTCTTGAGAACATATGGCGCTACATACCAAGCGTTCAGACAAGCAACTACGAGCGCCAGCGGCAGGACTCTCCATGAATGGAACGCGATCAGAGCGCCACCGCAAGCGATTGCCACCAGAATCAAATGCAAACGAAAATGAGTTACCAACTCAAGACCAAAATGTCTGCCGAAGAAGCCGGCAATCGTCGCAACAACTGCACCAACGAGGATCAGGACTGTTATTTTGTAAAAGAGATCGGAAGGTGTGTTTGTAAACATGTATAGAGGTTGTTACTCAGGGCGTTCTGGCGGAGGCACCACGGCGACAAAATCCTGGACAAATCTACCGGCATAAGAGTTTAAAAGTTCATCAACTCGCTCTAATTTTGGCGAGCGAATAATCATTCCCGCATGGTGCTTCTTCTTAACTCGATAGACCACTTCCTGATCGTCATACGCGGAAGTGTCAGGCTGCTCCTGCCTGGCCAGCGAAAGAATGATTCCGGCATAGTCTTTACGCAAAGGCTTGATTCTCCTGGGCGTCGCACCGTTGGAGATCTCGATCCTGGCCCACTCTCTCCAGATATTTACACCTGTTGCCGCCTCTAACACGTCGGCGATGTAAGCTCCGCCCACCCGGGATGCGATCTCGAGAAAATAAAACTTGCCATCTTCATCACTCTTGATGAATTCGGCGTGAGTGGCGCCATGATCAAGGCCCAAAGCCTTAATCAATTTGCGATTAATCGTAGTTAAAGTCTTTTCGTCGGGCGAGCCACGGCGTACCGTTCGTGAAATATAGGCGCCGCCTTGATGGGCCACCTGCATGGGTGGTCGCCCGTATTGATTGACGCCTGCGAACAAAACATTACCGTCATTGACGATTGAATCGACGTGAAACACTTCCCCACCGATGAACTTTGCAAGCACATAGTACGACGCTCGCTCGCGAAGATTTTCTCGCTGGTTCATCTCGTCCACGATGGCCCTTACTTCAGCCGCATTATCTACCTTCTTAATTCCGATGGCTGAAACATCGGAGCGCGGTTTGATCACCCATGGACCAGGAACTCGTTCCATAAAGTCGTCGACCTCTGCTCCGTTCAGGAATGGCACGAAGGGAGGAACGTCGATTCCGGCCCGTTGACTATGGACCGCCATCGAGAGCTTGTCTCTAAAGACTTTTGCAGTGGAACTGCTGAGGCCGGGCAAACACAAGTGCTCGCGTACCAGTGCCGCTGTAACCACATCGAACTCTTCCAATGCCACCACTCGATCGACTGGCGTTTGCCGGGCCAAAAATGCAACCAGGTCGATCATCAGGGCAGGACCGGCATCGTTTGGAACCGCGATAACGTCATCAAGGCTCGCGCGGGGCCAGTCTTCATGCAGCATTTTTTCTTTTGTCACCAGGATTACCCGGCAACCGTGCGATTTGCATTCCCTCATGAAGTCTGCGCCTTTGAAATAGGTGGCGAGACAAACAATATGTAAAGGCGAGTGTTCAGATTGGGCCATCGGAGTTTTTCACCTGCCAGCGAGCATCGCAAGAAAGTCTGACTATAAACCTTTTACAGATTCGGGGTCACCTGATAAGGTACAACCGCATTTAAAGTGGCGTGTCAGTTGATCAAATTTGATTCGCATACTCCTTCCGACCGCGCGAAAAACAATGATAATTAAAGGTCCATATCCTGACGTCGAGATCCCTGAAATTGCCCTGACACCTTTTGTGTTGCAACGAGCAGCCGACTTTCCG
>Ga0070659_100004190_pt1 | contig 10289 bp, 14 predicted proteins | sample KBSC23metaG_FD_64666 | JGI IMG/M metagenome (GOLD analysis project Ga0070659, IMG submission 64666) | Corn rhizosphere microbial communities from Kellogg Biological Station, Michigan, USA - KBS C2-3 metaG | ecosystem: Host-associated > Plants > Roots > Rhizosphere > Soil ...
AGCCTACCGAACCGCAAGCGTTGCACCTTGCCGCCAGCAATACATCCACAACTCCGACATTGAACACGTTGACGCCGGCAGAGGCATATCTGGTGAACTGCTTCAGGCAGCTCCAAGATGATGCTCAGGAATTACTTGCCGAGACGTGCGCAGTAATGGCAACTGATCCCGACAGCCGACGCCACACCGAACCTTCATTGCATCTTGTCCGTGGGGGTACGCGATGAGCATCATCATCACACTTGTAGATGCAAAAGACAGCGCTGAGCTGACGCCGGATGAGGTTCAACTTCTCAGGGATTACCGCTCACTCCATGACGACGCCAAGAAGCTCGCGCAGTCGTACATGTATCACTACTCAGTTAGCTGTCCCCGCAAAGCGCCTGTGTTGCAGCTCTTGAAGGGAAGTGTGGAATGAACAGCCAAGAGCAGAAAGAGCAGGTCGAGTTCCTTGCCACATTCGAGGCCGCATTACCGTACCTGAGTGCGATCGACAAGACAGCCTTGACGCAAATGGCGGCAACCTGGGCGAGCCGGGAGATTGCGAGGCGCGAAGCTGCCGCCAACGTACAAGGAGCGCAAGCATGATGCGCATCCTTTTGAACCCGAACGATTGGCTGGGCAGGCATCAAGGAGTTTGCCTTGTCTGCATCCTTGTTCTGGCGCTGATTGTCGATGCCGTGATGGAGGTGGCATGAGCACCCTTGCGGAACTCGGCCGCATCCGAGACGAACTAGGCCTGGCGCCAGTCGATGGCCTCATCTACCTGGGAATCGGGTTTCTTCCACCCAAGCAAAACGCAATCGAGATCGACCCTAACCGCCTGCCGACGCAAGAGGAATGCTATGCGGTGGCAGGGCTCGATGTGGTCTTGGTGTGTCGCGGGAGCCTTGTCAAATACGGCACGCTGCGCGCAATCATCAGCCGTCTGTATCAATCACGCCCCCGCCGGTTGCAACTAATCGACCTGGACTATAAGCGCATCGCATTCTTAAAAATGGCAGGCATCCTATGAAAGTTACCGAAAAAATGAGTGGATTCAAGCTGGGAAGCGAGACGGATGATTCGAAAGCGGCGCGCGACTTGATCCTCAAAGCAGTGTTGACATGGCCGAAGCCTGAGCCATTGCCGGAAACCCTGCTTTCCGTCCAGCCGTTCGACATGGCCCTATTGCCAGATGTGTTGCAGCCTTGGGCGCATGACATTATCGAACGGGTTCAGTGCCCGCCTGACTTTGTTGGCGTCACGATCATGACGGCTTTGGCTACCGTGATCGGCCGGCGCGTTGGCATCCGTCCAAAGCGAATGGACGACTGGACCGAGTATGCAAATATGTGGGCATGTATCGTCGGCCGGCCTGGCGTGATGAAGTCGCCCGCAATGTCGGCTGCGCTGGGTCCGCTTAACGCATTGGCTGCCAAGGCATCGAAGCGCTACGACGAAGAGGTCAGCGAGTACGAAGCCGAAGCGCAAATCCACGCAATGCGCATTGACGCTCAAAAAAAGAACGTCGCCAAGGCGCTGGCCAAGAACGCTAACGCATTAGTTCGCTTGGAAGAGTTCGAGGAACCTGCTGCACCGTCACTCAAGCGATATTTGGTCAACGACGCGACGGCCGAAGCCCTGCTTGACATCTGCATCGAAAATCCGCAAGGCATCTGCGCCTATCGTGATGAGCTGGTGAGCATGCTCAAGAGCCTTGAACGTGACGGGCAGGAAAGCGCACGCGGCTTTTACCTGACCGGATGGAACGGAAACAGCAGCTACACCGTGGACCGCATTGGACGCGGCCGCAACATGCGCGCCGAGGCTGTATGCCTGTCCGTACTCGGAAGCACGCAACCTGGGCGCATCTCGGAATACCTGAGAGCGGCCATCAGTGGCGGCGCTGCCGATGATGGCTTAATACAGCGCTTCGGCCTGCTGGTCTGGCCCGATGTCGGCGGCGAATGGCGCAACGTGGACCGCTGGCCAGACGGCACCGCAAAGCACAATGCATTTGAGTTGTTCGAGCAGCTTGATGCGCAGGATCCGGTAATCGACTGGCGTGCGGAAATCGTGACTGGGCATGACGGTCAACCGATCGAGGGCGAGCCGCCCTATCTCCGACTGGATGATGCCGCCGCTGAAACCTTTCTTGAATGGCGATCCGAGTTTGAGATCGAGCTACGCAGCGGCAATCTCCATCCGGCCATGGAATCCCATCTGTCCAAGTACCGGAAGCTGGTTCCGAGTCTTGCGCTGATCTGTCATCTGGCAGACGGGGGCAAGGGAGCAGTGACCGGGGCGGCCATGATCCGCGCACTGGCATGGGCGCACTACCTGAAGAGCCACGCCGAACGCGCTTATGGATCGGTCACGCTTGCCGATGTGGCCGGTGCCAAAGCATTGCTTAAGCGCATCCGCGCAGGTGACATTGTGGGCACGTTCGCGGCGCGCGATGTGTACCGAAAGCAATGGTCAATGCTCTCCACTCCGGAAGATGCCGGTAAAGCACTTGCTCTCTTGGTTGATTACGGATGGTTGCGCCGCGTGACCGAAGAGACCGAGGGCAGGACCAAGACCGCTTATGAAATCAATCCGGGGGCTTTGCAATGAATCCCTACCTCGACCGATTGAAAATGCAAAAGCCCATCCCCCAGCCACTGACAGAACTGCCAGAAGCTACTTCTGTCAGCTTTGTCAGTGCATCAGGTAGGGGCTTTCCAGAAATCGACATGGCTTCCGTCACTTTTGTCAGTGACCGGGGTAGCCCCTTTTCAGAAATTGACATGGTGCGCGAGTTCATGGAAATCGACGGATTAAGCCTTGAGGAAGCCCGAGCACTGGCAGCGGTATCAATTCCACCCCGACCGCCCGCCGAGTTGCTGGCCATGATCGCAGAGCTTGACCAGCTTATAGACAGGTACTGCGCGGCAGCACATCTATCCCAAGAGGCAGCGGCGCGCCTCAAGGCAGCACGCAACACACAAGCAATCGCGTCAATTCCGGAAAGCCTGGCGTGGTTCCGCCGTGCGCTGTCCGGTGAGAAGTCGGAACGATGACCAAGGGGGGGCATCCGGTCTTTGGGGCCTGCCCCTGGAAACCGACCGGTTCCCCTCGCAACCATAAACGTGGACAAAAAAAGTTAATTTTGAGGACTGAAGACATGAAAGACGATCTGATCATGAAACGTTTTTTCGAGGCGAGCGCGGAAGCATTGGGCGCAGGGCTTCGGCATGCGCGAAAAGAAGATCCGGCGGTGTACGCAGAAATTGCGGACCTGCTGGCGCGCGGGCTCTTCGCGCCTGAGATGGTAATCAAGTTTAAGCCCGTCGTATCGGTATCCATGCGTCTGGTTGCCACGTCCGTGGAAAAAGAAGGCGACCAACCAATGGTTATCGAAGTATTCGGGTATGGCGGCCCGATAACCCCGCCGCACTCCGAACTTACGCACTGAGGGGGGCGAATCATGGACCAAAGCAGGAATCCATGCTTCGCTTTGATGGTTCAATGGGCGCGGCATGTTTGGCACGGGTTACGAAATCCCGGCGCGCGGCGAACTGCTGAAGAAAAGCGCCGCTTGGAAAAATCTCTTCAGGCGCAGGGATATTCCAAATCAGCCGCATTGCGTGAGGTATCGAAGCGCTTTCCACGGAGGGACAAATGATCGCAAGCGACCACATCGACGCAACCGAATTGGCAGCCGTCTTGCCGTCCAGTGGGGAGCCGGGAGAATTGATCACCCTGGCGCGGATTGGCGCGGCATTCAAAGCGCAGCAGCGCGGGCGCCGGCCCGGCTTCTTGCATCAATTTCTGATCGACCTGGTGAAGCGCATGCCGCACCCGGTCACGTTTGAAAAACTGATCGAGGAATTGGAGTTGGAAGCCGCGCGGCGCAACTTGCACGGGGAAGAAGGAAGGCCGATCGAGTCCGTGAATCGGATATGGGAACTGGTGACGTACCACCATCCGAGGAAAGGCGAGCAGAAGATATGCTTTAAAACGCTCCGAAACAAATTCACGTCATGTAAAAAGACGCTGATTCCCGAGTAACGCTAAATAGGGAATTCAGTTTCATACCATGCCTTTCATGCTGCGCATTTCGGCGCAGCTCATTACGAAAGGTATGGTATGAGTGACGTTGCTCGAATCGCGGAATTGATTGAAGACCAAGGGCGCGCTATTGACGAGTTCAAAGCCCGCCAAGATGCACGTGTGAACACCCTCGAAGCAGAGGTGCGTGAATTACTACTGAAGGCCAACCGTCCTTTCATAGGCGGCGGCAATTCATCGCATACCCCTGACATGAAAGCCTTTGAAGCAGCGGCACGCGCTTTGATCACTGGCAAACAGGAGAAGGCGAACGAACTGTTCATCGAAGCGAAAGCCTTGAGTGCAGGCAGCGGCCCGGATGGTGGTTATGTCGTACACGACGTTTTCAGCTCCGGCATGACCAAGGTCATGGTCGAACTCAGTCCGATCTACCGCCTGGCGCGCAAAATCCCGATGCCGACCGGCGGCGCGTTTGAGGAGCCAATCGACCGCGAAACGGCCGAGGCGACTTGGGTAGGTGAAACGCAATCACGTACGGACACCAACACGCCGAAGCTCGGCGCCTTCCGCGTGGAACTGAAAGAAATCTGCGCAATGCCCAAGGCCACGCAGACACTGATCGACATCGCTTCGCTGGATGTACTGGGGTGGTTGCAAGGGAAAATCGGCGATGCGTTCGCCAGCAAGGAAAGCGACGCTTTCCATAACGGTGACGGTGTAGTGCGTCCGCGCGGCATTTTGAGTTACCCGACGGAGGCGACTGCGGACAGCACCCGCCCATGGGGTGTGTTCCAGCACATCGCCACCGGCGTCAACGGCGCATTCCCGGCATTCGTGGTAGCCAGTTCTGCCGACATCCTGATAGACATGGTGACCGCCCTCAAACCGCAATACCGCAAGGGCGCTGTGTGGCTGATGAACCGCAGCACCGCCGCCGTGGTCAGCAAGTTCAAGGATGCGGAAGACCGTTACATCTGGCAGCAGAGCCTCATCGTTGGTCAACCATCGACCCTGCTGGGCTATCCGGTGGAGATCGACGAGGACATGCCCGACATCGCTACGGGAAGCCTGTCGATTGCATTCGGCAACATCGAGAAGACCTACACGATTGTCGAACAGCCGGGAATCAAGTTCCTGACCGACCCTTACACGGACAAGCCGAATGTCCGCCTGTTCGCTTACCGGCGTGTCGGTGGTGGCGCCAACAACAGCGAGGCATTGAAGCTGTTGAAATTCTCGGCCTGATAGAGCATGTCGGCGTAACTCGCGAGTGGCCTGGTTCTGATTTCGACCGAAACCGCGAGAGCCTGCGGCGGAGTGGACACCCGCGCGGCAGGCACGAAGCCCAGCCCTCACCGGCTGGGTTTTGTTTTTGTGCGGTGTTGTGTCCCATGTCAGGCGAGCAGATCGCGCGCCGGTAGATGACCAAAACAGGCGCATCTGCTGCGGGGGTGCACCTCTTGCGCGGGTTATGTATACCTTTCAGGCAACACAACGCGAGCAATGAAGCTGAATAGATAGGCCTTTTGTCAGTTCTGTCAGGGCATGGGGTAGCCCCTTTCCAAAAATCGATATGCCTTCTGTCAGCTTTGTCAGTGACAGGGGTGGGGCCTTCTTGAAATTCATGCCTGCAAGACAGGCGGGGGGTATGCAATCTTTGCAACTTTCCCGGCTCTAGACCGCCCGGTATCTCACGCGCAAAAAATTTCCCCCTTTTGGAACTTGTTAATCAAATGATTAGGGGGCTGCCAACCTGCAAATCATGCCCCGGAACCCGCGCCATTGCTAGCTTTGGCGGCTATTTGGTTTCGTTTGATTCTTTCAAATTAACAGGGGCCGATGTTAAAGCTTGTTAAAAGTGAGCTGCGTTCACTTATTGCAAGGGGTCAGATTGGTTGTGACCCGTGTATGGCCGTCGCGTTTCCCGATGGCGTCCAGGATCTAGACATCATCCGACGCTCGAAACCTACGCAATGTCGGTTTTGGATGACCTAACGAAACGTGAGGCCATCAAACGGTTCAAACCTGCAAATCGCCGGTTTTGGATGGGGTAGTGTTTTACCACCCCACGGCAACGATCGATTCAAAGGGGGTAACGAAACGCTACACCCTTATGGCCTCCAGCTTTTGGAAGGTCATCAATCATTGCTGGTATCGGATGGCGTAGCGTTTGGCGACCCCATCTCATCCTCTTTAACTACGGGGATTCCCGTAGTTTCCGAATGCTTGTCGAGACCCTCGTTTCGGGGTTCTCGGGAATTACTGCTGAATGCGGTCGGGAATACTCATCAGCGCAAGCGGCGCAGTCCGAGGTTACGACCAGAATCAGGAAACCGAGCAAGCGAAACAAGGGATTGGTGCTGGTATGTAAGTCGAGCGGGTAGGGGGTAAAAATCTGTAGGGGTAAATGTAGGGGTAATCTGGAGGAAAAGAAAAAGGGGTTAGTGACTACTTTCACTAACCCCTTTGATTCTATTGGTCGGGGCGGCGGGATTCGAACTCGCGACCCCTTGCACCCCATGCAAGTGCGCTACCAGGCTGCGCTACGCCCCGACGAAGCTTGCAATTATATCAGACGAATAAAGGTTTTCTACTACGGGTGCGCCAAATGTGGCAAATCGGCATGATGCTGGTTTGCAAAGTATTTGACGAGCAGTCCTTCTTCGCCAGTGTAATCGGCCAGATTAATGAATGTAATCATCTTCATGACAGGCTTTGCGGGAACATAGAAAACCCGCAGAATATAGTGTCAATTGAATGCCCCACTTTTTGACGCTGTTCTCGTCTGCCACTATCTGCCATGCCCATCACAATCAGCCAGAACTTCGACGCCGGATCGATAGAAGTCATATGCGCCGACTCCCCGGAAAACATTGCACTGAATATCCGCAAGGATTCAAATGCCGAATTCCTGCAATGGTTCCATTTCCGTTTGCAAGGTGCATGTGGCCAGGCGTGCACGATGCACTTCATGAACGCATTCGCAGCAGCCTATCCGCAAGGCTGGGAAAATTACAATGCTGTCGCCAGCTATGATCGGGTTCACTGGTTTCGCGTGCCTACAAGCTACCACGGTAAAGTGCTGACAATCAGTCACACACCAGAGCAGGACAGCATCTATTACGCTTATTTCGAGCCGTATTCCTGGGAGCGTCATCTTGCATTGCTGGGGCATGTCCAAGGCGTGCCGAACGCGCGGGTGGAGAATCTGGGCAGTACATTGGATGGACGCGACCTCGATCTCGTGGTCATTGGCAATGCGAACGCATCAAGGAAAGTGTGGATCATCGCGCGTCAGCATCCGGGGGAAACCATGAGTGAATGGCTGATTGAAGGTCTGGTCGAGGCCATGCTTGATCGTACCAATCCCATTGCTCGCCAGTTACTGCAGCATGCAGTGCTTTATATTGTTCCCAACATGAACCCCGATGGGGCGGTACGAGGTAATCTGCGTACGAATGCCGCTGGCGCCAATCTCAATCGCGAATGGATGACACCCTCGATGGATCGCAGCCCGGAGGTGTTCCTGGTCAGGAACAAGATTCATGAAACGGGTTGCGATCTTTTCCTCGATATTCATGGCGATGAGGTGTTGCCATATGTGTTTGTTGCCGGCTGCGAGATGCTGGACGGTTTTAGCGAGCAGCAGGCAGTGGAGCAACGAGCGTTCATCGACGATTTCCTTCATGCCAGCCCGGATTTCCAGACAGCGGTCGGTTATGAACCAACGAAATATCACGAGGAAATGCTGCAGCTCGCTTCGAAATACATTGGACATACTTTTCGATGCGTGTCACTGACCTTGGAAATGCCGTTCAAGGATAACGCGAATATGCCCGACGCAGAGGTGGGGTGGAACGGGGCACGTAGTGCACGGTTGGGAGCTGCAATCTTGCAGCCTATCCTGCATGCAATGCGGAGGATGGCGGCGTGAGTATCGAAATCGAAAGGAAATTCCTCGTTCGAGGCGAAGAATGGAAGACCTGGAGCAAGCCAGTACTGTTGCGGCAAGGTTATTTATCATCCGCACCAGAGCGCGTCGTGCGAGTACGCATAGAAGGGGATGAGGCGATGCTGACGATCAAGGGGCGTAATGTCGGTGCTGCGCGCAATGAATGGGAGTATCCGATACCGATCAAAGATGCTTCTGTTCTCCTGGACCAGCTTTGCGAGCAGCCACTGATTGAGAAATATCGCTACCGCATCGAATACCGCGGCTTTATATGGGAAATCGACGAATTCTTTGGTGAAAATACCGGGCTTGTGGTGGCGGAAATTGAATTGCAGAGTGAAGACCAAGCCTTCGATAAGCCTGACTGGATCGGCGACGAGGTAACGCATGATCCACGTTATTTCAACGCAAACCTGATTCGTCATCCTTATCGCAATTGGCAAGAGTAGACGTGAGAAAGGAGCACGGGAGTGGTTCCGGCTCCTTTTGCATCAGAACGTTTGCTGATCGATGTACAGGGCAAATTTCAGGCCGAGGATAGTTTTAATGAAAATGCTCTGTACCCGTCGGCAAGTCTTCCGGCATTTCTGCGTGTACCAGTTCCCCATCGGCATCCGGATATAACGGTGCTCCACAATCCTCACAGAACTCCATTGGGAAACGTTCGTTGTGACGCTTGATGTGCGTAACACCGCATGAGCGTAACAGAGCCACGATTTCCTCGAGTGGTGTGCGCAGTTCCTCAGCCACGCTTTCCGGTGCCATTACAGCTTCCAACGTGGCCGTCGTGGTTTCTTCCTCGTCTTCCTGTCCGTACAAAGGCCATACAACGCCATAAATTACTTCCGGATTCTGACGCAGAGTGAAGCCTATCCGATACTCGTCGACGCGGCCGGCGAGCGGGTCTTCACTGAAACTGCCGATGATGGCTCGCAGTCCTGCCGGATCCACGCTCAAGGCATTAGTGAGGTAATGCACGGCGGCATGGATCGATGCCGGGCGAATTTGCTTGTCCGCTTCGCGGCATGCTACGTAGTAGGCTTCGGGCATGAGCAATTCGATGCCGCAGCCAGGCAGCAATGACAAGACATTCGGAGTTGCTTGATTGCGCCACTGCGTAAGTGCCTGTACGCGTTCTTCCGGGTTCATTGCCGTCTGCCAGCGAAACAGTGGTGCTCCAGAAGGTGCGGCTACCGCTGCTACCAAATAACGTGTATCGGCCAGGAAGGGAGCGGTTTCCGGTGCATTGCTTGGGGGACGCAAAGCTGTGCCTTTCACCGCCGCTTGCGCCATGCGCTGCGTCAATGCAAATGTTTCGGTATGCGTGCGTGGCAACTGGTCGATGGCATACAACGTCGGCGCTAATGCCAGACGAGTGTTATCGGCCAGCAGGTGTCCATGCAAGTGAGCGGACAGGGTAGTGCGCATCTCGGCGGGAACCGTGCCGGATGCTATCGAAAAGCGTGTCCAGGCAAGAATGGGAGCAGCGATCAGTAGTACATCGTAAGCAACGCCTTCATGTTCCATGCTGCATGATTCGCTGCTGGCTTCCACTGCTTCCATCAGGGAGTCGTATGCGTTCAGATTGGTTCTGAACAACTGTTCCAGCGACGCGTCAATCGCGTCCTGATGGCCGCCTTTCAAAAGCTTTTGAAGCAGCACATCCAGATTGTGTTCCCACTGGCGTTCCTCCAGCCGACTCGCAGCTTGTGCCGAACCTTGAGCCAGGGCAATCAGACGCTGGCTGTCGGCGGACAGCTTGTTGGGCGAACTTTTTGAAAAACGACGCATGGTAGAAATGAAGAAAAGCGATGAAGGTATTGTAAATGGTTTAACGAATGCCCACGGGAATCCATCCATGGAGTTAGGAACGCATCAGACGATGAGGCAGAAGCATTATAACGGTGCAAACGAAGTGCAGTGTGGCGTCACACGTTCTCAGTATATCCCTGATAACGAAATAGAAAAGCCGCATGGCAGAAACCATGCGGCTTTGGGGAAGTGATGCGGTCTTATGCTGCGAGCAACTGACGCAGAACGAACGGCAAAATGCCGCCATGCTTGTAGTAGTCGACTTCGATCGGCGTGTCGATACGCAACAGGAGCGGCACCTCCTGCTTCTCACCGTTGGCGCGCGTGATCACCAAGGTGACCTGTTGCTGCGGCTTGATCTCGTTCTCGAGGCCTTTCAGGTCGAAGATTTCATCGCCCTTGATGCCAAGCGATTGCACACTGTCGTTACCGAGGAACTGCAGCGGCAGAACACCCATGCCAACCAGGTTGGAGCGGTGGATGCGCTCGA
>Ga0070659_100004197_pt1 | contig 10283 bp, 7 predicted proteins | sample KBSC23metaG_FD_64666 | JGI IMG/M metagenome (GOLD analysis project Ga0070659, IMG submission 64666) | Corn rhizosphere microbial communities from Kellogg Biological Station, Michigan, USA - KBS C2-3 metaG | ecosystem: Host-associated > Plants > Roots > Rhizosphere > Soil ...
TGAATTCGGGTTGTTGTTCAGCTGCGTGTAGAAGTTATCGACACGAGCCTTAACGTCATCATCCGTTGCCTTGCCGAACTCGTCGACCTGGGTCGCAACTGGTTTTTGTGCAACCGGAGCCGTTTCAGACGCGGTCGGTACACAGTTGCAGCTCGGGTCGAGTCCGCCGATATTGACAGTGGCCGTTATATTGCCGCCGGACATTTCAGTCGGAACGTGAACAGTGATGCTCGGCGTTCCCTGTCCAGCTGAGATCTCACCAGCCGAAACCGTCCAGTTATAGGTTACGCTCTCCTGGCTGCCGCCGCTCACGTTAGCCGTAAACGTCATGTCGCCGCCGGGTTCGGTTACGCCCGCTGGGCCGGTAACCGAAATGCTCGGGCATTCGCAGATCTTGACGCAATCGGGACACTGTGCGATCGTGATCGTCTTTGTCTCCGTCTTGCCGCAGATGCCGCAGCCGTCATCAACGCCGGCCGTGATCGTGTACGTTCCGGGTTGGGCACCGCTCAGATCCCATTGAACGCTGGCGCCGCTGCCGACAATGCGTCCACCCGAAACCGTGTAGTTGTAGGTAAGAACGTCATTTTCCGGGTCTACCGCAGTCGTCGAAACATTGATGGTCGTGCTGTCGTTGCAAGCACCTGACGACGACCGGAAACCAGGCTGACACGGCAGACTGATCTCGGTGTCGCTCAAGGTAAGAGCCGTCACATTTGCAGGCTGGTTAACAATTTCGGCCTGACGGGTGTTGCGGCGGCCCGCGAACACCTGGAAGCCGAAACCGTTAGGATCAGACGACGGCTGGAAGCCCGGAGGTATTCCATTGATCGTCGACGAGATGACGGTGTTCGGTGAACACGACGTAGTACCATTCGTCGTGGTCAGTGTCACGCAGGGAACGGTAACGGATTGAGCAAAACGGTCATCGTCCTTGAATGTGCTGCTGTCCTGCTGGTTAAACTGATAGCGATACCAGCCGCCGAAACCGAACCAGCGTGCCGGGAAAACCCTGGCACCAACCAAACCCTCGAGCGGATGATTTTCAAATGCGTTCGGGGTACGTCCGCCCATATAACGGATAGCACGAAGTTCACCGATCGGCTGGAAATATTTGTTAACCGGGAAATCGACACCGACCGAGGCAAGAAGTTCATCAGGCCGGTCGAGGATCGTTGCGCTGCCGCCAGGGAAATCTCCCTTGACGCTGCTGTTCCAGTTGTAGCCAATATTTGTCGATAGATTCATCCAGCGCTTCAAACGAGCATCGGCAAAGAACGTAACGCCGATGTCACCGCGATTGCCGCCCGGGCTTGCGCCGCGTTGCAGTTGATTCCATCCGCTTGCGTCGCTTGCATGATCGGCATACCAACGGTAGTAAGCAACAATACCCAGCCCGACAGGATTGTCGAGTCCGGTCCAGCGCCACTTGCCGCCTGCGGTGAACGTGCTAAATGCAGATTCAGCCCACGTACGGTTGATGAACGGTGCATCCGGCAAATATGAAGGTGCCAGCGTAAATGATGTAGGAATCTCAACAGAACGAGGATCGGTCGGAACCAATCGCGCAGTCCGCAAGACAACACCGGGCAAAATGCTGCCAAATACAGATCCCATGCCCGGGAAATTGGCCGCTCCATTGCCGCCGCCTGTCGGAGCACCGATCAGGGCCGGCGAACCAACCGGGAAACCAAAGAAGTTACACGGAAGAACCGTACAACCTGAGGCAGCTCCCGGAGGAAAGCCAAAGAATCCCGCGCTTCCGCCTACATACGGAAACGGAACGAAAGGCTGCGAACCCGTCGGCCGGAAGATGGCCAAACCCGCATACGGGTTTGCTCCAGATCCATTTGGAGCGAGAACAATTGCCGGAGCGCTGGTAAGACTGCCGTTAATAAAAACCTGCGAGTTCGGAAGGTAAAAACTTGAAAGATTGCGTGGGGAGTTGATCTTGACCCCGCGGTATGCGTCGGTGTTGAAGAACAACTCGATGTGGTTCGTAACACCTATCTGAAAGCTAACCGGAATTTCGGTAAAGTCAGCATTACCCGGATCACGGTCGAAATTACTCCAAGCCGCGCTGAACGTAAACTCTCCCTTTCTTAGGGTTTGTCCGTCATAAACAGTAAAAAGGCCTGTTGGACCACCAACCGGACCACCCGTACCAACGGTAGGTGCAGTATTTCGGTTATCCTTGGCCGACCTCTTGTCCTTGTCCTGTGCCGACACAGCAAAAACAAGCGTTAGCAGTAAAAGCGCAATTACGTACGCTCTAATAGCGAGTTTCATCACATTCCTCCGCCGAAATAAAAAATTGATTTTCAATTCTGTAGCTGCAAAGAAAATATAATACCGTTTTGTTCCTATTAGCTACTTGAGTTATTAAGTTCGCCAAATATCGAGGTCAAATCCAATGACCTAAATTGTTTAGCGAAATCGCAAACGGATAATCCAATATCTGTAAATTTATAAGGGAATATTCGCCAAAAGTCAATGAAATCTTTTAATTAACTTCAATACCCCTTTGATAGACCTTAACGTACCTGACCTCGAAAATCAAGCATTTTTAACAAATTACGCAATTTTATTATGCGTAAATGCCGCGCATCCGTGTATCGTACGCGACGCGGTCGATCGCTACCATATACGCTGCCGTGCGTGTGTCCACGTTATGTTTTGTCGCGTAATGGCAAAGCTCGTTAAAACTCGGAACCATCTTTTCCTCAAGGCGTTTGTTGACCTCGCTTTCCTGCCAGAAATAGCCCATGCGGTCCTGTACCCATTCGAAATACGAAACCGTTACGCCGCCCGCATTTGCAAGAATATCAGGGATAACGAAAATGCCCTTTTCGTGCACTATTTTATCTGCCTTTGGCGTTGTTGGTCCATTTGCTCCTTCGGCCAGTATCCGGCATTTAAGCCTATCCGCATTTTCGGATGTGATCTGGTTTTCGGTCGCGCACGGTGCGAGCACATCGCATTCAAGCTCAAGCAGTTCCTTACCGCTCAATGCATCGGCTTCCTTATAGCCTTCGAACGACTTGTTCTTGTGCAAATAAGCGAGTGCCGCCGGAATGTCAATGCCCTTTGAATTGTAAAGACCACCGCTGATGTCGGAAATGCCGATTACCTTGTATCCTTTTTCGTGCATAAGCTGCGCGCCGATGCCGCCGACGTTTCCCGAACCCTGAACGACGACCCGTGTTTTCTCGGGTGTCAAGTCAAATCGTTTGATCGCTTCGTTTATGGTAAACATCAGGCCGCGTCCGGTTGCCTCGCGGCGCCCGAGCGAACCGCCGAGAGCGACGGGCTTGCCCGTTACGACCGCATTAACAGTATGCCGGGCGTGCATCGAGTACGTATCCATTATCCACGCCATGGTCTGCTCATTGGTGTTCATATCCGGAGCCGGAACGTCCTTGTCCGGACCGATGAAATCGATCAACTCCGCGGTGTAGCGGCGCGTCAGGCGTTCGAGTTCACCCAGCGACATCTGTATCGGGTCGCAAATGATGCCGCCCTTGCCGCCACCAAAAGGAACGTTGACAAGCGCGCATTTCCATGTCATCCAGGCGGAAAGAGCCTTGACCTCGTCTAAGTTGACGTCGGGCGCGTAACGGATACCGCCTTTTGCCGGGCCCCGTGCGAAATTGTGCTGGACGCGAAAGCCCTCGAACACCTGAATGTGCCCAGTGTCCATGCGGACCGGTATGTAAACCTTTAGTTCGCGGCTCGGCACACGCATAACCGCGTAAAGGTCGGGATCTAAGCCTAGAAGTTGCGCGGCGCGGTCAAAGCGTTCGCTCATTGCCTCAAACGGGTTCTTTTCGTCGCTGCCCGTAAATCGCCGGTTTTCGTCAGCCATAGGATTTGCCATGGTTAAATTATCTCCAAATATTTCTGATAGTGATTTTTTATTTATTTTTTCAGGACCTCGTTCATTGCGCCCGAACGGTAGCCTTGAAGGTCGAGTGTAACGAATTTGAATCCTAATTTTGAAAAACTTTCCGCAAGACGGTCGGCCGTCAGCCGGTTCAAAGCCTTGTCCATTTCGGCCGGAGCGATCTCGATACGAACGATCTCGCCATGAACACGCACTCTGAACTCCTTAAAGCCAAGGTGCCGCAAAATCTCCTCGCCGCGTTCTACTTTCGACAGACGTTCAATCGTCACGGGGATGCCGTAGGCAATGCGGGACGAGAGGCACGGGCTCGCGGGCTTGTCCCACGAGGGCAGGCCCTGCAATTTGCTTAGCTCTCTTATTTCCGACTTTGTAATGCCGCATTCAACCAGTGGGCTGCGAACATGATTCTCACTGGCCGCCGCGCGTCCCGGGCGATAATCGCTCACGTCGTCCGCATTCGTTCCGTCGATGACGTAACTGATGCCGCGGTCACCCGCGACGGCATTCAATTTTGTATAAAGCTCACTCTTGCAAAAATAGCAGCGATTCGACGGGTTCGCTGCGTATTTGGGATTTTCGATCTCGTCCGTTCTGATGGTTTCGAAATTGAATTCAAATTGTTTGGCAATATCGGCCGCTTCGGTTCGCTGAATCTGCGAAACACTCGGCGAAAGGCCCAATATACATACGGCATTTTGGCCGAGTTCTTGTGTCGCAACAAGAGCCAGGTACGAGCTGTCGACGCCGCCGGAATAGGCAACCAACACGCGGCGCATTTCACGCATCAAACTGCGCAAATTCTGCTCCTTTTCGAGAGTTTCGGCGCTCACCGGCCTCGAAAGATCTTCTTTCGGCAGGGTATTCGTTCTCATTGAAAACGCTGTAGATATTGAACGTTGCACAATCTAAAAATCTTAACGTAGATTTAAGATATAAGGCAAACCTATAAAACCATAATTTTTACTGTTTTTTCAGCGTAAAAATTAGGATTTTAGAAATTTTGATGCTACGATTTTACGCATCGAATCCGACAATGCACATCCAGTCTAAATCATTTGGTTCATTAGTCAAAAAATGGTCGATCTTGTGCTCGATCTTAATGGCCATACTTTGCTCCGCGGTCGCAATTACTGCCCAGGATGAAAGTTCGACGGCGGTTGATAACGCAGTCGCGATGTTCAATCAGGGACAAGATGCGCATGAGAAGGGTGACATTGCCGCCGCGATCGGATTTTATGAAAAAGCGCTCACGATCTTACCCGAATTTCCTGAGGCCGAATTTCAGCTCGGCAATGCTCAGCTTGCGCTTGGCAAGACCGACGAGGCGGAACAATCTTTCCGCAAATGCGTGAAGCTAAAACCGGAATGGTCGCTCGCGCTTGCAAAACTCGGGGAGACGCTCGTTAACAAATACATTGATCAAAAGCGCGATCAGGCCGCGTATACCGAGGCATCCGAGATCCTTCAGCGGGCGATCAACATCGAGCCGGGCAACTTCCCTGCTTATGTCGCAATGACGGACCTCTTGTTGAACTCGACGCCGTCGGCGAATGACCTGCGTTCGATGCTTGAAAAGCTCAAGGCTCTTACGGATGGCAAGATGAATTCGCCCGCGTCGGTCTGGGCGGCACGCGGGCAAGTCGAAAACGCCCTCGGCGACCGCGTGGCAGCGAAAAGCAGCTTGTCGCGTGCGCTCGCTATAAATGCAGCGGACGGACCGGCGCTGTACGCAATGGCGAATATCGCATTGAATGAAAGTGACATCTCGCGCGCGGCTGATCTGATCGGACAATTAGAGCCAATTGCCAAGAACAGTAACAGTTTGACCGTCCTGAAAGCGCGGCTCGCGTTCGCGAATGGAAAACCGGCCGATGCATTAAAGCTGCTGGATGGAATTAAGGATCCGTCACCCGAGGCGGCCGCGTTGAAGTCAAAGATCGCGGTTGCCGATTCGACAAACACGGCCGATCTTGAAAAACAGCTTGAGACGAATCCGAAGGACGGCGCGGTGCTCGGCCGCTTGTGTTCCCTGTTCCGGGTTTCCGATCCGGGAAAGGCTTTGGACTACTGCCGCCGAGCGTCCGAGGCTGAACCGGAAAATGTCCGTCACGCCATCGGCTACGGCGCTGCTTTGGTTCAGGCAAAGCGCTACGACGAGGCCGTTGCTATCTTTCAGAAACTCTTAAAATTCGAACCGTCGAACGCAACGGTCCACGCAAACCTTGCAACTGCTCTGTTTCAGTTAAAGCGCTACGATGAGGCAAAAGACGAATATCACTGGTTAATAAGGAACCAGCCCGATACGGCCATTACATATTATTTTCTTGCAATCATACATGACCAATTGAGAGAATATATGGACGCGATGGCCAATTATCAGCAGTTCTTGAAACTTGCAAAACCGGACGAATCAAAGCTCGAGATCGAGAAGGTAAATTTGCGCCTGCCGGCTCTGCAAAAGCTTCTCAAGGAACACGAAAAGAAAAATGACTGATGCCGCGAAAACCAGATCGATCGACGCCGACCGGCTTAATATTCACCGGAGAACTGCGTCGCGTTTGGTTTTTGTAACCGCATTTGTTTTGTTCACATTGCCCTGCATGGCGCAGACCGGGCAAGCACAAGAACCGGACAGTCCTGATGCTCCGCCGCCGCTTAAAATTTTGCCGAAGGACGAGAAGAATAAGCTCAGTGCCGAGACCGATCCGAAAAGTCACGCTAGCCTTGCGCTTGAGCTGTCCGAGGGTCACCTGGCAAAGGCTGAGGAGTTGGGCGCCAGAAACGAATTCGATTCGATGTTCAAGGAACTCGGGGCCTTTAATGCGGTAATTGACGAAGCTTTGGCTTTTATTGCTCAAAACGACACTGGCAATGGAAAGATCCTAAGCAGCTCGAAGAAACTTGAGTTGGGGTTGCGGTCCTATGCTCCGCGTCTCGAAACGCTCAGACGCGATGTTCCGTCGAGCTATGAGCCTTATGTCAGAGGATTGATAAAAGCAGTGCGGGAAGCGCGAAGCAAGGCGATCGAACCGTTTTTTGGAACATCGGTCTTGCCGACGCGAAAAAACAATTGAACCTCTTTCTTAATTAAAAAATGAAAACACGTTTCTCGAAAGCCGCAGCACTTCTGCCCTTACTAATTCTTGCGTTGGCCGTCACTGCATTTGGGCAGCGACGCGATTATTTGAGCGACAGCGAGATCGAACTGGTTCGCGACGCGCAGGAGATCGATCAGCGAGTGACCGTCCTGACGATGGCCATCGATCGCAGGTTGACGGCGCTCGATCTTGCCGGCGTCGACAAATCAAAAAAGTACGGTGAAAAATGGGGAGATGCTCCAACCGGAAGCCGACTTGAGCTTTTGACCGATGTGAAATCGCTGCTGCAAAAGGCAATCGATGACATTGACGATGCGTCATCGCACGAATCGGAAAACGCAGAGAACAAAGTTTCCGGAACACTCTTTCCGAAGGCCGTTCACGTGCTCGCGGACGCAGCGGAACGATATCGCCCGGCATTTCGGTCTGCTCTTGACAGCGCGAAAGACGAGAAGGAAAAAGGCATAATACTCGCATCGATAGATTTTTGCGACCAAATAATCGAGGCATCGGCAAAGCTCCCAAAGGAAACCGCAAAGCCTGATAAAAAGAAACGGTCAAAGGACGGAGCGAATTGATCCAGGTTCTTTATTACTGATCAATACAACATGAATTATTTTACTGTTATTCTGCGTGTTTTGGTGGTTTCTGAATCACAAGCTTTAATAACTTGCTGCGCTTAGCTGCCCGCTTCCCCGATCACAACTCAAAGCGACATCACATCTAAAAATCAGTCAGGATTTTTGACCTCTTTTAGCACTACTTTGACACGTATCACTTCGCGTGATAATTTTTTACGTTTATACGTCTTTTTATGTCCACCGAAAACTTAAAGCGGACTCCGTTAAATGAGGCTCATCGAAAACTTGGCGGCAAGATGGTCGATTTCGGCGGTTGGGATATGCCCGTTCAGTACCCGGCTGGCGTTATCGAAGAACATCTGCGCACGCGGACACGTTCGGGTTTGTTCGACGTTTCGCACATGGGTGAGATATGGGTCGAAGGTGAGGACGCGATAGATTTTGTAAACCGGCTGACGACGAACGATGTTACAAAACTCGTTGACGGCCAGGCTCATTATTCCGCTCTAACGAACGATAAAGGCGGCGTTGTTGATGACCTGTTGGTTTACCGCTTCGACTGTGACAAGCTGCTGCTGGTCGTAAACGCCGGCACGACGGAAAAGGATTGGGATTGGATCACGTCGCACAAGGGCAATGAAAACATTACGCTGACGAACGCGAGCGCTGATTATTGCCAGATCGCCGTTCAAGGTCCGGACGCGATAAAAATTTTACAGCAGCTTACCGATACACCGCTCGACGATATCAAGTACTACCATTTCACCACCGGAAAGGTTGACGACGTCGAAGCGGTGATCTCGCGTACTGGCTACACGGGTGAGGACGGATTCGAGGTTTATGCAAATTCAGAATTCGCTGAGCAGCTGTGGAACAAGTTGCTGGAAACCGGCGGCTTCGACTCCGAGAACGGGATTCTTCCCTGTGGCCTGGCGGCCCGAAATACGCTGCGTCTCGAAGCAGGAATGTCGCTTTACGGCCATGAGCTGAGTGACAGTATCACTCCACTTGAAGCCAATCTCGGCTGGATCACAAAATTGCAGAAAGGAGCGTTCACGGGATCCGAAATTTTGCAAAAGCAAAAAGAAGCGGGAGTAACGAGAAGGCTTGCGGGCTTTGAAATGATCGATAGAGGCATTGCCCGCGATGATTGCGAAGTTTACGCCAATGGGGAAAAAGTGGGCTATGTTACATCCGGCAGTCCCGCTCCTTTTATAAAGAAGAATATCGGATTTGCCATGCTGCCCGCGGAACTTGCAAATGCGGGACAGGAAATTGAGATCGATGTCCGCGGAAAGCGCCTGACCGCGAAAGTTGTTCCTACACCATTTTACAAGCGCTCAAAATAATTTTTATTAATTTTCTAACCAAGAGGGTTTACCAACTATGTCTAACATTCCGGAAAATTTACGTTACAGCAAAGATCACGAATGGATCAAGGTTGAATCCGACGAGGCAACCATCGGCATCACCGACTGGGCCCAGAATTCGCTCGGTGACGTCGTATATGTCGATATGCCGCGTGTCGGCGACAGTTTTGGCACGCACGAGGCCTTCGGCTCGGTAGAGTCGGTCAAGGCCGTTTCCGAGATCTTTACGCCCGTTGCAGGGAAAGTCACGGCCGTCAACGATGGACTTAACGACACTCCCGAGGTCGTCAATTCCGATCCCTACGGCGCAGGCTGGATGGTCAAGATCAAAATGGACAATCCCGGCGAAGCCGACGCGATGCTCTCCGCCGAGGAGTACGATGAATATCTTAGCTCGATAGGTTAAATTTTATTATGCGGCGGCAACTGTCCGCCGCAAGCTATTTATGCGTTATATACCAAATTCACCGGAGGAACGCGCCGAGATGCTTGCGTCGATCGGGCTTTCCTCACACGATGAACTTTTCCGCTCGATACCGGCCGATATCCGTATGAACCGGGCGCTCAACATCACCGAGCCGCTTGCCGAATCGCAGGTGATCGGAGCGATGGAATCCATGGCTGCGAAAAACACGGCTGCCACTATGCCTTCGTTTCTCGGCGCCGGCGTCTATTCGCACTTTTCGCCGACGATCGTAGACCATCTGATACAGCGTTCCGAATTTTTCACGTCCTATACGCCATATCAGCCGGAGATATCACAAGGCACACTCCAGTATATTTTCGAATTCCAGACCCTGATCTGCCAATTGACCGGAATGGAAGTCGCGAACGCGTCGATGTACGACGGCTCGACTGCGATGGCAGAGGCGTACCTGATGGCGCAGCGCGTTACGCGACGTGAGAAGATAGTCGTTGCCGACACCGTGCATCCGGAATATCGCGAGGTTGCTCGAACTTATACGCAGCACGGCGATCTGGAGATAGTCACCGCTCCGTTCGACGAAAAGACGGGCACTATCTCGGATCTTTCGTCTCTTGACGACAAAACTGCAGCGCTGGTCGTTCAATCGCCGAATTTTTTCGGCTGTATTGAAGACCTTAGATCGCTTGCCGACAAGGCACACGCCGTCGGAGCTCTGCTGATCGTCGTCGTTACCGAGGCGATCTCGTTCGGCGTGCTTAGATCGCCCGGAGCCTGCGGTGCGGATATCGTCGTCGGCGAAGGCCAGTCGTTCGGCGTACCGATGAGCTTTGGTGGGCCGCACGTCGGACTATTTGCAACGCAGGACAAATATGTGCGGCAAATGCCCGGTCGGCTTTGCGGAGT
>Ga0070659_100004205_pt1 | contig 10275 bp, 7 predicted proteins | sample KBSC23metaG_FD_64666 | JGI IMG/M metagenome (GOLD analysis project Ga0070659, IMG submission 64666) | Corn rhizosphere microbial communities from Kellogg Biological Station, Michigan, USA - KBS C2-3 metaG | ecosystem: Host-associated > Plants > Roots > Rhizosphere > Soil ...
CACCACGCGCGGTCTGCCAGTCGACCTTGCTGACGGCGTACTGCACCGCACGACGGCAGTGGACGTTGGTGAACGGCGCGACCATCGACTCGATCGCGAGGTAACGGGTCGCACCGGTGATCGGGTTGTCCGCACGCGCCTTGAGCGTCGCGTTGGTCAGGATCTTCGACTGTGTCGCCACCTGCACACCGACACCGTTGATGTCGACGTCCGCGACGTTGTTGATCAGCCGATTGTCGACGTCGATGTCATTCGTGTCGACCGTGAACACGATCCGGTCCGGCAACGCCTTGCGGAACGGGTCGCTCGACGCGGACCAGTTCGTGTTGCGGACCAGCGTCAGGTTCTTGCCCGGCGTGTACGTCGCGAACTTGTACGGGCCGTCGGACAGCGGGTGGAAGGTGTACTTCGCGCCACCCTTCGGGCCCTGGTCGTACGCGATCGGCACCGGCGTGCTCGCCGGCAGCGCCATGATGTAGTTCCAGTCGCCGACGACGGTGTTCAGGTGGAACACGATCGTGTTGTCGTCCGGCGTCTCGATCGTCGTCAGGCCGAGGTGGTTCGGGTCCTTGTCGGTGTACGGGCCCTTGTAGGTGTCGCACCCGCCGGCCGCGTTCGCGCCGCCGGGACAGAGGAACGTGATGACGTACGTCGGACCGCCGTTGATGACGCTTTGCGCGAACACCCGCTCGATCGCGTACTTCACGTTCTTCGACGTGATCGGCGCCCCGTCCTCGAACTTCAGCCCGGAGCGCAGCTTGTAGGTCCAGTTCTTGCCGTCCGGGCTGGTCCCGGGCTCCGACGCGATGTCCGCTACGACGTCGAGGCTGCCATTACCCGGTGACGCCTTGTACGCCATCAGGCCGCGGGAGAAAAGCCGCTGCATGGCCCAGCAGTGGCCGTAGTAGGTCCGCGCCGGGTCCCAGTAGTCGCAGTCGCCGTCGGCGATCAGGTTGATCGTGCCGCCGGGCTTCGTCGACGGGTTGCGAACGCCCGTCGTACCCGCGTTGAAGACGTTCTGCGCCGCCGGCGGCTGGTTGCCGCCGCCGGATCCGGCGCTGGAGCACCCAGCCATCAGCAACCCCAGTGCCGTGGCGATGGTGCCGACGCGAATCCTGTTCATGTGATCGCCAACCCTCTCGTCGTGTGCAGCGCAGCGGTTCTCACGTGATCGTTGCCACTGCCGAGCCGGCGACATGGACGCTGACTCGGGCGATCGGCGTGAACCGTAGGCAGCCGTTCGACGGTCGGGAAAGAGGGGTCGACCGCATTGACGGTCGAATCGTGACCAGGAATGCCGAATCGTGACCGGCACGTGATCGGCCGTGACCTGGCGGTGTTCTTCCCGCGATGTTCCGGTCGGGTTACCGCCGGTGATCGCCGCGCCGCATGGGTCTCCGGCACCCAACCACCAGGCGGGTTGGCCCAAGACCGTGGAGTCTTGTCTCAAGCATCTGTCGGCTTAGGCCAACCCGTGGACGGCTTGGGCTTCGGACAGCGGTGCCGGTTCGCGGGCACGCTGCGTGACGGTCAGCGCGCGCGAGCTGCGGCTAGAGCTCGCGCCACCCGGACACGGTGACCGGCCGGTCGAAGCCGGCGGTCGCGCTGAGCTGGTCGATCTCGGTGTCGTAGTGCACGTCGACGCCGCCGCTGGCGGTCACCGACCCGCACACGAGCAGGCCGTACACGTCGACGTGGCCGGTCGCGGTGCAGTCGGCGTTCGGCGCGTAGACGACCGCGGACAGGCTCGTCTCCGACGACGACCCGCCGCCGAGGCGGACCGCCGGCGTGCTGCTCCCGCTGGTGCTGATCAGCAGCAGCGTCGACGGCGGTCGCGGGTTGAGTCGCGTGGGCGTGCACGACGGGGTGGTCACCGTCGAGCACTTCACCGTCGAGTTCAGCGACAAACCAGCCGGGATCGTCAGCGTGCCGTTGAAGCAGATGATGATCTGGGAGCCGCTGATGTTCGTCAGGTTGGCGATCGCGGTCGCGCTCATCGTCACGTCGGTGAAGCTGTAGACCGCGTTCGCGGCGAGCGCCGTCGTACCGGAATAGCCGACGGAGCCGGCGCCGATGCCCTGCGAGCAGACCGACGACAGCGGGAAGTCCAGCCGCTCGTGGTGCGTGGTGACCGACGTGCCGACCGCGGCGCAGACGGCGGCGTCGCCGACGCACGCTCCAGTCGCGGACGGATCGACGAAGCCGGGAACCGGCGTGTTGAAGATAGAGACACCGCTCATGCTCGACAGGTCCACCCCGCGCATCGTCAGCGGCCCGTCGGTCACCGCCGCGCCAAACGCTTGGGCGGCGTGCGTGCACATGCGGGTGTCGGAGTCCGACATCGACGCGGCGGCCGCCGACGTCGTACAGACGTCGGAGCTGACCGCGGAGTCGTATCGATCGACGGCGCTCGGGCCGGTCGAGCCGAGGTTCAGCGACGTCTTCCCGAACAGCGGGACGCTGAGCAGGTCGCCCACGCTCACCGTCGCCTGGATGTGCCGGGTGACGGTGCGGCCGCTGTTGGTCGCCGTCCCGGTCGAGTCGACCAGCCAGCCGCCGGACACAGCGGTGGCGGTCGCCGAGTACGTCGTACCGGTGCCGGCGGTCCCGGTGATGGCCGGGAACGACGCGGCGGTCGGGTTCGCCTTCGCCTGCGCGACCAGCTCGTCGAGGCCGCGCTCGGCACCGGTGAGCGCCGACTCGAACGCGACGTCGTGGCGGGCGGCGAGGTGCGAGCTCAGGATCGTCGCCAGGCCGAGGGTGAGCAGGCCGGTGACGACGACGATCGCGAGCATCGCCATCACGATGCTGCCCTCGTCGTCTTGCCGCCGGCGGATCATGACGCGTTCCGGAGGTCGGCGGCGTCGCTGATGTCGAGGTAGCAATCGGACGGGACCGCGCGCGTGGCACAGATGGAGCGGCCGGACACGGGATCGACCTGGTCGACGACGAACTCGACCTGGATCGTCCCGACACACGAGCGGGCGTACGTGGTGATCGTCTGCCCTGCGACGACGCAGGTCGCGGCGTTCACCGACGAGCTGGTCGTGGTGAAGCTCGGGGCCTTCGCCACCACGCTGAAGACCGGCTGGCTGGCGGAGTTCACCAGATGGGTGACGACGGTCTTCGGTGCGGGTGCGGTGAGCGGGTTGCCGGCCGCGTCGGTGTCGGTCTCGGTCAGCACGAGTGACGTGACACCGGCTTGCGTGGTGACCGTGTAAGTCAGGTCGCGGGTGACGCCCGCGCTGGTGACGACGACCTCTTCGAGCTTGTCCGAGGTCAGGCCCTGCAACGGGTTGGCGGCGCGCACGTCACGCAAGGTTCGCTGCAACGCCTGCCGGGTCTGGATGAGCGCCGTCGTCCGGCCGTCCATTTCGCTGGTACGACGGAACGTCGACACGATGACAGTCGTCGTCACAAGACCGATCACGGCGGCGAGCACCATGACGACGACGGTCTCCACGAACGTCACGCCGCTGTCGTCGTTGGTGCTCATGCGAGTGCCACCGACAACGACTGGTTCGCCGTACTGCTGTCGCTCGCCCGGGTGAGGGTGAAGGTGACGTTCTCGGTGCTGCCGCTGCTGACCATCGAGGTAGCCGCGGGCAACGTGGCGCTCCACGTGCTGCCGTTGCTGCTCGCCAGTGTCAGGGTCGCGGTGGTCGAGCCGGTGGCGTAGACGGCCCGTACCGAGTCGGTCGCGCTGAGCCCGGTCGTCGTACAGGAGAAGACCTCGGGCAGCGACGTCTTGCGGGTCAACGGCGTGAGCACGATCGGCGACGCGGTGACCGAGCAGGTGCCGACGAACGCCGCTTGCGGGGTGACGGTCAGGGTGGCGCTCGGGAAGACCTGGATGCCGGGGACGACGGCCGCGAACGACACGCTGCCGGCGCCGGCGTGCTTGATCGACGACTTCGCGACGGTCACCGACCAGGTGGTGCCGCCGACGTTGCTCATGCTGACTTGGTGCGCGCCGTTGTCGTCGCTCCAGGTCAGCGGCACGGTGACGCTGGTCGACAGGCCGGTGATGGAGACCGACGCGGTGATGTCGGAGAGCGGGTTGCCGTTGGAGTCGATCGACACGCTGCTCGGCGACAGGCCGAGGGCGGACGCCGAGACCGAGGTGCCGGAAGCGCTGCTATTGCTCAGCAAACCGGACGACGAGCCGGCGAGAGTGCCGGTCGCGGTGTCGGCGTTGGCGGTGCTCAGCGCGACGTGGTGCACGCCGTGCGAGTCGGTCCAGCCGACGCTGACGCTGACCCGCGCGACGGACGGAGCGCCGGTCGCCGGCGTCGTACACGTCGCCTGATTGGTCGGCGAGCACATCTGCACGGTGGTCGTCGTCGTATAGGTGACGTGATCCTTGATGACCGGCGGCGCGGCGAAGGTGCCGACGGCGAGGCTGCTCGGAGTGAGGCGGCGCGCGTCCTCGAGGGTCGTCGTCGCGAGGCGAAGCGCGACGGCGTGTGCGCGCTGGCCGGACTGTTGGTGGAAGTAGGCGACGATCTCGGTCAGCATGCCGAGGAGCCCGACGGTCACGATCGCCATCGCGACCACGACCTCGACGAGCGACATGCCCTCGTCCGAGGTAAGTCGCTGCGGCACGCTGGTAACCCCTCTGAGCAGTTGTCCTGTGGGCCAGGAACATCTAGTCATTCGGTCGCATCGCCGGTGGTGTTTACGCGCACGGCCGGGCCATCTTGATCTAGTCCTGAATGACTAAGCCAATCAGCCGATGTGCATGTCGGACATGTCCGGAAGACAGGTGGAGAGGTACGCCTGCCACGTCTCGGGGCTGGCCGCCGCCGGCGGCAGTGCACCGTTCGCGACGGCGGCGTCGGCGGCATACGCGCCCTGGCAAGCGAAGACGTCGACGGGGCGGCCGGCTCGGCTCAGGCGTTGGTGCGCGGCGGCGCCCCACTCGGCCGGCGTCGTCGGCGATGCCGCAGCGGCCGGTGCTTGTTGCGTCGTGGTCTTGGTCGGCTGTGCCGGTTGCGCGCGCGGGCCCGAATGCGTCGTCGTCCATGCGGCGACGCTGACCGTTGCGGTCAGGACGGCGGCAAAGACGAGCGGTACGACGCGCCGCAGCGACTTCGACAACGGCTCCGGCGCGCGCGGCTGCGGCGGCGGCTCGGGCTCGGCGCTCAGGTCGTAGTGCGTCGGTTCGCTGATCGCGACGGGCTCGACGGGGTACGTGCCGCGGTCGCGATGGCGCTGCTCGACGTGCTGCGAGAGGGCAGCGGCGAGCTCCTGCAGCTCGGACCGGCCGTCCTTCTGCAGGGGGATCTCGTGCCGCGGTATGGCGGCGGTCTTGATACCCATCCGGTCAAGGGGTCGGCACCGGACTAGTCCTTCTTGACTCCTCGAGATGACTCGCGAGATCGAACCCGTCGACGGCGAGCTGCGCAACGACATCCGCCGCGGCCGCCGGTCGGGAGATGAGAAAGCCCTGTACGGCGCCGCATCCGAGCTGGCGCAGTGCGGCGACCTGGTCGTCGCGTTCGACTCCCTCCGCGATCGTGCGGAGGCCGAAGTCGTCACTCAGTTGGAGGATGCGGCGGGCGAGGGTCGCGGCGGTCTTGTCCGTCGTCATGCCGGTGACGAAAGACCGGTCGATCTTCAGCACGTCGACCGGCAGGTCGCGCAGGACACTCAGCGACGAGTAACCGGTGCCGAAGTCGTCGATCGCGATCCGGACACCGAGTCGGCGCAGCGACTGGAGCGCCGCGATGGCTCTCGGTACGTCGTCCATGACGACGCTCTCGGTGACTTCCAGCGTGAGCCGGTACGGCGGCAAGCCGGACTCGGCGAGAGCGGTCGCGACGGTGTCGGTGAGTTGGTCGTCGCCGAGCTGGACGGCGGAGATGTTGACGCTCAGGTCGAGCTCACGACCGATGGACGCGGCCCAACCCTGAACCTCCGCGCAGGCAGACCGCAACGCCCAAGCGCCCATCGGAATGATGAGCCCGGTGCTCTCCGCCGTAGCGATGAACTCGCCCGGACCGACGACACCGCGGCGCGGGTGATTCCACCGGATGAGCGCTTCGACGGCGCGCGCCCGACCGGTGGCGAGGTCCACGACTGGTTGGTAGTAGAGGACGAACTCGTCATGGTCCAGCGCGCTGCGCATCTCGGCTTCCAGTCGCATCCGCTCGAGCACGGCCGAATGCATGTCGGCGGCGTACAGCTCGAATCGATGCCCGCCGCTGGACTTCGCGGTGTACATCGCGAGGTCGGCGTTGCGGAGGAGATCGGCGGCGTCCTCGAGACCGTCGATGTCGCTCGCGACCCCGACACTCAGCCGGACCGGTACGTCGACGGCGCCCGCCCGGAACGGCCGGTCGATCGATTCGACGAGACGCCTCGCGATCGCCGTCGGATCGGTGCTCCACGGCGGCCCCTCGACGAGTACGGCGAACTCGTCGCCGCCGAACCGCGCGACGACGTCGCTGCTGCGCAAGGTGCGGGTGAACTGGTCGGCGACGTGCCGGAGGAGAGCGTCGCCAGCGTCGTGGCCGTAGAGGTCGTTGACCTGCTTGAAGTCGTCGACGTCGACGAAGAGCACGACGATGGTGGCGCCGCTGCGAGCCCGCCGTTGAACTGCGTTGGTCAAGTGCTGCATGAACAATGCGCGGTTCGGCAGTCCGGTCAACGCGTCGTGGAACGCGCGGTGATGCAACTCGGCGGTGCGTTGCTGCACCTTGGTCTCCAGTTGCCGGGTCAGCGCGTGGTTGTCGGCCAACATCACGAGTTGCCGCGCCGAGAGGACGACCGTGAGCGCGAACCCGCAGACGAGCGTTACCGCGTCGATGGAGATGTTGCTCTCTACCGCCCAGACGAAGGCCGCGCCAGCGGCGCCGAGCGAGAAGTAGGGGCTCACCATGGACCACATGCCGGTGCCGGCGGTGGTCTCGAACTCGGCCGGCGCCGGCCGCATGCCGGCCCGGACCGCACCCAACGCGATGAGCAGGTAGCCGGCGAACCAGCCGAGGTCGAGGGTGTTGCCGATCCCGAAGGAGTTGGTCGCGGTCAAGTAGGCGAACGAGCTGTCGGCCACCGCGAACGCCAACAGACCGCCCATGACGAGTCCGAGGCAGCACCGGTTCGCAGTACCGGCTCGGTGCGCGACCAGCAGGACGAGCGAGGCAACGATGACGTCGGTGACGGGATAGGCGAGGCTGAGCACCTGCGCGGGGACGCTGCCCTGGTGCCCCTCGAACACCGGGTCGAGCACGATCACCCAGCTGACGAAGAACATCGACCCGGCGATCAACGTGCCGTCGAGAACGCCGCGAAGTCGCCACACGTGTGAGCCGCGCAGACCCGGCAACAGCCACAGTCCGGCCATCGTCAGCGGGGCGGCGGCGAGGAAGCCGACATCGGCGAGCGAGGGGAACGGAACCTCTACGCCGCGGCCCAATTCGTAGTAACACCAGACTGTTTGGCCGCCGGCCCACGCGAGGCAGGATGCGGCCATCAGCGCCCAGCCCACGCGGGCGTGCGGCAGCCGGCGGGCGGCGAGCGCGCACGCGACGGCGGCGATGGCGGCGGCGACCGCCTCGCCGACGTCGTCGACGGCGACCGACGTTCCCGTGCCGCCCACGTCGAACGTGACCCAGATGGCGAAGACGGCGGAAGCGAGACCGCAGACCGCAGCGAGGGTCCAGAACGATCTGGCGGATCGCGTTGGTCGCGTCGGTGGGTTCATCGGTCGGCTCCTCGGTCAGCTGCGGCCGAGGATGGCCAACAGGGTCAGGTCGTACATCGCGACGGCAGCGGCGACGATGCCGAGTACGGACGCGACCCGATTCACTCGCCGGCGGGCGATGTCGAGCTGACGCTGGCGGCTGTTGCCGCCTTCGGCGAGGTGCAGCTGCACGGCGAGCAGTTGCTGCTGCAGCGGAGTCAGCGCGGCGCCGTGGCGTGGCGTCGTCATCGGGCGTCCGCCGGGTGTATCGCCGCGATGGCTTGCCGGATCAGCACGAGGCTCGTCAGGGCGACGGCCAACAGCAGCGACGCACCGTCGAGCGCCGTACCGTCCTGCGCGCGGATCCCCACCACGCCGAGCGAGAGGAGCACCGGCAGGAACGGCGCGAGCAGACCGACAGCGTCGTTGGGCACTCTTCGTCGGTGATGTGTCGCGGCCGTCTCGATCGAGACCGCGCACGATGCGCCGGCGGCGATGGCGAGGTAGGCGACGAGCCAGCCGACGTCGATCAAATTGCCAGTGGTGTATTCGCGGACCGCGGTGAGGTAGGTGTATGCGCTGTCGGACAGCGACATGGCGAGCAGTCCGGCGAAGACGAGACCGATCGCGCGCCGTAGCGACTGATCCAAGTCGACGAGGACACGCGTCAGGAGGAAGACGAGAACGACGTCGCCGAACGGATATGCGACCGATACGACGCCGGCGGAGGTGGTCACGTCGTTCTGCTGCCAGACCGGTCCGAGGGCATAGGTCCAGCTGAGAAAGAGCAGCGCGGTCGCGAGAATCGAGCCGTCGAGAAAGGCGCGGACGTTGCCACGACGACGGTTCGCTGGATGGCAGAGCAGCGCGGCGATCGCGAGTGGGATCGCGCCGAGGTAGCCGAGATCGGCGTACGACGGGGTCGGGACCGGCTGGTTCAGGACGAGGTCATATCCGGCCCAGGTAGCCTCGCCGAACGCCCACGCCGATGTCGCGGCGCCGAGGAGCAGCCAGAACCGTCGGCTTCTTCCGTCTACGCGACGGCCGGCGCGAAAGCATTGGACGGCGGCCGCGGTCGCGGCGGCAAGCGTGCCGAGGTCGTCGACGGCCTTCGTGACTGCGTCCCCGCCGATGGAGAAGGCGACCCAGACGGTGAAGACGGCGATGGCGACGGCGGCGTAGAGCGGCGCCCGCCACGGCGCGCGTCGCAGGCCTTCGAACCGCTCGCTCAACATGCCCCCTTTGGCAACCGTGCGAGCGGTATCGACACAACGGCGGCTTAGCAAGCGGGGCCGAAAGTCCCGGTCCTACTAGTCAGTTTGTCGCAGAGGACTAGTCCGCTACGACACGATTGGCAGAACGTCTGTTGCTCGTACGACGCCGGCGGCCCACGACCCGACCCCGACGGTCGCCGCAACGTCGCTCAACGTTCCACCGCGGTCAGCACCCAGCGCACTCAGCGGCACGTCGACCAGGACGCTCGGACCCACGGTCCCGTAGCCACCCTGCAATGCCCCGACCGGCTGCCAGCCGAAGGTCGACCAACGGAACAACCCGTACGACGCATCCACGCCCGACTTCGCGGCGCGCACCTGATAACGCACGCCGTCGACCGTCAGGCCCATCGCGTACACCGTCGCCGGGCTAACCAGCGCGAACGTCGGCATCGAGGCAACATCGATGCGGCACAACAGATCTTGCGACGCCGGCCGGTAGGTCAACGACGCCGACGTCAACTCTTTGCCGGCACCGGTCGCCACGACCATGTGCGCCGTCCGGAACGCCGGTGCGCCGGTCACCGTCAACTTCGCCGTACTGGCGAGATCATCCGTCGCCAGTGGAAGACCGCGGTCTCGCACGAACACGTCCCACTCGTCGTTCGTGTCGCCCTTGACGATCGAGCCGGAGCAGCTGCTGAACGCGAAATAGCGCCCGCTGTTGCTGAAGCTCATATGGGGATCGCCGGCCGACGCGCCCTGCCCATCAGCCGTGCAGGGAGGCGGCGTCGCCGATGACTGCCCGACATAGGAGATGGTCTCCGTCGACCCGGTCACGCGGTCGTGCACGACCGCGTACTCGTTCGGGTCGGCGAGCGGGAACGGCGCCTGCTCCTGATAGAACGCGACGTAGCGTCCGTCCGGACTGATCGCCGCGTAGATCGCCTCCGAGTAGGTCACCGGCTTACCGCCGACGTTCAGCTCGGCACCACTACTCGCCACGCTGACGCGTTCAGTACGGCCGGTCTTGCGATCGTGGACGAACGCGTCGTAGACGCTGCCGGCCGTGTCGCTGTCGTGCGGCACGAAGCTGGCGTTCTCGCTGTAGAAGATGACGTAGCGCCCGTCCGCGCTGATCGCATGCGCGGACGACTGCGACGGCGTGAACCGGAAGTCGTTCGGTGGCGCCTTTTCCCCACTGCGGACCGACGCCGCCTCGACCCTGCCGGTCTTCAAGTCGTGCACGAAGACGTCGGTGGTGCTGTTGGCGTCGCCGGCGACCAGGTTGGTCGCGCGGCTTGTGAAGACCACGTAGCGCCCGTCCGCATTTATCGACGGTTCTTCGCTCGAGTCGTCGGCCTGCGCGCCCTG
>Ga0070659_100004206_pt1 | contig 10272 bp, 9 predicted proteins | sample KBSC23metaG_FD_64666 | JGI IMG/M metagenome (GOLD analysis project Ga0070659, IMG submission 64666) | Corn rhizosphere microbial communities from Kellogg Biological Station, Michigan, USA - KBS C2-3 metaG | ecosystem: Host-associated > Plants > Roots > Rhizosphere > Soil ...
AAGGACACGCGCTCTTGGCCCAGGTGATCGAAGGCGTGAAGTTTAAAGACGGTCTACAGGAGGGAGCTCAAAGAATCGCCGCCTGATGAGCTGTCATACACAACATTTGACAATAACTCCTGCCCGCGTAGGTCACCCGGCCCGACTTCTCATTAAAGTAATCGTAATTGTAGTTATACCCGAGAACGTTCGAGACGTTCCAGGTCTTAACTCGCTGTACGATTGAATTGTGAAATTGTCATGATCAGGATCTGAATCATTGGACGTAACGCTCATTAGCATGCCCGCATGAACTGTATAAGAGTCGTTGCCAGCAATTGGCGCCGAGTTCGGCACGGGTGAAGCCAACGAGCTCCGAAGAGCAATCGAGGCGAGAGAGATAATTGCGACCACAAAGAGTATGAAGATGGGCCTTATTCTCATATTCGAATCTCCAGGACGACCTGCAGACGCATCCCATTTTGGTTACAAGCCAAGCGTTAAGCGTGAGTACCCCTAGCCACACCAACATCACCAGTGTGAACAAACCAGGTTTGTCAAATAGATTTGAGTGGCGTACGAACGTCTAACTGAAGGGAAGATGTTCGATTTGTTTAGGACGTGCGTGTTAAGGGAGGTTCACGCAAATGATCTGAGCGTCAAGAAGTCTAGTCTCGTGGTATGTGCTAGTCAACAAAAAAACTTGACGAGCTAGAGGCTGTAACTTCTAACGGAGTGGAAAGCTTTGTGATCTCGAAGGTCAAGTGAGGATTTACGGGATGAAATACTCGTAGAGTCATAAAGCTTTCATCATTCTACATGGTTGCACAGAATAATTTTTGACGTCACGCGAGTCACGAAAGTGCTCCAGCGGAGCACGATGTTTATAGCCGACCATCATAAAGACATCAGCGCTCCAGCGGAGCGCCGTGTCTTTTAACGTTTCGACTTACATTCCGCTCCGGACAGAGCGGCGTGTATAAGGCTACCGAGGCTATAGACATTTTGCTCCTCTGGAGCAAGCAGTAGCTTCAATCGCTGACTTAGTACCTTGACCAATGACACATTTCCAACTGTCTACTTGGCCGGCGTTTCCTGGTGTGACGCGGCGTACCATCTTCCGCCTCGTTTGACATAAGCACTCGTGGCCCATACTGCTGTTGGAAGTGCTTGACCTCCACAGGTGGCATCTTGCGTCGCTTTATAGGTAATCAACGCCGCGTCATTGTTCATGAATGTCACCTTGATGTCGCTCAAACCGTAAGACTTAACGTCGCAACTCATTGACTCCATCTCTTTCAAAGCATCGGCTTTGGAGGAAACTCCCGTATCGCCGATCATCAAACTGTCAGCAGAAAGGTTCGCCTTGAAGACTTTCATATCTTTAGTCTTCCAGGCTTCCCAGAGTTTCTTCTCTGTCGAAATGATAAGTCTCTGACTCTGGGCACGGCTCATCGCAGGTTTAGGAGCTGGCGAAGGACTGGGAGTAGCTTCCTGGGAGAACGCAACGGAAGCAAATAAAACAAGTGCGCTTAAAGCGAGGGGAAATCTTTTGGTCATTGACTTCAACTCCTTTGTTGATTTGTGATTTCGGAGCTAAACCGCGGAGTTTTTACTACCACCGCGATTGCGTGTCAATGACCGGAGGGCGCCTTATGAGGTTATTCGGGCACGGTTGCAACCTTCTGTCGCAGAGCGGAAAGTCGGCCATCTGACCACTCGTATTTCAAGCCTTTAGCCTCAACCTGCTTTACGTACTTCTCCATCGCTTCGAGTGCGCCTTTATAATTCCCTTGTTTCTCGCGAACTCTGCTTAGGTCCAGCAGGAATTGATTACTTTCTGCGCCGTACGCATTTGCTGCTTGCGTGAATGCTTGCTCCGCTTGTTTAAGCTCACCTTTATTCTCGTAGACGCGCGCCAGGTGGTAGTAGCTGATTGGATAACGTGTCCCATCATTCTTCGCTACCTGGAGCAGATTGGTAAGTGCTTCGTCATAGCGTTTTAAGGTAATCAACGCGTAGCTGATTTCAAGATTCGCCGGTGCAAAATAACCACCTTGCCTGACAATCAACCGTCGATAGTTGTCTATTGCGTCCGCACTATTCCCATGTTCAGATGCGTTTCGGGCGCGCTGCAGATAATCGAAACTAACAGTATCAATCGTGAGGTTCCTGGAACGAGCACTTGCTGACACGTTATTTGATGATAGAGGTTCGACGGATCCGCTCAATTTTGGCTTCGGCCCATTCACCGGTTTAGGTTCAACTACAATTCGATCCTCTCCCGTATTTCGCGACAGCGCTTCCGCAGCAGCTGAATGTCCCGGATCCACAGAGAGCGCCCGGCGCCATTCTCGGACCGCTAGATCGTTCTGACCTTGCGCAGCATAAAGGCGGCCCAGATTGTAGCTAGCTTCAGCGTAACGAAAACTCTCAAGTTTTAACGCCGCCAGAAATGCCTGATGCGCCTCGTCCCAGCGACCGGATCGAAGCAAGATCACACCCATGTTGTTATAAGCTCGCGAATAATTCCCCTTACGTTGTTCGATTGCTTTTCGATAGGAATTAATTGCGGCATCGGTCGCACCCAATCCAGCAAACGAATTACCGATGTTGTAAAAGCTCGTCGGATCAAAGATGTCGGTAGATGATCCTTTGACCAACTCGGCCATTGCTTCCGGTTGCCGACCTGCCGTGACGAGCTGATCAGCGAGCTTTAACTGTAAACGCAGTTTCTCAACATCGGTGGCCGACTCAATTTTATGCCGGAGATCGGCGATCGGATCGGCCTGCACTTCGGGTTGCGCGGGTTTCTCTTCAGTTGGATTTGCTGTTACTTCCTTGTTCGGAGAGGCAGGGGTTGTTGGCGCTTCGGTTTTAGGACTGGGATCGGATTTTACTTCGGATGGCTGAGCTTCTTTCTCGGGCTCTACAGGTTTTGACGGACTGTCAGCGGTTGCAGGCTTGCCTGGCGCAACTTGTTGTTTTGCAGTAGTAGGCTTGGTCCGAGCACCGGTGGTCGAACCAGTTTTACTACCAGAAACTTGTTTTTTTGAAGAGGTTGTTTGCCCGACAACACTTGAAACGACGACACTTGCAATAAGAATACTGATTACTGCTTTATTCATCTCCAACCTCATTTGGTATTTCCGATAAGATCGGATCAGGGTTTACTCGACAAACGCGGCGCCTCGACGGTTCCATGAACCACAACTGTCCCACCGAATCCGACGGCCCACCCGTGTGAACGATCTGTTATGAAGACTCGCTCTAAAGGATGAGTGGTGGCGCTTATTTGTTTCGTCCAACTGACACCTCCGTCAGCCGTATAGATAACTGTGCCCTCAGCCCCGACGGCCCATCCTTCGCGGTCGTTGATAAACTTCACGTCGTAGAGGTCCGTGCTGACTCCAGAATTTTGTCGCAGCCATGTGCGGCCGCCATTGTCCGTCCGAAAGATAGTTCCCTGGCTGCCAACGGCCCAACCGATCCTGTTATTAATAAAAGACGCCGCCGCGAACCGCACGGGGTCAGTTATGCCCAGAGGTAATCTCGACTGGTACCAGGTGTCGCCACCGTCGGACGTTTGGATGATCGTTGCGCCGGCGCCCACTAACCATCCTCGATCATCATCAATGAACGTTCCACCCAGGAGTAGGTGCCGAGTCGGCGACTGTAATCGTGTCCACGAAAGACCTCCGTCTCGCGTCGCATAAATCAACCCAGCTTCACCAAAAACCCAGCCCCTGCCACCGCGACTAAATACGACTCGCGTGAACCTCGCATCAACATCGAGTCCTTTAATTTTGATCTGTTCCCAATTCTCGCCGCCATCAATGGTTCGCATTAGATATGCGCGAGGGTCATCCTTTTCCTTGAGCTCGTATTCGTTCACTTCGCAAACGGTCCACCCGTTACGCTCGTCAATAAAAAATATGTCTCGAATGACATCCTGGGTCGACGCGGATCGTTGCTGCCACGACTTCCCACCATCGTTGGTTGCGAGCAGGGTGCCCTTGCTACCAACGGCCCAACCTCGATTTTGGTCAAGAAAGAAGACGGAGTGTAACCAGGCGAGCGTTCCTGTCCGCTGTCGCTCCCAGGCAGCTGTTTGAGCCGACGCGTTGAGGGAACACAGAAGCAGACAGACTAGACACGTCAGACTCTTGAGGGACCATTCTGGCTTCATGGCAAAGTGATGCGGCCTGGCAATGGCCAGGCCACACGCGGATTATTATGGCAACCCAAAGATGCTGGCGAAAGTCAAAATCGGAGTCAAACTCATAAACTTTTGGAATGTCTTAAATTTGTTTCCTGGAACGAGAATCTGATCGCCCGGCACGAGGTAGGTCGTGTCGGCAGCTTTACCTTTATAGATGGCTGAAACGTTAACGGCAATCTGCGACAGCATGCCGTTTGGCGATCGTCGTAACACAACAACTTTACTTCTGTCCCCTGTTGGTAAGACACCGCCGGCTTCGGCGATCGCTTCAGTGACGGTCATCCGGTGATTCATCAACCGAATACCGGGCTGGCCAACATCACCAAGTATGCTGTAACGATATGACGATGCCTTATCGAGTGAAACTGTTACTTGCGGATCGATAATGTACTCGTCGTATTTCTTGGTGATGATAGTGGCGACCTCATCTACTGTTTTACCGTTCACGAAGATGCCACCTGGGATAAGGGCCAAGGAGATACGGCCACTTGGTGGAACTACGATACCAGCTCTGGAGTAGCGATCCTGGTTGAACACCGAGACAGAGATTACATCTTCTGGTCCCAGCCTGTAGGTGTCGAAGAAGTTGTTGTAGAACGGAATGACTGCTGCTTCTTCAGACATCTGTTCCTGACGATTAGCCTGCAACGCCGCAGGAACATCGCTTGGGGTGCTCGGTGTTTCATTTGGCTCAAGGCGATCTGCCGGCTTTTTAGTCTGATCGACTTGTCCCGTTGCTGTTCGTTGTCGAGTCTTTTGCGGATCTGGCGTCGTCTGGGCGGAAACGGTCACACCCACGATTACGACGAGCAAAATTACCGATGCAACTTGTTTGACAGTTCTAATCATCATCGCTACCTCCAATGGCGCCCGAATTACTGAGCCCCTCTTCCAAACAGAATTATCTTGATGGTTTCAAACATAATTACCGCATCAAGAAGCAACCCCTGGTTTTTGATGTAAAAGAGATCGTACTGCAGCTTTTGCCGGGCATCTTCAATAGAAGCGCCATACGGATACTTGATCTGCGCCCAACCGGTAAGTCCTGGGGCACTCAAGTGTCGCTGTTCGTAGTATGGAATCTCATCAGCAAGCTGTTTGACGAAATGAGGGCGCTCAGGTCGCGGCCCAACAAAGCTCATCTCGCCCCGCAGAATGCTCCAAAACTGGGGAATCTCGTCTACTCGAATTTTCCGAATTACTTTGCCAACTCTCGTCGTACGGTCGTCGCCTTTCGTGGCCCAAACAGGTCCGTCAGCCTCGGCATCAACTCTCATCGACCTAAACTTCGTAAGCACGAATATTCGACCGTTTTGCCCGACGCGCTCCTGCCTGTAAAAGACAGGTCCGCGTGAATCAAGCTTGATCAAAATGGCCGTTACGATCGCTATCGGCAGTGAAAGTATCGCGCCCATGAGAGCTACAAATCGATGGACCACATTCCGGATAATTAACGACAACTTTGCCTGTCGGCCGCGTCCGCCGAAGATCAACCATGAGGGGCGCATCATCGCCAACGACACCCGGCCGGTAACGCGCTCATAAAACGAGGCACCTTCTTCGATGGTAACGTGACCAGCCAAACTCAGCTGCAACAACTTGTCAGTTGGCAATTGTCCTCGGCGTTCACCCATGGCAACCACAATGCGATCTATATCTTCGCGCTGAACTATTTCTCCCAATTGTTCTGTAAGACCGATTACTCGGGGATTTATCAAACTCTTGCCAAGCAGTTCAGCATCGTTACCCACGAAGCCAACTATCCGATACCCGGCATCAGGACGGCTGAGCACTTCCCGAGCGACTTCCACTGCGAGATTTCCTGAGCCCACTATGAGAATCTTTTCTCCGAAGTCCGGATGGCCCAGCAACCAGTGAATTGAGACTCGCCACGCGACCATCAGCCCCAGCGCCAGCGGTAAAGCGATCACCGCAATACCACGTCCCAACATCAATCCAGGAAAGGCGTAGAAGGCAATGGCTAAGGCGATCCATGCCAACCCCAAAGCCTGAATAAGTCTGAGCGTTAATTCCTTCCGATCGTGTATGACCACAAAGTCGTACAAATCGAAAAGATAAAATGCAGCCAGGCAAAATGCGGCTGCGACGCCAGCTTTCCAATAACCATTACGAGTTATCAACTCGTAAGGAGCACCATCAACTCCGGTACGGAGGTACACAGCACCGATGATCGCACCAAAGATCAGAACGGCTTCGCCGAGTATCAGTAATACCGTACGACTATTGAGGCGGAGAACTCTCAATTTATCCGACTGCTACCTCCTGATGGTCCGTTGAGTCATTGACTCTCTTTGGACCACGCTGCTGGTAATAGTAGCGCTGCTGATAGTAATAGGAAGTACCATCCGGCTGCGCATCTACACGATTTAGAATCACACCCAGCATTTTTTCGCGCGGAATCGTTTCAAGCATTCGATCCACAGCCGCATAACGAGTTTTACCCGCTCGCACGACAAGCAATGCAGCATCGGCACGGTTCATCAAGACGTTTGCATCTGTAAAGATTCCGAGCGGAGGCGCATCGATAATTATGTAATCGAACATCCTGCGTACGTCCGTAAGCAGGCGAGCGTAAGTTGGACCGGATAGCAATTCCGCCACGTCATCTCTTGGCTGACCGCCCGGCAACAAATACAGGCCCGCAGGATCCAGACGAACGATTGCATCCTCGAGACTTAGATGTCCGCCCAATACTTCGGACAATCCAACAGGGGCATCAATACCGAGATATTCGGTGGCGCACGGTCGTCGCAGGTCGCTATCGATAACCAGCGCACGAATGCCTTCAGTTTGGGCTAGCAACCATGCGAGATTGAGGGCCGTAAGAGTTTTTCCTTCCGCGATTCCCGCACTGGTTATCACGAATGCCCGCATTTGCATTCGTTCACCGGCCTGGAGGATACGCGTACGCAAAGCGCGAAACTGTTCAGCATAGGCTGACCGAGGCTGACTCACCGCAACAAGGTGAGGCTCGACGCGCGCCAAAGAAATGTCATAAGAGACAGTTCCCCCAACGCGCGCCGCCCCGGCAGCGTCCAAAGTTGCCCCAGCATCACGCGAAGCAAAACCGCCGGGGAGTGCCGACCCGTCGGGTACATCCGCAGTGTGCGCAGTGGACGCTGAACTCTGCATCGTTTCATTTGCAATCGAGGCAATCGATGAACCACTGAAGATCTGTTCTTCGACTTCTTTTGCATTGGGCAACGCGACGGGCTTCTGCTCGTCGCGAGTACGATGCGTTTGATTCTCTGATTTCTTGCCGGTCCCATTAGGACTGGCGCTTTGTCGTTTAATAGCGTCAAAAACTCTTCCCATGTATCACCTCTCAGGGCTTCTGAACTCTCAGAAGACTCTCAATTAGCTTGGCTCTGGAACGACCGTTATGTTCTCTGATTCATGTTCGGCTGTAGGTGTTCCTGCCGCCCATAATTCTGCCCTTGTAGCAGACGAGAAAATGCTGGCCGGGGCCTCACGCTCCTCACCTCGTTGCATGCCGCGATCGGAACGAGGCAGCATGTCGAAGGTTTCGGCAACGTCTTCAATAATTGCCCTGCTGATCGTCGTCTCACCGGCTGCATAACCAGCCAGCAAAGCGTTGTCGCAGAGATTATTGATGTTGCGTGGAATGCCCTCAGAACAACGGTAGATGTAGTCAATGGCGGCCGGAGAAAAAATGCCACTTCGCTCTCCTCCCGCAACCAACAGGCGCGAAGTGATGTACCGATCTGTTTCTTCAACGTTTGGAAGCGGCTTAATCACACAACGCAACGCCACCCGTTGTTTCAGCTGGCGCAGGTCGGGATTGTTCAAAACATCCCGCAATTCAGGTTGGCCCGTGAGCACAATCTGAAGCTGTTTAGCCGTATTCGACTCGTAGTTTGAAAGCAATCGAATCTCTTCAAGCACGTGAGGCGAAAGACCCTGAGCCTCGTCGACTATTAGAACTGTCCGCAATCCGCGCGAATGACGCGACTCAAGAGCCCGTCCCAACTCAAGTAGCAACTCCGATTTTGTTTCCCATTTCTGCAAGTCAAGCAGAGTCGCCACGTGTTGGTAAAATTCGGGAACCGAAAGCCTTGGATTGAAGATATAGGCAACCAACACCGTTCGATCGAGGCGCTGCATCATCCAACGCAGGATGGTCGTTTTGCCCGTTCCCACTTCACCAGTCACTACGACCAGGCCTTTACCACTCTCGATTCCGTAGTGCAGGTTTGCCATCACCTCTGTATGCGACGGCGTGAAGTAGATGAAACGCGGATCCGGTGTAAGCGCGAAAGGCAATTCTTTTAGCCCGTAGAATTCTGCGTACACGAAAATGGACCTCCAGTTAGGACCAATTGGTCCCTTATAAAACTAAGCGCGTCCCGAAGACTGGCTTAGCAACTCAAAAACGTGAGTAAGCTTAAGGGCAAGGGCAAGCAAGGGGATGCTCACAATAGTGACGGCAAAACCCGCCGCTAACATCAACCGTCTACGCCGCGGAACTGCACGAGCTTCCTGGGGCGTAAGCAACTCAGGCACCGCAATCAACACCGGCAAGCCAGTGTAGTGACGAGCGTCTTCCGTAGTTTGAATAGTGAGCAAACGTGGGATTTCAAAAACCCCGGCGAGCAAGAGACCCACCGCCAGGCCAAGTGCCACACCGATTCCGGAGAGAAGCAATCTCTTTGGCGCGACTGGAATCGAAGGCAGGTTCGCAGCGTCGACGACCTGGATACCTTCACCCTGTTGCTGTTTTATCGCGTCGTCCCCAAGTGAAATTTTTGCCTGTTGGGCCAGCAGAGAGTCGTAGGCCGCCTTCTTGGTGTTGTAGTCGCGCTCGAGCGCTCCCAACGCCACCTCAGAGCCGGGAACGTTGTTGATGCGTTCAGTGATAGCGGCGATAGCCTTGTCGTTTTGCGCAAGGAAATCTTGCTGGCGCTTAATTTCACCTTCCGTCATCTTGATTTCGTTTTCGACGGCGCTAACAGTAAGGTCAGGCCGCTTGTTTATTCTCTCAGCCTTCTCTCTTATCTTGTCCTTCCACTCAGCAATCATCTGGTCCATGCTTTCCTGGACCTTATCGATTTCCGCTTGCTTTGAAATGACGTCGGGATGCTTTGGTGTGTAGTCCTGTTTGAGCTTAGTGAGCTCTCCCTCAAGCTGGGCCTTCCGTGTAACCAGCTGCGAATAAGCCATCGTGGTTTTGGGATCGGTCACATCTTCAGCGGCTTGTTCTTTCGCCGTTTGATTTGACTGTTTCAAAAGCGCTAATTGACTGTTCGCAGCGGACCGGCGATCTTGAAGTCTGCCAATCTCGGCCATCAGTGCTTTTTGCTGTTCACGCAGTCCAGTGAGTTGACTAATCAGGGACTGGGCTTCAGAAGGCAAACTGCCCAGGTTCCGATTCATGAAATCCAGGCGTTCCTTGTCCTTCTGGTCCAACTCTTCCTTAGCCTGTCTTACCTGGTTATCAATAAACACCCGTGCTGAGTTCGAAGTCTGAGTCGTCGAACTCGTCTGTTGATCGATATATTTACTGGCCAGCTCACCGGTTACAGCCTGGGTTACTCGCGGCTCACGGTTCTTAAAGGTGATGTTGAAACCATTCGTAATGTCGTTACGACTGGTATTGACTTCGACCTTAATGTCCTTCCGCATCATCGCGATCACCGACTCCATTGGCTCGCCTCGGAGTCGTTCCGTTTTATACAGATCGTATTTAACTACCAGTGGTTCCAGTGAGCTTCGGCTAGTGACGACCTGACTGATGCTCGTCAATTGCCTGGTCAAACTGTCTTCTGTGACCGTCGGTACCATCGAGGTAGGCAGCGTAGAAGGTCTCACGACAATTAGCGTGCTTGACTCGTAAACATCGGGCAAACGATAGACCACCCAGACGACCGCAGCTGTAATTGCCACCACTGGAAGGATGATCAACCACTTCCTGCGCTGCAGTATCCTTAAATATTCACTCGGGGTGCGCTGGCGAAATTCAACGCTCATTGTTCACTCCTCCATCTACTTTCAATACGCTAACCTTAAAGTGTTGCTAACAACTGCTTGGC
>Ga0070659_100004214_pt1 | contig 10265 bp, 4 predicted proteins | sample KBSC23metaG_FD_64666 | JGI IMG/M metagenome (GOLD analysis project Ga0070659, IMG submission 64666) | Corn rhizosphere microbial communities from Kellogg Biological Station, Michigan, USA - KBS C2-3 metaG | ecosystem: Host-associated > Plants > Roots > Rhizosphere > Soil ...
CCGGGGCGATATTCTCTTTTTACAAATTGATTGGCATCGTCAAAATTCGTAATCTTCATGGCTTGTGCATCCCATAATAATTTTTTTCTGCCGGGATATACTGATCTGCCTCTTGCATTTTTGGTTTCGATGTTCCAGCTTCTGATAGCAAGGTTTCCAATCAGCACGCTCTCGGCAAACGGGCCGGCATATTCGAAATTGGAGCTTGTAGTCGCATTGCCATAGCCGGCCATGCAGGCGTTAACCCATTGCAGATAATGGCCTTCCGGAACCCTGGCAATTGTTTCTTTTGGCATCGTTTCTTCCTCCATCAGTTTCGTAGGCAGTAATCTTGGCTTTTCACCATAACAATCGAACAACAATTTACCCTTTGTGCCAATAAAAAGGATTCCGCCATCGCTGTTGCCAAATGGCTCACCCGGCAACAGTTCATCAGGAACCAGTGGTAATAACCCACCATCGTGCCATGATAATTGGATGTCACCCTTTCCGTCTTTTCTTGGATATTTTAAATGGATGATGGAAGCGGCGGGATATCCATCAGGGGATTTCATTTCTTTTCCATCGGGCGTCCAGCTTGTAGGAACGCTGCATTCTATTTCAGTGGGGAAATCAATTGGTAAAATGCGGAAAGCAGGATCCATCATATGGCAGGCCATATCGCCCAGGGCGCCTGTTCCAAATGCATTCCATCCCCTCCAGTTCCACGGCATATACGCGGGATTATAAGCTACCTGCACGGGACTGGGGCCAAGCCAAAGGTCCCAATCAACTCCTTCGGGAACGGGATAATTGCCGCTAGGGGTGGGTAGTCCCTGGGGCCATATAGGTCGGTTTGTCCATGCGTGTACCGTATGAACATCGCCTATCATTCCCGCATCATGAATCTCTTTTCCCTTTCTTACGCCATCGCCGGAACCGCCCTGGTTTCCCATTTGGGTAATGACTTTATACCTCTTTGCAGCCTCTGCCAGTTTGCGGCATTCATAGATATCATGTGCCAAAGGTTTTTGTGTATACACATGCTTGCCCAATTGCATGGCAGCTATAGTGGCTACGGCATGCACATTATCGGGAGTGGAAATATTGCAGGCATCAATATTTTTGCCTTCTGTTTCCAACATTTTTCTGAAGTCTTTATAATATTTGGCTTTTGAATACGTTTTTCTTGATTTTTCGCATCGCCTGTCATCCACATCGCATAGGGCTACAATATTGACATTAGGGCTTTTAGAGAAATTCTCCAGGTCGCTCTGGCCTTTTCCGCCTGCGCCAATGGCTGCAATGTTCAATTTATCGCTGGGCGCTACAAATCCTTTTCCGCCTAATACATGCCTGGGCAAAATCATAAAACCTGCTGACGCAAGCGCTGTGGTTTTAATAAAATTCCTCCTTGAATTTTCAGACAATTTGTGGTTCTTTCTAATTTTTTTCATAATTGAATTTTTAATTAGTTGATTTATCAAAATTGAAATACCATTTACACGCCATAACTCACCGGGCTGAGATTATACTGTGCCAATACATCAGCAGGAACGCCATCCCATTTGCCGGGAACATTTCCTACATAGCCGAGGTCTTTAATGCCAATCTGGCTTGTGTAAAAGCCAGTGGCCACGAGATTCCGCAACCTGTCGAAAAAAACAGCGCCTTGCTGCATTTCGGGTTTTACTTTTGCGGGATAGGCAATTTCTTCCAAAATTTCCAATTGCTGATTTTCATTGCTTCCTACAAAAGAATGCCCGTAACGGTTGAGGCATTGCAAGTCAAGCCATTTCAGACCGCCCCGCAAAGGCACCTGGTGATCCGGAATATCTTTTACAATAAAATCAATAAAATCAATAACCTTGGCATCTGAAGCGCTTCCTGAAACGTCATCTTTAGGAATGATTAAATCGCCCAGCACGATTAAGGTTTGCCGTTCATGGTCATTAAAAAATGAGGGACGTTTATGTAATTCTTTCAACCTTTCTTTTTCAAAATCCTCTAATCCTGTAAGGTCTGCATCACCATATTCTTCTTTTGATGGCACAGCAGCCACAGCTTTGTCATTCCCTGTTTTGCAGGCTTCAAGCAAAACACCGGCGCTGACGGTGGATAAGCCAATTGCTTTTAATGATTGTCTCCTGTTCATTATTAAATATTTTTTTTCTGTTTTTGGTCAAGGATATATTCGGCAGTTCGCATGGAAAGTGCAAGAATGGTCCATGTCGGATTTTTGTCGCCCTGCTGTACAAATGGCGCTCCATCAGTTACAAACAGGTTTTTACAATCATGCGCCTGGCACCATTTATTCAGCGCAGAAGTTTTAGGGTCGTCTCCCATCCGCGCAGTGCCTACCTCGTGGATAATGTCACCCGGGGTATGAAGGCCATAGTTGTCTTCTTTGCCTTTAGCTCTTGAAGTGACGATGGCGCCCATCGCATGCATTATGGACTCAAATGTTTCCTGCATGTGCTTTGCCTGTTTAATTTCCGCATCGGTCCATTTATAATTAAAGCGCAATACGGGTATCCCATATTTGTCCACTACTTTGGGATCGATTTCGCAGTAATTCGTTTCCCGCGCAATTGCCATTCCACGGCCTGCCATCCCTACATTGGCTCCATAAAAGCGGCGATAATCATCTTTAAGTGATTTGCCGAAGCCGCCGCCATCTTTCATTTTCCCATCGCGCCCGGGAACCATTCCATTGATACGCGGTACACCGCCGCCAAAACCATACGATGGCATGCGCATTCCGCCGCCAAACTCGATATGATAACCGCGTGGAAAATCCAGCTTTCTATTATCCAAAACCCATGGAGCAAGTATTTGAGCGCTTCCCACGCCGTCTTCGTTGTATCTTTTTCTATCCATCAATTGCGGCAGGAATCCAGACATGCCGCCGCCGGTGGAATCATGCAGGTATTTGCCTACGATACCGCTGCTGTTTGCCAATCCGTTTGGATGGGTAGGTGATTTTGAATTTAATAATATCCTTGCTGATCCGCACGCGCTCGCCGCCAATATCACAATTCCGCCTTCTACCTGGTATTCCATCAGGTCCTCTTTATTTACATAAGAAACGCCCTTAGCCAATCCATCTTTTCCGACAACTACTTCCCGCACCATGGCATTGGGTATTACTTTTAAATTACCGGTTTTCATGGCCGGAATTACAAGGCAGGATGAAGACGAAAAATCTGCATAAGCTTTACAGCTTCTTCCACATTGGCCGCAAAAAAAGCAGGAGCCTCTGTTGGTATTTCCGGGGAGCGGTTTGGTAAGAACAGAGCCGCGGCCGGGAATTACTTTTACACCGGCTTTTTTTGCACCTTCCATGATAAACATTTCATTGAGGCGCGGTTTAGGCGGGGGTAAAAAAATTCCGTCCGGGTCATTTTCCAAACCTTCGGCGGTTCCGTATACGCCAATAAGGCGGTCTACTTTATCATAATAAGGCTTTACCTCATCATAGGTAATGGGCCAGTCGTCGGTGGCGCCGTCAAATGATTTTCCCTTAAAATCATGCGGCCCCATGCGAAGTGAAATTCTGCCCCAGTGATTGGTACGGCCGCCCAACATGTGCGCCCGGAACCACGTGAATTCTGTGTCGTCTTTTAAAGTGTAGGGTTCGCCATCGATTTGCCATCCGCCATAGGCGGCGTCAAAATCTCCAAAGGCACGGGTAGTGCTTGCGCCGCGGCGTGGCGATTGCCAGGGCCACAAAAGTTGCTTGGAATCTTTGGCTGGATCAAAAAAAGGACCTGCCTCGAGCATTAGTACTTTTACACCGGCATTGGCTAAAACGTATCCTGCCATGCCGCCGCCGGCGCCTGAGCCGACAATGATTACATCATATTTTTCAGCCGATTTTTTAATTTGAAAATCACCCATTCGTAAAATAAGTTTAAAAATGAAAAGTCTGAGGACTACTGTGTTTCAGGATTAATACAAGTCAAAATCAGGAATTGTGTGGTTTAGCCGCAATACATTCAAGAGTAATTCCTTGTACAAACCTATTGTATCTTTCAGATAATCTAATGTTGAATATCATCCAATTATTATACTATCTTATCTCAAACTTCACTTAGGTTTACTAAAAAAAGGATTAGCAGGCATCAAAATATTATCATCTTTCAACCCGCTAAACCCTCTGTCTCTATTTTAATTTTTTAGAATATTCCATAATTACCGGTGCTGCGATTTCGGTAGAGCTACCTTCATGCAGCAGAAACAGTAAACAATTAAATATCCGGTTTTTTTATTTTGTTCTTTTTATAAGCTTATAAATGAAATACAGATATTATTTTAATACTGCAAGCTGGTTGTAAGTATTGCCAATTCTGTATTCGTAAGCTACCGATACGCCTGGAACGATGCTGGTAACTTTCAATGTGCCATAATAAACATCTGTCGGATTTGCGCCGTTCGTGATTTTAAATATATAAACCCCTTCTCCCAGCGCAGGGTCTGCTGTAGCAATGGGGCTTCCGGCCATAAAAGCAGTCATTGCGCTGGCAGGATTATTTTCGTTGTATAAATTTTGTGTTGAACTTACGAACGAAATATTTTTTCCGCCAGTTGCCCAACCCGAACCGCCATGCAGCATGAGTGAGCCGCCATCAATAGCAATCATTGCGCTGTCATTGCCGGCAGGCACTGCAGAATTGGTCAAAAGATTTAACCCGGCTGATGAACCGCCCAAGGCCAGCGTTCCGGATTTTTTTAAGAAAAAGTATGGGTCATTATCAATAATGGTCATATTTACCGTATCCTTATAATTTCCCTGTGCTGAAACAAATGAATAATACATCGTGTCCTTGCCAATAGCAAAATCATCGCCTGAAATCGGCACTTTATCGCCTGACATAAAATTTCCCACATTTACCCATGATTCATTGCTGCCATTCTTTTTCTTAACCTCTACCATACCGGCATAAGGACCGGACTTGGGCTGCACATTAAGGTCGAACCACGCAGTGCCCGCGCCACGGACGACATTAACGGCGGTACCATTTACTTTAGGAACAGATACAGTGGTAGCCTGGGTCAATTGAATTACGATAGAGGCAGATTCTGTTTTTCCCGCGAAGCTAACATACACATTGTCTCCGGGTTCAATTAATTGAGCCTGTGCTCTTGTATAGGTTACTGATGCCGTTAAATCACTTCCAACATTCACTGTTTGTTGGGTTCCTTCCAGCGGCAGGAGTTGTGTTGCCGTGCCTCCGCCTTTGGGAATTTGCTGTTTGAGCAATTCCACTTTCATTACATCTCCGGCTTTGGCATTGGGAAGTTTTGTGTTTACTGTAAATTGATCATCCAGCGTACTGATTCCATCAGAGGTGGCTGTGGAAATATCAGTGATTATGGCGTTGCCGTTTGAATCGGTGGGTATATCCCAGTAGGGCTGCTTTGAACAACTAACCATCAGCGCCAGTGAACAAATAAATATGATTGATTTTTTATTTTTCATTTTGAGTATATAAGAAGTTAACAATTGAAATTATTTTTATTGCCCGTTTTGTTTAGGAAGGAAGCTGTAATTCTGCAAACACTTTGAGTTCGTTGCAATTTCTCTTTGAGAAATCGGGCATAATAAATTCATACTGGAAAAAGCAAAACTGAAACCTGTAGGTTGGTGGCCGAGGAACGGTTCAATACCCGCAAATGACCCGGAGCCATCAATGAGGCACATCCTTGTACGGCGCTGATCCCAAAGCATTTTGTTTTCAAATACCAGTTCATAGGCTCTTTCACTCATTATCGTAAAGAGGCTTACATCTGAAGCGCGATATTCAGGCAATTGAGCGCGCCTACGCACTTCATTGATGCCCTTTGTGATATCATTGTCTGACACAGAAACTCCCAACTGCCTCAGGGTCCAGTTTACCTCTGTAAGCATTAATAAAATATCAGCATACCTGTAAAATGTCCAGTTTAAATTAGCCTGGCCTGTCACTTTTATAGCTATTGAATCATAATATTTGTAGAGATATGGTTGCGAAAATCTGTCTGCCGGGCCCTGGTTCGGATCATATTTGGTAGATAAATTGTCTGAATAGTAAAACATCTGTCGATCTTTCATACGCAAATCAGCCGGGCTATACGAGTTAATGTAACCTATACTCGGTATAAAAGTTCCGTACTCATCTCCAAACCGTGATACGTGGCTGAGGCCCGGAAGTGCAGCGGCAACCAGGCCTGACATGTCAGAAACGCCACCCAGGTATTGAGCCTGGAATATGGCTTCACCTTTATTATTCATTGCCGGGTCGTGAAGATCATGATAGGTGCCCAGTTTATACTGGCCATATAGCGCATTTAGTTGGGTCTGCGCTTTTTGTAAAAAGTCTTTTGCGCTGGGCGTGTTTACCGGGTAAGCGGTTGCACTGAAAGCACCGGTAGTACACCAATCCTTATCCGGAGCTGTAGCTACTTCCTGGTACGGGTAGCCTGCGCAGGTAAGATATACATCTGCCAGAATAGCCCTTGAAACATACTTGGTTATCTTTCCACCGGCAGACGGAGCATCAGGTAAGGAGCTTTCGTTGACAGCATACTCCAGGTCTGGTATAATAATCTGGTCATAAATTGTTTTCAGGGAAGTACGGGGTTGTTGCGCCTCGCTGACACTTTTTAAAACGGACGTATCCATAATTAAATCGCCGTAATATCTTACCAGTAAAAAATAGTAAAATGCACGGAGAGTTCTTACCTCGCCCATTGCTGCAGTTTTTTGGTCCGCAGACCAGTCAGTGATGCCGTTAATTTTTGAAATTGCCAGGTTGCAATCCCTTACTCCCTGATAATTGTTGTTCCAAAAATTATCATAGTTGGAAAGCATACCGCCGGCAGTTTGATTGGTTTGAAATTTCCAGAATTGGACGTGCGCATCAGAAGTATAGGCGCCGCCGGTTGGATATTCGATAGTAGCCGGTAAATAATTTCCCCAGTCGCCTGCACCGCCTGTATATGAAGCGAGCGATCTATAGGTGCCTGTTACCAGCGCAGTACCTTCAGAGGCCGACGTAAAGTTGTAATCGTTGGTAATTTGGCCTGTAGGGTTTTCTTCCAGGAATTTTTGACAGCTGTTAACCCCGAACAAGACCGCCGCAAACAGAAGGCCTTGTTTTATTAGTCTACTTTTATTCTTGATAATATTTTTCATAATTTTTTGTGTTATTAATTTTCAATGTTAGAAGCTTACATTCACGCCGAAAGAGTATACAGAAGGAACCGGGTATTGGTATTTATCTGTATTAGGAACTAATGCAAATTGCTTATCCAGTGAACTTCCTTCCGGATCGTAACCTGCGGCTTTAGTACGCAGGAAGAAATTTTGAGCGTTTAAGTAGACTCTAAATCTCGAAAATCCGAGCCTTTGTATCACATTATTTGAAAATGAATAACCGATAGTTGCGTTAGAACCTCTGATAAAAGACGCATCATACATTTCATGGGTATCAGGGTAAGACTGGTAATAGGCGCCTCCGTTTCCTGGCCGCATTTGCGCTACCTGCGTGTTTTGATGATCCGGGCGCCAGGCGTCAAGTGTACTATTCAAACCTCCTGATACCAGTTGCCTGTCTTCAGCAGACTCGTGAACGAAGGCTTTTGTTACTCCTTCTACGATCTGGATGTCAAGAGATGCATCAAAATTCTTGTAATTAAAAGTATTATTAAAGCCTATTATCCAATGTGGAAAGGCATTTCCTATCACACTTCCATCTGTAAGCAAATCAATTTTGCCATCATCATTGCGGTCTAAATATTTCAAATCTCCGGGATGAAGCCCGTAGCGTGCTGCAAGGGAAGTTTCTTCAGTACTATAAACGCCTAATCTGGTAAGGCCGAAAAATGAACCAATTGGCTTGCCGATTATTAATGCTGAAGTTCCATTTCCTGCTCCGGTTTCAGAGTAAATAGGCGCACCGGTTGGCCCAAGCTGAACTACTTTATTTACGTTATTAGTGGCGGTTAAAGTGGTGTTCCAACGGAAATTATGGTTGGAGACGTTTTCAGAGTTTATCGTAAATTCAATACCCTCGTTTTGCACTTTACCATAGTTTTGCTTAACTGTACCGGTTGAAGTTGAGTAAGGAAGATTTACGTCGAGCAACATATTGCTGGTCAATTTATGGTAGTAGTCAAAATCCACATTAATGCGGTTATTTAATAAACCAAACTCAATACCTGCGTCATATTGATCTGTAGTCTCCCATTTCAAATCGGGGTTACCAACAGAACTGGGATAGAGCCCTGTATTAGAAGCGCCGTTCAGGATCACATTAGTGGTAGAAATATAAGACTGGGTCACATAGCTACCAATTTCCTGGTTACCTGTACGACCGTAGCTTCCGCGTAATTTAAGATTGGAAATAAAAGATACATTTTGCATGAAGTTTTCCTGCGACACGCGCCATGCAATACCGGCAGAAGGGAAAAATCCATATTTGTTATTTGCGCCGAACTTGGAAGAACCATCTTCACGGCCTGTGACGGTAAAAAGATATTTTCCCTTGTAGCTATAATTCACTCTTCCGAAATAGGAATTCAGTGCACTCAATCCATCGCCACTTTGAACCTCAGGCCGGGTGGCAGCACCCGCAGCAATGTTTGACCAGCCATAAAAGTCTGAAAGGAAATTGGTATTTCTCATGTAGGAATGGTCATTCCTAAATTGAGACCATGAAAGTCCTAACACCGCGCTTATATTATGGTCGGAGCCAATTTGCTTGTTATAATTGAAGTAATTTTCGTTTTGCCAATAAAAGGTGTTGTCATTTGTAATTCTTGCGTCGCCGGTATGGCCGTATAATTGGCCATAATAATTGTCATTTTTATACTGGTTATAGTCGATAGAAAAATCGCTTTTAAAAGTTAAATCCTTAGTAATGGTAGCAGTGGCTGTTAAACTACCTGTGGCCTGGCCAATTTTTCTGTCGCCATACTCTTTATTTCTCCGGTATAAAATATTATACCATTGTTCACCCACATTGAAATCACCGTTGGTGCCCCACCTTCCCGCATAAGAACCCAACGCGGGATCATCAGGATATTTTACGGGCAAAATACTCCATACTTCGGCTGTTGACCTTGTGATGTTTCCATCATCTGTAGCTTTGCTTTTTGCAAAACCAAGTGTGGTACTAATATTCAGCCAGTCTAACACTTTAATATCGCTGGTGAGGCGCCCTGTGTAGCGCCTGAAATAGGATTCTTTCATTAATCCATTTTGATCAGAATAGCCCAGGGATACTGAGTATTTGGCATTTTCGTTACCACCGCGTATATCCACGGTATGATTAGTAGAAATGGATGGGCGGAAAATGAGGCTTTCCCAGTCAGTATTATAAATTGGTTGGTAATAGTTTCCGTCTTTGCCCTGCAGGGGAACTATATAACTGTTTTTTCCGCCCGTTTTTTCAAAGAGCCACGGCATTTCGGAAAATGATTGACCTGAGCCGGAGGGCCTGAAATCTTTACCTGCATTGATGGTTCCATATTTGTTGCCGTTTGCCATTGCCTGCATGTACACATACATCAGTTCAGGAGCAGTCAGCGTATAAAGATGGCGTTGTAAAACTCCCACAGACACGGAACCATTATAATCCAACTGAGGTTTTCCTATTTTCCCTCTTTTAGTGGTGATGATGATAACTCCATTTGCACCGCGCGCACCGTAAATAGCCGTTGCTGAAGCATCCTTTAATACGTCCAGCGAAGCTATATCCTGTGGGTTTAAAGTGGCCAGGGGATTGGACACACCCACGATCCCGTCTACTACAAACAAGGGGTCGTTATTAGAATTAATGGAGTTAGTGCCGCGTATGCGTATCATAGGTTGTCCTCCCGGAATTCCCGCTCCGTTTTGAATCACCTGGACACCGGCAACTTTGTTTTGCAGTGCCTGGCCGAGGTTGCCTACTGGCTTATCTACCAGCCGCTCCCCTGAAACGCTGGTAACGGCGCCGGTTAAATCTTTTTTCTTTGCAGTACCATATCCAATTACCACTACTTCGTTCAGCTCTGAATTAGATTGTATCAAAACAATACTGAGGCTGGTCTGATTATTTACCTTTACTTCCTGGCTCGCATAGCCTACAAAAGAGACTTCCAGCGTACTGTTGCCTGGAGCATCTATAGAAAAATTTCCAGATTCATCTGTACTTGTTCCTTTGTTAGTTCCTTTTACAAGGATAGTAACCCCTGCTAATGGAGTGCCTTTAGCATTCATTACCGTTCCGGTAATCACAATTTTTAAATCTGAAGTCTTG
>Ga0070659_100004216_pt1 | contig 10263 bp, 9 predicted proteins | sample KBSC23metaG_FD_64666 | JGI IMG/M metagenome (GOLD analysis project Ga0070659, IMG submission 64666) | Corn rhizosphere microbial communities from Kellogg Biological Station, Michigan, USA - KBS C2-3 metaG | ecosystem: Host-associated > Plants > Roots > Rhizosphere > Soil ...
ACCACCCGCCGCTTCGTCCTCGTACCGCTCCTGGAGCTGGATCCGGAGCTGACGTTGCCGGATGGGACGAGGCTTGGGGAAGCGCTGGCAGCGTTGCCCGAGGGAGAATGGGTCAGCTCCGCAGAAGCCCTTTAAGAACTTGATTGTTCTTGTCAAAGACGCCACAGTGTTCTAAGATAGATTGCTCAGTAAAAACTGATCAATAGAAACTGGCGCCTCTGCGTCAAGCAAGGGGAAAGAAAATGAAACACCTGAAGATGCTCGGACTCGCGGCTGTGACGGCGGTGGCCCTGATGGCGGTCGCCGGTTCTGGTTCGGCCTCGGCGACGGTCCTCTGCAAGACAACACCGACTAACAACGACTGTCCCAAAGCATGGGATTACGAAAAAGGAACGCAGATTTCTGCTAGTGCCAAAGCCGGCGGTTCGATCCTCGTCGAGGAAACAGGCGGTACCTCCGTCACTACATGTACCGGCGGAAGCCTGAAAGGGAAAACCACAAATACAGGCGGCGCCAACGAAACAGTCGATGGTACGAATGAAGAATTGGTGTGGAACAACTGCAAAGCTGCAGTCGTGACGAAAGGGTTAGGGTCCTTTGAAATCCACGCGGAAGAAAATCATAACGGAGTTGTCACAGGTAAGCTTAATGAAATAACAGTCGTTACCGCCCTCTCTGTCAGCTGCGTGTACGGAACCGGTAGCGGTGCCACCTTGGGCACCATCGAATCCGGCGAATCAGCAACCCTCAATATCAACGCCGTCCTGAGTCTGGTCTCCGGCGGGATTACCTGCCCGCCGACCGTGCGTTGGACATCAACCTATGCGGTTACAAGTCCGTCGCCGATCTTCTTTGCAATGACACTGTCCTGAACGGGCCCGCCGTATCTGGAGTGCCCGGGGCATGTGCTTATGCAACTGCCTTATGGGTACAAGTGAGCCTGCGGCTGCCATTCAGCGGCTGCAGGCTCAATCCACTCGGCTGGCAACACCGCCGGCATATGGCCTGGGTAACTCGGCACGAACCGCCTCGCCAGTTCGCCGGCGGGGCGGTTCTCTATTAGGGGGCGCAGATCGTCGAGAATTATCATCAGGCCGGTGCTGGCGTTCTCGTCGCCGGTTCGTTCGCGGACTCGCACGAAACCGGGATCGAGTCGAGCCCGTCGGCGAGATCCTCGATCAGCCCGATTTCCTCAACGCCGCCATCCGCATCCGCACCGACCTGGAGCCCGAAGCCCTCCTCGACGCCTGCAAGCGAGTAGAGGCCGCCCGCGGCCGCAGCCTCGAAGCCCCCTGCCACAGCCCCAGGCCCCTCGACGTCGACCTCCTGCTCCTCGGCGACCTGGAACTGAGCACTGACTGCCTCACCCTGCCCCATCGCGAGGTAACCACCCGCCGCTTCGTCCTCGTACCGCTCCTGGAGCTGGATCCGGAGCTGACGTTGCCGGATGGGAGAAAGCTCGCCGATGCGCTCGCTGATCTCCAGGATGAAGCGCGAGTAGATCGCCGCGGCGATCTGCAAGCTGGCCGTTAGATACTCAGCGCTTTTTGACTTAAGGCTTCTAGTGTGTTAGGACACAGGTTCAAAAATGCGACTCCGGCGAGCCATATCACCGGACCAAGGGAGAAATCATGAAGAGCCTGAAGATGTCTGTTCTCGCTGTTGTGGCGGCTATGGGCATGATGGCTTTTGCCGAGGCCACCATTGCTCAGGCAACGATCCTCTACACAGACGGCGCCAATACGATCTCATATCCAGCCGGGACGACCATCGACCTCAGCCTAGAGTCGGGCACCTCATCGGTCCTCACAGACACATCCGGCAATACCCTCGCCAGATGCACCGGCTCCACAGTCAAAGGCACCATCGGCACCGCAGCCGGTACATGGGTCTCGGGCGCTATCAGCACCCTGACCTGGGAAGGCTGCAAACAGACAACCGACACGATCAACGCCGGCAGCCTAGAAATCATGCAGATCGGTGAAAAAGATGAAGGTGAAGTCGTCGGCAAAGGCACCAACGTGACATTAAGTATCTTAGGTACCAGCTGCACCTACGGCACCGGCGAAGGCAGCAAACTGGGCACCATCACCGGTGGCGAAGCGCCGACAATGAAAATCACAGCTACGCTCCCGAAGAGCGCGGGCGGCTTCATGTGTCCCAGCACGGGCATCTGGCACGCTTCTTACATGCTCACAGAACCGCACGCGCTTCACATTGGGCTGGCTCCGGTGGTGTCCCTCAACACAGACGCCGCCAAGACCATCCCCTATCAAACCGGGACGGTCATTGACCTCAGTCTCAAATCTGGATCTTCCACCAAACTCACAAATGGCAGCGAAACCGTCGCTACATGCACCGAATCAACAGCTAAGGGGAAAGCCTCGGAAGCCAGCGAAATCGTTTCTGTCAGCCTCGAAACGCTGACTTGGGGTGGATGTAGCACGACAACCGATACCCTCACCAACGGCAAGCTCGAAATAACGGCGACCTCGGGCGGCAACGGCGAAGTCATAGGGCAGGAATCGAAATGGACAGTCACCATCTCCGGGGCCAGCTGCACCTACGGTCTCGGCGAAGGCGTCAAACTCGGCACCCTCGTAGGCGGCGAAACGCCGACGCTCAACATCGAAGCTCTGATCCCAAGGACGGCAGGGGGAATCCTCTGCCCCAGCGCTGTGACCTGGGACGCCGAATACGTCGTCACAGAACCGCATGCTCTTTACATCGGACCGCCTCCACCGCCTCCGGCGACGTTCCTCGGCACAACGACCACTGGCGGCCGATATCCAGCCGGGACGAGCATTCACATCAGCCTCGAGACGGGCACCTCGGCGACCCTCACAGACACATCCGGCAACACGATCGCCACATGCACCGGTTCGACAGTCAATGGTGCCACTAGCAACGAATCCGTCACATGGATCTCGGACGCCATCAGCTCCCTGACCTGGGAAGGCTGCAACCAGACAACCGACACGGTCAACGCCGGCAGCCTCGAATTCATGCACACCACCGGGGATGAAGCTGAAGTCGTCGGCAGGGACAGCGAAGTGACACTGGGCATCTTCGGCGTCAGCTGCACCTACGGGACCCGCGAAGGCACCAAACTCGGCACCGTCACCGGTGGCGAAGCACCGACACTGAAAATCACAACTACGATCCCAAAGACCGCGGGCGGCTTCCTCTGCCCGACGACCGGTATCTGGCACGCGTCTTACATATTCACAGAACCGCACGCCCTTCACTTCGGCTGACGTTAGGTCTTGCGCCGCGGCCATCTTCGGTGGCCGCGGCATGGGGTCCTGCGGTTGCGCTGGTTAGGCCGTGAAGGCTGGCAGCCACGCCGTCGGCAATACCGGTGGCATGCGGCCTGGGTAATTCGGCACGAAACGCCTCGCCAGTTCGCTGGCGGGGCGGTTCTCTATTAGGGGGCGGAGGTCGTCGAGGGTCATCGCCAGGCCAATGCTGGGGGCGATCTGGAAATCGGCAGCGTTGGGCTGGTCGCCGTTGAGGACGCCGCTTGCGATCCAGGCGTCGACGCGGTCAAGGAGGCTCGGTAGGACTTCCAGTGCTTTGCGGGCGTTCTCGTCGCTGGCTTCGTTGAAGCGAGCCGAGAGGGCGATAAGGGGCCCGCCGGTTTTCACCGCGAGGCCAATCGGCACGCCGAGCTTCGCCCCGTCCGAGTAGCTGCGCAGCGGCTCCTTGTCGTGCTTGAACCCCCACCAGAGCAGTTGCCGGATCGGGTGTTGGAGCTCCTCGTCGCCGAGGCGCTCGGCCTCTTCGACGGCCACGCGCCTGTCGGGGTCGGCGGGGAAGAGTGGTGGCTCGGGATGTAGGCGCTCAAGCTCCCGCGCGATCGGGCGCGAGCCCTGGACCTTGTCGCTGCCGATTTTCAGGGCCGGCACGGTGACGCCGGGGAAACCGACCGCGCGCAGCACGCCCTTGGAGACAACCGGCATCAGGTCCGTCCGCTTGTAGTCGATGCCCTTGTGCTCCAGCATCAGCTGCACTGCGATGCTCGGGTGCGAGGCCGGGATCACGTAGAGGCGTGCCTTCATCGGCACGATCCTATGCAGAAATGCCCCCGACTGGCTACCTGGCCAGTTCTAGCTCGTGATAATCCACCCATGCTTCTTGCGGTGGACGTGGGCAACACGCAGACGCACCTAGGTGCCTTCGATGGCGAGCGCCTGGTCGAGCACTGGCGCTTCCAGACCCGTTCGGGGGCGACTGGGGACGAGCTGGCGGAGCGAATCGCCGGCCTCTTCTCGCTCAGCGGCCTGGTCTTCAAGGAGATCGAGGCAACCTGCGTCTCCTCGGTCGTGCCACCGCTCGGAGGCCAGTACGAGGAGCTGGCGCGGCGTTACCTGGACGCCGATTGCCTGACGATCGGCCCGGGAGTGAAGACGGGGATGCCGATCCGGATCGAGAACCCGCTCGAGGTGGGTGCCGACCGGCTCGTCAATGCGATCGCCGCCTACGACCGCTTCCAGGAGGCCTGCGTCGTCGTCGACTTCGGCACCGGCATCAACATCGACGTGGTCTCGGGGGAGGGCGAGTACCTCGGCGGGGCGATCGGTCCCGGGCTCGCGCCCTCGCTCAGCGCCTTAATCGAGCGGGCCGCCCGCATCACCCGCATCGACCTCGAAGAGCCCCAAGAGGCGATCGGGCGGTCGACCCGCGCTGCGATCCATTCCGGGTTCATCTTCGGCTTCGCCGGCCTGATCGACGGCATCGTCAAGCGGATGGAAGACGAACTTCCCAACCCGCGCCTGCTCGCCACCGGTGGGTATGCCGCGTCCGTCGTCCCCTTCACCGAGACGATCGACGAGGTCGACGACCTGCTGACCTTGAAGGGACTGCGGCTGATCCATGAGCGCAACCGGTGACAGCACCGCTGCCCGCCCGGCTCTGACCGACCCCTTCGAGATCGGCGGGGTGCGGATCAGCAACCGCGTCCTGCTGGCGCCGCTGGCCGGGATCGGCAACTGGTTCGTCCGTATGCAGGCGAAACGCCACGGTGCCGGCCTCGCCGTCTCGGAGATGGTCTCCAGCTTTGCCCTCCACTACCGCAACGAGCGCACCCTGCGGGAGCTGCTGCGGATCAACCCCGACGAGCATCCCGTTTCGATCCAACTCTTCGGCCACGACCCCGAGGTGATGCGCTCCGGCGCCGAGATCGCCGCCAAGGCCGGCGCCGACCTGATCGACATCAACATGGGCTGCCCGGTGCCGAAGGTGCGCAAGACCGGCGCCGGCGCCCAGCTCCTGCGCGACCCTGAGCTCGCCCTTGCCCTCGCCCGCGGGGCCGCCGAGGGCAGCGGCCTGCCGGTGACGGTCAAGTTGCGCTCCGGGATCGAGGCCGGCGACCGCTCCGGCTTCGACCTCGCGATCCGCCTCGCTGAGGAGGCCGGCGTCGCCGCGATTGCCTTCCACCCGCGGGCCGCAACTAAAGGCCACAAGGGCGAGCCCGACTACGCCCTCACCCGCGAACTGGCCAAACGGGTCGAGGTGCCGGTGATCGTCTCCGGCGGCCTCGCCAGCGCCGAAGCCGCCCGCCGCGCCTACGAGGAATCGGGCGCTGACGCGGTGATGATCGCCCGCGGCTCCTTCGGAAACCCGTGGGTTTTCGAAGAATTGACCAACCGTCGTACCAAGCCCCCAAGCCGCGAGGAGGTCGTCGCCGAGTGGCTTTGGGTCCTCGACCGCGCCGAGGAGCACCTCGGCGACGAGCGCGCAGCCCGCTATTTGCGGAAATTTCATCCCTGGTACGTGGAGCGCTTGGAAGTCTCATCCGAGGTTGCAGACGAGCTCCAGCGCAGCGCCGATCTGGTCAGAGCCCGGGAGCTGATCGCCGGTCTCGCCACGCCTGCCGGGATCGCCTGAACGGTCGTTTTGGCCAGCCAGCCACCCCCGCTATAATCCCGCGACTCCGTGCCCGGTGTGCCCGCCTTGGGTGGCTCATCAGGCGCGTTTTTTTAGGTCATGGGGGACCGGCCAGGCTCCCTTTTTCAATCAAAAGCGAGGTCGTCAAGTGCGTCAGGCAGTCATCACGCCAGAGGGGCTGGAGAAACTGAAAGAAGAAATCGAGTTCCTCTCGACGACGAAACGGCGCGAGGTCGCGGCGCGGATCAAGGAAGCGCGCGAATTCGGGGACATCTCCGAGAACGCCGAATACGACGACGCCAAGAACGAGCAGGCCCTGCTTGAGGCGCGCATCGCCCAGCTCGAGGAGAGACTGCGGCGGGCCACTGTCATCGACGAGAAGGCGGCCACCACCGACGAGGTCGGCTTCGGCTCCGTCGTCCACGTCAAAGACCAGAAAACCGGCGCCTCGCAGAAGTTCCAGATCGTGGGCTCGACCGAGGCGAACCCGCTCGAGCACAAGCTCTCGAACGAGTCGCCGATCGGCAAAGCGCTGCTGGGGAAAAAGCGCAACGACATCGTCGAGGTCGAGGTCCCGCGGGGCCCGAAGAAAAAACTGAAAATCACCAAAATCGAGAAAGCCCACTAGACGTTAGGCTCGCGCCGATGAGCGAGCCCCCCGAACAGCAGGAGCTTTCCGACGTCCTCAAGGACCGCCGCGAGAAGCTGGAGCGGATCCGCGAGGCCGGGGTCGAGCCGTTCCCGCACGAGTTCTCCGGCCGCGAGGACATCGCCGAGGTGCGCGCTGCCCACCAGGGGCTGGCGGCAGGGATGGAAACCGAGTCCCGCCACCGCGTCGCCGGGCGGATCGTCGCCCGCCGCGGCCACGGCAAGGCCTGCTTCATCGACATCCGCGACGGCAGCGGCCAAATCCAGCTGCACGCCCGCCAGGACCTGCTCGGCGAAGAGGCCTACGCGCTCCTGGTCGACCTCGACCTCGGTGACATCATCGGCGCCGAGGGGACGGCGATGGCGACCCGTCGCGGCGGCGAGCTCTCGCTGGCGATCGACCACTGGCGCCTGCTGGCCAAGAGCCTGCGCCCACCGCCCGACAAATTCCACGGCCTCGAGGACACCGAGACTCGCTTCCGTCGCCGTGAGCTCGACCTGATCGCCAACGAGGAGACGCGCCGCGCCTTCCGCATCCGCGCCCGCACGATCTCGGAGATCCGGCGCTGGTTCGACGAGCACGGCTTCATCGAGGTCGAGACGCCCGTGCTGCAGCCGCTCTACGGCGGTGCCCTGGCGCGGCCGTTCACGACCCACCACAACGCGCTCGACCGCGACTTTTACCTGCGGATCGCCACCGAGCTCTACCTGAAGAAACTCGTCGTCGGCGGCATCGACCGCGTCTACGAGCTCGGCAAGGACTTCCGCAACGAGGGCGTATCCCACAAGCACAACCCCGAGTTCACGATGCTGGAGTGGTACGAGGCTTACGCCGACTACGAGAAGACCGCGCACGACCTGGAGATGGTCGTCGCCGAGGTCTGCGAGCGGGTGCTGGGCACGACCAAGGTGCAGCGCGGCGAGGACGAGATCGACTTCGCGCCGCCCTGGCGCCGGATCACCCTGCGCGAGGCGATCCTCGAGCGCGCCGGCATCGACATCGCCGAGCACCCGACCCGGGAGGCGCTGGCGCAGGCGATGGGGACCGAGCCCGACCCGACCGAGGGCTGGGGCAAGCTGGTTGACGGCCTGCTCTCGCGCGAGGTCGAGCCGGGGCTGATTCAGCCGACCTTCATCCTCGATTACCCGGTCGAGCTCTCGCCTTTCGCCAAGCGCCACCGCTCCGAGGAGGGGCTGGTCGAGCGCTGGGAGGCCTTCGCTGGTGGCGTCGAGATCGCCAACTCCTTCACCGAGCTCAACGACCCCGACGAGCAGCGCCGCCGCTTCGAAGAACAGGCCGCTGAGGTGGCGCGCGGCGACGAAGAGACCCAGCCCTACGACGAGGCCTTCGTCGAGGCGCTGGAACAGGGGATGCCGCCGACCGGCGGCGTCGGCCTCGGCATCGATCGCCTGGTGATGATGATGACCGGCGCCAGCACCCTGCGCGAGGTCCTGCTCTTCCCCGCCATGCGGACCTGATTCCCGAACTGCATCAACTTTCCCGGCTGGTGGGCCGGAAAGTTGATGCAGTTCGCTTAGGCGGCGGGCGCCGTCGTCTTGTCTTCGCGGGCCTCGCCGGCGAGTTGTTCGAAGAAGGTGTCGAGGTCCTTGGCCGAGAGGCCGGGGGCTTCGGACTCCAGACCCGCTTCGGCGAGCGGGCCTTTCGGCCCGAGCACGACCGCGATCCGGTCTGAGCGCTTGCTGCCGTCACCGCAGAGGACCAGCGAGCCTTCGCCGCCACCTGGCAGGGCCCCGCTCATCACCCGATCAGGCTTGAACGGCAGCTTCGCTTCGGCGTGGGAGGCGGCGAAGTGGAGCGGTTCTTCCAGCTTCAGATGGCGGTCGCGGGCGTAGGCCCGGTAGAAGGCCTCCTCCGCGTACTTGCGGCTGTTGCCCTTGACGCCGCTGCGGAAGACGAAGAAGAAGATGATCAGGATCAGCGCCCCCTCGATCACCGCCAGGGTTGCGTAGGCGCCGTTGCTGATCGCGACGATCGGAATCGCCGCGCCGGGGATGTTGAGCACGAGGGTGAGGATGACCGCCACCTTGATCGCGTCCCAGAAGGTGCGGCCCGAGCGCCGCAGGTAGCTTTTGAAGCTCCCGTTCGCGGCGACGATCGTCGGCGGCGAACCGACCTCGACCTGCGTCAGGACCTTCTCCATCCGCTCGTCGACCGCGTCCGGGTTCTTCGCCGCGTCGACTTCGGCGTCGCCGCTGTCGACCTCCTCGACCGACTCCTGGCGGATCGCGCCGGCGATGTGGGCGGCGTCTTCGCAGATCGTCGATAGCGTCGCCGGGTCGGTGACATAGCCGTCGCGGCCGGCGCAGAGCACGCCGTTGGCGAGTTCGAAGCCCCAGTCATCCTCGCTGCGGGCGAGCCAGTCGAGCAAGGCGGGGGAGAGGAGCTGGGTCAGCCAGTTCTGGCTGGTGCCCTTGTAGGCGCAGGCATTTGCGTCCTTGAAGCCGCGGTCCTTGCCGAGGTCGATCTTGGTCATCTCGGCGCTTCCGGCCATCGGGCTGAGATTGCTGCCAGAGCCGGAGAAGCCCATGTAGGGGAGGAAGCCGATGCTCTCCGGGACCTGCGTGACGGCGAGCGTGAAGCGGCGCGTGACGGTGTGCGTGTGATCGTCGGAGTCGGTGTAGGTATAGGTGTAGGTGAAGTGGACGAGGCTGCCCTTGATCCCGCCCGGCAGGGTCCCCGTCGTCGCCCCCTCGACCTTGCCGTCGGAGTGCGCCAGCGTGCTTCCCTGCTGGGGCAGATCGACCCGCTCGGCGTAGGTCAGACCGTGGCTCGCGGCGAACTTCGCCAGCGAATCTGCGCTGCTTGCGTCCGGCACATGGCGATCCTATCCGGGTCTCTGTGCCTGCAAGGAGCGGGGAGCAAAGGAATTCCTGCGTGAAAAGTCGCTCTTAGCGTGATCAATGCCCCTGAAGCCGGGCGGCCACGCCCGGTAGAGTTAAGGGGCAGATGGATGCCTCCCGATAAAGGGCCAAGGCGTCCGGCGGTACAAAGCCCGGGTATCCGGGTTTTAGAACCAGGAAGAGGTCTTCATTGTTCGAGCGATTCACTGAGAGGGCTCGCCAGGTCGTCGTCCTAGCGCAGGAGGAGGCCCGGACGCTCAAGCACAACTACATCGGCACCGAGCACATCCTGCTCGGGCTGCTGCGTGAGGAGGAGGGCCTAGCGGCTCGCGTCCTCGAGTCCCTCGACATCACGGTGGAACGAGTCCGCTCGCAGGTCGTTCGCATCGTCGGATCGGGCGAGGAGGTCACCTCCGGCCAGATCCCGTTCACGCCGCGCGCCAAGAAGGTCCTGGAGCTGGCGCTGCGCGAGGCGCTGTCCCTCGGCCACAACTACATCGGCACCGAGCACATCCTGCTCGGCCTCGTGCGGGAGAACGAGGGCGTCGCCGCCCGCATCCTGCTCGACTTCGACGCCGACTCCGACAAGATCCGCAACGAGGTGATCCGGATGCTGTCGGGGCCGGGCGGCCGCCGTCAGGGCGGCGGCGGAGGCGGTTCCGGCGAGGGCAAAAAGTCTTCGAAACTGCTCGACCAGTTCGGGCGCAACCTCACCCGCCTCGCCGAGGAGGGCAAGCTCGACCCGGTGATCGGTCGCGAGACCGAGATCGAGCGGATCATGCAGATCCTCTCGCGCCGGACCAAGAACAACCCGGTGCTGCTGGGCGAGCCGGGCGTCGGCAAGACCGCCGTCGTCGAGGGCCT
>Ga0070659_100004218_pt1 | contig 10261 bp, 8 predicted proteins | sample KBSC23metaG_FD_64666 | JGI IMG/M metagenome (GOLD analysis project Ga0070659, IMG submission 64666) | Corn rhizosphere microbial communities from Kellogg Biological Station, Michigan, USA - KBS C2-3 metaG | ecosystem: Host-associated > Plants > Roots > Rhizosphere > Soil ...
GCGGAACACGGTCAGCCCTTCCTTCAGCGACAGCTGGAACCAGTCGCGGCAGGTGACGCGGTTGCCGCTCCAGTTGTGGAAGTACTCGTGCGCCACCACCGCCTCGACGTGGCGGTACTCCTCGTCGGTGGTCGATTCCGGCGCGGCCAGCAGGCACTTCGCGTTGAAGATGTTGAGGCCCTTGTTCTCCATCGCGCCCATGTTGAAGTCCTGGGTGGCGACGACGTGGAACACGTCCAGATCGTAGTTGCGGCCGTAAGTCCGCTCGTCCCAGCGCATCGCGCGTTCCAGCGCGTCCATCGCATAGTGACAGCGCCCGATCGCGTCGGCTTCGGCCCATATCTTCAGCTGCACGGCGCGACCGTCGGCGGTGACGTAGTCGCGCTCGATCTTTTCCAGCCGTCCGGCGACCAGGGCGAACAGGTAACTCGGCTTCGGATGCGGGTCGACGAAGCGTGCCCAGTGCCGGCCGCCCTCCAGCTCGCCCGCCCCATCCGGATTGCCGCCGGCCAGCAGCACCGGAAAGCGCGCGCGATCGGCGCGCAAAGTGACCGTGTAGCTGGACAGCACGTCGGGCCGGTCGGGGAAGAAGGTGATGTGGCGAAAGCCCTCGGCCTCGCACTGGGTCAGCAGGAAGCCGGTCTCGCGCGGGCCGGACAGGTACAGGCCTTCCAGCGCGGTGTTCGTGGCCGGGCGCAACCGCACGCGGGTTTCCAGCACGCTGCCGTCGCGGGCGCCGTCGACTTCCAGCACGTTGCCGGCGTAGCGGTATTCGGTGGCGGGCAGCTGCCGGCCGTCCAGCACGATCGACAGCAGCTGCAGGTTCTCGCCGTCCAGCCGCAGCGGCGCGTCCTGTGCGGGATCGCGGCGCAGGTGCAGGCGTGCGAGCAGCTCGCTGGCGTCGATGCCGAGGTCGAAGTCCAGTTCGACTGTCCCGACCCGCCAGGCTGGTGCTCGGTAATCGTTGAGGCGGATCGGGGCGGGAGGTTGCTGGGAAGGGGCGTGCATGGAGAACGACGGTGGGAATGGGGATTGCTCAGGTTAACATGGGGTGTTTGAGCCGCAGGAGAATCCCGTGAGCGCGACGCGATATGCCGCCGAATGCAGCCGCCTCGACGGGCTGGACATCGTGGTGCTGGCCGATGCGGGCAGCGGCCGGCGGGTGCGCATCGCGCGGCATGGCGCGGCCCTGCTCGGTTTCGAGGTGGTTTTCGCCGGGGCCGCGCGCGACCTCGCCGATGGCTATCGCGACGCGGCCGAAGTGGCCGCGCGTCCCGGCTCGCGCTTTGCCATCATGGTGCCGTTCGCCGGGCGCGTTGCCGATGCACGTTACCGCTTCGACGGCCAGCCGCAGGACCTGCAGCCCGGTGTCGCCGGCGCCGGGCGCGCCAGCCGGCACGGTTTCGTGCGCGACGTGGATTTCGACGTCGCCGCGCTGAGCGCCGACGACAGCAGCGCGCAGGCCACCCTGACCACGTCCGCGATCCGGCCGCAGCCGGGTTATCCGCACGCAATCGACCTTGCCGTGACGTACACCCTGGATGCCGGCGGCCTCACCCTGGAAGCGCGCATGCGCAACGTCGGTGACAGCGCCGCGCCGTGCTTCTTCGGCTGGCATCCGTATTTCCGCGTGGCCGCGGGCGAGGTCGATGGCTGGCAGTTGCAGATTCCGGCGCAGACCCTGATCCGCACCGGCGCCGACCTGATCGCGCTGGCCGGCGCGGAAGCGTACGTGGCGCTGGACGATGCGCCGGCGCTGGATTTCCGCGAACCGCGGCGAATCGGCGACAGCATCCTCGACCAGGGCTACACCGATCTCGAAGCCGATGCCGACGGCCGCATCCGCACCCGCCTGCGCGATCCGGCCAGCGGCTTCGCCATCGCGGTGTGGCAGGAGCGCGGTGTGATGCATGCGTTCACCGCCGACACGGTGAGCCGCGATGCGCGCCGCGCGGTCGCGCTGGAGCCGATGGAATGCATGGCCGATGCGTTCAACCGGCCCGAATGCGCGGCGGCGGTCCGGCTCGAGCCCGGCGCCGAGCGCCGCTTCCTTTGTGGTGTGGAGATCGAATCGTGGTGAACGCATTGCCCAGCTTCGAACAGGTCCGTGACGCCGCGGCGCGCATCGCGCCGCACGCGCGGGTGACCCCGGTGTTGCGCAGCGCGGCGCTGGATGCGCTGGCCGACGCCGAGCTGCACTTCAAGGGCGAACATCTGCAGCGCGGCGGCGCGTTCAAGTTCCGCGGTGCCTGCAACGCGGTGTGGTCGCTCGATGACGAGACAGCCGCACGCGGCGTGGTCACGCATTCTTCCGGTAACCACGGCAACGCGCTGGCGCTGGCTGCCGCCACCCGCGGCATCACCGCGCACGTGGTGGTGCCGCAAGGCGCGGTGCGCGCCAAGCTCGAGGCGATCGAACGCGCCGGCGCCATCTTGCATCGCTGCGCGCCGACCCAGGCCGCGCGCGAGGCGATGTGCGCCGAGGTGCAGCGCGCCACCGGCGCGGAGCTGGTGCATCCGTATGCCGACACCCGGGTGATGGCCGGCCAGGGCACGCTGGCGCTGGAGTTGCTGCAGCAGGTGCCGGGGCTGGAGGCGCTGATCACGCCGGTCGGCGGTGGCGGCTTGGCCAGCGGCGTGGCGATCGCCGCGCACGGCATCGATCCGGCCTTGAACCTGTTCGGCGCCGAACCGCTGGGCGCCGACGACGCGGCGCAGTCGCTGGCGCGCGATACACGGGTCACCACGGTGGTGCCCGACACGGTCTGCGACGGCCTGCGCGCGCTGGTCGGCGAGTGCAACCTCGATGCGCTGCGCACGCACCGCGTCGAAGTGATCACGGTCAACGATACGGAGACCATCGCCGCGATGCAGTTGTTGTGGTCGGAGCTGAAGCAGGTGGTGGAGGTGTCCAGCGCCACCGTGCTGGCGGCGATCCTCAAGCAGCCGCAGCGCTTCGCCGGCCGGCGCGTCGGCGTGGTGCTCACCGGCGGCAACGTGGACCTGCAGGCGCTGCCCTGGTGAGTCTGTGGGTGGATCAGCCCGGCGCGGATCCCACCGCCGCGCTGTCGCTGGCCGGCACGGCGTCGTCGGGAGTGACGGCGGGCGCACGGCGCGCGAGGGCGTGCAGATCCAGCTGGCCGATCGGGATCGGCGTGTAATCCGCGCCGAAGGCCACTTCGCCTGGCCGCCAGCCGGCGGGCTGGCGCACGGCGACCCAGAAGCGCTTCAGCGCGGCCCAGTGCAGGCCGAGCAGGTCGTAGTTGTTGTCGGCGTCGACGACCGGGTCGCCCACGCCGGTCGGCCGCGGCGGCTCGCCGTACAGCGCCGTGCCGAACAGCACGTCCCACACGGAGAGCACCTGGCCGTAGTTGCAGTTGTGCAGCGTCGGCCGCTCGGGATCGACCAGCATGTGATGCAGGCGGTGAAACTTCGGGGCGACGAACACGCGGTCGAACACGCGGCCGAAGCCCAGCCGCACGTTGGTGTGCGAGAAGTTCTGCACCAGTTCGCCGATCAGCATCAGCCAGGCGAACTCGTCCGGATCCACGCCGATCGCCAGCCCCACCGTGGCCAGGATCATCGACTGCAGGAAGCCGTCCACCAGGCTGCCGCGGTCGTTGGTCCAGCAGCTCATCTGACGCGTGCTGTGGTGCATGCTGTGCAGCGCCCACCACCACGGGATCGCGTGCTGGGTGCGGTGCATCCAGTAGTACACGAAGTCGTAGATCACGTAGTAGACGGCGAACAGCACGTAGGGGTGCCGGTCGAGCCACGGCACCCAGTGCGTCAGCGCCAGCGCCGAACCGGTGCCGGCGTCGACGGCATCGCCACCGCCGCCGAGCAGATGGCTGAACGGCATGAGCACCAGGTAGGTGAACAGCGGGAAGATGCCCAGCAGCATCAGCAGCGTGTAGTTGCGATCGACCCGGGTCAGCCGGCGGTCGCTCCACCGCTCGGCCGGGAACCAGGTCTCCAACGGACGGAAGACCAGCCCGATGATGCCCACCTGCAGCGCGGCGATCAGCAGCGAGGCGGCGATGTCGTCGGGATTGCCGCTCAGCCCGTCCAGGTGCAGCGCATTCAGCAGCGGCACGACGGCGTGGCCGCTCAGCCAACCGACCAGGTGGGCCCACCACTGGGACAGATCGAACATCGACGCCTCGGCGAATCCGTCAGCGATTCATCATATCGCCGCCGCGGACACCGGATGCTGAATAATTCAGGGCGTCTCCGGGCGGCGGCGCGCGCCGACGCCGCTGACCGCGAGCAATCCCAGCAGCACGAACACGATGCCGACCAGCTCCATCGCCGACGGCTGCTCGTGCAGGATCAGCCAGGCCAGCAGCACGCTGACGATCGGCACGCCGAGGCTGGACACGCTGGCCACCGTGGTCGGCAGCCGCTGCAGCACGACCGACCACAGCCACCAGGCCAGGCTGGAGGCCAGCAGCACGCTGTAGGTCAGCCCGCCGATGAACGCCCAGTTCCACTCGATCGCGCGCTCCGGCACCGCCAGCGCGAGGAGGCCGAGCGCGATGCCGCCCAGCAGCATCTGCCACGCGGTGAGGTTGAGCACCGACGGCGCATGCCGGCGAAACATCCGCTTGCTGAGCACGGTGCCGGCGGCCCAGGCGGCGCCGCCGGCGATCGCCAGCGTGGTGCTCACGGGGCTGCCCATGTCACGCCACGGTTCGATGATGCACAGCAGCCCGAGCGCCGCCAGCGCCAGCCCCAGCCAGTGCCGCGCGGTCGGGCGGTCGCCCAGCAGCAGCCATGCCAGCAGCACTGCCCAGAACGGCATGGTGTAGGCCAACAGCGCGACGTGGCCGGCGCCACCGTCGAGGAGCGCCCATTGCTCCAGCCCCTGGAACGCGGCGGTCTGGCACAGGCCGATCAGCAGCGTGGGCAGCAACGGCGGCGGCCGCAGCGATTGCCGCGACAACAGCAGCGCGGCGAACAGCACGGCGGCGCCGAGCAGGTAGCGCAACGCGGCGAAGTGGAATGGCCCGGCATACGCCAGTACCTGTTTCATCACCACCCAGCTGTAGGCCCAGATCAGGATGGTGGCGAGCAGCGCGGACAGCGCGCCGCGTTGAGGCGAGGGAGGTGGTGACATGGGGGGTGCAATGGGGGCGAGGCGACAAGTCTAGCGGCGTGGGTTAGCTTGTGGCGCACTCTTCGACCATCCGCCAGCCATGACCAAGACCACCGAACCGTCGCGTTGCCACTGGGCCGCCAATGGCGACCCGCTGATGCGCGATTACCACGACACCGAGTGGGGCGTGCCGCTGCACGACGACCGCGCGCTGTTCGAGTTCCTCTGCCTCGAAGGCGCCCAGGCCGGCCTGTCGTGGCGCACCGTGCTGGCCAAGCGCGACAACTACCGCAAGGCCTTCCACCAGTTCGAGATCGCCCGTGTCGCCGCAATGACCGACCGCGAACTGGAAAAGCTGCTGCTCGATCCCGGCATCATCCGCAACCGGCTGAAGGTCTCGTCCGCCCGCGACAACGCCATCGCCGCACTCGACGTAGTCGCGGAGTTCGGCAGTCTGGACGGCTATTTGTGGTCGTTCGTCGACGGCAAGCCGTTGCGCAACCGCTGGCGCAGCCAGGCCGACGTGCCGGCCAGCACCGAGCTCTCCGATCGCATGAGCAAGGCGCTGAAGAAACGCGGTTTCCGCTTCGTCGGCAGCACCATCTGCTACTCGCTGCTGCAGGCGACCGGCATGGTCAACGATCACCTCGTGGGCTGTTTCCGGTACGGCGGGCAGGGCTAGGCAGACCGCGAAGCAAGAAGTTTCGATTCCGTGCCGGGTGTGGACGATGGAACGCTGCAAATGCGGAGCCGTTCACACAATCGACCGAAACAACGGCGATCGCCGTTCAGCGCGTGAAATGCATGCTGAACAGACGCGGTGTCGTCGCTTGTGTGCCGTTCGTGCCTGGCGCAAAGATGCGCGCGCAGACGTCGCCGCATGTGGATGGGTACAGGGGGATGGAAGAAACACATCGCGTCGTCTCGCCAGGCATTCCGCCATCGTTGCATCCTTCGGAGCCATCCCATGAAATCCCAGCATTTCAAGTCCACGCTGATTTGCCTCGCGATACTCGGTGTACTGTCCGTCGCACCGGTGATGGCGCAGACCGCCACGCCATCCGATACATCCGTTTCCACCAGCACCACCCATCACGAGTCGACCCGGTTGAGCACCGAGTTCACCGCGTTCGCCGGTTCGGAGACCAATTCACAGGCGCTGGTCACCGGGCTGCGCGACGGCACCGCGATCACGCTCGACGATGTAGTGAAGAATGCCGACGGCACCACGACCACCACGGCGACCACGTTCACGCCGGCCACCGGCAAGATGGGCTACGGCAACGTGAAGATCGCGTTGTCGCTGGCCGAAGCCAGCCTGGCCCAGGCCGGCATCACCGAGCCGACCGCGGCCGAGCTCGAGGCTGCGCTGAACGGCGGTACCCTGGTGCTGGCCGATGGCACCAGCATCGATCTCAACGGCGTGCTGGCCGCGCGCGCCGCCGGCGAAGGCTGGGGCCAGATCGCCAACGGCATGGGCTTCAAGCTGGGTGACGTGATGCGTTCACCGAAGGCTGCCGGTAGCGCTTCCGCGAACGTGCATGCGCACGCAGGCGTTTCGGTCGCCAAGGTCGAGTTCGGCAAGAGCCACATGACCGATCGTCCGAGCGTGGCCGGTCACTCGGGCAAGCCCGATTTTGCGGGCAAGCCGGATTTCGCGAACAAGCCCACGATCCCGGATCGTCCGCAGCGCCCTGACCGCCCGCAGATTCCCGACCATCCCAGCCACGTCGGTCGCCCGGGCGGTTGATCTTGGCCTTGCCCGGCATGTCGTAATCCATGCAGGCCCGGTGTGATGCCGGGCCTGCTGTCATTCTCTTTTTGCAAGGAAACCTTCTTCATGCGCAACCCACAACACTGGATGATCGTCGGCGGACTGCTGCTGATCGGCGCACCGATGGCTCATGCCGCCACGACGGACAGCGGCCAGCTCAGCCTCTCTGCTGGCGCCGATTACAGCAGCGGCAAGTACGGCACCGACACCACCACCGACATCTGGTCGGTACCGGTGACGGCGGCGTACCAGACCGAGCGCTGGACGTTCAAGCTCACCGTGCCGTACATCAACATCAGCGGTGCGGGCAACGTGATTCCGGGCGTGGGCAGGGTGAACAACGGCAATCCGATCGGCCGTGGCCTCGGTCACCTCATCGGCGGTCCCGGTGGTTCGGGCGGCAGCACGGCAACGTCCAGCGGTTCGGCCTCGGGTCTGGGCGACATCACGGCGTCGGCCGGCTACCAGCTGTTCGCCAGCGCCGATCGCACGGCCGGCCTGGATCTCACCGGCAAGGTGAAGTTCGGCACCGCCGACGAGAACAAGGGCCTGGGCACCGGCAAGAACGACTACGGCCTCGCGCTGGATACCTACAAGGTCAGCGGCGCCTGGACCGCGTTCGGCGGCGTGGGCTGGATGAAGTACGGCAGCTCGCAGTACATCAAGCTGAAGAACGGCTTCAACGCGAACATCGGTGCCGATTACAAGCTCGGCCCCAGCGACAACATCGGCGCCTACTACTACTACCGCGAACGGATCGCCGATACCGGTGCCGCGCAGAGCGAGATCGCCGGCTACTGGAACCACAAGTTCAACGACAGTCTGCGCGTGCAGGCCTACGCACTCGCCGGCTTCGCCGACGGCAGTCCGGATTACGGCGTGGGTGCGTCGCTGAAGTACAGCTTCTGACCGGACCGGCGCCGTGCCGGCGTACGTTATTTGCGTCGCGAGCCGCGCAGCGTGTCGATCGAGAACGTGGCAACCTCGCCGCCGGGCACGCGACGCGGTTGGCCGACCGGCGGGCCCCAGGCGTGCGCGCTGACCACCTCCCAGCTGGCCGGGATGCGGCCGTCCACGCGCATCGCCTCGTAGGCGGCCAGCATGCGCTGGTAGCGCCCCTTGCCGGTGAGGCCGCGTGCGCGCGCGCGGTCGGCGTTGGTGGCGCCCAGACCCTGCAGTTCCTCCAGCAGCTTGCGCGGCTCGCTGTAGGTCAGCGTGTAGCGGAACACGTCCAGCACCGGATCGCGCAGTCCGGCGTTGAGCATCGCGTCGCCGACGTCGTGCATGTCGAGGAAGCGGGCCACGTGCGGCAGCTGGTCGGCCTCGGCCCAGGCCGCGCGCAGCTCCATCAAGGTATCCGGGCCGAAGCTGGAGAACGCCAGGAAGCCGCCGGGTTTGAGCACGCGCATGCATTCGCCGAACAGCGCGGGCAGGTCGTCGACCCACTGGAAGCACAGGTTGGAATACAGCACGTCGACGCTGTGGTCGGCCAGCGGCAGGTGGGTGGCTTCGGCGCACACGCGGCGGAACGGCTTCAGCCAGCTGCTGTGCTGTTTCGCCACGCGCAGCATCGGCAGGGCGAGGTCGATCGCGATCACTTCGGCCTTGGGATATTTCTGCTTCAGCAAGGCGGTGCCGCGCCCGGTCCCGGCGCCGACGTCGACCACGCGCAGCGGCGTTTCCAGGTAGAAGCCCAGCCGTTCGAGCAAGGCATCACCCACTTCGCGCTGTAGCGCATCGTGCTGTTCGTAGCTGTCGGCGGCGTGGCCGAAGTTGCGGCGCACTCGCTGTTGGTCGAGTTGGAAATCGCTCATCGGGTCTGCTCGAGGGAAGAAGGAGCCAGCAGCGGTTGCAGCGCCCGCGCCACCGCGTCGGCGTGGCCGAAGAACGGCGCGTGGCCGGCCTGCTGGATTTCGGTGTAGCTGCCGCCGCACTGGCTGGCCGACCATGCCATCGCCAGCGGCGGCACCAGCCGGTCGCGGCGACCGCTGATCCACGCGCTGGGCATGCGCAGGTCGGGAAGCGCAGCGCGGCGGTCGCTGGTTTCCAGGATGCGGATGCCTTCCTGCAGCACGCGCAGGTCGGGCTCGCCGCGGGCGAACACCAGCTCGCGCAGGTGGCGCAGTTCGCCGCGCGGGTCGGCGCTGCCCATCGCCTCCAGCGCCAGGAAGCGTTCGATGGTGGCGTGGTAGTCGGTTTCCAGGTCGCTGGCCAGCTGGTGCACCAGCGGGCCGTCGGCGCCGTGCGGCCAACCTGTATCGCGCACGAACTTCGGCGTGGCGCACAGCATCGCCAGCCCGCGCACCTGCCGCGGCAGCTCCAGCGCGGCGGTCAGCGCGATGGTGCCGCCCAGCGACCAGCCGAGCCAAGCCGCCGGCGGCGTGACTTTGGCGATCGCCGCGGCGCAGGCGCGCGGCTCCAGCGGCAGCCCACAATCGCGCGAACGACCGTGGCCGGGCAGGTCGACTACGTACATCGTGCAGTGTTCTTCCAATGCCGCGACCAGCGGCGACAGCACGCCGCCGTGCATGGCCCAGCCATGCAGCAGCACCAGCGGTACCGGGCCGTCACCGTGCTTGTCGATGTACAGGCTCACGCCTCCATTTCCTGGTCACGTGCGGGCAGCAACTGCTTGTCGACGGCGCCGCGTTCGTCGAACACGAAGCAATCGCCCCGCCAGTGCGCGCCGTCGGTCTGTTCGAGGTACCTCAGGATGCCGCCGTCAAGCTGGTAGACGTGCTCCATGCCGAGGTCCCGCATGTGCAGCGCGGCCTTCTCGCAACGGATGCCGCCGGTGCAGTACGAGACGATGGTCTTGCCTTCGTAGCGCGCGCGGTCGGCGGCGATCGCGGCGGGAAAGCCGGTGAAGCTGGCGAGGCGGTAATCGACCGCCTGCGGGAACTTGCCGGCATCGGTCTCGTAGTCGTTGCGCGTATCCAGCAGCACCACTTCGCGGCCGTCGTCGTCGCGGCCCCGGTCCAGCCAGCGTTGCAGGGTAGGTGCGTCCACCGCCGGCGCGCGGCCGCCTTCCGGGCGGATCGCGGGCAGGCGCATGGTGATGATTTCGCGCTTCAGGCGCACGCGCAGGCGGCCGAACGGCACGTCGTCGGACAGTGACTCTTTCGGCGCGATGTCGGCGAAGCGCAGGTCGTCGTGCAGCATGGCCATGAAGCCGTCGATCTGCGCGCGGCTGCCGGCGAGGAACAAGTTGATGCCTTCCGGCGCCAGCAGGATCGTGCCCTTCAGCGCCAGCGCTTCGCAGCGTGCGCGCAGCCGCTCGCGCAGCGCGGGCAGGTCGTCCAGGCTGATGAACTTGTAGGCGGAGATGTTGACGATCGACATGCGGGGGAATCGGCAGAGCAGGCGGCGATTATACGTGGTCGCCCGAG
>Ga0070659_100004219_pt1 | contig 10261 bp, 10 predicted proteins | sample KBSC23metaG_FD_64666 | JGI IMG/M metagenome (GOLD analysis project Ga0070659, IMG submission 64666) | Corn rhizosphere microbial communities from Kellogg Biological Station, Michigan, USA - KBS C2-3 metaG | ecosystem: Host-associated > Plants > Roots > Rhizosphere > Soil ...
CACCAGTCACGCGGGACGCCGTGGTGTAGTCTGGCTCGGACAAAACGAAAGTCACTACATCCCTCGCCCCGATGTCCTTGTTATCGATGCCGGCTTCGATCGTCGCGCCGTCCGGAATCGAACCGACGGTCGGATGGTTTTTCTGGATCATGTTGCCGTTCATGTCGTACTTGTAGCCACCGACGGATACGGCCCCTTGCGCAAGGGCGTACACCTTGCCGTCCGGCCCCTTCAAAGGAGCCATGATCAGCGAGCCGCCGACAAGGCTGCGTGCATCGCCGACAGAAGTCACCGTCACATCGAGCGTATCGCCAGGACGCGCGAACGGCGACAGGCTGGCTGTGACCATGACTGCAGCCACGTTGCGGCTTTGCACGTCGTCAGCCCCTACCGAGATATCGAAGCGTGACAGCATGTTGGCAATCGACTGGCGCGTGGTCTTGTTGCGCGTGGAATCGCCTGTGCCTGCAAGGCCGGTCACAAGGCCATAGCCGACCAGCGCGTTTTCGCGCCAACCTTCGATCTTGCCCATGTCCTTGATGCGTATCGGCTCTGCATCAGCCGGGAACGCAGTGAAGCACCCTGCAAATGCCAATGCCCAGGCAACGACTATCTTGTTCATCTCGCTCATAGCCCAAACCATGTCAGTACCTTTTGCCACCATGCGGAGCGCTGGCGGTCGGCGATGTCGCCTTCGCCTGCATAGCTGATCCGCGCATCGGCGATGCGTGTGGACAGCACCGTGTTGACATCCGAAACGTCTTGCGGACGCACACGGCCTTCAACACGGATCTGCTGCCGTTCGTTATTCACATCGAGCAGTTGTTCGCCCGCGATCAGAAGATCGCCGTTCTCGGCAACCTTCTGCACCGAGACCGTGATCTGCGCCAGCACACGGCCTTCCCGCTGCGTGCTGCCGCGACCGTTCAATTGATTGGCTGTGCTTACACCACCGCCGCGCTTGTTCCCATTCCAATTGAGATCGACGCCGACCTGTGCATCGCGCCCTGCCGTCGTGTTCGCCGTGCTGCTGGCGCTCGAATTCTCATACACCAGCACAGTCAGCAAATCGCCGGCCCGATGCGCCTTGCGGTCGGAGGTCAGCGCCTGGTATGCGCCTTCCTGATACAAGCTCGCTGCCGCCACGTTGTCCGCCGGTGCCGCCATGCACAGCAAAACGGCCACGGCAACACGCCGCAACAGCACTCCCTTATTTCGTTCCATTTGCTTCCACCATTCCTCGCGCCACCAAGCGCCCTTCCACTCGATCCGTGCTGCCTACAGGACGGACCATGACCGTTCTTCCGATGCTTGCCTCATGCTCCGCCGTTGCCAGCGTCTCGACCACCACGCCGCCTTCCGCGAATATCAGCGTGACCGCATCGCCGCGAGATACCGCGCCCTGCTCCAACAGGTATTCGCCGGTCAAGACCTTGCCGGCCAGGAGTGTCTTGCGCAGACGTACCGGTTCCCTCATGCTGCTCACTGCAACAAGCGCCGATTGCAGTGCTGCCACATCCTGTTGCTCGACCTCGAAGTCGGCATCGGAAACAGTGCTGCCCGCAGGAAGATCGCGCCTTGCCACCAAAACATCCTTCATCGCCTTCACATGCAAGGCAACGACTGCAGAGCGCACGACCACACCATTGACGTAGACATCCACCCACACCGGCACACGTGCCGCGGGCTTGCCATCGAGCGGACGTGCCTGGAGCAACACTGTTCCTGCAGGGACTTCAAGATCGGCCGGCGGCATCACAGGCTCAAGCTCGAACTTCTCAAAGCGCAATGCCAACACCTCCTGCAGATAAGCCTTGGCTGTATCGATCAAAACCTCACCCTGCACCATCTGGCTGGCACGCCGAATCCGCACCGCGTGTGCACCGCTCCATGTGATCCTGAGCGATGCAACATCGCCCCGCGTGCGCAAGACCTGTTCCAGTTCCTCACGCGTCATTTGCTCGACACGGTCGGCCATGGGCGCATTACGCACACGCAGGGCATTCAAAGTCTTTTCAGCCTGCGGTTTATCCGCCCTGACAATGGCCACATCCGAAAACGTCACGACGGATTCATGCGCAATAGCGTCGTCCTTGAGTTCGATATGCACTTTCACCTCGCCCGGCACGGCAGCGCCTGCGCAAAGCGCAAAGCACACGCACGCAAGCAGGAGCAAGTGCAGGGCGCGCTTCATCTCAATGTCAGCGACGCAGGTTGTTGCTCATCGCCAGCATGTCGTCCGATGCCTGGATGACCTTGACGCTCATTTCGTAGGCACGCTGCGCGACTATCAGATTGACCATCTCGTCGATCAGCTTGACGTTGGATGACTCGACATACCCCTGCGCGATTGCTCCGAAGCCATCTCCCCCAGGCATGCCGAAAATCGCATCGCCCGAGCGCTCCGTTGGCCGGTACATGTTGCCCCCCGCTGCATCGAGGCCGGTGAGATCGGAAAAATTGGCGAGTTCGATACGCCCCACTTCCACCGGATCGCCCTGGCCCTGCACAATCACGCGGCCATCTGCCGCGACCGAAATGTTTTTCGCATCGGCGCCGATATGGATACTAGGCTTGAGCGCATAGCCCTCCGCTGTCGCAAGGAAGCCGTCCTTGTTGACCGTCAGCGTGCCGCCGCGCGTGAAGGCGCTTGTCCCGTCCGGCAGCACGACTTCCAGAAAGCCGTCGCCACGGATGGCGATATCGAGCGGATTGCCGGTTTGCTTCAACTCGCCCGCGTTGAACAGCTTTGTCATGGAAGCCAGCCCCACGCCTGCGCCATGCGCGCTTTCCTGCACGGCACCGGCTTCCGACGACTGGCCAAGCCCCTGGCGAACCAAAGCCTGAAAACTTACCTGCCCCTTCTTGTAACCCGGCGTGTTCACATTCGCCAGGTTGTTGGCAATCGTATCCACGTTAAGCTGCTGCATCTGCATGCCGGTGGCGGCGATATAAAGTGCGTCATTCACGATTAAAAATCTCCCAGCTTCTGTAGCGTCTTCTCGAAGGCGTCGTCGTATCCCTGCATGATTTTTTGCATGGCCTCGAAATGCCTGACTGTTTCCGTCAGCCGCACCATTTCCTGAGGCGAGCTGACATTCGATCCTTCCTGATAGCCGGCACGGATCGCGCCATCGATACCCGTATCGGCCAGTCGTGCAGTGCCTTGCGCGAACAACCCGTTGTCAAGCGCAACAAGACCGTTCGGATTGGCGAAGCGAACCAGCTTCACCTGTCCTACCAGCCGGTCGGATTGACGCACTTCGCCGTTGCGATCGACCGTGACCGATGTGCCCGATACGACCAATTCGCCGCCCACACCCATCAGCGGATTTCCCTGTTCTGTCACGATGCGACCGCGTGTATCAAGATGCAGCATCCCGCGCCGTGTATAAGCCGGGCCTTTGTCGGTCATGACTTCAAAATAACCATCGCCTTCAATCGCGAGATCCAGCGGATTGCCCGTATAACGCAACGCACCGTGGCTCATATCAAGTGCCACGGTGTTCGTCTGCTGCTGCGGCAATGCGGCCTTCCCATCGACTGCACGCGCTTGCTCCATGTGGCTGTCGAACGAGCGCGTCACCGCGATCTCGCGCTTGTAAGCCGGTGTCGTTACATTCGCCAGGTTCTGACTAATACTGCTCATGCGTTGCAGATCGTCCTGCATGCCGATGCTGACAATGGACAATGCGTCCATCTCCCCTCCCGTCAAATTGATTCGTTGTTTGATCGTCTGATTGCGTTACAAGCTGACTGTGCCGAACGCCTTCAGACTCACAGAGTTAGGTATTTCCGCCAGCGACAGAATGCGCATGTGCGGCGCGACGCGCTCAAGCAAGGCGCGCAGATGCCGCCGCAAATCCGGCGAACACAGCAGTACCGGCAACATGTTGTTCTTCATCATTCGCTCGGCATGCGAGGCGATGCGGCCGATGATCTGTTCCGCCAGCTTCGGTTCAATGACCAAAGTGCTGGAGGCATCGGTCGATTTCACGCCTTGCAGCAAGGCTTGTTCGATGGTCGGGTCCAGCGTCAGCACATGCAGCGCCGTCATGTCACCAAGGAGCGACTGGCAGATCGCCGGTCCCAACCGTTGGCGCACAAGTTCGGTCAGATAAGTCAGATCCTTGTTCACGCGGCCTGCATCGGCCAGCGTTTCGAGAATGGCTTCGAGATTGCGGATCGATACCTTTTCGCGCAGGAGGTTTTGCAGCACTTTCTGTATATCGCCGATGGACAATACAGTCGGAACCAATTCCTCGACCAGCCCCGCCTGCTGCTGGCGAACGCGCTGCAACAATTTTTCCGTCTCGGCGCGCGTGAGCAATACATGCGCCTGCTGTTTCAGCACTTCGCTCAAGTGCGTGATGAATACCGTCGCCGGATCGACCAATGTATATTTGGCCGCACGCGCCGCTTCCTTTTCCGTATCCTCAATCCAGACTGCCGGCAAACCATAAGTCGGTTCGCGGGTTTCGATACCTTTCACCTGACGCATATCTCCACCTGCATGGATCGCAAGCATGCGGTCGCCCAAAATCTCGCCTCGTCCTGCAGTCACGCCAAAGATCGTGATCTCATAGGAATTCGACCCATGCTGCGTCGAATCCCGGAATCGCACGGACGGCAACACCATGCCGGATTCGAGCGCGTACTGCTTGCGGATAGCCGCAATCCGATCCATGAACATGGCGTTATCGCCGCCGATCATCGATGCGAGATTCGAACCGATCAGCACTTCAATCGGCTCGACCTGCAGCATTTGATAAGAGTCCTGCTCTTCCTCCGCGGCCGCGCTTTCCTCCTTGCCGCTCTCTTCCGCATCCTTGCCTGCACGCTTGCGCGCAACCCATGCAATGCAAGTAAAGATCGCCATGATCACCAGCACCGGGATTCCCGGAATTCCCGGCAACATCAGCAAAACCGCAAGGGCGCCGATTACAACAAAAATGGTTTTGGGAAAGGCGGTAATCTGCTTTAACACCTCCGTGCTCAGGTTCGCATCCGAAGCAGAGCGTGTCACGATGATCCCGGTTCCGACTGCGATAACGAGTGCAGGAACCTGCGTGACGATGCCATCGCCAATCGTCAGCAACGTATAGGTCTGCAGCGCCTGATCCCAATGCATCCCCATCTGCATGACGCCGATGACAAGGCCGCCGATAATATCGATCAACAGAATGATAATGCCGGCGATGGCATCACCTTTGACGAATTTGCTGGCGCCATCCATCGCGCCATAAAACGCGGATTCCTTTTCGAGGTTCTTGCGGCGGCGCTTGGCTTCTTCCTGATCGATGAAGCCCATGTTCAAGTCAGCATCGATACTCATCTGCTGCCCCGGCATGCTGTCGAGCGTGAAGCGCGCCGCAACTTCGGAAACACGCTGCGCGCCGTTAGTCACAACGACGTATTGCACGACGATCAGGATCAGGAACACGATCAGGCCGATCACATAATTGCCGCCGACGACATAAGAACCGATCGCCGAAATAACATGCCCCGCATCCGCGCTCGACAAGATGAGACGAGTCGCAGCCACATTCAGCGACAACCGGAACAAGGTCGCGATCAGCAGCAAGGAGGGGAAGGTCGAAAAATCGACTGGCCTTGCAGCATAAAACGTCAACAACAGAATCAGCAATGCAAAGCTGAAGTTCGCCAGAATAAGGAAATCGAGCAGCCCCGATGGAATGGGCGTGAAGAGAATCGTGAGTACGCCCACGACCAGCAGCACCATCGCCAGATCGGAATTGCCGCGCAGGATGTTCGAGGACTTGCTCATGCGTTAGCCCTCGCATTGGAGCGGCGTGCTTCACGCATCGCATACACCCACACCATGATCTTCGCCACTTGCGGATACCACTTTTCCGGAACGAACCCGTCGTTATCCACTTCGCGAAACAGCGCGCGCGCCAGCGTTCTGTTCTGCACGATAGGAATGTGATGACGGCTTGCCACTTCACGCATCTTGCGCGCGACGTCTCCCGCACCCTTGGCAACGACTTGCGGCGCGGCAGTCTTGCCGTGATCGTAACTGAGTGCGACGGCAAGCCGGGTAGGGTTGGTGATCAGCACATCCGCGCTCGGCAGCTTGTGCATGGCCTTGCTACGCTTGAGCATTTCCTTGCGCAGCTCGCGCAGCTTCGCGCGAATCCGTGGATCGCCTTCACGGTTCTTGGCCTCATCGCGCACATCGCGCCGGCTCATGCGCATTCGCTTGGAAAACTCCCAGCGTGTATAGGCGAAATCGATGATGCCGACCACCAGCAGCACAAACACCATCTTGATCAGCAGGCCGGATGTGGTATCCGTCAGTATTGCGGCATACCCCTTCGGGTCCAATGCCGATAAGCCGATCAACATCGGAATGATTCCCTTGATCGACACATAAACAATGCCGCTCAATGCCGCCAGTTTCACAAGGCTCTTGAACGCTTCATACAGCACGCGCAATGAAAAGATGCGCTTTAACCCCGTGACAGGACTAAGGCGGCTGAAATCCGGAGACAGCGGTTTGAAAGTAAACACCGGCCCTGTTTGCAGCAGATTGACCAGGATGCCGACCACCAGAAGCGCGAGCAGATATGGCGCGAGCGTAGACACCACACCAAGCAGCAGGCCGCCCAACCAGACTGCCATGCCATCAGGGCTCCAATCCATATGCTTGATTCCGCCGATGGCCTGCAACTGCAGTTTCATCGTCTGCTTCAGTCCATCCCATCCCTTTGCATGCAGCATCGTCGCTGTCGTTGCAAGGATGGCCAGCGCAGTGATGTTCTGGCTTTTCGCGACGGAACCTTCCTTGCGCGCCTGCTCAAGCTTGTACGGTGTCGCCTCTTCGGAGCGGTCGAAATCCTGAGCCATTTAGTGCAACACCTGTTCCCAATATTTGAAAATCGCACCATAAGTGCGGCCCATGACCGGCCCCAACGATTCGACGGTCGCGGCGAACATCAGCAAGCAGGCGAAAATCTTCACCGGCACGCCGACCACAAACATGTTCATCTGCGGCAGAACGCGCGACACAAATGCCATTGCGGCCTCGACCAGGAACAGGCAAAACATCACCGGCGCGATCAACGCCACGCCTAACGAAAACATCATGCCGAACTGACGAACGACCGCATCGGCAGGCAACGCAAGCAAGCTCGTACCAGGCGGCACCTGCTGCACAGAAAAAGCGATTCCGCGCATGAACACATGATGGCCGTTCATGCCGAAAAACACGGCAACGGCGAGAAGGTTCAGCATCGTCGAAAACAGTGGCGCACCCGAGCGCGTCACCGGATCGAAAACACTGCCGATGCCGAAGCCGCTTTGAATATCGAGCACCTTGCCGGCTACCGAGAAAGCACCAAAGGCAGCGAATACGCCGAACGCAAGAATGGCCCCGGTAGCAAGCTCCGCAAGAACTGCCGGCAGCAAGGCGCCGATCGTGAGCAGCATTCCATTATTGATTCCGCCCGTAGTGGGTACCAACATCACGGCAAGCGCAAGCGTGAACAGCACGCGCACGACAACCAGTCCGCCCATGCCGGAGAAAATCGGGCTCAGCAGCAGCAACGCGGCAAGCCTGATCCACAGCATGAAAACAGTTCCGGCCCACACAGGATCAATGGAAATCGCCATATTCGGTGCACTTAAAAATAGCCCGGAATACCGGCAATGAGAGACGTTGAAAACGCCAGCAGCCGCTTGAGCATCCACGGCCCGCATATGACAAGCACGATAATCGCCGTCACGATCTTCGGGATATACGTCAGCGACATTTCCTGCACTTGCGTAATGACTTGCAGGATGCTGACCAAAAGCCCGACGACCAGCGTCGCGCCGAGCAATGGCGCGGAAATCAGCAGCGCATTCCAAAGAATGTCCGCCAGCAGTTGTAATGCCAGATCGGATTTCATTTCGTTCCCAGAAAAAATGGCAATGGCATAGCCACCGCCCGATACGACGATTTTTAGACTGTTAGACTTTTATTGTTGTTAGGGTGCTAATGGAGCAATACGCTTAAGCGCTATTGACTCGTTGTGTGTTGCCCTTTGCCATTTCGTTTCCGAAACAAAATCCGGACACGTCTTGCAGAGCGAATCACCAGTGATGGAACGATTCGTGAAGAAATGAAAAAGACCGTTTAATTCAGAAGAGGTCTCTATATAGCAAAATGCAACGTTCCGTTTGGAAGTGTAATTATTTGTAAACAGAGACGCGCAGTGTAAATTCCAAGAAACATGACGTCAATACCATATTCATGGTATTGGCAAATAATTAATATTTCTTGAAATAGCACAACATCACAAGCAACTTGACCTCACCGATATGCGACGATAGAGTCGCGGTCTGCCTATCTCATATGAGGCGGCGTCCCACCAATTTCTTGTATTCCACTACTACGATGACTTCCCCATTTTCCACGCTTGACCAGCGAGAACTCATTCACGTCGCACTTGATGCTATCAAGCGTCAGGATGGAGGCATGGCCTTAGCCTGCCTGAAAGAAGCCACGGCGCGTCCGGATTCAATCGCTATATCGCACTTCCTGCTTGCATCTCAATATGCGCAGCTTCAAATGATGGATCGTGCAGTAGAAGAATTTGAAGCAGCAATCGCCATGGACCCCGGACTCGCCATCGCAAGATTCCAGCTTGGCTTACTCCTTTTAAGTTCAGGTAATGCGGAACGGGCAAACGATGTATTAACACCGTTAACCGTGCCAGGCGGCGATGAAGCGCTTGCGCATTTCGCAAACGGATTGCTTCATTTAATACGCGACGAGTTTTCAGAGACGGTACGCTACCTTAATGAAGGGATTCGCCTGAATACCGAAAATGCCGCGCTGAATAACGACATGCAAAAGATCATCGATGAGATCGCCAAGGTGGTGCCGCAATCATCGGATGCAGAAAAGAACATCGAAGAAGAATCCAGCGCGCAACATCTCCTTATCTCGGCATATACCGGCAAACCATCTCTCTAACAGCCTGCTCATTGACGTATCAACGAACGTCCTCAGCAATAATCCATGGCCTCTTCCATTCATTCCGTCACTCAGCTTGTTGCGGCGATTCGCACGCAACTGTCGCAACAAACGTCTGATAAACAGGTGGCTCGGAAAAAGCCTGCGCATGCCGACAAAATGGCGCAACAAGAAAGCCTGGAATCGCTCGTTCAAAAGAAAATCAAGCGCATCGACAAGAACGCCCCGGATCGCGGCAAGAAAGCGTTCCGAATTTTTCTTGAAACGATTTTATTAGCGCACTTCGGCGAGAACCTGGTCAACGATCCTGCGTTTTATCAAATGGTTGATGATGTTCAATCGGCTATGGAATCGGATGCTGAAATCAAGGAAGCTATCGATGCAGCGGTAAGGCATTTACTTGCGGACTAAGTTTGTTGGCGAATGAGAAGCGCCACTGTAGTTGCCACTTGAAAACTTGCCCTTGGATAGAGCCGGATAATCACCGGATCTGGGCTAGAATCGCCGGATATCAAGAGCATACGCAGCCCCTCAAAGAAGTGAACAAACTATATGGACACCGGCGAACAATCCAGACGGAATAATTTCGACTTCCTGCGCATCCTCGCATCCTTCCTCGTACTCGTGAGCCATCAGTACGCGCTGAATGGTCTTCCCGAACCGGCGATCTTCCAGATGAGTATCGGGACCTTTGCAGTCCTGATCTTTTTTTCAATCAGCGGCTTCCTTGTATCGCAAAGCTGGCGACAGGACCCGGACGGCTTGCGCTTCCTGCTCAAGCGCTTCCTGCGCATCTGGCCGGGTCTCGCCGTCGTCACGCTGATTGCCGCATTCATCCTCGGCCCCATCGTATCGACGCTCGATGCACAAGCGTATTTCTCTCATCCTGATTTACGCGACTTCTTGCGCAACCTGAAAATCACCACGATCCGCTATGTCCTTCCCGGCGTATTTGAAAACAATATGCATCCGCGTGCGGTCAACGGTTCGCTCTGGACCATTCCACTTGAAGTGCGCTGTTATTTCGCGCTGCTGGTTGTCGGTTGCCTCGGTTTGATGAAGCGGCGATGGCCCGTAGCGCTCGGTACGATCCTCTTTAGCATCTACTACTTCGGCTTCAGACACGACCCGCTCAACTATCAGCACCATTTCGCGCTGTATTTCTTCGCAGGCGTATGCCTCGATCTGTACCGACGCACGTGGGAGGCCCGTCCGGCATATCTGCTTGGTGCTGCCGGCGCGGTATCGCTCGCCCTCCATCTCGTCAGCGCTGACCGC
>Ga0070659_100004223_pt1 | contig 10260 bp, 12 predicted proteins | sample KBSC23metaG_FD_64666 | JGI IMG/M metagenome (GOLD analysis project Ga0070659, IMG submission 64666) | Corn rhizosphere microbial communities from Kellogg Biological Station, Michigan, USA - KBS C2-3 metaG | ecosystem: Host-associated > Plants > Roots > Rhizosphere > Soil ...
TAGCAGTTGACCCGCCCGACCGCGAACGGGGTCGGGATCGCGAAGCGGTGGATGCCTGCCAGCGCCGCCTGCTCCAGCGCTTGCTCCGGCGTCAGGGTCACGAGCGGATCAGGTCCAGGACCTCGTCGCGCCGCCGCTCCATGTCCTCGCGCGAGATCAGCGACTCGAGGTTGAGCCGCAGCAGTGGCTCGGTGTTGGAGGGGCGGACGTTGAAGTGCCAGTCGGGGTAGTCGATCGAGATCCCGTCGAGGCGGGTGAGCTCGCCATCGCTGTAGCGCGCGGCGATCTCCTCCATCTTCGCTGCCTGGTCGTCGACCTCGGAGTTGATCTCGCCGGAGATGAAGTACTTGGAGCGGAACTCCTCCATCAGCTCGCCTATCGAGCGGCCGTCGAGCGAGAGCAGCTCCAGCATCAGCAGCGCCGGGATCGTCCCCGAGTCGGCGTTCCAGAAGTCGCGGAAGTAGTAGTGGCCGGAGACCTCGCCGCCGAAGGCCGCCTTCTCCTCGCGCATCCGCGCCTTGAAGAAGGCGTGGCCGACGCGGGAGAGGTCGGAGCGGCCGCCCTCGGACGCGACCAGGTCCGGCACCGCCCGGCTCGAACGCGGGTCGTAGAGGATCGTCGCCCCCGGGTTCTTCTGCAGGACCGAGCGGGCGAGCAGGGCGCAGATGAAGTCGCCATCGCAGAAGCTGCCGTCGCCGTCGATGAAGAAGCAGCGGTCGGCGTCGCCATCCCAGGCAATGCCGAGGTCGGCGCCGCTCTCGCGCACCCGCGCGATGATCATCCGCCGGTTCTCCTCCAGCAGCGGGTTCGGTTCGTGGTCGGGGAACTCGCCGTTCGGCTCGAAGTACATCTCCTCCAGCTCCAGCGGCAACTGCTCCAGGATCGGCCCGACCATCGGCCCACCCATCCCGTTGCCGCCGTCGACCACCACCACCATCGGCTTAACCGACCGTGCATCGATGAAGGAGAGGGCGTGGGCGCGGAATTCGTCCCAGATGTCGACCTCCTCGGCGCCGCCGCCGCCGGGCGCCTCGCCGAGCCCGGATTCGATCTCGGCCTTGACGTCGCCGATCCCGGCGTCGCCGGAGAGCGGCAGCGCCCCCTCGCGCACCAGCTTCACCCCGGTGTAGGCCTTGGGATTGTGCGAAGCGGTGACCATTGCGCCGCCGTCGAGCTCGCGCGAGCCGACCAGGTAATAGAGCATCTCGGTCGCAACCATGCCGGCGTCGATCACGGTCGCCCCTTCGGCGAGGAGGCCGTCGCGCACCGCCGCCGCCATCGCCGGCGCGGTTAGCCGCATGTCGCGGCCGAGACCGATCCGCAGCTCGCTCGGCTCCTTGCCGCGCAGACGTCCCAACACCCGGGCGAAGGCGCGCCCGATCGCGAGCGCCGTCGTCTCGTCCATCTCCGAGCCGTGCAGGCCGCGGATGTCGTACGCCTTGAAGATCCCCGGTGGGGCCAGGGGCGACTGGTCGCTCAAAACGCTCCTTTCAGCGCCTCGTAGCTCTGCTCGATCGACTGCGGCATCACTTTCGTGTCGGCGATCACCGGCATGAAGTTGTTGTCGCCGGCCCAGCGCGGGACGACGTGCATGTGGATGTGGTGCTCGACCCCGGCCCCGGCCACCCGGCCCTGGTTGAAGCCGACGTTGTAGCCGTGCGGCTCGTAGACCTCCTCCAGCCGGGCCATTGCCCGTTGCGCCAGCCCCATCATCTCCGCCAGCGTCTCGGCCGGGATCTCCTGCAGGCGGCCGACGTGCTCGTACGGCGCCACCATCAGGTGCCCGTTCGTGTATGGGAAGAGGTTGAGGATCACGAAGCAGCGCTCGCCGCGGTGGACGATCAGGTTCGCCTCGTCATCATCCGCCGCCGGCTTGGCGCAGAAGATGCACTCCTCCTCGATGTCCTTGGACGCGTCCTTCACGTAAGCGAGGCGCCACGGCGCCCAGATGCGGAAATTTGCCACGGGCTGCCCATCCTATTGACCACCGAACTGCATCAACTTTCCTGGCTGCTGGGCCGGAAAGTTGATGCAGTTCGGGCTTTACAGCCAGCGGCGCTTGCGGAAGTAGTAGACGAGGCCGACCAGGATTGCGGCCATCACCCCGATGATCACGTAGAAGTCGGTGAGGTTGTCCTGGCCTGGCACCTTCACGTTCATGCCCCAGATGCTCGCGATCAGGGTCAGCGGCAGGATCACGACGCTGATCGAGGTGAGCACGCGGAGGATGTCGTTGAGGCGGTGGGAGATCACCGACTCGTTGGTCTCCTCGAGCGCCTCCGCCACCTCCTTGTAGTTCTCAAGCATGTCCCAGATCCGCTCGTGGGCGTCGACGATGTCGTCGAAGTAGATCTCGAGGTCGAGGTCGGAAGCGAGGTAGCGCAGCTTGACTTTCTCCAGGTCGCGCAACACGGGCCGCTGCGGCCGGATCACCTTACGGAAGTTGATGATCTCCTGCTTGACGTTGGAGATGTCGCGCACGACCTCCTCGGCCCGCTCTTCGAAGATGTCGTCCTCGAGCGCGTCGAGCTTGTTGCCGATCTTGCGCAGCATCGGGAAGCAGTAGTCGAAGGCGTCGTCGACGAGCCGGTAGAGCAGGTAGCCGGAGCCGCGCGAGAAAAGCTGCTCGCGCAGCTCCTCTTTGGTCCGGCAGCGCTCGAACAGGTACTCGATCGGCTGCAGTGGCAGGTTCGGGATCGTCACCACGTAGTCGGGGCCGACGAAGAGGTCGAGCTCGCCGGCGCCGAGGCGGCCGGCGATGGGGTCGAAGATCGGCAGGTGGAGGACGATGAACAGGTAGTCGTCGTAGACGTCGATCTTCGGTCGCTGGTTGCGCGAGAGCACGTCCTCGAGGTCGAGGGCGTGGAAGTCGAAGTGCTCCTCGAGCCAGGTCCGCTCCAGCGAGCCCGGCCACTCGATGTTGACCCAGCGCAGGCCGGCGGCCTCGATCTGCTCGACGTTCGGCTTTTGCGGCTCAGGCGCTGCCGGCTGAGAGACGAGCTCGCCGCGCCGGCCGGGCCGCCGCAGCCTCGGTTTCGGAAGGTTCGGCATCGCTCAGGCCCATCGTCTCTTGCAGCAGGGGGATCATGATCGCCGCCTAGGTTAGAGATACCCGCCGAAACCGGTGGGCGATGTCTCTCATCTGGATCTCTGGCCAGCTTGCGGTTTGTCAAGTTGTCGAGTATCTTGCGTTCCACATAACGCCACATCTAGAGGAGCGGAGGGATCTGGCCCGATGAAGCTCCGGCAACCATCTCAGTCGCAAGGTTGAGACAGGTGCCAACTCCAGCAGGTTGCAGTCGAAGACCTGGAAGATGTGGGGGATGTCCGATCCGGACCTCTGCCCCACAAGAAGGCGGAGGTTTTTTTGTTGAGCGTGGAAAAGAGGATCGGATGTCTGTCGAGAGTTTGAAGTGCAAGGAGTGCGGGACCACCTACGAGCTGGACGCCAGCTACGTATGCGAAAACTGCTTCGGCCCGCTGGAGGTCTCCTACGACCTCAGCGGCCTTGACCCTGCCGAGGTGAAAAGGCGAATCCAGGCTGGGTCGCAGGGGATCTGGCGCTATGCCGACTTCCTCCCGTTCAAGGGGCGCGCCAGCGACCCGCTGGAGCCGGGGTTGACGCCGCTGCTGCGCGCCGGCCGGCTGTCCGAGCGGCTCGGGACCGGAGCCGAGATTTGGATCAAGAACGACGCCGCTAACCCGACCCACTCCTTCAAGGACCGGGTCGTCGCCGTCGCCGTCGCCAAAGCGAAGGAGCTCGGCTTCGAGACCGTGGCCTGCGCCTCTACCGGCAACCTCGCCAACGCGGTCGCCGCCCACGCCGCCGCTGCGGGCCTTGATTCCTACGTCTTCGTGCCGGCCAACCTGGAGGAGCAGAAGCTGCTCGCCACCGGCGTCTACGGCACCAACTTGGTCGGCGTCCGCGGCAATTACGACGACGTCAACCGCCTCTGCACGCAGCTGGCCGAGACCCATCCGTGGGCCTTCGTCAACGTCAACCTGCGGCCCTACTACGCCGAGGGCTCGAAGACGCTCGCCTATGAGACGGTCGAGCAGCTCGGCTGGGAACTGCCGGACCGGGTCATTTCCCCGATCGCCTCGGGCTCGCTCTTCACCAAGCTCGGGCGCGGCTTCCAGGAGTGGCTCGACCTCGGGCTCGTCTCCGGTCAGCAGCCGATTTTCAACGGCGCCCAGGCGGAGGGCTGCAGCCCGGTCGCAACCGCCTTCGCCGAGGGCTGGGACGTCTGCAAACCGCAGCGGCCGGAGACGATCGCCAAGAGCCTCGCGATCGGCGACCCCGCCGACGGGCCATACGCGATCGAGCAAGCGCGCCGCACCGGCGGCGGTGTCGATTCCGTCACCGACCAGGAGATCCGCGAAGGGATCAAGCTGCTGGCGGAGACGACCGGCATCTTCACCGAGACCGCCGGCGGCGTCACCGTCGGCGTCCTGCGCAAGCTGGCCGAACGCGGTGAGCTCCGCGACGGCGAGCGGGTCGTCGTCTACATCACCGGTGAGGGTCTGAAGACGCTCGACGCGACGCGCGATACGTTCCAGATGCACGAGATCGACCCCGCCCTCGAGAGCTTCGAGGCCGAGTTCCCGCAGGAGGTAGCCGTCTAGATGAGTGTCACCGTGAAGATCCCGACGCAGTTGCGCGCCGCCACCGACGGCCAAGCCGAGCTCGAAGTCGACGGCTCGACGGTCGGCGAGGTCCTCGACGCTGTCTTCAACGCCCACGGCGGCCTCCGCGACCGCATCACCCAGAACGGCGACCTGCGCCGCTTCGTCAACGTCTACGTCAGCGGCGAGGACATCCGCTTCCAGCAAGGCCTGGAGACCTCGATCAACGACGGCGACGAGGTAACGATCCTCCCTGCCGTAGCCGGCGGCTGAGAGGCGCTGTGGCGCGGCGCATTTCGGCGTTCCCCGTCGCTTGCATGCATGCATCGTTTCCACCCTTGTCCTCGCTATAGAGAGGACAAGGGTGGAAACGATGATGCCGCCAGTGGTGATTCTTTGCGGAGGGCGCGGGACGCGGCTGCGTGAGCGGACCGAGTCGGTGCCGAAGGCGCTGGTCGAGATCGGCGGGCGGCCGATCCTGTGGCACGTGATCCAGATCTACGCCGCGCAGCACTTCGACCGCTTCCTGCTGGCGACCGGCTACATGGGCGAGGCGGTGGCGGAGTTCGCCGCGGCCGAGCGCTGGCCGCAGGGGGCGCGGGTCGAGTGCGTCGATACCGGGCTCGACACGCCGACTGGTGCGCGGGTGCGGGCGCTGGGGGAGCGGCTCGGGGGCGGGGCCTTCTGCGCTACCTACGCCGACGGGGTCGCTGACGTCGACCTCGGGGCGCTGCTCGATTTCCACCGGGCGCAAGGTGGTTTGGCCACCGTCACCGTCGTCCGTCCCGACCTGCAGTGGGGCGTGGCGGAGCTCGACGGCGACGAGGTGACCGGGTTTGTCGAGAAGCCGCGCAGCGAGCACTGGATCAACGGCGGCTTCTTCTGCTTCGAGCCGGGCGTGCTCGACTACCTGGACGAGGACAGCGTGCTGGAGCGCGAGCCGCTCTCGCGGTTGGCTGCCGAGGGAGAGCTGCGGGCCTTCCGCCACGGGGGCTTCTGGGACTGCATGGACACCTATAAGGACGCCGTCGTCCTCAACGACCTCTGGACCGCCGGCCGCGCGCCCTGGCGCATCTGGGATGCGGCCTCGGTGGACGCGCGTTGAAGCGCTCTCTGGTCACCGGCGGCCACGGCTTCGTGGCCTCGAACCTGGCGCGGGCGCTGCTCGAACGCGGCGATGCGGTCACGGTGCTGGACTTGGCGCCGCCGCCGAGCTCTGGGCTGGCGCTGCAGAAGATCGACTCGGAGGTCGAGCTGGTCCAGGTCGACCTGCGCGACGCACCCGCGGTCGAGGCGACGATTGCGGCGGGCGAGTTCGACGTCGTCTTCCACCTTGCGGCGCAGACCCTGGTCGGCCCGGCGATGGCCGACCCGACCCAGACCTTCGAAGTCAACGTGCGCGGCACCTGGAGCCTGCTCGAGGCCTGCCGACGTGCCGACGTGCCAGCGGTCATCGTGGCCTCCTCCGACAAGGCCTACGGGCCCAGCGACGAGCTGCCCTACCGCGAGGACATGCGTCTGGCGCCGGCTTCGCCGTATGAGGCGAGCAAGGCGGCGGCCGACGCGATCGCGCTCAGCTACCGGCCCGCCTACGGGCTGCCGGTGGCGGTGACCCGCTTCGCCAACATCTACGGCGGCGGCGACCCCAACTTCTCGCGCCTGATCCCGGAGGCGATCGCCGCCGTCCTGGACGGCCGGCGCCCCCAGATCCGCTCCGACGGCAGCCCCGAACGAGATTTCCTCCACGTCAGCGACGCCGTCGCCGCCTACCTCGCGGTCGAGCACGCGGTCGGCGCCGGCGGACCGGGAGCGGGGGAGGCCTTCAACGCCGGCGGCGAGCGCCCCTACTCGGTTGCCGAGGTGCTGCGGACCATCGTCGAGGTGTCCGGCACCGACCTCGAACCCGAATTCCTCGGCATCGGCAACCCCGACGGCGAGATCGACCGTCAGTACGTCGACTCGACCAAGCTGCGCGAGATGACCGGCTGGCGCCCCGAGGTCGAGCTCCGCGACGGCCTCATCCGCACCCTCGACTGGTACCGCGACTACCCTGACCTGCGCCCAATTTGAGTAAGAGTAAGACAGGTATTACTCTTACTGAATGAAGATCACCAGCAAAGGCCAGGTCACGATCCCGAAGGAGTTGCGGGATGAACTCGGCTTTCTCCCCGGCACTGAAGTTGAGTTCTTCGAAGACGGCAGCGAGATCCGGATCCGCAAGGTGCCAGGTGGCCGTAATCGCGGTAGGGAGATCGTCGAGCACCTTCGAAATGCAGGCGGTGGCAAATATCGCCTAACTACCGAGGAAATCATGCGGCTGACCCGGGGAGAGGATTGGGGCTCCGGACACTTGGAAGAGGGTGATGGCAACTCTCGTTGACTCGAACGTCTTGATCGACGTCATCGAGAAATCCAGCCCGTGGTCCGAGCTTTCCGCGACTGCACTCGAAGCGGCCGGCCTAGCCGGGCCGGTACTGATCAACCAGGTCATCTACGCCGAGATCTCAGTCCGCTACGAGGACACCGACGAACTCGATCGCGACCTCCCAATCGATCTCATCCAACGAGAGCAACTGCCCTGGCCGGCAGCCTTTCTTGCTGGAAAGGCCTTAGCCGAGTACCGCCGTCGCGGTGGTCTGCGCCGCTCGCCCTTGCCGGATTTCTTCATAGGCGCCCACGCTGCGGTTGCTGGGCTGCAGTTGCTCACTCGTGACGCAACGCGCTATCGCACCTACTTTCCCACTGTCGAACTGGTCGTCCCGAGGTGAGCCGTCTGCACAGCTAGGCTGGGGCCATGTGCGGGCGCTTTACGGTCACCAACAAAGACACGAAGAAGATCGCCGATCGCTTCCAGGTCGAATTGGAGAAGGCGCTGGAACGGGGTGGGATGCCGGCGAAAGAGAGCGCGCAGGATGGCGGCGGGGAGAAAGCGCCACCGGGCCTGGGCCGCTTCAACGTGGCACCGACGCAGGAGATCCTCGTCGTCCGCTCCTCGCCTGATCCCGAGGAGGCCGAGCGGGGGGAGCGGGAGGCGCGGCTGATGCGCTGGGGGCTGGTGCCGGTCTGGGCCAAGGACCTCAAAGTCGGCTACCGGATGATCAACGCCAAAGCCGAGACGCTGACCTCACGCCGCAGCTACAGCCCGCTGATCGGCAAGTTCCGCCACCGCTGCCTGATCCTCGCCGACGGCTTCTACGAGTGGATGAAGCCGGAGGACCCGAAGCAGCCGCGCCAGCCTTGGCGCTTCACTGTCGACGGCGGCGAGCTCTTTGCCTTCGCCGGGCTCTGCACCCGCAAGGAGTGGGACGACCCCTCCGATCGCGGCTACGACGACGGCTACCTCTACACCTGCACGATCGTTACCACCAGCGCCAACGACGTGGTCGCGCCGGTCCACGATCGGATGCCGGCGATCCTGCCGAGCGCCGAGGCCGAGGACGCCTGGTTGCGCCCGGACCTCAGCGCCGAGGACGCGGTCTCGATGTGCGGGCCGCTCGACCCACGGCGGATGGCGGGGGCGCCGGCCAACCCGGCGCTGAACAAAGTCGGAAAAGGAATGACGGAAGGGCCGGAGCTGCTGGTCGCGCCTAGCTAGGAGGGCGTGGCCCTTCTAGCCTTCTTCTTCCTTCTGTTCTTTCGCTTCTTCGCGTTCTTCGGCTTTTTCTTCTTCGGCTTCTTCGTCGATCGGCGGCGAGTTCTTCGCCAACGCGATCTGGGTCTGAACCGACTTCGTGCCAGCGCTGGTCGTCAGGGCGCAGTTGATCGTGGCTGCGGGCGGGGCGGTCGTTTTCCAGATCGTGAAGAAGGGCAGTTCCAGATCCGTCTTCGGCTTGCCGGCGACGTAGTACTTGATCCTCTCCACGCCAACCTTGTATTCAGGCCAGCCGACCTTGATCCCGCGTTCGGTGGTGAACCCCTTCGGCCTGTCGGGAACTTCAAGCGAGGCAAGTTCGCTGCTGTGGGAGCTGAAGTCCATCAGCACCGTTTCCGGCACTGCTTGGCTATAGATGCCTTCGGAAGAGGAACGCGGGTAGGTCGCCCGCAGCCCACCCGAGCTCTGGGCGATTTCGGTGCCGTGTTTGGCCTTGACGGAGCAGAGGATGCGGCTGCCACCGATCGGCGATCCTTTCGAGATCCAAAGCGTGCTGGCGACGTCGAAGAGCGAGTAGCCGCTGACGTTGGTGCCGGTGGCGTGGATCGCGGTATCGATCAGGCTCATCTCACCGCCGCCGCTGCCGGGGGTCGGGAGCGTCAGGGAGTGCCCGACCGAGCGGTTTTGCACCCATTCCAGGCTCGCCGCTTCGCCCTCGCCCTTGCCGACTGAGGCCAACGCGGCGACGACGCAGGCGACCAGCCCGACCGCGACCACGATCAAAGCGCCGCGCGGCGGGCGCGAGTCCTGCTGGGCATTGCCCTGAGGCGCGTCGGTCACAGCGCGACAGTATTGAAATCGCCCGGCGGCAGCAGCAAACGCGCCCGACAGGATTCGAACCTGTGACCTCATGCTCCGGAGGCATGCGCTCTATCCAGCTGAGCTACGGGCGCGTGTCCCGCAGCTTAGCCGCAAGTTCGCGTAGGCTCGCCGCCGATGGATTTGGCTGTCACTTTCCTGGGGACCGGTGGATCGGTGCCCTCGGCGCGGCGCTCTACGGCGAGCGTGCTGGTTAGCCGTGGGGGGGAGCGGTTGCTGTTCGACTGCGGGGAAGGGACGCAGCGGCAGATGCAGCGGTCGCTGGGGCTGGTGCAGGCGGACGAGATCTTCCTGACTCACTTCCACGCCGATCACGTGTTGGGGCTGCCGGGGCTGCTGAAGACCTACGACCTGACCGATCGGCAGGTGCCGCTGAAGATCTACGGGCCACCGGGGTTGACCGAGCTGTTCCAGGTCTTCTCGCCGCTTGTGGGGCGGCTGAAGTTCACTATCGACCTGGTCGAGCTCAAACCCGACGAGGCGGTCTCGCACGACGACTACGAGGTGCGGCCGTTTGAAGCTGCCCACGGCGCTCGCGCCCTCGGCTACGCACTGGTCGAGGACGAGCGTCCCGGCCGTTTCGACCCAGACGCCGCCGCGGCCGCGGGGGTGCCCGAAGGCCCGGCCTACGCCGCCCTGCAGCGCGGCGAGACGGTCGAGGGCGAAGCCGGCCCCGTCACGCCCGACCGAGTGATGGGACCGAGCCGGCCCGGCCGCACCATCGTCATCACCGGCGACACCGCGCCCAGTCCCGCCACCGTCTCCGCCGCGGCCGACGCCGATCTCCTCATCCACGACGCCAGCTTCGCCGAGGAAGAGGTGCAGCGCGCCGCCGAGACCGGCCACTCCACCGTCGGCCAGGCCGCCGCCGTTGCCGCCGAGGCGCACGTGAAGCTGCTCGCCCTCGTCCACATCTCCTCCCGCTACCACGTCGGCACCGTGATCGAGGAGGCGAAAGATGTCTTCCAACCGACCGTGGCCCCGAAAGACTTCGACGTCATCGAACTCCCCTTCCCGGAGCGAGGAGAGCCCCAGCTCGTCCCGAACGGAGCCGTGGACCGGGGCGGGGCGGATTAGATCCTCGCCGGACCCTCCCCGCTGTCGTCCGGCGAGGATCTAATCCGCCCCGCCGCCGCCTCCACTGCTACTGTGACCCCGTCCTT
>Ga0070659_100004226_pt1 | contig 10254 bp, 6 predicted proteins | sample KBSC23metaG_FD_64666 | JGI IMG/M metagenome (GOLD analysis project Ga0070659, IMG submission 64666) | Corn rhizosphere microbial communities from Kellogg Biological Station, Michigan, USA - KBS C2-3 metaG | ecosystem: Host-associated > Plants > Roots > Rhizosphere > Soil ...
GACCTGCAGACCTACTTCACCGCTGGCGTGAAGGAAGTGCGCGCGTGGCAGGTGAAGCGCGGCGCCACCGCGCCGCAGGCCGCCGGGGTGATCCACACCGATTTCGAGCGCGGCTTCATCCGCGCCGAGACGGTCGGCTACGACGACTTCATCCAGTACAAGGGCGAGGCCGGTGCCGCAGCAGCGGGCCGGCTGCGCAAGGAAGGCAAGGAATACATCGTCAAGGACGGCGACGTGCTGCACTTCCTGTTCAACGTGTAACTCCTACGCGGTGCCTGTGCCGGCGAATCCAGGCGCTGCGTGATGCCGCAGCAGCGCGCTCATCGCTCATGGCTTGAGGTGCTCCTCCATCCAGCCCACCCACCGCCGATACAAATCGGTGACCTGCACGATGTCGTGCGGTACGTGAGAGCTTATCGGATAGGCGTAAAACTCCACTGGCACTCCGTTGTCGCGTAGCGCGTGGTACCACTGGAACGCGTTCACCAGCGGCACGTTTGCGTCCCTCACTGAACCCAGAATCAGCGTCGGCGCCTTGACGTTGCGCACATGGTTGATCGGCGACTGTTCGCGCCATATCTCCCAGCCTTCGCTCGTCCATGGTGACGAGCCGAAGTAAAAGGCATCTCCCCCCTGGTAAAACGAGATGCTGTAGTCCATCAGCCAGTCGGTGACGGGTGCGCCCAGGAGTGCGGCTTTCCAGACGTCATAATGGCTGCTGAGCCACGCGCTCATGTATCCGCCGTAGGACCAGCCGCTGACCCCGACCCGCGTCATGTCGACGATGCCCAGTTTCTCGACTGCCGCGAGCCCCGCCATCACGTCCTTGCCCGGCCCTTCGCCGGTGTCTCGGTACATGGCGTGCTGGTACGCGTCACCCAGGTTGGTGCTGCCGCGGTAGTTGGGCTGAAAGACCAGGAATCCGGCGCTGGCCAACAGCTGTGCCAGACGTTGGAAGCCGACGTTGGATGCAATCATCGGTCCGCCGTGGATCACCAGTACCAGCGGGTACTTGCGGCCCGTTTCGTAACCGACCGGGTAGGTCAGTACGCCGTCCGCATGGAAACCGTCAGGACTCGTCCACTCGATGGACTCGGTGCGCCCGAGGCTGAGGTTGTCGAGAAACGCATTTACGTTAGTGAGTCGGCGCGGCTTGGCGGCGATGGAATCGAGGACATACAGCTCGCTGGGATGGGTGCTGGTACTCCCGATGAAGGCGATCACGCCTTTCCTGGAAACGCTGACGTCGGTGGGGCCGGCAGAGGTGGTAGTGCCAAGGCCGTCGTTGGCTTGTACCTCGCCAAGACGCAGCAAGCTTGGTTTGCCGGCGAGCGGCTGTTTCCAGAGCACCGAGTGTGTGCCCAGCGAGCCAGAGGTAATCATCGTCCGGCCGTCAGGCATCCACGCATAACTGTTGAAGTGGCGCGCCAACTCCGCAGTGACGTCGCGGTTCTCGCCGTCGCTGCGCACATACACCGCGTCACCATTGTTCTGGTCTCCGTCGCGTGGTCGCTGGAACGCGGATCGGTCGCCCGCGGGCGCGAACGTGAAATAGCTTGAACCTTGTGCATCGACCACGGTTCGCATGGCGCCACCCGCGAGTTCCACTTCGGCGATCACCGAGCGGAAGGATGGCGCCCAATACGCACTCGGGAACCTGGTAAAGGCAATGCGGGTCCCGTCCGGGCTCCACGCCGGCGTGGTGGCGCTGCCCGACTCGGTGCCGAGGCTGAATTCGCCCTTGGTCAGTCGTGACGCCTGGCCGCCTGCGGCCGATACCACCCAGAGGTGCCAGGGTGCCACCTCCTTGTCCAGCAGGAAATGCCCGTCGGTAACCCGAAACACCTTGTTGTGGGCCTTGATCGCCTCGGCGTTGAGGGGCGGATCCTGGGCCACGAATGCGATGCTCTTGCCATCCGGGCTCCACGCATAGCTGTCGACGCCTTGCGGATTGTCCGTGACACGTTGGGGGTCGCCACCGCGCATCGACGCAACGAATACCTGATCCTTGTGTGTTTTCGGATCCTTGGCCAAAAACGCGAGGTATGCCCCATCCGGTGACCAGCGGGGCGAAGACGGGCTCTGGCGGGCGTGGGTGAAAGTGTGCCGTGCGCCGCTGGCTACGTCCACCAGCTCGATTTCCCGCTCGTTTTCATCGGTCTCCCAGTTCGGTCTGGAGACGATCACGGCAACCTGCTTGCCGTCGGGCGAGATTTGCGCCGCGCTGAGCGACACGATCCTGCGCAGGTCGTCGAGCTGGAATGTCCCTGTCGTCGTTGCCGCGGCCGGCAGCAGCGACGACAGGAAAACGAGTCCGAGGATCGCGACGAGGTGGATCGTGCGGGTGTATTTCGGTGCGCTTCTGTCGCCCAGTCCCCTAGGAGCGTGGGCCGCAGAAACCGTCCGGGCTGCAAAGTCGCCTGCTTGGTTCATTTTTCCGCCGATCCTTGGCCCATAGAACGACTATGGGCCGGCGAATCGTCGAAAAACTGCCCTGGCGCAGGCAACTTTTCGCCTCGAACGTTTCTGCGGCCCACGTTCCTAGCCACCGTTGCTACCGCCGAAGCGCACGTTCGCTTGCAGGAAAAACGCACGTCCCGTGGCGTTGAACCATGCCCGGTAGTAGTACGGCCAACCGGTCCAGGTCGGGTCGCGCGGCGGTCGCCGGTCGAACAGGTTGTCGACCGCCAAGGATACGTCGATGGCGGGTGTGATCTGGTAACCCATCGTCAGGTTGTAGCGGGCCGTGGGTCCCATGCGCTTGGTGCCGTTGTAGTCGGGGATGCCACTGAGGCGTGAGCCGTACAGCGTGGTGGTGAAGTCGTGGAAGGTCCAGGTCACCGAGCCATTCGCCTTGCTGCGCGGGATCAGGTAATTGTAAAGATCGGTCAGCTGGTTCTCGACGGGCGTGTCGGCTGACAACCGGGTCTTGTGCATGATCACGTAGGTTGCGCCCAGGTTGAAATCGAACCTGCCGGCGCGGGGCGTATCGAGCCGATAATGGGTGTTGAAGTCGACGCCGGAGGTTTCGTCGGTCGCGGCGTTGATGGGCAGTACCAGGACTGCAGTGACCTGGCCAGGGTTGAACGACGCGTCGGGAGCATTGCGAAACACCTGGCTTTCGATCTGCTGGCAGAATGCGGACGAGCCCACCGGGGTACCGTCCATGGTGGCACCAATGCGGCAGTCGGCTTCGCGCTGGAGGATGTCCTGGGTGCTCTGGTACAGGACCTCGTTCTTCAGTTTGATGCGGTAGTAATCCAAGCTGGCGTCGAAGTTTCGGGCTGGCGCGAAGACCAGGCCCCCGGTGAAGGATCGGCTGGTTTCGTTCTTGAGGTCGGTGCTGCCGTGGCTCTGGCCGTTGTAGGAGGTGTCGCCATAGGTGCAGTCGTCGGAGAAGTCCGCTGCCGTATCGGGTTCCAACGTGCGGCACAGGTAATAGTCGATGCCGCTGGAAGCGGACCCGCTCAGGCCTGCGTACAGATAGCTGAGGTCAGGGGCACGAAAGCCCGTGGACATCGAGCCCCGCAGGAGCAGGCTCTGGATGGGACGGTACTCGAGACCCAGGGCGTAGGTGAACTTGCCGGCATTCGTGGGACCGTAGCTGTAGCGGTCGTAACGGCCGGCCGTGGTGGCCGTCAGGGTGGAGAAAATCGGGATATCGAATTCGTACCCGGCTGCGGCGTGGCTGCGCGACCCGACGGCACTGGTGTTGTGCAGGTTGTAGTACGAACCATCGAGCGACATCGGGTCGGCCTTGAGGCCGAAGTACTGGTTGCCGTACTCGGCGATGCCGGCAAAGCGTACCGGGCCCGCTGGTAGTTTAAAGAGGTTGGTGTTGGTGAGCGTCAACGACCAGTTTTCCGCGCGGCTCTTGTCATGGTCGTTGGAATCCTGGCTGATCGAGCGGAGCTCCGCGGGAGTCAGCGGGGTGTAAAGGCGGCTGAGCGGCGCGTCATACATCTTGTAGCCGCTGTCCGGGTCGATGCCGAGGGATGGGCCGAGGTAGAGTGCCTGCGCCTTGGCAGCCACCACCGCCGGCCATTTCTGAGTGAGCTGGTTTTGCGCGTGTTCGAAATTGGCCTCGTAGGTCCAGTCACTGTCCGCGCCCAGCGTGCCCTTGACGCCGGTATTGAGCGAATAGGTGTTGCCGATGCTGCGGATCTTCGCGCGCTTGAAGCCACCCCATTCGTTGATGGTGAAGTATTGCCGACCCCATTGCTCGACCTGGCCGGTGGCGGTGTTGTAGAACGGCGTATCGGCGCAGTCGGAGTTGTCGATTTCACAGTTCCACCAGCTCTTGGGCGAGCTGTAGCTGTCCTGGTGCGAGGTGCTGGCCAACAGGTCGAGGTACAACTCGGTGTAGTCGTTGAAGTGGAAGGTGGCCGAGCCGAAGAAGTTGGCCATCTTGCGCCCGTTTTCGAGCGTGGAGTAGCCGTAGTCCTGATAGGTTCCGCAGTAGTAGCCGGGCCCGCCGTCAGGCCCGTACCCGCGCCGCGAGGCGTAGAACACGCTGCCTTGGTCCAGATAGGAGAGGTTGTCGCAGGTGGCCTTTCCGGGATCGAGGTAGTTGCCGTCCACGTCGGTGCGCACGAAGGTCCGGTTTGCCGGGAGCCGGGATGGGTCAGCCGGGCTGTCCAGTTGCGAGTCGGTGTAACTGCGATCCATCGCCCAGAGCGGCTTGTCGTCGATCAGTTCGAGCCCAAACACGGTGTCCAGTTTGCCGAGACTGAAGCCACTGGTGAAGTCGATGCGCTGTGAATTTCCGCCACCGTGCTGGGTGGTGCCGACGCGGTAGCTGACGGTGGTGTGGTCGACCTTCTTCTTGAGGATGAAGTTGATGACCCCGGAGATGGCATCCGAACCGTATACCGCCGATGCGCTGCCGGAGAGGATTTCCACGCGCTCGATCAGCGAGGTCGGGATGTTGGAGATGTCGGTGAAGTTGCTGTTGCCGCCATACGATTGTGGGTAGTCGGCGATGCGCCGGCCATTGACCAGCACCAGGGTGTGGTTGGGTCCAAGGCCGCGCAGATCCACGGCTTGTGCGCCCACCGAAAAGCCGTTGTTGTACTGGTTGTTGTCGAGCGCGCCCAGGTTCTGGGTGAGCGAAGCCATGAGTTGCGGAACGTCGGCAAAGCCGCGCTGCGCGATGTCTTCGGCGGTAATGATAAGCACGGGCGCCGGGCCTTCGATCTGCACGCGCGGGATGCGCGAGCCGGTCACCTGCACTTCCTCCAGCCTGGTGGCCCGCTGCGGATCGGGATCCGACGAGCCGCGATCGGCTGCCGGCGCGGGCGCAGGCGGCGGGGGCGCCGAGGCGGCGGCCTTGACGATGACGAAGGCGCCGGAATCATCGTGCTGCGTGGTGAAGCCGCTGCCGGAAAGCAGCCGCCCGAGCGCGGCGTCGGCCGACATGGTGCCCTGCACGCCGGGCGTGCGCAGTCCGCGCAGCTGGTCGGCCTGGTAGATGAACTGCGCGCCGGACTGGCGGGCCAGGCTGTCCAGCGCCGCGACCAGGTCGCCGGCCGGAACATCGATGGGCTGGACTGCGGGCGATTGCGCCGAGGCCATGGCGGATGCCGAACAAGCCAGGATCAACAACGCGTCGCGCAACGAACGGGTCATGGTCAACTCTCCCCCCGGGGCAGGCGCACCCGATGTGCACCGTGTGCTTGCCGAGACGAACGAGTGACGCAAATCCCCCCGCCTGTCGCGGATCAGCGCCGGGTCAGCACGATGGTGTCGCCCTTCCTGCTTGCCTTGATCGGGAAGCCGCGGGTCAGCAGCCGCACGAAGGCCTCGGTATTGGACCAGCGGAAATTGCCGCCGACGCGCATGGCGCCGACCCGGGCGTCGCCGATCACGATCTTGCGAGTGTTGTAGCGATTGAACTCGGCGACGGCCGTGGCCAGCGGGGTGTCGTGGAAACTGACGAAGCCGTCGCGCCAGTTCAGGTACTTCTCGGCCTGCTGCACGGTGCCGGAGTGCACCACCACGCCGCTGTCGCTGGCCACCGCCACGCTGCCGGCCGGCAGCAGGGTCACCGGCTGGCGCGGGCTTCCGGGGCGGGCATCCGACTCCAGCCGCACCGTTCCCTGGGTGACCACCACGCGCAGATCCGCCATATCCCGGCGGACGGCGAAGCGGGTGCCGACGGCGGTCACCCGCCGGCCGTCGGCGCTGACCACGAAGGGGCGGGCAGGATCCTTGGCCACGGCGAAGAAGGCCTCGCCCTGTTGCAGGTCGACATGACGCTCGCTGCGCGACCAGGTCACCAGGATCCGGCTGTCGCTGCTCAGCGTGGCGGTGGAACCGTCGGCCAGCGGCACCTCCTGCAGGTCGCCGATCGCGGTGCGGTAGGACACCTGTTCCACCGCCGTGTAGTGACGCCAGCCCAGCGCCAGCGACACCACCAGCACCACGGTCGCCGCGATCGCGGCAGCGCGCAGCAGGGGGCGCCATGGCAGGGAGTGCGCACGGGCGGCGCGCCGGCGCGAGCGATCGGCGCCGTCGCCCGCCAGCGCATGCAGCGGTGCAAGGTTCGCCGCGCCGGCGGCGCCGGATCGCGGTGCGGCCCAGCTTCCGCGGGCGGGCGCGCCGCTGGAACGCAGACCGGCGCCCAGCGCCTGCAGCCGGCCACTCTGTTGCCATGCCGCGTCGAGCCGGATAAAGGCCACCTGATGGGCCACCGCCTCGCTCAGCCACGCGTCCAGCCGCTGCTGGTCGCGTTCGCTCCAGTGGCCGCCGTCGCGTCTGGCGAGCCAGCTCGCGGCGGCCTGTTCGATTTCCCTGCTATCGGTCATGTTCGAGCTCGGCGGCGGTGCCTCGCGTACCTGCACGGGTGGGGCGGTGCGCGTGCTGGTCGCCGTAGAAATAGTCCGCGATCAACCGCGCGCCCTTGGCGATCTGCTTCTCCACCGTCTTCTCGCTGATGCCCATGCGTGCGGCAACCTCCTTCTGCGACAACTCCTCGACCCGGCGCAGCCAGACGACTTCGCGGCAGCGGTCGGGCAGGCGGTCGAACGCGTCGGCGAGGCGTTTCAGCTCCTGGTGCGCGTCCAGCCGGCGATCCGGTGTGATCTCGTCTACCATGACGTTCAGCGCGTCGATATCACCCACGGCCTCGATCGAGACGACGCGCCCGCGGCGCAGCCGATCCGTCATCAAATGGCGGGCCGTGGTGAACATGAACGACTTCGGCATGGCCGGGCGCGCCTTCGCAGCGGCCTCGTAGACCCGCACGTAGATCTCCTGGCGCAGGTCGTGGATCTCCTCGCGGGCAAACCAGCGGCGCAGCAGATAGCGCATCAGCGCGCCTTCGTGCACGAGGATTTCGCGGGCAAACCAGCTGTTGAGGGAGTCGTCCACGGCGCGACCTTAGCCCCAATCCGGCCCGGATGGACAGTCCGCCGGCGCATGGGGGATAAGCATCATCGGTTCGTCCCGGGGATCGTGCGCCTGTGGCCGGTGTGGCGCGCGTTCGCCACGTGTTGCCTTGGGGGTGTCGGTGATGAGTTTGCTCAAACCACGTCGCGGCTGGCTGCGGCAGGCGTTCTGCGTACTGCTTTGCAGTTCCGTATTTGGCGCGGGCAGCGTGCTGGCCGCGGCGCCGGATACCGCCGCCAAGCGGGCCGGCTACGAGTACTACCGGATCGGCGACCCCGGCGCGGCGCGCCCCGGCAAGACCGCGCCGGGCCTGCTCCTGATGGGCGGCGGCGAGTGGCCGCACCCGGCGTTTGCGTGGTTTGCCGCCAGGGCCGGGCATGGGCACGTGGTGATCCTGCGCGCATCCGGCGCCGACGACCTGCAGCAGGAACTCTACGAGGTTGTCGGCGGCGTGGCCTCGGTGCAGACCCTGGTGTTCCACAACCGTGCGGCAGCCAGCGACCCGCAGGTGCTGGAGATCGTGCGTCGTGCCGACGGCATCTTCATTGCGGGCGGCGACCAGGCCAACTACGTGCGGTTCTGGAAAGACACGCCGCTGAACGCGCTGCTGGATCGGCATGTGGCGCAAGGCAGGCCGATTGGCGGCACCAGTGCGGGCCTGGCCATCCTCGGTCGCTTTGCCTATGGCGCGCTGGACGGGGGCAGCATTACCTCGGAGGAGGCCCTGGCCGACCCGCTGGGCAAGGCGGTCACCCTGGTCGACGGCTTCCTGCACCTGCCGTACCTGCAGCACGTCATCACCGACACCCACTTCGACGCGCGCGGGCGGCTCGGCCGGTTGATCGCGTTCGTGGCCCGGCTGCGGCACGAAGGTCATCCCGACGTGGTCGGCCTGGGCGTGGATCAGGATGCCGCGTTGTGCGTCGACGGCGACGGTCGGGGCCGCCTGTTCACGCTGAACAACGGCTTTGCCTGGCTGGTGCGCCCGAACGGCCAGCCGTCGCGGATCGAGCCGGGCAAGCCGCTGGACTACCGGGGGATTCGCGTGACCGGCATCGGCACGCAGAGCCGTATCGACCTGGGCGACCTCGGCGTGCAGCACCCGGTGTTCGAGGCGGTCGCCGAGGTGCGCGACGGCAGGCTGGATCGGCGGGGTGAGGTGGCGCCGCTGCTGGTGATCCATGGCGGCGCGGGAGTGGAGCGCGCCGGCATGACGCCGCGGATCGAGGCGCAGGCGCGCGCGGCATTGGAACTGGCGCTGCGTCATGGCCACGCCGAACTGAAAGCCGGCAAGCCGGCATTGGATGCGGTCACCGCCGCGATCACCGTGCTGGAGGACGATCCGCTGTTCAATGCCGGGCGCGGCGCGGTGTTCACCCACGACGGCAGGAACGAGCTGGATGCCTCGATCATGGACGGCTCGACGCTGGCCGCTGGCGCGGTGGCGGAAGTCCACCGCGTGCGCAACCCGGTACGGCTGGCCCGTGCGGTGATGGAGCATTCGCCGCACGTGATGATGGTCGGCGACGGCGCGGAGAAGTTCGCCGTCGAGCAGGGTTTCAAGCTGGTCGACCCGGCGTATTTCCGCACGGAGCGGCGCTGGCAGGAACTGCAGAAGGCGTTGAAGGAGGGTGCGACGGGCGAAAAACTCGGCGCGCGACCGGCGGCGCTGAAGCACTTCGGCACGGTAGGCGCCGTGGCGCGTGACAGCGAGGGGCGCCTCGCCGCGGCCACTTCGACCGGCGGCATGACCGACAAGCGCTACGGTCGCGTCGGCGATTCGCCGATCATCGGCGCCGGCACCTATGCGAACGCCGCCTGCGCGGTCTCGGGCACCGGCTGGGGCGAGTATTACATCCGGGTTTCCGCCGCGCGCGAGATCTGCCTGCGCATGGCGATGCTGGACGAGTCCGCGCAGCAGGCCGGGCAGGCGGTGATCAACGACGAGATCCCGCAGATGGGCGGCGACGGCGGTGCGATCATCCTCGGTGCCGACGGCAGCGTGGCCATGCCGTTCAACACCCAGGGCATGTACCGTGGCTGGATCGGCGCCGACGGCGTGCCGCACGTGGCGATCTACGACGGCGACCCGCTGCAGATGCCGTGATCTGCCGGTGTGATGGATGCGTGAACCGGGGGAGGCCGAAGAGGGCATAATCGTCCTTTCGGCGCCACGCACGCGAGCCCCATGCCCGGACAACAGCACGAAGTGACGTTCCGCTTCCTCGCCCAGCCCACCGACGTGAATTTCGGCGGCAAGGTGCATGGCGGCATGGCGATGAAATGGATCGACCAGGCCGGCTACGCCTGTGCAGTGGGCTGGAGCGGGGCGTACTGCGTCACTGCATCGGTCAGCGGCATCCAGTTCGTGGCGCCCATCCTGATCGGCGATCTGGTCGCGGTGCGGGCGCGCCTGATCCATACCGGCAGCAGCAGCATGCACCTGGCCGTCGACGTCATGGCCAGCGACCTGCGCAAGGGCGAGCAACGCCTGGCGACCAGTTGCGTGATGGTGTTCGTGGCGCTGGACAGCCCCGACGGCAAACCCACCCCGGTGCCGCGCTGGGAGCCCCGGGACGACGCCGAACGGCGGCTGCAGGCGAAGGCCAGGCAACTGCTGGAGTTGTCCAGGAGCATGGAGCAACTGATCGATCCCGAAGGCGCTCCGGGAGCCTGACGGACGCTGTTGAATCGGCGCCCCATCGCGTGATCCGCATGCCGCAAGGTGTTGACAGTTCAGGGCATGATCCACACAATACGCGTTCTTTGTTGGAGGGATACCCAAGCGGCCAACGGGGGCAGACTGTAAATCTGCTGGCTTACGCCTTCGGTGGTTCGAATCCACCTCCCTCCACCAGCAACAAG
>Ga0070659_100004230_pt1 | contig 10247 bp, 9 predicted proteins | sample KBSC23metaG_FD_64666 | JGI IMG/M metagenome (GOLD analysis project Ga0070659, IMG submission 64666) | Corn rhizosphere microbial communities from Kellogg Biological Station, Michigan, USA - KBS C2-3 metaG | ecosystem: Host-associated > Plants > Roots > Rhizosphere > Soil ...
GGGTCGGCGGCGGGGGCCTTGGGAGGACTAGCCATGGAGATACCTTCTTCTTGCGCCGAAACTCTAGCGAGCTAGGCCCGCGGCGGCCTCGACGGCCAGTTCATAACTCGCCGCGCCGAACCCGGACACAACTCCGGTGGCGGCAAGGGAGACGTAGGTTTGATGGCGGAACGCCTCGCGCGAGGCCGGGTTCGACAGGTGGCATTCCACCACGGGAATACCGACGGCTTTCAGCGCGTCGAGGATGGCCACGGAGGTATGGCCATAGCCCGCCGGATTGATCACCACGGCCGAACCTTTCTCGCGGGCTTCCTGGATCCAGTCGATCAGTTCGCCCTCGTGGTTCGATTGGCGGAAGACAACCGAGCACCCCAAGGCGGACGCGCGGGCCTCGCAGAGCCGCTTCACGTCTTCCAGGGTTTGGTGACCGTAAATCTCCGGCTCGCGGGCGCCCAGGAGATTGAGATTGGGCCCGCTCAGCACATAGATCGGTTTCGACATTCGGCTCCGCCGTCGATTCCGCCGTCTTGTACCGGTAGGGCGCAGGGGTCACAAGCTTGCCGACCGGAGGCCGCCTAATGAACCTGACCGTCAACGGAGAGTTGCGCGCCTTTCCGCCGCTCGCCGACCTGACGGCGCTGATCGCCGAGCTTGGTCTGGACCGGCGCAAGGTGGCGATCGAGCGCAATCTGGAGATCGTGCCGCGCTCGGCCTATGGAAGGACGAAACTCCTCGACGGCGATCGGATTGAGATCGTGCACTTCATCGGAGGCGGCTGAGATGGACGGAACCCAGCAGGTTGAAGACACCTGGAGCGTCGCGGGCCGCACCTTCCGCTCGCGGCTGATCGTCGGGACCGGCAAGTACAAGGACTACGCGCAGAACGCGGCCGCCGCCGAGGCTGCGGGCGCGGAGATCGTCACGGTCGCGCTGCGTCGGGTGAACCTGTCCGATCCCAACCAGCCGATGCTGGTGGACCATGTGAAGCCCGACCGCTTCACCTTCCTGCCGAACACCGCCGGTTGCTTCACCGGCGAGGAAGCGGTGCGGACCTTGCGGCTGGCCCGCGAGGCCGGCGGCTGGGACCTGGTGAAGCTCGAGGTGCTCTCCAACACAGCGCACCTGCTGCCGGACATGGAGGAGACGCTGCGGGCGCTCAAGCTGCTCGTCGCCGACGGCTTTTCGGTGATGGTCTACTGCAGCGATGACCCTGTCTACGCGAAGAAGCTGGAGGACGCCGGCGCGGCGGCGATCATGCCGGCGGCGGCCCCGATCGGCTCGGGCCGTGGCATCCAGAACTTCCTGAATCTTGGCCTGATCGTCGAACAGTCGAGCGTACCGGTCCTGGTGGACGCCGGTGTCGGCACGGCGTCCGATGCGGTGCTGGCGATGGAGATGGGCTGCGACGCCGTGCTGATGAACACGGCGATCGCCGAGGCGCGCGACCCGATCCGGATGGCGCGGGCCATGAAGCACGCGGTCATCGCAGGCCGCGAGGCCTGGCTCGCTGGCCGGATGGCCAGGCGCGCCTACGCCGACCCGTCTTCGCCGATGGCCGGGCTGATCTAGCTCAGCTCTGCTTCTTGTATTTCGAGTGGCAGGCCGTGCAGGTGTCGCCGAGGCCGTTGGCCGCGGTGGAGAAACCCGCGCCGTCTCTCTTCATGGCCGCCTTTTCGGCGTCGTCCGCCAGCTTGCTGAAGTCGGCGGCGGACTTGACCCAAACCTCGCCCGGCTGCTTCTGCGGCCCGGCCAGGTGAGCAGCTGCACCCTTCAGCTTCTGAGCCGCGGCCAGCGCCTCGGCCCAGCGCGCGGCCGGGACCTTGGCGGCGTCCGGGCCATTGGCCGGATCCACCTCGCCACCGACGGCGAAGATGGTGTTGGTGGCCGGATCGACCACGGCCTTCATCTCCTCCTTCACCGTCATGCCCGCGGCGAGCGCGCCTGCGGTGAGGATCAGGCTGAGGGCAAGGGCGAGAGGGGCGGGACGCATACGACGGGCCTTCCACAGAAAGGCCGGAGCTTGACCGATCAGGCGGCGCCTTCCAAGACCCGTTGAATATCGAGTTCGGGTGAAAGGCCCAGGCGCCGCAGCATCTCGTCGCGCTCTGGCCCACCTTTGGGCCGGTAGGCCTCGGCGTTGCGTTCGCGGCCGCGCGCCCAGTAGCCCAGCACCTTGGCGAGGTTCTTCGGCCGCTTCAGCCAGGCTTGCGGGTCTTCCAGCATGTGGAAGCCGCGCAGTGCGGCGCGGAAGAGCTCGACGTCGGAACGCACCGCGATCGCCACGCCGTCCTCCAGGAACTGCTTGGTGACGCGACTCTTCAGGTTTGGCCGATAACCGGGGGTCAGTGCTTGGCGCGCGCGGCGGATCGCGCTGCGGTCGGCGTCGCGCATGGCGGTGTAGTAGGGGCCAAGCTCGGCCTGGACGCGCCGCTGATAGGCCTCAACCCGGGCGCCAGGATCGCTGAACATCTGCAGGGCGTCGCGCAGCAAGTGGGCGCTGACGGCCGCGAAGGAACAGCCCCGCCCGAACAGCGGATTTGAGCGCACCAGGCTGTCGCCGACTGCGAAGAAGCCTGTGACGGCGGCGCGGCCGCCAGGTGCGAGGTCGCGCCAGCGGCTGTGCAGGTCGCCCATGCCGAAGACCCGGCTGATGGGCGTTGCTGTCGCCGGATCGACCCACGGCGCCAGGCCGGGCAGGGCGGCGCAGGCGGCGTCGAACACCGCGGGGTCGACGATCCTCTTGCGAAGCTCCTCTTCGATCTCGGGCACACACAGGGTGATCGAGAAGCAGCCGTTGTCGGCCGGGAAGACGCCGAACTTCAGGTACTCCAGGTCGCCGGTCAGCGGCGCCTTGCCACGCTCGGGCTCGGCGACTCCGGGATTCAAGCGATAGTGACGCGTGAAGTAGAGGATGCCGCAGTCCTCCGACTCCTCGGTGATCTTCGCGCCGGCCTCGGTGAGTTGCTCGACCGCCCCCGAGGTCCGTCCCGCGGCATCGACGACGAGGTCGGCGCCGAGCCCGTGTTGGCCGTCGGCGTCTTCGATGATCAGGCCGATGACCGTAGGGATCGACCCCGGCGTGAGCTGCAGTGCGCGGACAAAGACGCCGGAACGGATGGTCACGTTGGGCTGCCGCTCCACGTAGCGGCGCATGACGAGCTCCAGCGTGGTGCGCCGGCTGGTCAGCACGGCCAGGTCACGATCCACCGGGGCGGGCGCGTAGTTGCGCTTGTGAATGTCGGTAAGGCCGCCGTCGAAGCCGAGGTCGCGGCACCCCGCTTCGAGCAGCTCGGCCAGCAGCTGCGGGTGTTCGTCGCGGATCAGGATACGCAGGCGCGCCAGAAAGGCGTGGCTATGGCGCAGGTGCCCGACGCCGCGGCGCGTCCAGTCCTGGAAGGCGGCATCCGCGCCGCCCTCGGGCGGCGGCGGATCGCGCTCCACCACAATCACCTCCCGGCCGGTCGGGGCGAGCGCCAACGCCGTCCAGAGGCCGGCCATTCCCGCGCCGATGACCGCCACTTTCTCCGTCATATCGACCTCCGACACCCCACGTCGAATTCAGGATAAGCCAAACCTGGCCTGCCCGTGCGTCAACGAGGCGCCGTGGCGGCCTAGCTGGTGGTCTTGGGCGTGGTGACGCCGCTGCGCGCTGCGTCGATCGCGGCTCGCAGGGCGTTCATGTCCGCGCCGGGGATCATGGTGTCGCCGACGATGAAGGCTGGTGTGCCGTCGATCTTCAACGCCTCCGCCAGGGCATGGGTGTCGAGGATCTGACGCTGGATCATCGGGTGCTCGGCGTCGGCGTGCGCTGCGGCCGGATTGATCCCGACCTCGGTCAGGTGGCGATCAAGCGCGGCCGCGTCCAGGGCCTTGTCGTCCATCAGCACCTTGTAGAGTTCGACGCCCTTGGCCTTCGCCTCGCGGGTGAGCGCGATCTTAGCCGCGGTGTCGGAAACCTCCCCGAAGATCGGGAACTCCTTGAACACGAAGCGGATGTCCGGGTTCTCCTTGATAAGCTTGACCACCTCCGGCGCCGCCAGCTTGCAGTAGCCGCAGCGGTAGTCGAAGAACTCCACGACCGTGATCTTGCCATTCGGATTGGCGACGAAGTCGCGGTTGTCGCGCTCAAGCTGATTGCGATAGCGGTCGATCGCCGCGGTCGAGGCCTTCAACGCCGCCAACCGGTCGTTCTCATTGAGTTTGACGGCGGCCTCGCGGATCACCTCGGGGTGGGCCATCAGATAGGCGTGTACGCGGTCCCCGAAGGCGTCGTCCGACTTCTGGCAGGCGCACAGCGTCAGCGCGGCGGCTGCGGCCATGGTCGTGCGGAGCGCGTAGGTCATGAAAGCCAGATAGGTCGGCATGGCGTCCTTTGTTAGTCGTGGAGAAGATGGCGAGATCGAAGGGCGGAGTTAGCGCACCTGAGCGCCGGAGATCGAGCCCTCTTTCGCAAGATCCTTCAGGTCATCCTTGCTGGGTTTGGACACCAGCACGATGTCGGTGGCGCGCCGCCACTCGGGACTGTCCTTCGGCAGCCGTTCGCGGGCGCGAATGGCGAATTCCCGCGCCTGGCGCAGGTCGCCCACGTTGAACTGGAACTCGGCGGTGGCGAGCCGAGCCATGCCCTCTTCGCCGCGCTTGTCGTAAGCCTCGGCCAGCATGCGCCAGGCTGACGCGTTGTCGTTCTCCTCGGTCAGCGCCTTCTTGAGCTCGACGATGCCTTCCTCGACCTTCTTCTTGTCGTCCAGCGCGATCAGGGTCTGGCCGAGGTTCATGTGGAGCAGGGGCGCGTCGTCCTTGAGCTGGACGGACTTGCGCTGCGGCGCCTCGGCCTCCGCCTGACGGCCGAATTCGAAGAGGATCTGGCCCTTCAATTCCCACAGGTAGGGGTTGTTCGGCTGCTCGACCAGGAGCGCGTCGACCCGCTTCAACGCCTTGTCGGGCTCCTTCATCTGGTAATAGGCGATCGCCCGCGCATAGCGCGCCGGATAGGAGGTGTCCTTCTCGTCGTACTTGGTCATCGAGACCTGTGGATTGATGAAGCCATCCAGCTTGGCCTTCATCACCTCATGCTCGGCCAGCGCCTCGGGGCTGTCCTTCTCGTTATAGTGAGGCATGGAGACGACGCGGCTCTGCAGGGCCTCGACCCGATCGGACGAGAGCGGGTGGTCGATGAAGTACTTGTAGCGGCGGTAGTTGGCAAAGACTTCCTGGTAGCGGTTGTTGTCCAGGAACTCCTCCAGGCCGCGGGCCGACAGCCCGGCCTTTTCCATGAGCGTGGCGCCTGCCTGGTCGGCGCGGGCCTCCTGCTCGCGACTGTAGCCGGCCGCGCCAAGCGCGCCGAAGTAGGGCGCGCTGGTCACCAGGCCCGCGGCCGCGTCGCCGGAGCCCGCCAGAGCCGCCAGCACGCCCAGCCCCATGGTCAGGATCATCGGCACCATGCCGGCGCGCTGCATATCGCCGGAGCGGAAGCTGTGGCCGCCGGCCAGGTGCCCGACCTCGTGGGCCATGACCCCCTGCAGTTCGTTCGGGTTCTTCGACTGCAGGATCAGCGCGGTCGTCACCATCATCAGGCCTGGCGCCGCCGCGGCGTTGACCTCTTTCGAGCCGACCAGGACGATCTTCACGCCCTTGGGATCGATGCCGGCGGCCGCGAAAATCGGGGCGACATCCTTATGCAGGATGTCCTCGATCTCGGTGTCACGGATCAGGGTGTCTCCGGCGGCGAACTGTGCGGCCGCCTGCCCCGGCCGCAGCACTAGGCTCAGCCCCAGCGCCGCGGCGAGTGCGATCTTGAAAACCGAACGGGCAGGGGCGGCCATGCTCAACTCTCGTCTTCGCCCCCCGGAGATACGAACCTAGCGCGTCACCCGCGCCGCCACCAGCCTCTGCGCGGGGCGGCCGGCGGGGCCGAGATCTCCGCCGGATCCGGCTCCCGCGTGGCCGCGACGACCGGCTCGGCCACCGGTTCTGGCGCGACGGGCTCGGGCGAGGGGGGCTCGGGCGCCGCGGCGATCTCCGGGGCCTCGACAGGAGGCGCCTTCGCCTTGGCGCGACTGGCGCGCGGCTTCTTGCCGCTGGGCGGCGCGTCGTTGGCCGCGATCGGCTCAGGCTCAGGCAGGGCAACCACCACTGGCTCCGGCGCGGGGGCCTCGGCCACGGCCCGGTCGGCCGCCGGCCCGTCACCCCGGCCACGCCCACGTCCGCGGCGCGACCGCTTCGGCTTGTCCTCCGCCGCAGGCAGCTCAACCCAGATCTCCTCCTCGCCGTCGGCGCGGGGCGCTGCGGCCGTCGGGGCTGCGGCGACGGCGGCCGCCGCAACGCGCGGTGTCTCGCGCTGCTCGTTGGCCGGCGACGGCGCAGCGTCGCGCTTCATGTCCTCCGAGGGGTCGTACCAGACGAAGGGATCGTCGCCGTAAGGCACCCATGGACGCGTCCAGGCGAACACGTCGGTCGGGCGACCGTCTTCGCGCATCCGTCGGCCACCGCGGCGTCCACGGCGGCGACGCCGGCCCTGGCCGCCGTCTTCGTCGGCGTCACGCGGCGCGCCTTCCGGACGTGGCCCGGCCGCAGAACCGGACGCCTCGCGCGGTTCGCCATCGCGGCGTCCGCGCCGCCGCCGGCGTCGTCCGCGCCGGCCGCCTTCGCCGTCTTCGGAGCCTTCGTCGTCGCGATACGGCGGCTCGGCGCGGGCGCGAGGCTCGTCGTCGTCGGTGTCCTCGCGCTCGAGTTCTTCCTCGTCTTCTTCCTCATCCTCGAAGACTTCGTCGTCGAAGTCATCGGCTTCCGGTTCGTAGGGCGCCGCGGGCGAGGCGATGGCCGCGTGATCGGGGCGCTGCTCCATCGAGGTGCGCTCGATCAGGCATTCGGCGTGGGACATGTCGTCATCGACGACGACCGTCACGAAAAGGCCCAGGCTCTGCTGAAGCCGCGCCATGTGAGCGCGCTTCTCATTCAGGATGTAGAGGCCGACCGCGCGAGGCGCCTTCAACGTCACCTCGCCGCCACCCTTGAGGGCTTCGATCTCAAGCGAACGCAGCGCCGAGAGCGCGCTCGACTCAACCGAGCGCACGCGGCCGGTGCCGCCGCAGTGCTCGCAGACGTGGGTGGTCCCCTCCAGCACGCCGGAGCGGCGGCGTTGGCGGCTAATCTCCATCAGGCCGAAGGCGGAAATCTTGCCCATCTGCACGCGGGCCCGGTCGTCCTTCAGGCAGTCCTTCAGCTTCTTCTCGACGGCGCGGTTGTTCTTCGATTCATCCATGTCGATGAAGTCGATGACGATCAGCCCGGCGAGATCGCGCAGGCGAAGCTGGCGCGAGGCTTCCTCGGCCGCCTCCATGTTGGTCTTCAGCGCCGTGGCCTCAATGTTCCGTTCGCGTGTCGAGCGGCCGGAGTTCACGTCGACGGCGACCAGGGCTTCGGTCTGGTTGATCACCAGGTAGCCACCCGAGCGCAACGGCACGACGGGCGAATAGATCTGGCTGAGGTGGTCCTCGACCCGATGCTTGACGAATAGCGGGGTCGGCTCGCGGTAGAGCTGCACCTTCTTGGCCTGGCTGGGCATCAGCATGCGCATGAATTCGCGCGCTTCCTTGAAGCCGGCCTCGCCCTCGACGAACACGCCGTCGATGTCCTTGTCGTAGAGGTCGCGGATCGCCCGCTTCACGAGGTCCTCTTCCTCGTAGATCAGGGCAGGCGCGATCGAATGCAGCGTCGTCTCGCGGATGTTTTCCCACAGGCGCAGCAAGTAGTCGTAATCGCGCTTCAGCTCGGCCTTGGTGCGCTTGGCGCCGGCGGTGCGCACGATCAGGCCCATGCCCTGCGGCACGTCCAGGCTCTGGACGATGCCCTTCAGGCGCCGACGGTCCGTGGCGGTCTCGATCTTGCGGCTGATGCCGCCGCCCCGCGCCGTGTTGGGCATCAGCACGCCATAGCGGCCGGCCAGCGACAGGTAGGTGGTGAGCGCCGCGCCCTTGTTGCCGCGTTCTTCCTTGACGACCTGGACCAGCATGATCTGCCGGCGGCGGATCACTTCCTGGATCTTGTACTTGCGCATCAGCCGCCGGCGGCGGCGCGCGACCTCTTCCTCCATGACGTCGTCTTCGTCATCGGAGACCGCTTCGTGATCCTCATCCTCGTCGTCGGAGCCGCCTTCGGCGGCCGCGCCGTTCCCACGCCGGTCCTTCGGCTCGTGGTGGTGGTCCTCCTCTTCCTCCGCTTCCTCGCGCATCAGCGCTTCGCGGTCGGCGACCGGGATTTGGTAGTAGTCGGGATGGATTTCGTTGAAGGCGAGGAAGCCGTGGCGGTTGCCGCCATACTCGATGAACGCCGCCTGCAGCGACGGCTCAACGCGCGTCACCTTAGCGAGATAGATGTTTCCTCTGAGCTGCTTTCGGTTGGAACTTTCGAAATCGAACTCTTCAACGCGGGTCCCGTCGACGACCACCACACGCGTCTCCTCCGCGTGGGCTGCGTCGATCAGCATATTCTTTGACATCAAGGTTATCTCCGCGGCGCGCGCTGGACGTCAGGTCCAGGAGCAGCCGGCTATTTGTGGGATGGGCGCGCGCGAAGTCCGCCTGGACGCCGGAAGCGGCGCCGCGGGGGGCTGGAGGGCAAGGAATGTCCCTCAAATTATGGTGAGCAGCGCTGCCCATCGGGTGTGTTCCTAAGCGCGCCGGGAGGCGCGGATCGGATAGAGCGTCGCTCGCCGGGAATCGGTCAGCTGACGCGGGCTTTGGTTCGCGCGACCCTTCGCCCCGCTAGAATGCGAGAGGCGGTGCGGCGCGCGACGGGACATTGCAACAGCGGGCCGGAAAAGGAAAGCCGAACCGCAAGCGGGGAGCCGGGCGCCCCTGCGTAACCGCGACGCAAGTCCCGGTTAACCATTTGTCTACCCAGCGGGCGCGTATATGCGTCTTCATGTGGTGATTTACCAATCCCTTCGGGGGTGAGGCTGGATGCTGGCTGGGGCGGGGTGGGTGTTTGTGCGGAATCGGGCGCGGGCGGCGATCACCGCGGCGGCCGTCGCCATAGGCCTGAGCGCCGTCTTCGCCGTTTCGCACGCCGCCACCTCGACGGCGGGGCTGCTGAAGGTCCGCGTGGGCGGCGACGCGCAGCAGACCCGGCTGGTCATGGACATCGACCAGGCGGCCAGCGGCAAGCTGATTTCGGACGGCTCCGCCGACGGCCACCTCATCCTGGTGATGCCGACCGTCTCGGCGCAGGGCGGCCTGCAGGGATCGAGCCAGGGCCTCGTCAAGGCGTGGACCATCCAGCAGACCTCGGCCGGCGCGCGGCTGCAGATGGACCTGGCCGACAATGCGCGGATCAAGGGCCGCTTCCTGCTGCCCCCCGCCGACGGGATCGACCACTACCGCTATGTCGTCGACATCGTCTCGCAGGTCGGCGCGGTGCGCCTGGTCAGCACCAACGCCACGGCGGCACGGCGGCCGACGACCGTCGCGCTGAAGCTCCGCCCGCAGATTCCACCGGCTCGCGCCTTGCCCATTTCGCTCAAGAAGGTGGTGGTCATCGACCCCGGCCATGGCGGCCATGACCCGGGCGCCAGCGGCGCCAAGGGCTTCGAGAAGGACGTGAACCTCGCCGCGGCGCTGGCGCTCAAGGCAAGGCTGGAGCGTTCGTCACGCTACCAGGTCGTGCTGACCCGCGAGACGGACACCTATGTTCCCCTGGAGGAGCGGGTCCGGATCGCCCAGCGCGCCAACGCCGACCTGTTCATCTCGCTGCACTCCGACAGCGGGCCCGACGCGGACACCCGCGGGGCCAGCGTCTACACCCTGTCCGACAAGGCCTCGAACCGGGCCGCCCGGTTCGTGAGCCGCGACGACTGGTTCATGAAGGCGAGCCTGACCGGGGACCGCGGGGTCAGCGACATCCTGTTCGACCTCACGCAGCGCGCCACCAAGAACCGTTCGGCGGCCTTCGCCCAGACGCTGGTTGGGCATATCGAGGGCAAGGCGCCGCTGCTGCGCCGCAGCCACCGCAACGCCGGCTTCATGGTGCTGCTGGCGCCCGACGTGCCTGCCGTGCTGCTGGAGATGGGGTTTGTCAGCAATCCGCAGGACGAGGCGCTGCTGCGCGATCCGGCGCGCCGGGGACGCCTGATGAACGCGGTCGGCGACTCCATCGACGACTACTTCGCCGAAGCCACCCGGCTTGCGTCGCGCTGACGCGACCCCGCCGGCGCCCGTTGGCGCCGCATCCGAAGCCGTTTAGACCCAGGC
>Ga0070659_100004231_pt1 | contig 10246 bp, 7 predicted proteins | sample KBSC23metaG_FD_64666 | JGI IMG/M metagenome (GOLD analysis project Ga0070659, IMG submission 64666) | Corn rhizosphere microbial communities from Kellogg Biological Station, Michigan, USA - KBS C2-3 metaG | ecosystem: Host-associated > Plants > Roots > Rhizosphere > Soil ...
GCCCGGTACACCTCGGGCGCGAACGGCCCGAAGCCGGCCTTGTAGGGGTGCACCTTGCTGGTCATCGTCATCGTCAGCAGCGTGCGGCCGTGGAAGGCGTTGTCGAAGACGATGACCGCCGGCCGGCCGGTCGCGGCGCGCGCGATCTTCACGGCGTTCTCGTTGGCCTCGGCGCCGGAGTTGACGAGGATCGACTTTTGCTCGTTCTTCTCCTCGCCAGGCGGGATTCCGCGGGAGCGGAATCCCGCGGCTTGATCCCTCGCCTCCGGCGAGGGCAGATCCCTAAAGGTGCCCACGCAGGGCGACAGCTCTGCGAGCAGGCGGCACGTGTCCACGTAGGGCTCGTAGACGCCGACCATGAAGCACTGGTGCAGGTACCGGTCGACCTGCTGGTGGATCGCCTCGACGACCGGCGCGAACCGGTGACCCGTGTTCTGGCATCCGATCCCGCCGGCGAAGTCGACGAACACTCGCCCGTCGACGTCGGTCACGCGCGCACCGTCGGCACCGGCGACGACGAGACGCGGCGTCGACACGCCGCCGCTCACGTAGCGCGCCCGGTCGGCGAGGACCCGGTCGTGGGAAAGGTGCTCCGTCGTCCGCATGCGCGCGAGTATGCACATCGCGGCAGAGCCTCGCAACGCGCGGCTCGATCGCGATACCGCCACGCAATGCGCAGCAATCCGCTGTGCGGAGTCCTCTAGACGGCCTGAGTTCCCGCCACGCTGCAGTTGCGACCGCGAAGCGGGCGCCTTCAGGGATCTGCCCCGCCGCAGGCGGGGATCAAGCCGCGGGATTCGGCTTCTGCCGAATCCCGCTTGGCGCGCAAACCCGGTGCGGTTTGCCACACCACGCACCCCTGAGACGTCTGACACGATACGGCCATGGACAGCAGCCCGACGATTCTCATCGTCGACGACCACCCGAGCTTCAGGCGCTGTGCGCGGGTGCTCCTCGAGGAAGACGGCTTCGCGGTCGTCGGCGAGGCCGAGGACGGTGCCGATGCGCTCCAGGCGATCGATCAGCTCCATCCTGACGTCGTCCTGCTCGACGTGCAGCTTCCCGACATGGACGGCTTCGCAGTCCTCGAGCGGCTGGACGGCTCCGCCCGGCCGCAGGTGGTGCTCGTCTCGAGCCGGGAGGCGTCCGACTACAACGGCCTGATCCGCTCGAGCGGCGCACGCGGCTTCATCGCGAAGGCCGAGTTGACGGGCGCCGCTGTTCGCTTCCTCCTGCGGTGACGCGCAGCCGCCTCGCGGCCGCCGTCCTCGTCGGCACGGCGCTCTACGCCGTCGCCATCTATCTCGTCGTGACGGCCGACCTCGGCGAGCCGCGGGCGCTGATCACGATGGTGACGGTCGCCGGACTGATCTTCAGCGTCGCCGGGACGATCGCGGCCATCCAGCGGCCCGACAACCGGACCGGCGCCCAGATGCTCGCGGTCGGGCTGCTCTGGTCGGTCGGCGCGTTGCAGCTGGCCGACAGCCCGCTCGTCTTCACGATCGGCTACCTGCTCTCGGGCCTCGCGTTCGTCGCGTTCGCGCACCTGATCCTCTCGTACCCGAGCGGCAGGCTCCGTCCCGGCGACGAATGGATCGTCTGGGCTGTTCTCGCGATCGTCACTCTCGGGCCTCTCGCGATCTCCCTGTTCGACCGGTCGCCGATCCCGGCGTGTGACGACTGCCCCGAGAGCGCGTTTCTCGTGACGGACAGCACCGCTCTCGCCCGGGCCGCCGGCTCTGCGCTGGGCCTCGCCGCCGCGGGAATCGCGACAGTCGTGTTCGTCCGGCTCATCCGGCGCTTCCGCGCCGCGTCGCCGCCGCTCCGCCGAGCGCTGGGGCCCGTGTACTTCTTCACGCTGATCGCGCTCGTCGGCCTCGTGACGTCGAATCTCGCCTGGACGTTCGACGAGAACGCCGGGCTCGCGATCGAGATTGCTGCGCTCGCGGCGCTCGCACTGATGCCGGTCGCGTTCCTCGCAGGGATCCTCCGCACACGCCTCCAGCGCGCCGGGATCGCCGATCTCGTCATCGCTCTCGGCAACGGCCGGCCGCTCCGGGACGCGCTGTCCGACGCGCTCGGCGACCCATCGCTCGGCCTCGCCTACTGGTCGTCGCAACGCCAGGCCTGGGTGGACGAGGAGGGCCGCACGATGACCGAGCCCATCGCGCGAGGCGCCCATGCCGCGACGTTCGTCGAGAACGACGGCAAGCGCGTGGCCGCCCTCCTGCACGACCGGAGCCTGGCCGACCAGCGTCCGCTCGTCGACGCGGTGGCGGCGACGGCGGGGCTCGCGTTCGAGAAGGAGCGTCTCCAGGCCGAGCTCAGGGCGCAGTACCGCTTCCTGGAGACGATCATCGACACCGCGCCGAGCCTGTTGTCGGTGGTCGACACCGAGGGCCGGATCCGGAACTTCAACCAGGCGGTGGAGATCGCGAGCGGCCTGCAGGGCCGCGCGCTCGTCGAGGGGCGCTTCTTCTGGGAGATCTTCATCGACCCGGCCGAGCGCGAGGCGATGATCCAGCGTTTCCGGGATGCGTCACCGGGCTTCCCCGCGTCCGCGTACGAGAACGTCTTCACGAACGCGCTCGGGGAGGAGCGCGTGATCGCCTGGCAGACGGCTCCGCTCGTCGACCAGAACGGCGACGTCGTGCGGATCGTCGCCGGCGGAATCGACATCACGGACCGCAAGCATCGCGAGCTCGAGCTGCAGCGGCAGTGGGACTTCGCGACGACGGTCGCGGACACGATCCCGAGCTTCATCGTCATCACGGATCACGACGCCGTGGTGGCCCGACAGGGCGCGAACAGGGCCTTCTGCGACGTCTTCGGGCGCTCGGAGGAGGAGCTCGAGGGGACGTCGTTCCTCGACCTCGTCGCGCGCGAGGACGAGTTCGCCGCGCGCATGGCGATCGCCGGGGCGGCAAACGGTGTCCCGCAGGCCGAGCGTGAGTCGCGCTGGCTGACGCGCGACGGCGGCGAGCGCATCGTCGCGTGGACGGCCACCCCGATCACGGATCCCTCCGGCGATGCCCGGGTGCTCCTCTCCGGCGCCGACGTCACGGACCGCAAGCGCCAGGAAGCCGAGGTCAGAGCGTCGCGGAGCCGAATCGTGGCCGCGACGGACGCCGCCCGGCGCCGGCTGGAACGCAACCTGCACGACGGCGCACAGCAGCGGCTGGCCGCGCTCTCGCTCTCGCTTCGCCTCGCCGAGTCCCGGTTGCCCGACGAGGCCGAGAAGGCCGTGGAGATCCTCGCCGGCGCCCGGGTCGAGCTCACGCAGGCGCTCGAGGAGCTCCGGGAGCTGGCGCGCGGCCTCCACCCGAACGTCCTCACCGACCGCGGCCTCGGCCCGGCGCTCGAGTCGCTCGTCATCCGCTCGCCGATCCCGGTCGAGATCAACGTGCCGGACGAGCGCTTTCCACCCGCGATCGAGGCCGCTGCGTACTACGTCGCCGCCGAGGCGCTCGCGAACGTCGCGAAGTACGCCGACGCGACGCTCGCGGAGGTCCGCGTCGCGGACGACGACGACGGCGCCTCGATCGTCGTCGAGGTGGTCGACGACGGCGTCGGCGGTGCCGATCCCGCCCGGGGGTCGGGGCTCGTAGGCCTCGTCGACCGCGTCGAGTCGCTCGACGGCACGTTCGCCGTGGAGAGCCCGCCCGGCGGCGGCACCCGTATCCGCGCGACGATCCCGACCGCGCCCCGCGTGGTGCCGCTCTAGATGGTCGATCGGCATCGGAGACCGGCACGCCCGTACCCGTAGACTGCCACCCGGATGGGCGAGCTTCCGACCGGCACCGTCACGTTCCTCTTCGCCGACGTCGAGGGGTCGACGAAGCTCGTCCAGCGCATCGGCTCCTCCTACTCGGGTCTCATCGCGGACGTACGGCGGCTCCTGCGGGAGGAGATCGCGACGGAGTCCGGGGCCGAGGTCGACGCGACCGGCGACGAGCTGTCGGCGGTGTTCGGCGAGGTCGAGCCGGCGTTGCGATCGGCGCTGGCCGGCCAGGCACGAATCCGCGATCACGGCTGGCCGGACGGGGCCGTCGTCAAGGTGCGTATGGGCCTCCACACCGGCGTGCCGCAGCTCGGCGAGGAGGGCTACACCGGTCTCGACGTGATTCGCGCCTCGCGCATCGCTGCGGCGGGGCACGGTGGCCAGGTCCTGCTCTCCTCGACCGCGGCCCCGTTCGTCACCGGCGTCGAGACGCGCGATCTCGGCACCCACCGCCTACAGGGCCTGCCCGATCCCGAGCGCATCCTCCAGGTGATCGCCGACGGGCTCCCGCGCGACTTCCCGCCGCTGCGCGGCACCGTCTCGCAGCTCGGCGACGCGCGCCGCGTGGTGCTCGCCGACGACTCGGTGCTGCTTCGCGAAGGCGTCGCCAGGCTGCTCGAGGAGGCCGGCTTCGAAGTCGTCGCGCAGTCCGGAACGGCCGACGACCTGCTTCGCCACGTCGCGATGCACAAGCCGGACGTTGCCGTGGTCGACATCCGTATGCCACCGACCCACACGGACGAGGGGCTCCAGGCCGCACGCGAGATCCGTGAGCGGCATCCCGGTGTCGGTGTCCTGCTTCTCTCGCAGTACGTCGAGCCGAGCTATGCGATGGCGCTGCTCGAGACGAGCGCCGAGGGCGTCGGCTACCTCCTCAAGGACAGGGTCGCGGACCTCGAGCAGTTCGGCACGGCGGTGCGCCGGGTCGCCGACGGCGGCTCCGCGCTCGATCCCGCCGTCGTCAGCGAGCTCGTCGGCCGCAAGCGCCGGGACGACCCGATCGAGCAGCTCACCGCGCGCGAGCGGGAGGTGCTCGAGCTGATGGCCGAGGGCCGCTCGAACCAGGCGATCGCCGAGCGCCTCTTCGTCACCCTCCGGGCGGTGGAGAAGCACGTGACGAGCATCTTCACGAAGCTCGGCCTGCCCGCGTCGACCGACGACCACCGCCGGGTGCTCGCGGTCCTCGCGTTCCTCCGCGCCTAGCGACGCGTCCGCCGCCGCGTGCGGTTTGCCGAACCCCACGTGGCGGGAATGCCGAAGCGTGCGGCTCGATGTCGAGCGGCACACTCGAGCCATGGTTCGCAGTTGGCTCTCACAGTCGCATTCCGGGACACGCGAGATCGCGGGCCTGGCCGTGCTCTACGGCCTCTACGAGGTGATCCGCGGGGCCGGCACGGAGAACGTGCAGGCCGCGATGCGCCACACGGACGACATCGTCGCCCTCGAGCAGTCGCTCGGTGTGTACTTCGAGCGCGGGATCCAGCAGGCGTTCGAGGGGATTCCCTACGCGCCGGCGCTCCTCGGCCTGCTCTACGTGACGCTGCACTTCGCGGGCACCGCGATCGCGCTCACATGGATCCACCGCAAGCACCCTGACCGCTTCCCGATCGTGCGGACGACCTTCGTGATCGCGACTGCGCTGGCGCTCGTCGGATACGTCTTCTTCCCCGCAGCACCTCCTCGCCTCGCCGAGCTCGGCTTCTCCGACACGGTGACGCACTCGACCGGGCTCGACCTCAGCTCCGACCTGCTCGGCGCGCTCTACAACCCGTTTGCGGCCGTGCCGAGCCTTCACTTCGGCTACGCGCTGATCATCGGCGTCGCACTCGCGACGATCGCCGAGCGGCGCTGGGTCCGGGTCCTCGGTGGCCTCTACCCGGCGGCGATGCTCCTGATCATCGTCGCGACGGGGAACCACTTCTTCGTCGACGCCGCTCTCGGCGGGCTCGCAGTGCTCGTCGGCTGGCTCGCCGCGCGGATGCTCCTCAGGACTCCCGCACCCCGGCGCCACGCGCCGCGGGTCGCGACGAGCGCCGGCCGCGCCTGATCTCCCCCGGGCGCGGCCGGACCCGACCGGCGACCCGCCCGTGCGGCTCGCCCTCCGCGGACGGTGAGGGAAGCCGCACCCGGGACGGTGGCGCGCCGCACGCGCAGACGCCAGTCCACCCCACCGACATCGAATCGCGCCGGTGCGACCGTGCGGGAACACCAACCCCGCAAGGAGAAACTCGCATGTCACCCATGAAGCGCAGCACCAACGTGGCGGCCCGGATGGGTCGCTGGAGCGCACGCCACCGCAAGACGGCGATCTTCGGCTGGCTCGCGTTCGTCGTCGCCGCCGTCGTGCTCGGCGGGGCGCTCGGCACCAAGCAGCTCACCGACACCGACACGCTGCCCGGCGAGTCCGGCCGCGCCGCGCGGATGCTCGACGACGGGTTCAAGCAGCCCGCCGGCGAGACCGTGCTCGTCCAGAGCTCGAAGCACACGGCCGACAGCCCGGCGTTCAGGGCTGCCGTCGCGGACGTCGTTCGCCGCGTCTCGGCGGTCAGTGTCGTGACCAACGTGCAGAGCCCGTATGCCGCGGACAACCGCGGCCAGATCTCGGATGACGGCCACTCGGCGACGGTGAGCCTCGATATCCGGGGCGACGCCGACACCGCCACCGACAGGATCCAGCCGGTGATGGACGCGGTCGACGGCGCCGCGGCGGCCAATCCGAGCCTTCGGATCGAGGAGTTCGGCGTCAGCGCCGAGAAGCAGCTCGACGACAAGTTCAACCAGGACCTCGAGCGGGCGGGCCTCCTCTCGCTTCCGGTCACGATCGTGATCCTCGTCGTGGCCTTCGGCGCGCTGGTCGCCGCGGGCATCCCGTTGCTGCTCGCCCTCTCGGCCGTGATGGCGACGATGGGCCTGCTCGCGATCCCGAGCCAGGTCTGGCCCGTGGACGAGAACATCAGCGCGATCGTGCTCCTGATCGGGCTGGCGGTCGGCGTCGACTACTCGATGTTCTACTTGAAGCGCGAGCGCGAAGAGCGCGCGGCGGGCAAGAGCGAGAGCGCGGCTCTCGAGGCTGCCGCCGCCACCTCGGGGCGCTCCGTCCTCATCTCCGGTCTGACGGTGATGACGGCGCTGGCCGGCATGTTCTTGACGGGCGACAAGACGTTCGGCTCGTTCGCGATGGCGACCATCCTCGTCGTGGCAATCGCCGTGCTCGGCTCGCTCACCGTCCTGCCGGCGCTCCTCTCGTGGCTCGGCGACCGCGTCAACAAGGTGCGCGTGCCCTTCCTCCACCGCTTCCAGCGGCCGGAGGGCGGCAGGGCCTGGGGCTGGATCCTCGACCGGGTTCTCGCCCACCCGCTCGTCTCCGTGATCGGTGCGACGGCGGTTCTCGTCGCCCTCGCCCTCCCCGCGCTCGGAATGAAGACGGTCGTGCCGGGCGCCGAGGCGCTGCCGCAGGACCTCCCCGCCGTGCAGACGTACAACCGGCTCCAGGCCTCCTTCCCCGGCGGGCAGGACCCGGCGACCGTCGTCGTGAAGGCACCGTCGATCGACAGCCCGCGGGTGAAGGCCGCGATCGCCGGCCTCCAGCGGCAGGCGCTGGCCGGAGGGCAGTTCCATCAGCCCGTGACCGTGAGCGTGAACAAGGCGCGGACGGTCGCCGAGATCGACCTGCCGATCGCGGGATCCAGCACGGACGCCGCGTCGAACGCGGCGCTCGCGTCCCTCCGCGGCAAGATCGTCCCCTCCACGGTGGGCTCGATCGACGGCGTCGAGGTGGGCGTGACCGGCACGACCGCGATCTCGAAGGACTTCGACAGCGCGATGCGCTCGACGGCGCCGCTCGTCTTCGCCTTCGTGCTCGCGTTCGCGTTCGTCCTTCTGCTCGTCTCGTTCCGATCGATCGTCCTCGCCGCCAAGGCGATCCTCCTCAACCTGCTCTCCGTCGCCGCGGCCTACGGGATCCTCGTACTCGTCTTCCAGCACAGCTGGGCGAAGGGAATCCTGGGCTTCGACTACTCCGGCGGCGTGATGGCGTTCATGCCCGTGTTCCTGTTCGTCATCCTCTTCGGGCTCTCGATGGACTACCACGTGTTCATCCTGAGCCGGATCCGCGAGGCATACGACCGCGGGATGAAGACGGAGGACGCCGTCGCCCACGGGATCAAGACGACCGCGGGCGTCGTGACGAGCGCTGCGATCGTGATGGTCTTCGTCTTCGGGATCTTCGCGACGCTCTCGATCGTGATGCTGAAGCAGTTCGGCGTCGGCCTCGCCGCCGCCGTCCTGATCGACGCGACGATCGTGCGGGCCGTCCTGCTCCCCGCGGCGATGATGCTGCTCGGGGACTGGAACTGGTACCTCCCGCGCTGGCTGGAGTGGCTGCCGAAGCTCGAGCACGAGCGCTCGACGGAGGTCGCGCCCGAGCCGGAGCTCGAGCCCGCGAGGCTCGCAGCCTGAGCTCGACGACGTCGGGGGTCGGGAGCCGCACCCGACCCCCGGCCGGCCCCATGCGGGGTTGGCGTGTGGGGCCTGGCTCTTGCCAGGCCCCACACGGGGTCGCCGGCCCGGCCGTCTACGATCCCGGAGACGCCGGAGTAGCTCAGCTGGTCAGAGCACCGCTCTTGTAAAGCGGGGGCCAAGGGTTCGAATCCCTTCTCCGGCTTCGCCGCCGGGGCCTGGCCCGGCACTACGATCGCATCGTGGAGCTCACCGACATCCTGAAGCTCCGGCGGATGGTGCGGAGCTACCTCGCCGATCCGGTGCCGCGCGAGACGATCGAACGCATCGTCGCAACCGTGCGTCGGGCTCCGAGCGGCGGGTTCAGCCAGGGCCACCGGCTCGTCGTGGTCACCGAGCCCGACACGCGCCGCGAGCTCGCGCGCCTCGCAGGCGAGGACGAGTACGTCGCCGCGGGCGGCCAGTCGTGGATCTCGACCGCACCGGTGCACGTCTTCGTCGGCACGCGGGAGGAGAGCTACCACGAGCGCTACCGGCAGCCGGACAAGCTCCGCGACGGCGACGAGATCGGCTGGCCGGCGCCGTACTGGTACGTCGACGCAGGAGCAGCGTTCCTCCTTCTCCAGCTCGCGGCGATCGACGAAGGGCTCTCGGCCGGCGTCTACGGCGTGCTGCCCGAGCAGGTGCCCGACGTGAAGGCGCTGCTCGCAGTGCCCGACGACGTCCACTTCGTCTGCCTCGTCACCATCGGCCACCCGGCGCCCGACCCGCAGGAGACGCGTCTCGTGTCGCGGCTCTCGCAGCGGCGGCTCGCGCTCGACGAGCTCGTCCGCTGGGAGCGCTGGGACGGTACGGAGTAGCCGTGCGCATCTTCCTCGCGGGCGCAAGCGGAGTGCTCGGCGTGCGGCTCGTGCGGCTCCTCGTCGCAGACGGCCACGTCGTGGCGGGGATGACCCGCTCGCCGGGAAAGGTCGAGATGCTCCGAGGGCTCGGCGCCGCGCCGGTCGTCTGCGACGTCTACGACGAGGCGACGCTCAGGGACGCGGTGGTCGCCTTCCAGCCGGAGCTCGTCATGCATCAGCTCACGGATCTGCCCGACGACGAGGCAAGCCTCGCAAACGCGGGCGATGCGAACGCGCGGATGCGGCGGGAGGGTACGCGCAACCTGCTGGCCGCCGCCGACGCCGCCGGGGCCTTGCGCTTCCTCGCGCAGAGCGTCGCCTGGGAGCTCACGGGCTCCGGAGGGGCGGCCAAGGACGAGCTCGAACGGACTGTCCTCGGGTTCGGGGGAGTCGTCCTTCGGTACGGACGCTTCTACGGCTCGGGGACGTACCACGCGGAGCCGCCCGAGCCTCCCCGCGTCCAGATCGACGACGCCGCTCGGCAGACGGCGGTGCTCCTCGACGCGCCGCCGGGGATCGTCGAGGTGGTCGAAGAGATCCTCTAGGCGGGAACCGCTCGGGCGGCCTGATGGGCCACGATCTTCCGCTTCACGCGCTGCAGGGCGTTGTCGATCGTCTTGCAGTCGCACTCGAGCTCGTCGCCCATCGACTCGTACGAGTGGCCGTCGAGATAGAGGCGGAGAGCCTCCGCCTCGAGCCCGGACAGGCTCGTGCCGAGACAGCCGACGAGCGCCTGGAGCTCCTCGGTCGAGATGACGCGGACCGATGGGTCGTCTATGGACGGTCCTGGGAGTGCGTCGCCGAGCGTGCAGTCGCCCTCCGAGTCCTGGCCGGCCGGGGTGTGGCTGAAGGAGACGTAGGTGTTGAGCGGGGCGTGCTTGTAGCGGGTCGCGGACTTGATCGCCGTGATGATCTGACGCGTCACGCACAGCTCGGCGAAGGAGCGGAACGACGACTCCCTGTCCGACCGGTAGTCGCGGATCGCCTTGTAGAGCCCGATCATCCCTTCCTGGACGAGATCCTCGGAGTCGCCGCCGGCGAGGAAGTAGGAGCTCGCCTTGAGCCGGACGAAGCCCTGGTAGCGACGCATCAGCTCGTCTCGCGC
>Ga0070659_100004241_pt1 | contig 10237 bp, 6 predicted proteins | sample KBSC23metaG_FD_64666 | JGI IMG/M metagenome (GOLD analysis project Ga0070659, IMG submission 64666) | Corn rhizosphere microbial communities from Kellogg Biological Station, Michigan, USA - KBS C2-3 metaG | ecosystem: Host-associated > Plants > Roots > Rhizosphere > Soil ...
ACGCTGCCGATGACGCTGCCGTCGCGCTTCCGCAGCGTCAGCCGATTGCCGTTCGCGTCGTAGGTGTAGGCTTCATAATCCGTCGTGCTCACTGAGCCGAGGCTCGTCGCCGACGGGAAGTTCCACTGCACCTCGCGGTCGAAGCCGTCATAGGTCATCGAGGCCGGGTTGCCGTTGGCGTCGGTCAGCCGCGTCTGCTTGCCGTTGTTGCTGTAGAGGTAGGAGGCATAGTCCTGCTGGTCGGACGTGCCGTAGGCCTTCTGCACCTTCGTCACCTGGCCGGCGGCGTCATAGACATTGTGCAAGATCCCGTCAGGACCGGAGCTGCCCCGCCGCCCCTGTCGGCAGGGCTGTAGACGAACGAAACGGTCCGGTCATAGCCGCTACGGGCGAGGTCGGTGGTCAGGCGGGCGACGCGGCCGACCGGCTGGAAGTCCAGCTATGGACTTGGAATCTCCTCAAACTGTCCCGGCCGATATTCCGGGCATAAAACCGAATAGCGATACATGCATGTCGTAGCTATTTTGGCGGTTACGGTGACAAGTGTATCTCCTTTCACACCGGAGAACCGTCCAGGACGTGTATATATTATGTAGGGACTCCGTCGGGCCTCCTCCTCATTGCACTTTCTAAAGCATACGACATAGGATTCGGTGTACCCGTTGTCGTAGGGGTAAAACCGAATTGAGACGGTCCGTCCGTCCCACACCTTTGGGTGACGAGGAATGTCCCTCACTTGACGATCCGACAGCAACCGGCGTTGCTCGGGTGCCGCGAGAGCATTGGTCGTCGGGGTCACAATCAGCATAAAGACTACAGACACGAACGGGCAGATTTTCATAGGTCACCAAGGGTTGAAGGTGTTGCGTAGCCAGCCTGGCGCTCCCGAGTAGCTCGGTAACTTGCCCGCAACGTTCGTTAAAGTGAAATGCGTTCCATCCCACCCGATCACATTGGCGTTTGGACCCTCTGAATAGACCATGGGCCTTCCGGTGAGGAGGACATTGCCTGGATCCCCAATGCCGGCGTACTGACGACCACCACCTAGCTCATGTCGATGTCCAAAGATGAATCCAGCTCGATCTTGAGTCTGGCCAGTCTCGCCGGTCTGGGATGTCATTCTGGCAGGCGCGTAGGTGATGACTCCGTTTACCATTCTGCCACTGTACACCTGCTCTGCTGGAGCACCTTGCAGGGCACTATTCATTGCACTTGCTTGAGACGGGTTGGCCGCGACTCGCATATCAGCGATTCTCGCCGGATCCAGCCCTCGCAAGTCCTTAACTTCTGTCTTTAGACTGTTGATCCGAATCTGATCTGGAGTTGATGGAATTCTGGAACCGGTTTGCACCTCTGAAATCTCCCGCTCCATCGCCCCAATAAGCCGTTTGAGCGTGCGAGCGGCCTCCTTGATTTGCTCATCCGTAGCTAATCCCGTGGGGTCATTGTGATTGACGGGGTCGTCGCTAACATAGGCATATAGATTGACCTGGTCCTTATACCCCACTGGATCCGTCTGCAGGAACCGCCCCAGCATCGGCGAGTAGATCCGCGCCTTGTAGTACCACATGCCGAGCTCGGGCAGCCACGTCTGGCCGGTGTAGCCGAACCGGCCTTGGTTCGTTGAGTTGGGCACGCCCCACGCGTCGTAGCCGTTGATGACGGCGGCGTTGCCTGAGTCGTCCGCCTGCGCGACGATCGAGCCCTGGTGGTCGGCGTGGAGGAACCGCCGCGCCCAGCCGGACGACGCCTCCCACGCCATGACCGGCTCGTCCGCGCCGGCGGCATGGCCGTAGACGGCGGTGCGGTTGCCGGCGCCGTCATACTCCTCGACCAGACGGTCGCCGTCATAGACGAGGCGGCGCGTGCCCGAGGGGCCGGTCGCCTGCCACAGCCGGCCGTTCGGGTCGTAGCTCAGCGTCACCCCGCCCGAGCGTGAGACCAGCCGGTTCTCGGCGTCGTAGACGTAGCTGTTGGTGCCGTCCGAGGTGAGGTTGCCGTTGGCGTCGTAGGTGAACGTCGCGCTGCCGGCCGCCGTGTACTGGTTCAAGCCGTTGACGCTGTAGCCGCGGCCGACATTGTAGGCGCTGTTCGAGGCGTAGGCGTCGTTCGAGCTGGTGCGCGTCAGGGGGCGTTATCCTTGGCTACTATCGCCGCAATGTTAGTCGCAGTGGCGTCGCTCCCGATAAGATGTACCGGGATCTTAGCCGTCATTTACCCGGTTGATCCGACGCTCTCGATCAACTTTTGAAAACGCTGCCGCCTTTCTGGCAAGGCGAGCGCAAAGGAGATTATCAGCGATCGCGCGTATTCGCGCCCCTCCTCCCCGAACCCAATGCCCTCCCGGGCAAGGTGATCAGCGAAAGCTTCGTCCCATTCATCAGTCTTTACACAACCTTCAGCCGGATCTTGTAAAACAACAACCGCCAATCCGTCCCGTGTATTAGAGTATACTAAATACTTCTCGCATATCAGATACACAGATTCAGAAAATCCGTCCCCCAGCAGGTAGTCCACTATCGCAGCGCCACCCGAATTTTGATGATCTTCGCAAAGATCCAGTCCAGGATAGTAAATGAACATGCCTCGTGTGCCAAAGATCGTTAGCAGTTCACAGAATCTGCTCGGGCTTGCTTGAATGTCGCTTGCAAACAGAACTTCATCATTGCCGCGCAAACACAGGGGCGCAGCGTCGAACAGGGTTTGCGGGAGTTCAGATTCTCGCCACAAGCAAAGTTGCATCGCTCAGTACCGATCTTCGCGCGTTTTCACCCGGGGCTGCCCTCTCGCATTCGAAATAACAATGGATGGGCCTCCGGTCGTTTTTGAAGCCGGATAACCTGTCGCCCGGGTGCCGTCTGGAAACCGAACCGTGGGTTTGCCGTCCTTGGTATGCTCGACCTTCACGCCCGCGGCCTTCGCAGCGTCTTTAAGGACGTCGTTGACCTTCCTCCCACCGCCAGTGTTGTCAATCTGCCTTTCGCCTTGAGGCGGCTGCTTCCCTTCGGTCACAACGTGCCGACCCTCCTGAGAAGCCTGCTTATCTGCCTCTTCTTGGCTTTTTGATCCCTCGTTAAACAACGCACCCACGGCACCCCGGCACCAACTGCTCACGGCGCAGCCTGCGGCAATAGCACCTCCTATGTCGATCACAGCTCCGGCCGTCGCTCCGACCGCGGCGCCAGGTGCGCAGCCGAACTCAATCGTAGCGGCGCAACCGATTGCGGCTCCTGATTCCGTGGCCACCTGCAGCCCGGTAGGATCCCGCCCATCCACCGGATCATTCCCGACATAAGCATACAGGTTCACCTGATCCTTATACCCGATGGGGTCGGTCTGCAGGAACCGGCCCAGTGTGGGCGAGTAGATGCGGGCCTTGTAGTACCACATGCCCAGCTCGGGGATCCACGCTTGGCCAGTGTACCCGAACCTGCCGACGTTCGAGATAGCTGTCGAATTCGGGATGCCCCACGCGTCATAGCCGGCGAGGCCTACGACGTTGCCGGCATCGTCGTTTGACGCGATCACCGAGCCCTGGTTGTCGGCGTGGAGGTAGCGCCGGACCGTGCCACCGGTCATCTCGTACCAGACCAAAGGCTCGTCCGGGCCGGGGCCGTGGGCGTAGATACGCAGCCACTGGCCTGCGCCGTTCAGCTCCTCGATCAGCCGGTCGCCGTCATAGGTGAAGCCGGTCACGCCGGAGGGACCGTTGACCTGCCATAGCCGCCCGTTCGGGTCGTAGCTCAGTGCGACTCCGCCGGACCGCGACACCAGCCGGTTCTCCGCGTCGTAGACGTACGTGTTCACCCCGTCCGCGGTGAGATTGCCATTGGCGTCGTAGGTGAACGCTGCGCCGCCCGCCGCCGTGTACTGGTTCAAGCCGTTGACGCTATAGGGCCGCGCGACGTTGTAGGCGGTGTTCGAGGCGTAGCCGTCGTTCGCCGCCGTCTTCGTCACGATCTGGCTCGCCGGATTGTAGCCGAACGTCAGGCTCTGGTCGAACGCTCCGCCGGAAAGGTCGTGGGAGAGACTGGTGAGCCGGTTCACCGCGTCGTACCCGTAAGCGGCGCTGCTCGCGCCCGCCGAAGTCAGGGTTAGCGCCTGGCGGCGACCGGCGGCGTCGTAGCCGATCAGCGCCAGCCGCTCGTTGTTGCCGTCGAGCATCGCCGTCATCGCGCCGGTCGCATCATAGGTCCAGTTCATCACATAGCCCGATGAAGTGCTCAGCCGCGTACGGTTGCCGAGCGCGTCATATTGGTAGCTGTTCGTCCGCGCGGTGCCGTCCATCGTCGTCGTCGTCGAGGCAATTCGCCCGAACCCGTCATAGCCGGTTGAGATGCCCGGACCCGAGGCCGAGCCGAACCGGGCAAAGGTCTGGAGGCCGCGGACCTCGTAACCGTAATAGACGCTGTACCCCGCCCCGCCGCTCACCGAGGTGGGCACATTCTTCTGCGTCAGCCTGTTCATGCCGTCATAGGCGTAGGTCAGGGTCACGCCGTCGCGCTTGCGGAGCGACGTGCGGTTGCCGAGGGCGTCGTAGAGATATTCCTCGTAATCCGCCTGGTTGGCGACGCCGGCCGTGGTCGGCGACGGGAAGATCCAGCGCTTCTGCCGGTCGAACCCGTCCCAGGTCAGCTCCGCGCGGTTGTTGTTGGCGTCGATCACCGCCTTCTGCTTGCCGTTGAGGGTATATTCGTAGGTGGCGTAATTTTGCTGCAGGCTGGTCAGGTATGCCTTCTGCACCTGGGTCAGCTGCCCCGCCGCGTCGTAGGCATTGTGGACGATCCGGTCGGGACCGGAGCTGCCCTGCGCGGTGAGCGTGCAGCCGTCGGTGCTCGCGCCGAAGTTTGCCGCATTCATCCGTTGCGCCTGGCAGATGAGTTGTCCGCGGTCGTTGAAGCTGCGCTCGGTCAGGGCGTAGACGAGGCCGTCCGACCCGGTCACCGCATCACGCACCGGGTTGCGGTGGCCGTCATAGGTGGTGTCCACCCGCTCGCCCGTCACCAGGAAAACGGGGTTGACGACGTCCGTCACGCTCCCCGTCTGGGTCTGGGTCACCTTGTCGTCGGCGTCGCGATAGGTGAACTTCTTCGCCACCCGGTAGCCGCTCGCCGCGCGGGCCCCGATCTCCCAGATCTTCCGCCCGAGCACGTCGTACTTGAAATAGACGGCATCGTCCGTGCCGGGCAGCGGCCCGTCCTTGGACAGCAGCCGGCCCGCAGCGTCGTAGCTGTAGGTCGTCGTCAGCGTGACCCCGGCCCTGGCGTCGACATGGCTTTCGGTCGCCGGCAGCATCGTCGCGCCCCAATAGGTATATTCGGTGCGCACCTCGTCCACCGTGCCGCAGGTGGTGATGTCGCCGCAGACCCGCACCACCGTCGGCCGGCTGAGCCCGCTGGTCGCGTCGTAGGTGACGTAGGTCTTGCGCCGCACCCCGTTCGCGTCGGCCGGCTCGGTCTTCTCCGTCACCTGCCCGGAGCTGTTGTAGACGTAATCCGTCTGCCGTCCCGCCCCGTCGCGCGTATAGGCGGGGCGATAGCACAGCACCGGATAGCCGCTGCTGGCGCAGTTCAGCGTGTCGACATAGGCGGTTTCCGTCACCGCCGCCTGGCCCGATCCGGGCTTGGGAGTCGTCGTCTTGGTGAAGACGTTGCCCCAGTCGTCATAGGCGAGGTCGATCCGGTCGCCCTCGGGCTGCGTGATGCTCACCGGTCGCGAATTCGGGTCGAAGCCGTAGGAGGTGGTGCGCCCGAGCGCGTCCGTGACGCTGGTCAGCTCGCTATGCTGGTGCACCGGCGCGGGGCTGTCGAACGACCCCATCGAGTCGGTGACGACGTGCATCGCGTAGGTCTGGCTGTAGCCGTTCGGCCCCGTCACCGTCAGGCTGTCGTAGAGCCAGCTGCCGCCGGCCGGATCGGTCCTGAGGTTGGTGTAGCTGTAGTTCCACGCGACCCCGTCATGCGTCACCGATGCGACGATTCCGCGGGCGAGGGCGGAATAGGCGCCGGGAACGCCGGCGACCTGCTCGGCCGCGACCGCCTCCCCGGGCAGCGTCAGCGATCCGTCCGACACCTCGACCGGCGCGCCGAGGCCGTTCGAGCAACCGGCGCAGACGAAGGTGCGGCCGAGAAGGTCGGTGACGTTGTTGCCGCTGTAGGTCAGCCGGCCGAGCGGCGTCGCCGGATCGGAAGCGGCGTAAAGCGTCGCCTGCGCGGGGACGTCCCAGCTGTTCTGGCTGAAGTCGTTGCCCTGATAGGTGATGGTTATGCAGTAGCCGAGGCTGCTCGAGATCATGTTCGGCCGGTACCAGGTGCGATTGAGGGTATCGCCGGGGATCGTCGCCGTGTCGTACGAGTAGGTGATGGTCTCGCCGTTCGGATAGGAGACGTGCGAGGCATAATATTGCATCTTGCGCGGCGGGCCGAGATTGTCGGCATATTTGAGGTCGAAGACGTAAACGGCGCCCGTGCCGGCCTGACGGTAGTGGCGCCCGGTCAGCATCCCGCCGCTGCCGGTCACGCTCCCTCTGCCGCCGGTGCTCGTGCAGTCGCCGCCCGAGCAGGTGAAGGCATCGGCCGCGCCGGCGCCGGTGTGGATCGAATAGCTGCCGACCCCGCCGTCGCCCCCCGCGCTGACCGTGCCGCTGAGGTAGGGCGCGGCGTTCTGCACCCGGTCGAACCTGAGGTTGGGCGCCGCCGGCACCGACAGGGTCGGGATACCGAGGACGAGCTTGCCGCTCGTCAGGTTCACCCCGTTCGGGTCTTGCTGGACCCGCAGCGGGCTGATCACGCTGGGCAATTCGGGGGCGGTCTGCGCATGGGCGCCGGTGGCGGCGCCCGCGCCGAGCGCGGCGGCGAGGACGAGGGCGACGCCGCGCGAGAGGCGGCCGGCCGCTGTGCGGGGGCGGCTCACGAGCACACTCCCGAGCTGGTGATGGTGATGGTGACCGAACCCGTGGCGCTCTGGCCGATCGAATTCTGCACGGTGTAGCTGAACGTCGTCGTGCCGGTGGGGCCGGCGGAATCATATTCGATCGTGCTCGCGCTGATCACCGTCGCGGTACCCTTGGTCGCACCCGAGACGCCGGTGACGGTGAGCGGCGTGTGCCCGCCGGGGTCGGTGTCGTTGGCCGTGAGGTTGACGTAGACGGTGCCGCACTTGCCGACGCTCGCGCTGTCCGCATTCGCGACCGGGCCCGACGGAGGCGGTGGCGGAGGCGGCGGTGGAGGCGGAGGCGGAGGTGGCGGAGGCGGCGGCGCGGAGCCGCAGGTGCCGCCGGTGCCGCTCGCGGCGCCGGTCACGGTGTAGCAGGACCGGTTGCCCGCCGGATCGTAGGCGATGTTCGTCGCCAGCCCGTTGTTGACCGTCCCGCTCGACGTCGTCGCCACCAGCCGCCCGAGCGCGTCGTACGTGTAGGTCGTCGTCTCGCTCGCCATTGCCGCCGTCGCCAGCGCGCACGAGGACGTCGCCAGGAACAGCCTGGCGGCCACGGTCGTCCTTCGCATCGAAAGCCCCTTTTGATGCCCTGACCTTCAGGTGAGCATGGCCACTGGAGTCGAGTCAATACGGTTCGGGCACGATGTCTTTGCGCCGTCTTCGGCACGTCTTGCCGGCCGCCCTTCGACGGCTTTGGAGAGCCTCGCACTTCGCCGGAAGGGGCGTGCGGCTTGCGCCGCCGGCCGGGTTCGGGGAAGAGGCCGCGTGGACATGCCCGCGCCCGCTTTTCCGCCCGCCGCGATCGAATGGCGGGTGACGCCGGGGCTCAGCCCCTATGAAGAGACGCTCGCCGAGATGGAGGCGCGGGCGGCGGCGATCCGCGCGGGAGAGGCGGCGGAGCTGGTCTGGCTGCTCGAGCATCCGCCTTTGTTCACCGCCGGGACCAGCGCCGATCCGGCCGAGCTGTTCAACCCGATGGGCTTTCCGGTGTTCGCGGCCGGGCGCGGCGGGCGCTACACCTACCATGGGCCGGGGCAGCGGGTGGTCTACGTGCTGCTCGATCTCGATCGGCGCGGGCGCGACGTGCGGCAGTTCGTCCATGCGCTCGAGGCATGGGTCATCGCGACGCTGGCGCGGCTGGGGGTGGAGGCGTTCGCGGTGCCGGAGCGGATCGGCATCTGGACGCGCGGGCCGAAGGGAGAGGCGAAGGTCGGGGCGATCGGGGTGAGGGTGCGGCGGTGGGTCACGTTTCACGGCTTTGCGGTGAACCTCGCCCCGGAACTTTCCCACTTTTCAGGCATAGTGCCCTGCGGTATTGCCGACTACCCGGTGACCAGCCTCGACGAGATGGGAGTGTCTTGCGGACAGGAGCGTTTCGACCTGGCACTGGCAGCGGGCTTGTGCGATTTCCTCGCCGCTCTCGAGGCAGGGGCGCGGGAGGCTTGAGGGCCCGACCCGTTTTCGATTAGTATGCGCAACCGATTTGGGCGAAAAGAGGGGCCACCCCACCAAATCCTCAATCTAGGGAGTTTCTAAATGCGTGACCTCTTCAAGACCGTCATGACCGGTTCGATCGTCGCCGGCGCGGCCCTGCTCGTCGCGGCTTGCGGCGGCAGCAGCGACACCACCACCAACAACACGACCAACTATGCGACGGACGACGCGCTGATGGGCAACGACATCGCCGCTCCCGACGCCGCGATGAACGGCGCCGCCGGCGCGAACCTCGGTGCGCCCGCCGCGACGACGAACACGTCGACCACCACGACGACGACCAACACCACCGGCACCGGCAACACCACGACCGGCGCGGGCACCGGCAACACCACCGGCATGTAAAGGCCGGCGGCAACGCCATTCGGGAAGGCCGTCCGGGCGACCGGGCGGCCTTTTCCTTTGGGCCCGAGGCCGGTTCGTTGCGGCCCCGGCTGACGGCGGCCCCCTGCTTCGTCCGTGCGACGCCCTTCGCGTTTTTCCGCGCCTGCCTCGCCGCAGGCTTTTCTCCGGGACGCGAGGCGCTTAAGCGGATGGCGGGCCGTGCGCCCGCCGCGACGAAAGCCGCTCCTGCCACTGGGCGGGCGCGCCGCCGGCGGCTAGGCTCGGCGCGCGACGGGGTCGAGTGAGGGACAAGTGATGCGTACAGGGATGCTTTGGGCGGGAACCGCCGCCGCCTCGGTTTTCGCCATGGCGCCCGCCCGGGCGGCGGCGCAGCTCTTCTTCTACAACCCGGAGATCAAGAGCGGCCCGATCGATCCGTCGGACCCGCTCGTCGGCGAGCCGCTGCCCGGCGCCACGGCCGCGGAGCAGCGCGCGAACCTCCTGTGGAACCTGCGCGCGGCGCTCAACGTCGCCGCCCTTCAATGCCAGCCCGACAGCCATGGGCCGGAGAAGAAGCCGAGCTTCATGCGCGCGGCCGACAATTACAACGGCTTCATCGCCCACCATGCCGGGGAGCTCGCCTCCGCCTATCAGGCGCTCGGCAAATATTTCCTGCGCACCAACGGACCCAAGGGCGCGGCGCTGTTCGACCAATATTCGACCCGCACCTACAACGGCTTCTCGACCACCAGCGTCTACGGCTTCTGCCAGATCGCCACGGCGGACCTGAAAAGCGGGCTGAGGGTACCCAAGGGCCAGCTGGTGCCGTTCGCCGCCGCGCATATGCGCGAGCTTCGCAACAGCCTTGCGCCGTCGGCCGACCGGCCGCTCGTCTACAATCCCTATCTCGTGCAGGTCGCCACGCTGCCGAACCTCACCGACGGCTGCTGGAACGGGAGCGACGAGCTGCTCGTCCAGTGCGGAGGCACGGGCATGGCGGGCTCCGACAAGCGCAAGAAGCGCCGCGGCTAGGGCAGGCCGAGGAGCTTGTGGGTCTGGAGGCTGAGCTTCCAGCGCGGATGGTCCATGACATAGGCGATCGCCGCCAGGATTGCCGCTTCGCGGTCCGCGCCGTCCATCGGCTGGATCAGGAAGTGGCGGAAGTCCCAGGCAAGCAGCGCCTCCGGATCGATCCCGTCCTGCGGCCAGACCAGCTTGAGCTCGTCGCCGCTGCGCTGGACGATCTCGGTCCCCGCTTTCGGGCTGATGCAGATCCAGTCGAGACCCGGGGCGGCGGGCAGCGTGCCGTTGCTTTCCATCGCGACCTCGAACCCACGTGCGTGGAGCGCGTCGAGGAGCGGCCCGTCGAGTTGGAGCATCGGCTCCCCGCCGGTCACGACGACCAGGCGGCGCTCCGCGGCGCCCCACAGAGCCGCGGCGCGGTCCGCCAGCGCTTCCGCCTCGTAGCGGCCGCCATTCTCCC